>JAESFU010000652.1_pt1 | contig 14017 bp, 12 predicted proteins | sample 9269461 | NCBI WGS metagenome assembly JAESFU01 (sample SAMN14502556, study PRJNA617107) | algae metagenome | isolation source: Stenomitos rutilans HA7619-LM2 and co-occurring heterotrophs from cave walls | place: USA: Waikapalae cave, Hawaii | collected 2009-07-28
CATTTGGCATCGTCCATCAGATGCGTTAAGTTCAGGTTCAGCATGGTAGTAAATGGAGTGCTTCCGATTGGAAGCATCTTAGTCTATGCTTCCTCGTTTTACCTCCCCGCAACACCTATTGAGCCACAATTTATACGTTATGCCCAGGCGCAATTACCAGAGATTTTTGATGGTCGAGAGCCACCCGTGTTCTCCCTAGAGAGCCCTGAAGATGGCACCTATGCCTATGATTTCAAACTACAAACGCTGTTAACCGACAAGCAGCAACTGCTGGGCGTTGACCGCAAGCAAAACCAGCAGCCAGTTTTTGATGCCCTCATTAGCCCCGATGAGGAACCAGACATTCGACTCTGCAAAATGCCAGCCGAGCTGCTGGCATCGCTGGTAGACAGCGTGCAAGCAGAAGAGCGACAGCCCTCCGCTCCAGCACGCGAAACCTCATCTCAGCCGTTTGAATTGGCTTGATCCTGCACACCTCACACAACACGCATGATGAATAACAAGCTCTCCGTCACGCAACGCAAACCATACAAGTTGAATCGCATTGATGGTTTGTGCCTCCTGCTTTGCCTTGTTGTAATGGTCTATTTCGTGGTGAATCAACCTGTTACACTTGCCGTTTTTGGCTGCGCCAGTCTCATCTTTCTCAGCTCCTGGCATCTTGCCCGCGCCCTGCCAATCGTCGAACGCTGGGTCAAGGCGAAAGTTCGCTTCTGGCATATTGTCACAGCCATTATCACCGTCACCGCCTTTTGTAGTCTCTTTGCCCAGCCTGCCGATGCCGTCTTCCTGAGTGGCTTGGAACAGTTTTTCACTGAATTAGCCGCTCAAGCACAGTCTGGTGGCAGCGGTGAAACGGTGAGTCCAGAAGTCATCAAACTCATCTTCAACCTAATTCGTGGTGTCTTTCTGTTGCTGGTGGCAGCGGCAGCCCTCTTTGCCTACAACCAGGCGCAGCAAGGCAACGACTGGCGACCGATCGTGACGCAGGTGGGCTTGGCATTCGCGATCGTGATTGCGATCGATGTGGTCACCTTCCTCTTTATCGGCAACGGCACTGGCACCGCTGGTGGTTAAGGAGGACAAGCTGATGTCACGCAACCCCGACCATTTCATCAAATACAACACCATTCTGGGCAAAGAGGCCTCGATCGGTCCCATCCCCGCCAATCAATTAGTACCCTGGATCGGCTTGGTGTTGGTGTCTTACCTCCTCACCAATGGGTGCTTCAGTCTGGGTTTAGGGTGGTTTTTCGGTGGTGCCTTCTGGCTCGTGGTCAGTTGGTGGCTACTCACCGGCAGCCGACCGTATCGATTTCTCAACCAGTGGCAGAGTCCACCCGGTAAAGACTGGTGCAACGGCAACCAAACCTATATCCCCCTTTTACCCTCACAGCGTTCGCGCTTTATGCGCCAAAAGTATGGCGATGGTGTTGTCCGTATCAAACTCAAACCACGCCTTGTTCCAACCCCACAGGGAGGCAAACAGCGGTTTATGCCCTTTCAAAATGATATGAATCTCTGCTGCCTTGCCGAAATCAAAAAAGAGGGACGGTCAGTCAGCGCCTTCCTACTTGAAGTTGGCAAGCACCAATACCAGTTTGTGTTTGCGTTTCAACTGGAAGGACTACACGATCGGTTGACCAACAATGAACTGATGACAATGGCTGACACCTTAGAAGAAGGCTTGAAATATCTGCCCGCTGGAGAGCGGATCACGTTCTGCACGGGGTGCTACAGCGACGATGCCTCACGTCAACAAGCGCTGGAGTCACTGGCAGACACCTGCGGCTTTACCCCGATCGCTGTCTTACTCCGCAATGAACAAAAGCGGTTGCAGGCGTTGACCGCAGCGGGCAAACGTCAGGTCTGGCAACAATATGTGTTCTGCACCTGGACGGCAGACGACACGGGTGCAGCGGCTCACAAAGATTGGTGGCATGGGGTGCAACACTGGTGGCGCGACCTGTCCCAGATCACGCTGGGCACGATCACTGGCAACACTCGCCTCTACCAGGAACAGTTCTACCAAAAGTTGCTGCTGCGGGCGTTTCAGGAAGGGTTTACCAACTGGGAGATGCTGCTCACGACAAAAATGGGGCTGAACCTGAAGTCCTGCAATAAGGACGAACTCTGGCAATGGTTGTGGCACCGCTTTAACGATGGTGTCCCTCCAGCCGTGCCGCAGGTGCTCAGCCTGGAAGAGACGGAAGATGGCTTCACGCTCGATGAGCACGCCACGACTCACAAACATAGCGTCACGGTTTTGATTGAAGGGATGCAGGGGCAGTCTGCCTGTCCGATGCACCAGCAGCGGGACGACACGATTCGGCTGCCTGGTCAAAGCCAGAAGCAGCGGTGTGGGGTGTTGGTGATGGAAGAGCCGCCAGCCGGATGGTTAAATACCCGTGAACAACTGCGCTGGCTCTGGCAAGTGTTGTCTGCTGGGTTTGTGCATGACACCGAAGCCTGGGTCGAAATCAGCCGTGCCAATGACTACCTGATTCAAGACAACCTGGCACGGCAGGCAAAACAGTCCCGCTCTGCCAGTACGCGAGCGTTCACGAAAGGGCAGGGTCGTGATGTGGGGGCAGAGGTGAAGCAGGAAGCATCATTTGAGGCACAACGGCAACTGTATGAAGGCGTCCGGGCAGTGCATTGTGCAGCGGTGTTTCTGGTTTATCGCGACACGCAACGACAGTTAGACCTCGCTTGCCAGACGCTGGCGAACAATTTTGATTCTGCCAAAGTGATTCGAGAACCGCATATTGCCTGGTCACTGTGGCTGCAAACCTTGCCCATCACCAATAAACGCCTGCTACAAGACAACAATGTGATCAGCAGCGAACGACGGTTGACACCCACGACGCAAACAGCGGCTGGCTTCCTGCCGCTCACCGTACCCAAAGATCTTGATCGGCAGGGCGTGGAATTCCTTAGCGATCGCGGTGGTAAACCCATTTACATCGACCTATTCAGTCAGGAAGCCAAACGCGTGCTGATCACAGGCACCTCTGGTTCTGGTAAAAGCGTCTTGGGCTGGCGCTTTGCGCTGGATGCCCTCGGGCAAAACATCCCCGTTGTCGGGATGGACATCTCCTCTGGGGGTGATAGCACTTTCAAAACAGCGATTCGACTGCTGGGGGATGAGGGTGCCTACTTCGACCTTACGCGCGGTTCGTCCAATCTGCTGGAACCGCCTGACCTGCGAAAGTTTGACAAAGCGGAGCGGGAGCGGCGGCTAGAAAGTTGGAAGGAGTTGACCCTGCGTGCGTTGATCGCGATCGCGATGGGCAAGGTCAACAACCCTCAACTGGGGCAGCGTGTGGAAGCACTGCTCCGAATGGCACTCGATGTCTTTCTCCGTGACCCAGACATGATTGAGCGGTACAATCGCGCCTTTGAGCACGGTTGGAAAGCCAATGCATGGCAGCAAATACCAACGCTGCGGGACTTTGTTCGCTACTGCACGCGTGAACGCTTAAATTTGCGCTCGTTTGAGGATCTCGATCGGGCGGCTCTCAACCAGATCACCACCCAGATTGAGGCTTTGTTTCGTTCTAACGTGGGACGCGCACTCAGTGCCCCTAGCTCCTTCTCGCCGGAACCCGCGATGAAGTTCTTTGCCCTCAGTGGACTCAACAACGATAGTGGGCAGGATGCTTACCTAATGGCGATCAACGCCCATGCTGCCTGTATCCGCAATGCTCTCTCTTATCCCAAAAGTTTGTTTATTGGCGATGAACTATCGGTGTTGCTCAAGCGTCCTGGCTTTGCCCAGATGGTGGGAGAGACCTGTGCGACCGGGAGAAAGGACGGTATTTCCGTTTGTCTGATTAGTCAGGACCCGGACAGCATTTATGAATGTGCGACAGGTCCACAGATTCTACAAAACATGAGCTATCGCATCACTGGACGCATCACTGCCGCCGCTGCCAACTCGTTTCAGAAATACCTGCACTACGACCCTGCTATCATCAGCCGCAACGCCAGTGATGCCTCTTTGCCCAAAGCCAGCGAACTCTACTCCTACTGGCTCTTAGAGAAAGACGGCCGGTTCTGGGTCTGTCGCTACTATCCCGGCGAGATGACGCTCGCCAGTATTGCCAATAACCAGGAGGAGCAAGCAGCCCGTGCCCGTGTGATGGAGCAGTTTCCCGACACCTTGATTGGTAATCTCGAAGCTCTAGCAGCCTTCACCCAGCAGTACATTCCTGCCCTTAAAGAAGGCAAGGGACTGCATCACATTGGACGTGTCTCAGATCTCATTCATGCTGAATTGCCCAGTTCTGAATCGTCCAGCATCAGTAATTCGCTGCAAATCATTGCCACCCGTTTGTAAGTTATTCGGAGGAAAGCCATGAGAAAATCCACATTACTCGCATTGCTAACTGCAACCAGTTTTATTTTCAGCGTTTCGTACACTCAAAACGCCCAGGCACTGACCCAAGATCCCATCGCGGCTGGGGCGGCTGTCAATCAACCACCATTGCCCAATCAACCGTCCCTGCCCACTGCCACCGGGCAAGGCAACACCACGGTGCTCTCTGTCCCGAACCAAATCAATCAGGTGAGCAGTCAGCTTGGCAATCAGGTGAGCAGCATCTTTGGTGGCATTCAGAGCTTTGTGACGAACTTACCCAGGACGTTTGAAAGCGTTCTCAATGGAGCGTTGGGTGCTTTTGGCATTCCCGACCTCAAACAAACAACTGACCAGGCAGGCAGTACACCCACCAGTAGCAATGAGTCTGCCGCACTATCTGAACAACTGGAAAATCAGCAGGGGGGGCAGGGTTCCTATGCCATTCGCCACGACATCGCCGGGAAAGCGTCCCGTGACACCGCGTTGGGCATTGCTTACGCTGCCACGCTAAGTCAATCCGCCCAACAAGCGCTGGCGCAACGGGCGCAGCAAACCGCGCAACAAACGCAGGCAAATACTCAGCTGGGGCAGGAGTCGCAAAGCCTGGATGTCACGCAGCAGATTCTGCAAAACCTGTCGCTTCAGACTGCATTGAATGGGCAGGTCAACCAGGAAGTGCTGAAAGAAGCCCAGCAGGGGCGGGTGGATCGGGCGATCGCCAATACTCTCAGCGCTCAACAAGCCCGTGACCTTTCGATGATCACCACAACCGATCGCCGCAGGGGGATTGCGGCTGGCAATGCTGCCACGCAGCAGACTGGCTTAATGACCTTGCCTGGTGGGTTTTATCTGGGATCGGAGACCAGCGATCGCTAATCGATGACAGACAGTAAAGGCAGGAATGATGATGTACTACTACCTTGCTCAAACCGATGGCGTGTTTACCTCCTCAGGCGGAGAAAATCAGGCGCTGGGCATTGTTAGTCAGGCGATCGACCTGTCGCGACAAACGATCGAAGCGTGGAACCTTGCCTGGAATGATGTCATTAGTCCGCTTGACGATGGCTTATGGACTGGGATGGTGCGTCTGGGCTTGGTGCTGGCGGCGGTCAGTATCCTCTACCTGGCACTGGTCAGCGGCAAAGAAATTCTGGACAAACAGTCCTGGTCAGAACTGGCAACGTTGTTTGTCTGGCCGCTGGTGATTATCTTTTTCCTGGGTGGGAATGGGAGTCTGCTGGCACAGACCACCCTCCTCCTCCGTAACTTCGGCTATGCCCAGGTGCAGAATGTGTTGAATGTGCAGCTGGGTGAGTTGACGTATCGCGATGCAATTACCCGCCTTGGCATTAGTGCCGCCGCTAAAGAAGCCTTGCAAAATCTCTACAGCGAGTGCCAGGGGCTGACGGGTCAAGAACTGGTTGCCTGCTGGGATGAGAAAAAAGAGCGTGCACAGGCAATCATGCAGCAGGCAGAACAGCAAGCCAAAATGCCGTTAGATGGACTACGTACTTTTGGTGAAGCCTTAATCAATGCGGCTGGAGCAACCACGATCGGCACAGTTGGTCGTGCTGTCTTTAACCCCGGTGGCTTTCTGCGAGACAATTCCTTGCCCCTCATCCGGTTCTTTCTCTTTAGCTTGCAGTGGGCATTCGTCAACATCCTGGAAGCGGCGTTGCTGCTGACCGCGCTGTTTGGACCGATCGCGATGGGGCTATCGCTCTTGCCGTTTCAGGGACGCCCTATCTTTGCTTGGTTGACGGGTTTCCTCAGCTTGATTGGTGCTCAACTGGGTTACAACATCCTGGTGGGTCTGGTCGCTGCCGTAGTAGTGCGCTCCGGTGGCGAGATCGTGACCGACCTTGCCTTTGCGGCGTTCTTGAGCCTGTTTGCCCCGGCTCTAGCCCTGCTTATTGCCCGTGGTGGTGGTCTTGCGCTCTACAACGGGCTTGCCAATAACATCAAAGCCCTGCTTGATTTTGCTAGCAACGCGGTTGGCGTTGCCAGTAGTGTCGCCCTTACTAAATTCCTGCGATGAACATTGGACGTTTCAAAGCCCTTAACCGGACGAACCTTCTGACCGTCGAGTCAAAGAACTTGCTGGCTTTGCTCCAGATGGGGATTCTCGGGACTCAACTGCTGCTGTTATTGGGGCTGCTGTTTCTAGCTGCCAAACAAAATGTGCTGGCAAGCCGCCGCCCCACTATGGCACAACTCGTCAACGGCGAGACCGTTTACATCTCTGAGCAAGACCGCAACTTTCGTTATCCCCAGGTGCTACGCAAAGTGGTGAGTGATTGGACCACACTGACCTTCAATTGGGACGGTACCCTCACTGGCACTGACCAGCGGGATGAAGGGGTACTGATCAAAGCAGCCAAAAAGAAAGTACCGCTCAACACCTGGTTTGCTTCGGTCATGCTGGAACCCACGTTTGCGGAAGCTTCGCTTAAAGAGCTGGCTGATCTGGTACCCAGCACTGTGTTTACTGGCAAAACTCGCGCTGTCACCGTCATTAACTACCTCTCAGAACCCCGCCAACTGGCACCCTCGAAGTGGCAGGTCGATCTGGTTGCCACGCGCATGGTGATGGATCGTCAAACGGGTGCTAGCGAGCGCCTGCCCTTCAATCGCACGTTCACGTTGCAAACTGTGGAAATACCGCGCTCGCCCCTGGGTGATCAGGCATCACCGGTCGAACGCAAAATCTACGACTTGCGTGCTGCTGGACTGCAAATCACGGATATCACCCCCTATGACCCCAATGGTGGTCAAGCGGGTGGTGCAACCAAGTCGCCTCAGTAGTTCATCATTAGCTGTTGGAAACTATGAAAGCACCTGAATTATTCCCTCCTGATGCGGCTCAATCCGCGATCGATCCTGAGACGCAAAAGCAGTTGGCGGGATTAGCCTCGCCGACGGCTCAACCCTTAGTGCCAGAAGCGTTTGCTTTGGCAGAACAGGGTAGTGATGTGACGGAGCCATCGGAGCACCTGGCGACGGGTGCCTCGACCGGGACACCAAAGCCGCTGCCCAAGACTCTGTTCACGCTAGTGGCCACAGGCACTGGCTTAGGGGTTGTGGCTGGTCTTGCCTTCGGCGTTTTCCCGCGCACCGTGGCGCAGAAGCCCAGCCAAGCCCCTGAGTCAGACAAAGCACCGCCGCAAATCGTCCCAGACGATGCGGCTGCGCTTCGCAGTCAGCTTGCCTTTCAGGATCAGAAAAAAGTTGTTGCTGCTGCCAGACCGGAGCCACCCCAGTCCATACCTGTAGCGGCTGGCAAAGCAACGGCAACAAAACCAGCCTCAGCGCCAGTGCCAGCGCCTGCCGCGATCGCGCCACCGCTGCCAGCGCGTACAGCCACACCTGTCGCACCAAGAACTGAACCACCTGTTGACCCCTTGGCACGCTGGTCGGCTCTGGCGGCGCTGGGTAAAGCAGAGGCAACCGTTGATCAGCCGACTGCTGCCGCTGCCACAGTTGCCACCAACCCGACCACGCCCTCCCCGTTTCCAAGCGTGCAGCTCGGAACTTCCGTGCCAACTCTTGTAGCCGATCAGAGTCCAGAGGCAATGCCTCCAGGTGCTGCCCCAACGAGTCTGGAAAGCACTGCGAACGACCTGACTCCAGGCACTTTGGGTATCCTCAAACACGCAGGTATTGCCGCTCCGGAGCTGCTGTTGGGCGATCGCTCTCTTACTGCTCCGACCATAAGCGTTGCCACCGCTCCAGAGCCAGCCCTGAATGCTCTCGTGCCAGTGCCATTGGGCACGACGACACCAGCAAGCGTGACGATACCGCTGGTTTGGGATACCAGCAGTGGTAAGGATGACAAGACTCAAACGCCCAAGGGTCGGTTCCAGGTAGAGTTGACTGAGGACATGCACACCAGTGATGGGGCGGTTGCCCTACCGCAAGGCACCCAACTGATGATGCAGGCAACAACTGTGAGTCCAGACAATCAGTTGGTCTCTGCCAGTGCGATCGCGGTTCTCTATCGCGGTCGTGATGGTGGTTTCAGGCAAGAGGTGGTTCCTCCCGGTGCCATTCTGCTTCAGGGCAAGCAGGGAGCACCACTGGTGGCTCGCAAGCTCAATGATCCTGGCGCTGCCCTTGCCAAGCAAGACTTGCTGGTGGGTGGGTTGAGTGCTTTGGGTCAAGCAGGAGCTTTACTCAACCAGCCGACAGAAGAATTTAGCAATGCGATTAATTCAGACAGCTTTTCCAGCACTACCATTCGGCGATCGCGCCAACCCAATCTCTTACCAGCCTTGCTTGACGGCTTCTTCAATACCACAGCACAGCGCCTCAACCAACGGTCTGAGCAAGCAACTCAAGAGTTGATCAGACGCAATACCGTTGCCGTTCTTCCAGCTGGTACCGAGGTTTCTGTAGTCATTAACAGCTTTTTCCGTGTCAACCGCTAATTCGATTGAACAATGGAGGTTTCTTTGATGAAGCGAATTTTTGTCGGTGCTGTCCTTAGTTTTAGTCTAATGAGTCCGATAACTCTATCAGCCATGGCAGCACCAGCCTATCGGGTCATCAGTCGTGATGTGGCGAGGCTGAGCACAGTGGATGTGCAAGTGGGACCGGGACGCGCCACTGCGATCGACTTTAGCCAGGCTCACGAGCACATCACGTATGTTCTGCTAGCCGATCCCTCGCGTCTGGTTTATGCTGCGAATGCTTCGATCGACTCAGGACAAGCTAACACGCTCTTTTTACGCCCCATTCGTCCCCTAAAGTTCCCTGGTGCCACCACCACCAGCATCACCAATCTGAGTGTTCAAACCCTTGATCAGGCAGGACAGCAGCGACTCTACAACTTTAATGTTTACCATGTGGCGCAACCCCAATACGTGGGCGTGATGCTAAGCCCTTATCAGGTGCAGCCACCACTTACTAACCTCCAACCAGCTTTTGGTTTACTACATATAGACCGGATTGAACAGGGTTTAGAGCTTGCGATTCGTCAAGGTTATACCCCTGCGACTGATCCAATCGTTGCCAGAATCAAAACGATGTTGACGCTGGTGCGAGGCAATCGCCTAACCATTGCCCAGGCGGCAACCTCAGCCCAAGTGCCCATCAACGTCCTCAAGGCTTTGGAGCGCTTAGGTACACCATCTAACGAGTCGCTTGAGTCAGATGTTGTGCATCCATCACTGCCAGCTAAGTAAGTGGTACTTACATCCTCAGGTTTTCAATCATTTTTGGGAGGGTCTATGAATTTTTCGACCAGCGATGCCATTTTGATCACCAAACAAGAAGCGGCAAGAATTTTAGGCATTCATCACACTACACTGCGGTCTTTGAGAAACAAGGAAAACTCAGGCATCATCGAAGGCTTGCATTGGGTCAAATGGAACTCACGCGCCATCCGCTACAACCGCATACTCATTGAGAATTATGCCTTGCATCGTGGAAACCTCATAGAGCATGAACGCTTTGTCGAGCAATACGTGAAGCAACTTTCTACGAACAGCCGCAGGCGCGATAGTAAGGTGATCTAATCCTTAGCCAAGTTTGGCTGGCTCTACCTAACCCCAGCGTAACTGGGGTTCTTTTGTATGCAAAGTACATGCAAAAAGATATGTAATTCTACTTTTATATTTACCTTTATATTGTTGCAAGCCTTCATTGAATGTATATCAACGATCGTTCTATAGGTCAGGAACAGTAACATTCTCAACGGCTTTAGCGTAGCAGCGATCGATCATTTGTGCTGAATTGCCTGCCCACTTTGAGATTTGGATACTGGGAATATTCTGCTCTCTACACAGACTACAAAATGTATGTCTAGTTTGGTAAGGGTTTCGATATGCAACATCTGCCAGTGAGTTAAGAACGTTTTTCCAGGCTCTGCCTGTAAAATTGTGCCAGTCAATAAACTTACCTTTAGGGCTGGGGAATACTAGCGCTGAAGGATCACAGTCTTCTGGTTTGATTGCTTCAATTAATGTAGTCAATTGAGCATTGATGGGGAACCTCCTTGCTTTCTGAGTTTTTAGTCCATCCTTTAAGACTAGCCCTTGCCCATCATAGATAACCGCTTGCTCAAACGTAATCACAGCTCGGTTAATATGTTTCCAACGCAGTGCGATCGCTTCTGATGGTCTACAGCCTGTGAAAAAGAGAAATTCGACCAGTGAAGCATAGTGACGGTAGTAACGACTGCTTTTGAACGCTGCAATAATGCGATCGCGCTCTTCTGTAGTGAAAGGAAAAACTTCATCTTCCTCAGTGCCAGCTTTCTTAACCTTCACTTCTGATGCCATGCCCTCAAAGGGGTTTAAGTCTAGAGTGCCTAACTTTCTCGCCCATTTGCAGCAAGCCGATAGGTGCATTAAAACTCGCTTAGCCGAGTCAGCGGGGACATTTGCATTGATCCAATCAAAAATCGCTTGAGCTTCAATGGGTTGCTTGTAAGGGCATCGCTCCAGATGATTAGCGACCCAACCGTACATTCTAATTGTGGCTGGAGATTTACCCGCTTTTTTAGTATCTTGGTAACGATTCCAAAGTTCAGACAGATCAAGAATCGGGGTACTGGGTGCGGTATCGACATCGGCATTGGTCAGAGCGGGTTCAACCTTGTATTTCTCTAGATTATTGGGGTCAAACTGACCATAGTCAATATCTCGTTCAAGCTCAAAAGCAATATCCTGCGCTTTCTTGCGCTCGTAGGGAGTATCTCTCAAACCTGGAGAAAGATAAAAGCGTTTTCCCTCGTAGCTAAAGACGAGCTGCAAGCTATAGCGTGAAACTTTAATCTTAACGGCACCACGCTTAGGCTTCTTGGGGTTCTTCTTGCTGTACATATTCTTTCGGGGTACAGATTAGCTGCTCTACCAAGTATATCTCCTGTACCCCAATTCGTACCCCAATTCGTACCCCAAACTAGTCCAAAAATGTCAAAAACGATCACTCAGCCAAGTCATCACTCACTCAAGGCACTGACTTACCGAGCGCTGAAAGTCTTAGCAGATGGATAAAAGCCTCATTTCTACTGAAGCTGGTGACAAGACTCGAACTTGCGACCGGCTGATTACAAATCAGCTGCTCTACCAACTGAGCTACACCAGCGTACCATCAGTAAGTCATGGTAACAAACTTTGTCGCGTCTGTGGTCGATCGCGAACCTTCAAAGGCATTCCTTATAAATCAGTCGCTACAGCATCTAACTTAGAACAGACGATGAAGAAGCCGATACCTGAAGTGTGGCATCCGGAGTCGCGACGTTTAACCCTAAGAACTTGGAGCGATGAGCAAAACAGTGTGCTCAGGATGATAAGCTAACAGATGCAATCAAAGTGCTAGGACAAGCTTAAATGACCGGGTCAACCCAGGTTCCCTACCTGCTACGAGCAGCTCGCGGCGAAACGTTAGATCGGCCACCTGTATGGATGATGCGGCAGGCTGGACGCTACATGAAAGCCTATCGTGACCTGCGGGAGAAGTATCCGTCGTTTCGTGAGCGCTCTGAGATTCCTGAAGTGGCGATCGAAATCTCGCTTCAGCCCTGGAGAGCCTTTCGACCGGATGGGGTGATTTTGTTCTCGGACATTGTGACGCCGCTGCCCGGACTGGGCATTGAAATGGATATTGCCGAGGGTAAGGGGCCAATCATTGCCGACCCCATTCGAACAGAGGCTCAAATCAAAGCACTTCGACCATTGGAACCGGAAGACTCCTTGCCTTTTATTAAACCCATTCTGCAAGCACTACGGACAGAAGTGGGGAATGAATCTACGGTGCTGGGATTTGTCGGCGCACCCTGGACGCTGGCAGCCTATGCGGTTGAGGGGAAAGGGTCTAAGACCTATGCTGTCATCAAGCACATGGCGTTTTCTAACCCGGCGGTTTTGCATCAACTGCTGGCAACCTTAGCAGAGGCGATCGCCACGTATGCTTGCTACCAGATTGACTGTGGTGCTCAAGTCGTGCAAATGTTTGACTCCTGGGCAGGTCAGCTAAGCCCACAGGACTACGACACCTTTGCGTTGCCTTACCAGCAGCAGGTGTTCCGCAAAATTAAGGAGGCGCATCCCGACACACCGCTAATTTTGCTGGTCAGCGATAGTGCGGGTTTGCTAGAACGCATGGCAAAGTCTGGAGCTGACATTTTAACGATCGATTGGACGGTGGACATGGCGGATGCACGGGCTAGACTGGGCAAAGATATCATTGTTCAGGGCAACCTTGACCCAGGCGTGCTGTTTGGTTCGCAAGACTTTATTCGCGATCGAATCCTCGACACAATCCGTAAAGCTGGCAACCGAAAGCACATACTGAATCTAGGGCATGGTATTCTACCGAACACGCCTGAAGAAAATGCCGCCTTTTTCTTTGAAATCGGCAAGCAGGCTGATCAGTTGTTAGCCGTTCATGCTTAACCCCGATGACGTCCAAGCGGATTTTTGTGACTGGCGCGAGTGGCTGTATTGGTCACTACGTTGTTGAAGCTCTGATTCAAGAAACTAAGCATGAGCTTTTCCTGCTAGTCCGGAACCCAGACAAGCTAAAGTTTGATTATCGCGCTCGTTCTGGCATCACCATCTTGCAGTCAGATCTGCGCGGGATTGACCAGTTCAGTGAGTTGTTGAAGACGATCGACTGTGCCGTGCTGATCGCAACCGCATGGGGAGGTGTTCAGGAGGTCTACGACATAAACGTGACCCAAACGCTTCGTCTAATGAGTCTGCTCGATCTCGATGTTTGCCAGCAGGTAATCTATTTCTCGACTGCCAGCATTCTCAATCGTGACAATCTACCCTTAAAAGAGGCAGAAACAACCGGCCACGACTATATTCGATCGAAGTACACGTGTTTTCAGCAGCTTGACAAACTTAAGATTGCGCCGCGCATTACAACCCTGTTTCCCACGTTGCTATTGGGTGGCGATGCGCATAAGCCCCAATCCCATATTTCGTCTGGCATCGCCCAAGTCGTCACTTGGATTGGGCTACTGCGGTTCTTAAAAACAGAAGGCAGCTTTCACTTCATTCATGGCAAGGATATTGCTCAGATTGTGCTGTTTCTAATCGAAAAGCCGCCCGTCGAAGGAGAATCGCGACAGCTTGTTTTGGGCAACCAGATGATGACGGTGAATCAAGCGATCGAGGAAGCCTGCATTTACCTTAACAAGCGTATTTACTTTCGCATCCCACTCACTCAGGAACTAGCCAACCTGATCATTTTCCTCTTTCGCATCAAGATGGCAGACTGGGATCGCTTTTCAATGAACTATCGCCATTTCACGCACCGTTACGTGGTGAGTCCAGAAACTTTGGGTCTACCAACGTATTGCGCCACGTTTAGCGATGTCTTAAAGCTAAGCGGCGTTCGACATCGGCGTTGATCGACCTTGCTGCTCGTCGTCAGTGCATTGGGACTTTTTACCCGATGTATCAGCGTTAATTATAGAACTTACGCATTGACAAAAAGAGTGAAATGTGGTGACTCTAGGATAGTCTCGTAGCCCGCAGAAACCAGTTGTGAGAGAACCGTCTAAGCCCTCAACAGCCAAGTGTACTTGCGCCCTGTATACCTTGTTTTTATTGGCAGAACCCAAATATGTCAGTTGTGTTCGCTTATCTGAGGTGATGGAGGAGTTGAGTCACGACAGTGTGAATCGGTTTCTGCTGCGTG
>JAESFU010000653.1_pt1 | contig 14016 bp, 14 predicted proteins | sample 9269461 | NCBI WGS metagenome assembly JAESFU01 (sample SAMN14502556, study PRJNA617107) | algae metagenome | isolation source: Stenomitos rutilans HA7619-LM2 and co-occurring heterotrophs from cave walls | place: USA: Waikapalae cave, Hawaii | collected 2009-07-28
GGTCGTTCCGCGATTGCCGAAGACGCGGTCGGGAAAGATCCTGCGCGGGACGATGCGGAAGATCGCCGATGGCGAGGAATGGAAGATGCCGGCGACGATCGACGATCCGACCATTCTCGATGAAATCACGACCGCCCTCAAATCCAAGGGCATTGTGCGATAGACCCTAAAATCGCCTAAGATACCGGCCGCAAAATCGGCGAGGATGTGATGGCAACAGATTTTACCGGCAAGATTGCAGTGGTCACGGGCGCCGGCCGTGGCCTAGGCGCCGCCTTCTCCATAGTACTCGCCGATCTTGGCGCCGAAGTCATCATGGCCGGCCGCAATGCCGAGAACCTGGCGGTCGCCGCCGAATCGATCCGCCTGCGCACCGGCAAGCGCCCGGAGACACTGGCACTCGACCTTTCCGATCCGGGACTCGTGACGCGCACTGCCAAGAAGATGCGCGATGAGATGCCGAAGCTCGACATCCTCATCAACAATGGCGCGCAGTGGCTTCCCGGTGCGATGACCGATCACGATGCCCATGACATCGTGACGACTATAAACTCGGCGATCACCGGGACCTTGCTGTTCACGCGCGGCTTGATCCCGCCGCTCGAACGATCCGGCGCCGGCGACATTCTGAATATCGTTTCGATTTCCGGCCTGCCTAATGTGCCGATGCAAGGTGCATCTGTGGCCTTCGTCGCCGCGAAACACGGCCAGGCCGGCATGACGGACGCCTTGCGCGAGGAACTGGCGGATCGCCCGGTGCGCGTCAGCGCCGTCTATCCGCCCAATCTCGACGACATATCGCCGCTCGATGCAACGGACTGGCTTGCACCTCGGCCCACCAATTCGCGCGCTACCAATCGCGATGTCATTGAGGCTTCGATATTTGCACTGACTCGTCCACGCCACGTGACATTGTCGACGATCGTCATCGATCCCGACCATGGCGGGATTTACACGCGCTAGCATCGCGTATCAGGTTCCACGACACGGGAGAGCCAAGTTGATTGCCAAATCGCGGTGTTTGATACTTCCAGCATTGGCCGCTATTGCATTGTTCTTTGCAGTTCTTCAGGCAGCGCCTTCTGTTTCGGCCACAAAAGGCGGGCATTTCAAACTCAATTTCCACTGGCGCGACGGCGTCGGCACAAGCGTAACCTACGAAGCGGTCGAAGCGGATGGAAAACTCCTGCGCAGCAAGGTTCCACCTGGCCGCCACACCTTCAGGCTCATGGTGACCTTTTCACGTACGATTGTCCGATACCGCACCTTCGTCGAGGTGCAAGCGACGCTCAACCCCAACGCCGATTACCAAGTCGAAGGCAACATCGAAAAGAAGTCCGTGTCCGCGTGGATTATCGATGCCGCCGGAAAGCGTGTCTCGACTGTCGGCAAGGTTTCTTACCATCACTGCCCGTTCTGGCCGGTTTGCACCGAGTGAAGCGGCTAACCGTCTGGTACAACACCAAATGCCCGGTTTGCGATGCCGGGATAAATTGGCAGAAGAACCGGCTATTGCAGGCCGTTAAGGGCGGTGAGATCGAGTTTCGCGATATCAATTTGGAACCGCAGGCGCTCGCCTCCTTTGGCGCGAATATCGAAGACATCAGGCGGCGGCTCTATGGGCTCGATGCCGACGGGCGCCTCTTCATCGGAGCCGATTGCGCGATCGAGATCTGGCGCCGGACGCCTGGCGATCGATGGCTCGCAACCGTCCTGGGATTGCCGATCCTGCGTCAACTGACCCGTTTCTCCTATGACGGCTTTGCCTCCCTGCTCTATGCCTGGAACCGGCGCAAAGGTCATTGGTAGCGAAGAAATTCGCCGACTATCTTGTTGAAGCGCCCAGGCTGCTCAAGATTGGGCAAATGCGCGCTGTCGCGCATGATGGCCGACTGCGTTCCCGAAATGTTTGCTGCAATCATTTGCGAGCGCTCTTGAACATGAGGAAAATCGAGATCGCCCCAGATGACAAGTGTCGGCGTCGTGATGTCGGCCAATCTGTCGACTGCCGATGGGGATTCTCGCTCGCGCGTGAGCTGAGGATGCCGCAACGCTTTGCCGTTCATGTCGAGAAACAGCTCACGTACAGCGCCGGCGATACGGCCTTCGCGACTTGAAGGGCCGTCCAACCACAAATGCGCTTCGATCTCATTGACGCGTGCAAGATCGCCGGCCTCTTCGGCTGCATCGAGCTTAGCTAGCAAAGCCGCAATCTCCGCCGAGTGGCGCTGCGGCGAGGGGGCTCCTGAAACAGCGCTCGCTACGAGCACGAGCGACGCTACCCGCTGTCGATGCGCCAAGGCATAATCGATCGCCACGCGGCCTCCTTGCGAACAACCGATGAGCGAAACGCGCTCGACGCCAAGTACCGTCCTGATACGCTCGAGATCGTCGATATGGCTGAATGGCTCATCGGGCGTGGTGGTCTCGCCATAGCCCCGCCTGTCATAGGCCACCGCCATGTGGTTTCGCACGAGATAATCTTGTGTCGGCCGCCACATGCGCGCATCGGCAATGCCCGCATGAAGCATGATGACACACGCGCCCTTGCCCGCCTTTTCGCAATGCAATCGGGCGCCACCGGAATGAACGGTGAAGGCTTCAGTCAAGATTTCTCACCTCTTGGCGGCATCCGACCATCATGAGGATGGTAAAATCGCTCTGCAAGGACGTGCTGCATCGCTGCCATGTCGGCAAATAGTGGCTCGGCGCGCCAACTCCGGCTATCGCTGCCATCCCTTTGAAAACCGGACGATTCATGCCGCCTACCGCATCGCCATCGCAAGCCCGCTGGGCCGTTGCCGTCATCTTCTTTCTTCATGGCCTGGTCTGGGGCTCCTGGGTTCCGCACATCCCGCTTGCCAAGGAGCGTCTCGATGTCGGGACCGGTGTCTTTGGCTTGGCACTTCTCGCCATGGCGGCCGGGGCGATGGTAGCCATGCCGATTGCCGGAGCCCTGATCAACCGCTTCGGCAGCGCGCCGATGACGATCGTCGCCACGATATTCTTCAGTGTGGCGCTCGTTCTGCCGGCTATTGCGCCGAAACTTCCGCTCTTCATGCTTGCCGCCATGGCCTATGGCGCAACCATCGGCAGTATGGATGTTTCGATGAACGCGCATGGCCTCGCTGTCGAGCATGCGATGAAATCCCCCGTCATGTCGTTTTTTCACGGCACTTTCAGCATCGGCGGCATGGCCGGCGCGCTTGTCGGGGCGGCACTGCTGATCTATCTGCCGCCACTCACCCATATCGCACTCGCCTCGGCTGTCGGTCTCGTCGGGATCGCCTGGGCGGGGCCTCGGCTGTTGCCGGCCTCCGTCGACAAGGGTCTGTCGGGCGAAGGCTTTGCCTGGCCGACGCGTGCCACGATCTGGCTCGGCGTCCTCTGCTTCCTGACCTTGATGGCGGAAGGATCGGTCATCGACTGGGCAGCGATCATGCTGCGGCAGCGCTTCACCATCGAAGCCAATACTGCCGCGCTCGGATATGGGCTCTTCTCCGCAGGCATGGCCTTCTCGCGGTTTACCGGCGACTGGCTGAGGCTCAAATTCGGTGCCGTTCCCCTGGTGCGGATCAGCGCCATACTGACGGCGTTCGGCATGACGGCGGCGATCAGCATGTCCGATCCGGCCTTTGCCATCGCCGCCTTCGCCATCGCCGGCATCGGCCTTGGCAATATCGCGCCGGTATTGTTCGCGGGCGGCGGCAGGCTCGAACCGGATGCCCCCGGCCGCGGCATCGCCGCTGTGACCACGCTCGGCTATACGGGCTTTCTGGCCGGTCCGCCCTTGATCGGCTTCACCGCCGAACTGACCGGGCTGCCCTTGGCGCTTGGATTGACAGTCATCGCCGCTCTGATCATTGCTGTGGCAGCCCGGGCGGTGCGAGCCGCCGACACTTATTGAGGACGCGATGAAGCTGAAGGACAAGGTTACGATCATTACCGGCGCCGCACGCGGCATCGGGCTCGCCTGCGCCGAGCGCTTTCATGCCGAGGGTGCAAAGCTCGTGCTCGCCGATATCGATGACGAGGCGGGAAAGGCTGCGGCCGCGCGCTTTGCCGGCGCCGTCTATGTCCATTGCGATGTCGGCGCCGCTGCCGATGTGAACGGGCTTGTCGCAAAAGTCATAGCCGAATATGGCCGCATCGACACGCTCATCAACAATGCCGGCATCGTCTTCAACGCGGATTTTCTCGACATTGCCGAAGCCGATTTCGATCGCGTTTTGCGGGTCAATCTGAAGGGCGCGTTTCTGATGGCGCAGGCCTGTGCCCGCCAAATGGTGGCGCAAGTGAAAAAGGGCGGAAAGCCGGGCGCCATCATCAACATGTCGTCGGTCAATGCGGTGCTCGCCATCGCCACACAGGTACCCTACTCGATTTCCAAAGGCGGCATTTCACAATTGACGAAGGTCGCGGCCCTGGGCCTCGCACCGCATGGCATCCGTGTGAACGCCATCGGCCCTGGCTCCATCGCCACCGAGATGCTCGCCGCCGTCGTGTCCGACGCAGCCGCGCGCAACCGCGTCATGTCGCGCACGCCGATGGGCCGTTTTGGCGAACCATCCGAAATCGCCGCCATTGCTGCCTTCCTGGCGTCGGATGATTCAAGCTACATCACCGGCCAGACGCTCTACGCCGATGGCGGCCGCCTGCCGTTGAACTACACGGTTCCCGTCGCCTCATGATCCGGCCCATCACCGCGGCCGACATGGCGGAGATCACTTGCTTGCGTACCTCGGTGAAGGAAAATCACTTGAGCGTCGAGCAGATGGCGGAGCGCGGGATAACGCCGGCGGGCATCTTGGCCGAACTCGACACAGGCGAACTCGGCGGGTGGCTGGAGGAAAAAGACGGCGAAATACTCGGTTTCTCCATGGCCGATCGCCGCGACGGACAGATTTTCGCGCTTTTCACCAAGCCTGGATGCGAAGGTCGCGGCGTCGGCTCGCGTTTGCTGGAGAAAGCGACACTGTGGCTCGCCGAACGCGGCCATGAGGAAGCCTGGCTTTCGACCGATGCCAATTCGATCGCGGCACGCTTCTATGCCAACCGCGGCTGGCGGCGCGGCGAGATGAAGGATCACGAAGACGTCTATTTCCGCCTGAATTTGCGGTAAGAGGCATTGATGTCGAACCAGTTCCCTGCCCTGTTCCAGCCGCTGCAGCTGCGCCACAAGACCTTGCGCAATCGCATCGTCTTCGGCTCGCATACCGCCAACATGTCGGACATGGGCCTGCCGGGCGAACGACATCGCGGCTATTACGAGGAACGCGCGCGAGGCGGCGCGGCGATGATCGTCGTCGAGCCGGTGCCTGTGCACCGTACCGCCGTGCTCACACGCGGCAATTTCCGCCACTCGACGGATGAGATCATTCCGCATTTCAGGAAGATCACCGATGCGGTCCATGCCCATGGCACGGTGATCTGCCATCAGCTCTATCATGTCGGCCAGCATGGCGATTTCGACAATTCCTACGAACCGAGCTGGTCGCCGTCTGGGTTGCCGTCGTTTCACGATTCAGATGGCAGCCACGCCATGACCGAGGCCGAGATCGAAGAAATCATCGAAAGCTTCGTTCAGGCGGCGCGACGCGCCAAGGACTCAGGCTTCGACGGCATCGAGATCTTCGCCGCCTATAATGCGATCGTCGACCAGTTCTGGACGCCCTTCAACAATCGCCGCACCGACAAATGGGGCGGCACATCGCTCGAAAACCGTACGCGTTTTTCCGCTGAGATATTGCGCGGCATCCGCAAGATGGCCGGCGATGATTTCATCATCGGCATGGCCATCAATCTCCAGCCCGAGATCGAAGTCTCACCCTCGATCGAGATGATGCAGGAGATCATCGCCTGGCACGATGAACGCAATCTCATGGACTATGTGACCTGCGGCACCGGAAGCTACTTCTCGCACCAGGCACTGATCCCGACCGTTTTCTTTGCTGACAAGCTAGGTGCACCCTATGCCGAAGCACTGAAGCAAGTGGTGAAGCACGCCAAGGTCCAGTGTGAGAGCCATGTTCGCACGCCGGAGAATGCGAATTACGTCGTGGCCTCCGGGCAGGCCGACATGGTGTCGATCGTGCGCGGCCAGATTGCCGATCCGCATCTCGCGAATAAAGCGCGCGAAGGACGCCCTGAAGACATCCGACCATGCCTCTCCTGCAACCAGATGTGCTGGGGCCGGCGCTATCGCGACTACTGGATTTCCTGCCTGATCAATCCGTCCGCAGGGCGGGAATTCGAATGGGGCGGCGACCGCTTCACGCCGGCCGCGCGGCCGAAGAAAGTACTTGTCGTCGGCGGCGGCGTTGCCGGCCTTGAAGCGGCGCGCGTTGCCGCCGAACGCGGCCATCACGTGACACTCGCCGAAGCCTCCGACAAGCTTGGCGGACAGTTCCGCCTCGCCGGATTGCAGCCGCGCCGCCAGCAGATCATCGACTATCTCGACTGGTTCGAGCGTCAATTGACGAAGCTTCAGGTGAAAATTCTCTACAACACCTTGCTCGAGCCCGACGACATCAAGGCATTCGGCGCAGACGAAGTCATCGTCGCGACCGGCTCGCAGCCCGATGGCGCCGGGTTCCAGCGCGCTCTTCCCGAGCATGACCGCCTGCCCGGCATCGATCGCGGCAATGTCTGGGCCGTCGAGGATGTGCTCAACCGTTCGGCACGCCTCGGCAAGCGCGTCATCATCCTAGATGAAACGGCGAACTGGAAAGGCGCCGGCACCGCCATTCAGCTTGCCGAGAACGGCCACGAGGTTGTCGTCATCACGCCGGCGCCGACCGTCATGTATGAGATGGCGCGCACCAATGCCGATGTGCTGGCACGACAGAGATTGCGCCAGCTCGGCGCGCGGCTCATCACCGATGCCGGCATGCGCGAATGGCACGGCGATGCCGCGACCATCTTCACATTTGGCGGGCCGGATGAACGTATCGAGGCGGATTCGCTCGTGCTCGCGACCACCAATGTCTCCGACACGGCTGTCTCGGATGGCCTGATAGAGGCCCACCTCTCGCATCACTCCATCGGCGACAGCGTCGCCGCACGAACCGCCGTCATGGCGATCTATGAAGGCCGCAAGCTCGGCATGGGCTTATAAGGCGGTAAGGGTGAGGCCACCTCACCCTTGACCATGTCGGTTCCGGCCCATAGGCCTGCCGGAAAGCCACTGGAAAGCACCCAATGAAGCCTTTTACCTTAAGCCGCGTGCCCGAAATTCTGTTTGGACCAGGCACCCTCTCCCAGGCCGCAAGCAAGGTCGATGCACTGACTGGCGACAAGGCACCGGTCATGATTGTCGCCGACCCCGCCATGAGGACCCTCGGCATTCTCGACCGGCTCATTTCGAACCTCGCCGAGGGCGGACGTAAGCATCTGGTCTATGACGGCTTCAAGGGCGAACCGAAAGCCTCCGACATCGATGCCGTGGCGAAGATGGCGGGGGGAGAGAGGGCGAGCGCCGTCATCGCCATTGGCGGCGGCTCGGCATTGGACACGGCAAAGCTTGCCGCCGCTTGCGCCGTGTCGGGTGAACCCGCGGAAACCTACCAGCTGGCTGCGGCGCCTTTGCCCAAGAACCGCCTGCCAATCATTGCGATCCCGACAACTGCCGGAACCGGTGCGGAAGTGACGCGCGTCGCCGTCTTCTCCAATTCCGAGAAGATCAAGGTCTGGGCCTGGGGCGAGGAGATCAAACCCGACATCGCCATCCTCGATCCCGAACTCACTGTCGCCGTGCCGCCGCATATCACCGCCGCGACCGGGCTCGATGCGTTGGTCCACGCCATCGAAGCATCGACCAATAAACATCGCAATGATGGCAATGATCTCTACTGCCACCGCGCCATCAGCCTGATCGCCGCCAATCTCGAAACGGCGATCCGCGAGCCGAACAACATCGAAGCCCGCGGCGCCCTCCTCCTCGGTTCTTGCTATGCCGGCACCGGCATCGACAATTGCGGGACCGCACTAGCGCATAACATCTCGCACGCCATGGCCGATTTAGCACCGATCATGCATGGGCGCGCCACCGGCCTCGCCATGCTTGCAACGATTGATTGGGTGGCCGAAGGCAATCCTTCCGCCTTTGCGCGCGTCTCTGCTGCGATGGGCAGCAAAGCCGACAAGGATGCGGCGATCGCAGCCTATCAACGCCTAGTGCGCGCCAGCGGCATCAAGATTTCGCTCGAAGGCGACGGCTTCGAATTGAACCGGCCGGAGAAACTGGCGGAACGCATGGCCGCTCCCGCCAATGCACCGATGCGCAAATCGACATCGCGCATGCCAAGCGACAGCGAACTGCTCGCGCTCGCTCAGCGCGTCTATGCTCTACAATAGGCCCGGGGCGTGAAGATCACCGATATCGAGACCAGCACGCATCGCATCGATCTCGATCCGCCTTTTCATGCAAGCTGGGATACGCGCCCGCGTCGCAATTTCACGGCCACCATCATCCGCGTTCACACCGATGAGGAAATCACCGGCATTGCGTCCGGCGACGAAATGCTCGGCTTCGAGCGTTTCAAAGACCTCTTCATCGGCCACGATCCGCGCGACATCGAACGCCATGCGAAAATCATCGACAATCTCTCCTTCCATTACTCCCGCTACTGGCCGCTTGACCTCGCTCTTTGGGACCTGATCGGCAAGGTCGCCGATCAACCCGTCTGGCGATTGCTCGGTGCGTCGTCCGGCAAAGTCGCGCTCTATGGGTCTTCCGGCACATTGCGCGATCCCGGCGCGATGGCCGGCATCGCGCAGCGTTTCCGCGGCGAAGGTTTCAAGGGCATGAAGATTCGCTTTCACCGCGGGGATTGGTGCGACGACATCAAGGCGCTCGAGGCGACGCGTAAGGCGGTCGGCGATGGGCTCGAGCTGATGGTCGACTGCAACCAGGGCTGGCGCATGGTCTGGGACATCGAAGAGCCCTGGAAGCTCAAGGATGCGCTGGCCGTCGCGCGCGAACTCGAGGAGCTCGGCGTCTACTGGATGGAAGAGCCTTTGTGGCGCGGCGACTGGAGAGGCCTAAAGGCATTGCGCAACGCGACCGATATGCGTATCGCGGTCGGCGAAATGAATCGCGAACTCTATGAGTTCACCCATATGATCGAGGAGCGCTGCGTCGACATCCTGCAGCCCGATGCGGCTCTGACCGGTGGCATCACCAGACTGCGCCGCATCGCCGGCCAGTGCCGCGAAGCGGGTTTGCTGTTCACGCCGCACACCTGGACCAATGGCGTCGGACTCATCGCCAACCTTCATCTCTCGGCCGCCTGCTGCAACGCGCCTTTTGTCGAATTCCCTTACGATCCGCCGGAATGGACGCCGGCGCGGCGCGACTTCATGATGGTCGAACCACGCGCGGCAAAGGACGGCATGATTGATCTCGGCAATTCGCCGGGACTTGGGATTGTCTTTGATGAAGAGCGTTTGGCGAATACGAGGATTGGATGACGCAAGCCGAGAAGTGCCTTCGCCGCCTGGTGGATGAGATCGATACTTACCTTGCTGGCCTCACCGGCGCCGCTGCTGGGGGTATTGCAGACGTCCGCCACGGCATCGCGGTCAAGGGCTCTTTCCGATCGATGGCAGGCCGCACGCCAATCTGCGGATTCCTGAACGAGGCGATCGAACTTGCCCGCTCTCAGGGAAATGGCGACCTGGCCGACGCAATCGTAGAAGCCGGCCCGCATCTGCCGTGGGTCACCTATGACTCCTATCCGCGCGAACTCATCGGCGCGCGCTTTCCCAAGGCGCATGCCTTCGTCAGCTTGATCGGCAAGGAGGCGCCCTTCGAGGCCGAGGATTACGACCTTGGCCTGTTCTTGATCGAGCCGCGCACGCTCTATCGCGATCATCGCCATCTGGCGCCGGAACTCTATGCACCGATTACCGGCCCGCACCGCTGGCGCTTCGGCATAGACGATGCGTGGAAGGAACTCGCCGCCAATATTCCGGTATGGAACGAGCCCCAGCGCGTGCATGCGACATTGGTCGGAAGTCAGCCCTTTCTTGCCATTTTCGGCTGGACGCGCGACGTGACCGCGCCTGCGAGCGTCGTCCCCGCACCCGACTGGGCCGCGATTGAGGCTCGCCTTTGAACGAAATTCACGCCGGTGCCACCTGGTTGATCGAGGCCGTTGCGCGCGACCTAGGCACGCTTGGTGGCGACGGTGCCTCGACAGCCTTGTCGCGATTGGCCGGGCAGGACATCTCCGTCGCGGCATGTCGCGAGCCCCGACCGCGCAATCTTTCCGCCTGTATCTGGCTTGCGGAAACGATCGCCGCGACAATGTTGGTATCGCCTTCCGTCTCGGCGTCATTGGCGGAAATCGCCCCGCATCTGCGCTGGAAACAGAATGCCAATTACTCCGACGAACTGCTCGGCGAAGGCTATATGGCGTCCTATGCCTACTGCGAATTCATCGGACCGGACGGCTTTTTTCGCGGCGATGATTTCCTGATGGGTCTCCTACTGCTCGGGCCTGATCGCTATTACAAGGATCACGCTCATCCTGCGCCGGAACTTTACTGGACGCTCACCGGCCCCTCACTCTGGCGTCGCGCGCCGGGAGAATTCGAAACGCGTGCCGCCGGCAGCGCCATCTGGCATGCGCCCAACATCGTCCACGCCACGCGAACGACAGGCGAGCCATTGCTCGCCATGTGGATATGGACAGAAGACACCGCCTATCCGGCGCAATTGGTCAACGCATGAGCATTCTGCGCACGACGCTCATCGGCGCGGCCCTGATCTATCTTGCGCTTCTCGTCGTCATCTACCTGTTGCAACGCCATCTTCTCTACCATCCCAGCCGCACACAATCATCGCCGGCCGAAGTCGGTCTCTCCGGCGTCGAAGTCATCAATCTCTCGACACGCCCGGGCGAAAACCTGATTGCATGGTACGCACCGGCGCGAGACGGCAAGCCGACCATTCTCTTTTTTCACGGCAATGCCGGCGACATTTCCGGTCGCGGCGAGCGTTTCGCTTATTACCAACAAGTAGGCTTCGGCGTGATGTTTCTCTCCTATCGCGGCTATGGCGCCAGCACCGGCGAGCCGACCGAGGAAGGTCTCATCAGCGACGCCAATGCCGCGTATGACTGGCTCATCAAACAAAACGTACCCGCATCGAAAATCGTGCTGGTCGGCGAATCGTTGGGAACGGGCGTTTCAATCCAACTCGCCGCACACCGGCCGGTCGCGGCCATTGCGCTCGAAGCGCCATTCACCTCAACGGCTGATGTCGCGCGCTTGAGTTATTGGTGGCTGCCGGTCGGGCTCCTGATGAAGGATCAATTCAAGTCGATCGACTATCTAAAGGACCTCCATGTTCCGCTGCTAGTCATGCACGGCACTGACGATCGCCTGATTCCTGTGGAGATGGGCAAGGCACTATACGAGGCCGCGAGTGAGCCGAAGGAATTCGTCGCCATCCCCAATGGTACGCATGGCTCGATCTTTTCCGAATCGGCCTGGCAGCGCGAGATCGACTTCTTCAATCGCCAGCTACGATAGCGAGCTCATGGTTCGAGGGCGGCTCCGCCGCCACCTCACCATGAGGAGAAAACTAGCAGCCTCATGCTGAGGTGCATCGCGAAGCGATGCCTCGAAGCATGCGACACAGCAAAAAGCCTCCGCGGATGGTCCGCGGAGGCTCGTAACTTGAAAGCGATGGACGTGCTTATGCCGGATCGATCGCAATCGTTTCGCCGAAGATGTACAGCGTCGGATGGATCTGGAAACCCTTCACGCGCTTGTCATAGCCGGCATAGACCGAGCGCCACAGCGGCTGCGTGATCGGTCCGTCTTCCTGCATGATCTTCTCGAGCTCGCCGAGAATCTCGCGCCGCTTGTCGACATCGAGGGTTCCTTCGGCCTTGCTCAAGAGTTCGTCGAACTGCTTGTTGGAATAGGCCGATTCGTTCCACGGCACGCCGGTGCGATAAGCGAGCGCCAGCACCATGAAGCCAAGCGGACGATGCGTCCATTCGGTGAAGCCGAACGGCACCTTGTCCCAGACTTCCCAGAACTTGTTGGACGGCAGCACATTGATCTTGGCGCGGATGCCCGCGGCCTTCCACTGCTCTGCCATCGCCTCAACCGCAGCCTGTTCCCATGACGGATCGGGTTTGCAGTTGATTTCGACGTCGATCCCATCCGGGAAGCCGGCATCGGCCAGAATCTTCTTGGCCTCGTCCGGCTTGTAGCCCATGGCCGGGATCTGCGCGTAGTCGGGATGCACTTTGCAAACGTGATGGTGCTCGGCCGCTTCGCCGACGCCCTTATGCGCGATCTGCAAGCACTTCTCGGGATCGGTCGCGAGGCGCATTGCCTTGCGAACCGCCGGATTGTCGAAGGGCTTATGGTCGCTGCGCATGCGCGCCACGGCCGTCTGCGCCGTCACGGCCTCATGGAGGTTGATGTGATCCATGGCCTTGTAGATTTCGAACTGCTCGATATTGCCCTGGTAGATGCCGTCGACTTGCTTGGAGGCAAGTGCTGCGGCAACGGCCGAGGGATTGTCGCCAAGATCGATGAACTGCAACTCGTCCACGAAGCCCGGCTTGTCGGCGATGCGCTTGAGGATCGCCTTGCGGCCGACTTCAAGCTCGACGAGATCGAATGAGCCCGTGCCGTTCGAACCGACGGCAAATGCGCCGTTCTCGGCCGGGTCGAGCATCAGGAACGGATAGTGGAAGAAGTGCTCGGGCACCGCGACCTGGGCTTCCTTGAGGTTCAGGACCAGCGTCTTGGGATCCTTCACCTCGATAGCATTGGCATCCCACAACTCGGTCGTCATGACCGCATTGCCGTTCTCGTCCTTCGTGCCGGTGTCGACGTCCTTGAGCATATAGCCCTTCATGAGGCCCACGACGGAGGAACCGACCTTCGGATCGAGGCAGTGCTTGATGTTCCAGGCCGCGTGCTCGGCCGTGAACGGGCCGCCCTTGCGCCATGTGGCGTCGGCGAGCGTGAAGGTCCAGGTCTTGAGATCTTCGGACGCTTCCCACTTGGAGCAGAGATCGGGACGCGTGATGTTGTCCGAACCCGTACGTGTGATGTAGCCGCAAACCTGGCGCACCACGTTCGAGTCATAGACCCACGAGAAAGTGTGTGGATTTTCGAGTTTAGGAACGCGCTGAGCGATCTTGATGGTGCCGCCCTTCGGCATGTCCTGCGCGCGAGCCGGCGGCGCGAAGGGCTGGCCGGTGATTTTACCCGCCCACATGTAAGCCGCACCCGCCGACATGCCGAGCAGTGTCGAGTAGCGCACGAATTCGCGCCGATCGATCTTCTTGTCCGCAAGCTGCTGCTTGAGCTTGGGAATCCAGATATGTTCTTTAGACATTGAGTGACTTCCTCCCGGAGGTTCTGGGGGCCGTACGTGGCCCGAAACCGCATCGTCCCGCAAATGAATTTCTGGTCATCCGCGAGCTGGAAACAAGCCTATCACCGCCGCCCGAAGCGGTTCAATGGTGAATCAAATTGACCTGCGGGATTAGGGGTAGTCCGGCGGCGGCATGAAGCCGGCATAGTCGCGCTCCAGCAGCTCCGCGAAGCGCAATGAGGTGAAATCCTCATATTGCGGCGCAACAATCTGCACGCCGGAGGGCAGACCCTGCGCCGTGAGGCCGAGCGGAGCAACCGTGGCAGGCAAGTAGAAGCAGCAGGAATACCCGGCCCAGAACAGTTGATCGGTCGTCGGCACCTTCCTGCCATTGACGAGGATGGTGCGCTCGTGGCGCTCGCCGGCTTGATCATGCGGAAACGCCGCCGATGCTGCCGCCGGACAGAGCAGTACATCCCAGTCTTGGAAGAACGCATCCCAGGCCAGCCGCATCTGGTGGCGTCGCTCATTATACGCAAGCCAGCTGCGATGCGGGATCGTATAGGCGCGCAGCATTTGCGCGAAATAGCTCGTATCGTCCGGCGCAAAGCCGGCGACTTTGGCGGCATTGGCGGCAAACTCTTCATCGCTCTGGCGCCGGCTCG
>JAESFU010000654.1_pt1 | contig 13976 bp, 9 predicted proteins | sample 9269461 | NCBI WGS metagenome assembly JAESFU01 (sample SAMN14502556, study PRJNA617107) | algae metagenome | isolation source: Stenomitos rutilans HA7619-LM2 and co-occurring heterotrophs from cave walls | place: USA: Waikapalae cave, Hawaii | collected 2009-07-28
GAGAGAGACAAGAGTCGGTCAGGGAGTTGCCTGTTCCCAGGCATTCGTTCCCTTTGAAAACCCGTCGCGTGTTTCCGCCCGCGGCGAGTTACAGGAGGAGAGACAAGAGCTTGCTGACGTGCAGGCGGTTTCCCGCGTTCCGTCGAATCTACCGTTCAGTCGTTTCCAGCTGGCCGGTCGTTCGTGCTGACACCCAGAAGGTGCCACAGGAATTACGCGATGCAACCGCACAGGTGTATTTTTCTGCACGGCCCGCGTGGATCCCCCATATCCACCCGTTGGAAAAGGACTTGCGATCCGCTCAGTCCTCACCTTTTTCCGCTTCACACCCGAGAATGGCGCCTTTGGGGTGAACGCTCGGAGGAAGGAGCCATGAAACTGCCATCATGGCCTGTTCACAGCCGTGGTTCGCCCTGAATGCCCGTGCGTGCACTGGTTTGCCTTCTTCCTCTATGCATTGCGTCATGCGTGCGCACGACGCAACCACAGGCCTCCACCCTCGTGCGTAGTGGGGGCTTCGCACATGCATACAGAGCTCAGCTTGCAACGACCCGCTGCACTCGCGCAGCGAACCTGCTCAACCCGGCACAAACGGGTTATTGGCCATTTCCTCGCCGATGGTCGTCGCGGGTCCGTGGCCCGGAAGGCACCGCGTCTCTTCGGGGAGCGTGTAGAGCTTGCTCCGGATCGCAGTCTCGAGCGTTTCAAAGTCGCCGCCCGGCAGGTCAGTCCTTCCGACCGAACCTGCAAAGAGCGTGTCGCCCACGATCGCGATCTGTGCATCCTCGTTGTACAGCGTGACCCCGCCGGGCGTGTGCCCGGGCGTGTGCAGAACCTTCCAGCGCATCTGCCCAAGCTCCAGCACGTCCCCATCCTGGAGGAGTCGCTCGGGCGCAGGTGCAGTGATCGCCATCCCTGCTCCATCGCTCAGGTTCAAAAGCGGGTTCTCGAGCCAATCCTTCTCCACCCTGTGAATCCAGATCGGGAGCCTGGGCCACGCCTTCAGGACATCCGCGATCCCCCCGATGTGATCGACGTGCGCATGGGTCAGGACGATCGCGACCGGCTTCACGCCCTCCTTGGCGATGTCTTCGAGCACCTTGGCAGGTCCAAAGCTCGGGTCGACCACCCAGCAGGTCTTCGTACCCGGATCCGCGACCAGGTACGTATTGGTCTGCCACGGCCCGAGTGGGTATCCCCTGATCCATGGCTTCATGCCATCGGTCGCCTGCGTATTGGGTGCGGGTGTCCTCGCGGGGGTATTCGCCATAGGCCCAAGTCTAGATGAGCTAGCGAGTCCCTTCGGCGGGTGCAGGGGAGGAGAAAATGCGAACGATTTCCGAACTTCCCGTGTAATTCCGGGCTGGCGCGACTCATATGTCTCGGTACACTGCCCCACGTGCACGGCCTGCGACGTACGACCACGGGGCTCACTGCAAGCAGGCGTGCTTCACGTCGTTTGCACACAGGGGGTTTTGAGAGCCCTGAGCACCGCAGCTTGGCATGTACCCAGGCTGCAAACGGATGATGCGGGCACAGTGGGGTGGTTGGAGTGGTCGGGGTTGAGAGGGCAGGGCTGGTGGGGGCTCTTCAGTCTGCAAGATGCGGGAGTACTACTTCATGGACGATGGACAGGCACGCTGGAGCACCTCGCACGAAGCACGCATCCGAGCTGCACGTGCATGGGTTGGGGTCGCTTACGGTCTTGCGATCGGTGCATCTGCTGCAGCCTTTGTACTGGGCCTTCGGCCCGTCGCTGCACCCACAAACCTCGAAACCAACGCTGCACTTCTCACTGCAGTGACTGCCAGCGGCTATCGCCAGGCGATGATCTCCTTCGGGCTCGTCGGGATCGTCGCCTCGATCATCACGCTCCCGATCTCGATGCTCCTCATCGCGATCTGGCGCGAGTCGGGCTACCACCGCGTGACGGGCATCGAAGGTGCCATGTCGCGCTTCATGGAAAACTCTGCACTCTCGGATGATGCACGCAGGGTCATCTATCGCAAGCAGGAACGCGAAATGCTCTGCAAGGCGATCGAAGAGGACATCTCTGTAGAGGACTGGGAAGCTGCATCCGTCCTCGTCGGCGAGCTCGCCAACCGCTTTGGCTACCGCGCGGATGCAGAGGAATTCCGGACCCGCATCGAATCTGCGCGTCGCCAGACCGTCGATCGCAAGGTCGCGGACGCGATCTCGCTCCTGGATGGCATGATCATCCAGCACCGCTGGGACGACGCAGCTCTAGAGGCTGCACGCATCCGCAGAGTCTTCCCCGAATCGATTCGAACCGAGAACCTCGCGCAGCGCGTCCAGAGCGCACGCGACGTGTACATCCAGGAGATCGAACGCAGCTTCCTCGTCGCTGCACAGGAAGACCGCGTCGAAGACGCGATGCGCCTCCTCAAGGAAATCGACCTCTACCTCACCGAATCACAGGCTGCACCCTTCCGCGAAGTCGCTCGCGGCGTCATCGGCAAGGCCCGCGAGAACCTCGGCGTCCAGTTCAAGCTCGCAGTCCAGGACCGCAGGTGGCGCGACGCTGCACTTGCAGGTGACAAGATCATCAAGGAGTTCCCCAACTCCCGCATGGCCGCGGAAGTGCGAGGTCTGATTGATGGGATCAGGACACGCGCGACGCAGGTGACGTAACCTTATCTGGTGCCACCGCTCGGGTGCCACTTTCAATGCAAACAAACACTGCCATGCCCAAAGCTGCATGGCAGTGGCATCCGCGCTGAACACCGTTCGCAAATAAAAAATGGCACCGGTGCGACGCAAATCCGCATCGCACCAGTGCCTGATGCCCAGTCCCCAGTGCCCTTGCCTTTGCCTTTGCCTCAGCTCACCCCTTGATGAACGCCAGCAGGTCCGCATTGATCACATCCGCGTTTACCGTGCACATGCCGTGGCCGAACTTCTCGTACACCTTGAGCGTGCCGTGCTTGAGGAGCTTGATCGCCTTGTGGGCAGATGCGCCGATCGGGACGATCTGGTCATCATCGCCGTGCATGACCAGCGTCGGAACGTCGATCGACTTGAGATCGTCGGTGAAGTCGGTCTCTGAGAACGCCTTGATGCCGTCGTGGTGGGCCTTGGCGCTGCCCATCATGCCCTGACGCCACCAGTTCTGGATGACGCCCTGCGAAACCTTCGCGCCCGGGCGGTTGTAGCCGTAGAAGGGGCCACCTGCAACGTCGAGGTAGAACTGTGCACGGTTGGCGATGAACGCAGCACGGAAGCCGTCGAAGACTTCGAGCGGCAGGCCTTCGGGGTTGGATGCAGTCTTGACCATCAGCGGGGGAACTGCACCGATGATGACAAGCTTGGCGACCCTGCCCTTGCCGTGCTTGGCCGTGTAATGCGCTGCTTCGCCGCCGCCGGTCGAGTGGCCGACGTGCACTGCGTTCTTGAGGTCAAGCTCCTTGACCACTGCAGCGACGTCCGCTGCATAGTGATCCATGTCGTGCCCATCCCACACCTGGCACGACCGCCCGTGCCCGCGCCGGTCGTGCGCGATCACGCGGTAGCCCTTGCTCACGAAGAACAAAAGCTGTGCATCCCAGTCGTCCGAGCTCAGCGGCCAGCCGTGATGGAAGACGATCGGCTGTGCATCCTTCGGGCCCCAGTCCTTGTAAAAGATCTGGACGCCATCCTTGGTGGTTACGGTCGGCATGTGCTCATCTCCCGCAAATGTGTGCTCGGTCTTGTGGTTGGAAAGAGTACTTGGATTGATTCCTGCGGACGCCCGCGATGCGAACGCGCCGAAGGCAGAGCTGGTGCCAAGGCCCATGGCTCCGATGCCCAAGGCCCCGATCCCCAGTGCATCTCTCCTGCTCATCGACTGCGTCTCTTCAGTGTCGTTCATGTTCATCCCCTTTGCACGATGTCTGAAGTCTTGACTGCCCTGGCTTGTCTCTGCGGCTTGCATCCGCGGGCGAGGCAGGTCGGCACGAGTGGGTGTGAATGGATTCGAATGATCACGGCCCATTCTTCCTAAGCGGGGTGCATGGACATGAAGAAGGGCGTGAAACCGGACATGACGCAGGCCATGAGGGAGGCCACGAAGCTGGCTATGTCGTTGGGATGCCAGATCCTGCAAGGGGTGTCAACGCGTCGAAATCGCCCCGGACCCATCAGAATTCCAGAGGAACCGGAGGTGATCCGGCACGTCCAACACCGACCGAATTGAGCAGGACTGCAGGAGTGCGTTCGGGGAGTGGCCCCCGTATCTTTATGAGGGGAAAATCCGCAGTGCGTTCCGTGCCTGACGGGTTCAGCCCGTGGCTGCATCATCGCTGAGGGCGTGGCCCTTCTGTGCGCCACGGTGATGCACGTGCTCTGCACGTTCGCAGGGGTTGATTTCCTGAGACGCGTTTGCCCCCGTGGGGGATCTACAGGCCTCTTTCGAGGCCATGCTTGGACGAGGTAAGCCGGAATGATCGAAACTCGAAACCTGGTGAAGCGGTTCGGGCCCTTCACTGCAGTCTCTGGGGTGTCGTTCAAGGTTGAACGCGGGGAGGTCCTTGGCTTCCTCGGCCCCAACGGTGCAGGTAAATCCACGACCATGAAAATGATCACGGGTTTCCTCTCGCCGACCGAGGGAACCGCGATCGTCAGCGGCCACGACGTGACGTCGGAGCCCCTGGCAGTCAAGGAGAAGATCGGGTATCTCCCCGAAGGCGCACCTGCCTATCCCGACATGACGCCTGCAGGGTTCCTGGGATTTGTCGCGGAGATCCGCGGGCTCAAGGGCTCTGCACGCAAGCGGCGCATCGAGGAAGTCGCTGCACAGGTCCACCTTGAAGGCGTGATGTACCAGAGCATCGAAACGCTCTCGAAGGGGTACAAGCGTCGCGTGGGCCTTGCACAGGCGATTCTCCACGACCCCGATGTCCTGATCATGGACGAGCCGACCGACGGCCTTGATCCGAACCAGAAGCACGAGGTTCGCTCCTTGATCCAGAGGATGTCTGCAAGCAAGGTGATCGTGCTTTCGACGCACATTCTGGAAGAAGTTGACGCGGTGTGCACGCGGGCGATCGTGATCAATCGCGGCTCGATCGTGGCGGATGGCACGCCCGACCAGCTTCGCCAGCGTTCGAAGTACTACAACGCAGTGGCGATTACGGTCGTGGCTGCAAATGAGCAGACAGGCGCGATTCGCGGCGAGGTGGAACGCATCTCGGGCGTTGAATCGGTGGAAGATGCAGGTTCGCGTGACGGTCGCGTCTCACTGTGGGTCATTCCGAAGAAGGGCAGGAGCATCGTGGAGGATGTCGGGAGACATGCCCGGGCCAAGGGCTGGGCGGTGGATGAGCTTCGTGTTGATTCGGGCAGGCTTGATGAGGTCTTCCGGACGATCACCTCGGGAGGTGGCCGATGAACCGGATGCTGGCGATTTTCAAGCGTGAGCTGAGCGGGTATTTCGCAACGCCCGTGGCGTACGTCTTTATCGTGATCTTCCTGTTCGTCACCGCGATCTTCACGTTCCAGTTCGGGCAGTTTTATGAACGCGGGCAGGCGGATCTGAGGCCGTTCTTTGATTTCCATCCATGGCTGTATCTCTTCCTGATCCCTGCGATCTCGATGCGGCTGTGGGCGGAGGAACGCAAGCAGGGGACGATCGAACTGCTCATGACGCTGCCGGTCCCCTTGTGGGCCGCGGTGGTAGGAAAGTTCCTCGCTGCATGGGCGTTCACGGGCGTGGGGCTTTTGCTCACGTTCCCGATCTGGATCACGGTCAACATCCTGGGTGATCCTGATAACGGCGTGATCATCGCGAGCTATGTGGGGAGCTTCCTGATGGCAGGCGGGTTCCTCGCGGTGGGGAGCTTTGTTTCGAGCCTCACGAAGAACCAGGTCATCGCGTTTGTCGTCAGCGTCGTGCTGTGCTTTGGCCTGCTCATCAGCGGGTATACGCCGGTGCTGGGGATGGTGAGCGGGTGGGCACCTCAGGCAGTGGTGGATGCGATCGCGGGGTTCAGCTTCCTGACACACTTTGATGCGATCAGCAGGGGTGTGGTGGATATCCGCGATCTGATCTTCTTTTCGTCACTGATCGCGGTGTTCCTCTTTGCGAACGCAGTGATGATCGAGCAGAAGAAGGCGTGAAAAACGGGAATTGGAACGCAGAGGACGCAGAGATCGCTGAGAAGTACACAGAGAGGTAATGCAGGGGAAAGGCAGAGCTATTGAGTGGGATGAATCGGTAAAAACGATCTGGTTTGATCTGTTCTTCCCCTCAGTGCTCTCCGCGTCCTCTGCGTTCAAAAACTCCTCTCGAGAATTCGAGTCTGAATCATGAACAAGGCACTGACATCTTTCGTGGCACTCCTGGCGATCGCGGTGGCGTTCATCGCGGTCAACATTCTCTCGACGCACACGCTGCGTGGCACGCGTCTTGATCTCACGAGCGACAAGCTGTTCACGCTGTCGCCGGGGACCAGGAGCATCGCAAAGTCGCTTGATGAGCCCATCACGCTCAAGCTGTACTTCTCTGAGCAGGCGGTGAACGACCTCCCGCAGTTCAAGACGTACGGCCTCCGCGTGAAGGAGCTCCTCCGCGAGTACGTCGCGATGTCGGGTGGCAAGATCAGGCTTGAACTGATCGACCCCGAGCCGTTCACGCAGGCAGAGGACGACGCAACTGCTGCAGGGCTCGTCGGCGTGCCGACCGGTCGCGGCGAAGACCGTCTTTACTTCGGACTTGTCGGAGCGGGGACGACCGATCAGCAGCAGGTGCTGCCGTTCCTTGATCCGACCAAGGAGCAGTTCCTTGAGTATGACATCTCGCGGATGATCTATCTGCTTTCGAACCCCAAGAAGAAGGTGGTGGGGGTGATGAGCTGGCTCCCGCTCGACGGCGGGCAGCCCAACCCGATGATGCGCCAGATGCCCCAGCCCTGGCAGATCCTCAACCAGCTCCGTGAGTACTTTGATGTCCGGATGGTCGAAACGGAGATCGGTGACATTCCGTCCGACGTTTCGGTCCTGATGATCGTCCATCCCAAAAAGATGTCCGAGCAGGCCCAGTACGCAGTGGATCAGTTTGTTCTTCGCGGTGGGCGAGTGCTCCTCTTTGTTGATCCGCTCTGCGATGTGGATGTGCCGCCGGGCGTGAACCCGATGCAGGCGATGGGATTGCCGCGTAATTCAGAACTCTCGCGTCTCATGACTGCGTGGGGCGTCGAGCTGACGCCCGACATGGTCGCGGGCGACCGGAGAACCGCGATCCGCGTGAACGCAGGTTCGCCCAACGCGCCTCGTGCAGTGGATTACATGATCTGGATGAACGTCGGCAGCAAGACTGAGAATCTCTCCAAGACCGACCAGATCACCGGCACGCTCCAGTCGATGATCATGGCCTCTGCAGGCGTGCTCAAGAAGAAGGAAGGCGCCACGACGAGCATCGAACCGCTCATCGAGACGACGACCGATTCAACGCTCATCCCGGTCGCGAGCGTCAGCATGATGCCCGACCCCGAGAAGCTGATCCGCGACTTTGTCTCGTCAGATACGAAGATGCTCCTTGCTGCACGTGTCACGGGCAAGGTCAAGACTGCGTTCCCTGAAGGCAGACCTGCGCCGGCGCCTCCCGTGCCCTCTCCAGAAAGCCAGGAAGCACCCGGCGGTGCATTGCTGAAGCAGGATGCTCCTTCGCCCGCGCCGCAGCCTGCAACCGGCACTGCACCTGCAGCAACGAACGATCCTGCACAGCTCACCGAATCCAAGCAGGACATCAACGTCATCATCATCACCGATTGCGACATGCTCGCGGATCGCTTCTGGATCACCGAAGAACGCCTCTTTGGCCAGATCCCGATGGGCTATCGCAAGATGTCGGACAACGGCGACTTTGTGATCGGCGCGCTCGATCAGCTCTCGGGTTCATCGGACCTCCTCAGCCTCCGTGCACGTGGTCTCGCTGCACGTCCCTTTGAACTGGTCGACAAGATCCGGAGGGAAGCAGAGCAGCGCTACAAGCAGAAGGTCCAGGACCTTCAGGACACGCTGACGCAGACCGAAACGAAGATCGCAGAGCTCCAGAAGCAGCGCGGCCCTGCGGATTCGTCCGACCTGATCCTCTCCGCCGAGCAGCAGGCAGAGCTTGATAAGTTCAACAAGGAACGCCTGACGATCCGCGGTGAACTCCGCTCGGTCCAGCATCAGCTTTCCGAGGACATTGAAGGCCTGGGGACGCGGATCAAGTTCATCAACATCGCGGTGATGCCTGCAGTGGTCGCGCTGGTGGCGGTCGGGCTTGGCGTGTATCGCAGGCAGCAGCGCACCAAGGACCGCGCAAGCGTCGCTGCACGGGGTTGAATGGCGCATCTTTTATCGGTTGCGAGTTGATCGCATCGCTTGTGGCCTGCTCGTGGTCATCACGCACGCGGATCGAGGAGTTTGGAAGGTATGAACGCAAAGACCCTGGGAGTGGTGGCGCTCGGCGCGGTGGTTCTTGCGGGCGCTGCTGCAGTGGTGGTGACGCGGTCGCAGCAGTCGATGCAGAGCCAGGAGTTCGGCGGCCTGCTTTTCCCGCAGCTTGGCAGCAAGGCCAACGACGCAGCGACGATCGCGATCAACGCAGGTGGCACGGTCACGACGCTCGAGAAAAAGAGCGGCACGTGGCACTACGCAGAGAAGAACGGGTATCCCGTCAACATCGAGAAGATCAAGGAAGTGGTGGTGGGCCTCTCGCAACTCAAGGAGCTCGAGCCCAAGACGTCCAAGCCCGATCGCTACGCAGAGATCGGCGTGGAAGAGCCGCCGACGACTGCACCGCCGATGGGCCTCGATGGCCACCCGCAGACAGCCAGCCAGGCAACACGCATCACGATCAAGGATGCATCTGGCACCACGCTCGCATCCGCGCTCATCGGTAAGCAGAGGTATGGAACACCGCCCTCGGTCTTTGTGCGCAAGGATGGCGAAGCCCAGTCGTGGCTTGCGCAGGGTTCGATCGATATTCCACGCACGCCCATCGCGTGGTTTGACCCCCAGATCTCTGCAGTCGAGCACGCCCGCCTTAAGCAGGTGACGGTGACGCAGCCCGGCGAGAGCACTGCTCCGCTCGTGATCAATCGACCGACGGGCGAGGATGCACCGTTCCATGTCGCATCGCTGCCCGAAGGCAGGGAGCTCAAGACCCCGACTGCAGCGGATCCGACCGCCACTGCGTTGACGTTCATGAGCTTCGACGATCTTCGACCTGCAGGGGAGATCATCCCTGCGGATGGTGCAGGGCTCACCACCTATCGCGCGGAGACGTTCGACGGCCTGGTGATCACCGCCAAGGTCATCGAGAAGGATGGCAAGACGTGGGCCGCGTTTGAGGCTGCGGTCGATGAAGCCTCGCTTCCACCCGCGACCCCGCCTGCACCTGCAGAAGGCGCAGTGCAGCCCGCAGTGCCCACCAAGACTGCACAAGAAGTCCGCGACGAGGTCGCAGGGTTTAACAAGCGACACGCAGGGTGGGCCTACGCGATCGTCGAGTACAAGGCCCGCTCGCTCCGGACGACCATGGCGGAATTGCTGGCGGATCCCGCCCCTGCTTCAGGTCCGCAAGGCCCAGGTATGGAGGAAGCTCCACCGCAGCCCGAGAACCCGCAGCCCGCACCCGATGGGCCGTTGAACCCTGAACCGGACACGGATCCTGCTGATAATCCGCCGCGTTGATTCATTCAGAACGGACAAATTCGTCCCGAGCAGGCTTGTTACTTTGTCTCAGCGTGTTAGCTTTCCTGCATACTCGTTGGCGTGGGGGGAGGGCCTCTGCGCTTGTGTATGCTAGGAGGTTTGAACATGGATAGCTGGGTTATACGTATCGTGGGCGGTCTTGTCGTTTTTGTTGCGCTGTTCGGGGTCCGGTATTGCAATGGAACTGAACGCAGGAACGATGCAAGCAAGGAAATTCTCGCCGAAGCGCAGCAGGTGATCAAGGACATGCCGGGGTATCAGGACGATCCTTCGTACCTTGATTGGCTCGTGACGCGGGCGCACTCGGAAGTCTTCAACGACTCGTACAAGATCGACACCGGCAGGAGGCGCTACAGCTCCGGTGGAGATCAGCTTAACTTTGGAAAGTACGAGCAGGACCTTTTCAATTGGATGATCGACCGTGCCAAGACCGACCAGCGCACGAAGATCGCAGAGCACCTTCAGGCCTTCAAGGACGGCCCTGCACCGGGCGAAGAGCCCGATGAGCCCAAGGAACCGGAGAATCCCTTCCTGAAGAAGTGATTGCAGGTTCGCAAGGTTCGAAGAATCGCAGTTGAAAGAAACAAGCAGGCCCCGGTAAGTCGCCGGGGCCTGATTCGTTTTGCAGTCTGCAGCCTGCTGCGTGCTGTCCGCACTTTGATCAGCACCCGCCTTCAAAGGCTTCAACAAACGCGTCAAAGTCCTCGGTGTCAACAAAGCCCGAGACATCAAAGTCTGCAGTGGGGCTCCCTGCTTCGAACGCAAGCACAAACGCAGAGTAATCCTCGATGTCGACAAACCCCGAGCCGTCAACGTCCGACGGGCACGGCGGCGTGATGGTGTTGAGGAAAAGGTAATTCGGCTGCGTGCTGTCCCAGTTGGTCACTGCAAGATCCAGCGACCTGCTCTGGATGTACGTTACGCGAACTTCGGTCGTCGGCACTGCGTTGATCGCGATCCAGCCAAACTCAAGGTTGGCGATGTATTCGTTCGGCGCAAGTTCCACGCCGTCACGCGTCACGCTCAAGACCTGCTGCACCGGCTGGATCGGAAGATGAAACAGCTTGCTCGACCCTGCAGGTGCAAAGACTGCTTCGCGAACCTTCAAACTGCTGTTATTGACATCGCCCAGGCACAGCCGCTCGACGGTGCTTGTGGTGCCGCTCGTCCAACTCGGCGAGGCGGGGAACGTCGTTCCCGTGTTCAGGAAATAGCGTGTTCTCCCGAACCATTCGCCCGTGCAGAGGTCAAGATCGCCGTCGTTGTCAAGATCGCCAAGCGCCACCGCAGAGGTGTACCCATCCGAGTACGTCCACGATGCGGACGTTCCGAAATACCCTGCAGCCTGCCCGGTGTACCTGCGGAAGCGTCCTGACCCGCCGAAGATCTGGTTGTTATCCGCGATGACCAGGTCGCGGAGGCCATCGCCCGTCACGTCGCCTGCAGTTCCCATCAGGCAGAACTGTGCAGCGACGTCTGTCGTCGACCACGAGGGTGTCGTCGCGAGCGTCGTGCCCAGGTTGCGGTAGATGTGCGTCTGGCTGTTGGACCCGCACTGGACAAGGTCCAGGAGGCCGTCGCGGTCTGCGTCCATCCAGAAGCAATTGTTGTAGTTGCGCGTGCTGGAGGTCTGCCACGTCGGCGTTGAGGAGAGCGTCGTGCCGGTGTTGGCGTATACGACGTTGATCGCAGGGACGTTGCCGTAGGCGTCGCCGCTGGCGAGTGCCAGGTCGGGCCTGCCGTCGCCGTTCATGTCGCCGAACGCAACACCGAACGTGTAGGCAGTGATCGAAGAAATCCAACCTGCAGTGGTGCTCAGCGTGCCGTTGTTGTTGAAATAGACCTTGGCACTCTTGCCACCCTCGGTCAGAAGCACTGCAACCGCAATGTCAGGCCAGCCGTCGCCGTTGACGTCCGCGACGTCCAGGTGCCCGTGGTAGGCGATGTCTGCAGACTGCCACCCCGGCGAGGTCTGGAACGTTCCCAGGCCCGTGTTGTAATACGCGACGACCCGCTGCCTGCTGATGTCGTTGCCGTTGGAGACAACAAGATCCAGCCATCCGTCGCGGTTCAGATCGACCAGAGCGCCGCCAGTTGAGACCTGCTTATCCGCGGAAACCCAGTTGGGCGTCGAGGGATAGAGCTGGCCTATCGCAAGGGAAGGAAAAGCTCCTCCCGCAGCCAGCATGAGCTTTACTGCAGAGACGTGGAAACGACCGCCAGACCGATCAAGCATGTTCATCGCTATCTCCCGCGTTGCCCCCAAAGATCGCAGCCGAGCGTACCACAGGTGGAATCGGGCTCCAAGCAGGTCTTGATCCGGGCTTTGCGAGCGATCCTCCGTTTCTTCAAAAATGCACGGTAAAAATGGGCTTTCGCGGCCCCGCGAATCGCTATCAAAGCGGCGATTTTTGACCCCCGCCTGCCTATCATCAGCACCCTTTCCGCGAGGCGGTTTTTGATGTCAAGTTCAGGCATTGCGGCAGGGGTGTTTGTGGCTCATTCTGCACGTTTGCTGGTGCAATTTCCCTGCATCGCAAATTGGTGCATTTGCGACGATCGAATGTGCACCACGGCGGGTGCACGCTAAAGGACTTTCAGACGCATGGACGAGACCAACACCGGTTCTGGCAGCGGCCTTGGCGATGGATCCGTGCCGCCCTCGCAGCCCGGTTCTGGCGGGCAGGGCACGCCGGTCCCCGGCGGTAACGTTCTCGACCACGATATCCGCCAGGAGCTGCAGGACAGCTACCTGACCTACGCGATGAGCACGATCATGGATCGTGCGCTCCCCGACGTGCGCGACGGTCTCAAGCCCAGCCAGCGTCGAATCCTCGTCGCGATGAACGATCTCCGTCTCCGCCCGGGCCGCAAGCACCTCAAGTGCGCCAAGATCGCAGGCAACACCTCGGGCGACTATCACCCGCACGGCGAAGCAATCGTCTACCCGACGATGGTCGGCATGGCCCAGAAGTGGCGCATGCGTGTGCCGCTGGTGGATCCGCAGGGCAACTTCGGTTCGATCAACGGCGACCCGCCTGCAGCCATGCGGTACACCGAAGCACGCATGACCTACGCAGCGGTCGACATGCTCGCCGACCTTGAGCTCAAGACCGTCGATTTCCAGCCCAACTACGACGACCGCCTGATGGAGCCGACGGTCCTGCCCGGCAGGTTCCCCAACCTCCTCATCAACGGCGGCATCGGCATCGCCGTCGGCATGGCGACGAGCCTTCCTCCGCACAACCCCGTCGAGATCTTTGATTCGATCATCCGCGTTCTTGAGAACCCTTCGCTGACGCTCGCGGACATCATGTCCGACGTGACCGACGAGGCAGGGACGGTGGTTCGTCGCGGCATCAAGGGTCCGGACTTCCCTACGGGCGGCGCGATCCTGGGCAGACGCGGCATCGTGGATGCGTATTCGACCGGTCGCGGCCGCGTGATCGTTCGCGGCACGTGCCATGTCGAACCGATCGAAGGCAAGCAGGATCGCCAGCAGATCGTCATCGACGAGATCCCCTACAACAGCAGCCAGGAGCAGCTTCTTAAGAAGATCGTCGAGGCCTACGAAGAGGACAAGATCCCCGATATTTCCGACGTCCGCGACGAGTCGGGCCGCCAGGCAGCGACGCGCATCGTGATCGAGCTCAAGCGCGGCTCCGACCCTGCAGTCGTCGAAAAGCAGCTCTACGAGTTCACCTCGCTCCAGGACACGTTCAGCATCATGAACATCGCGCTGGTCAATCGCCAGCCGCGCACGCTGGGGCTGATGGAACTGATCAGTCTGTACATCGGTCACCGTCGCGAGGTGATCCGGAGGAGGACCGAGTACCTCCTCCGTGAGGCACGCAAGCGTGCGCACGTCCAGGAAGGCTTGATCTACGCGGTCTGCGACATCGACGAGGTCATCCGCATCATCCGTTCGAGCAGGACGCGTGAAGAGGCCATCAATCGCCTCCAGGAGCGCAAGTTCCGCATTCCGCCGACGCACGTGCATTACGGTGCGCTCCCGCAGCGGCTCAAGACTGCTCTCGACCAGGCAGAGAGCACAGGCGGCGTCGAGCTTTCGCGCAAGCAGGCAGAAGAGATCGGCGCGATGCGTCTGATCCAGCTTGTCGGGCTGGAAATCGAGCGTCTCGTTGCCGATTACAACAAGCTGATCGCCGAGATCGAAGATTACGAATCGATCCTCGCGAGCGAGGCCCGCGTTCGTTCGATCATCAAGGACGACTGCGAAGAGATGCGTGCACGGTACGGTGCAGGGAAGATGGGTG
>JAESFU010000655.1_pt1 | contig 13972 bp, 11 predicted proteins | sample 9269461 | NCBI WGS metagenome assembly JAESFU01 (sample SAMN14502556, study PRJNA617107) | algae metagenome | isolation source: Stenomitos rutilans HA7619-LM2 and co-occurring heterotrophs from cave walls | place: USA: Waikapalae cave, Hawaii | collected 2009-07-28
ACCGAGATGCACAGCCCGCCCACCTGTAAAAGCAGGACAAACATCGCATCCCGCCACTGCATCACCCGCCGCCACCACGCTGCAATCCCCGTCGTCTTGCGCGTCGCGCACACCCGCCCGCACCGATCGCACGCCACCACCATCAAGCCGTAATGCGGCTCCTCATACGGCGTGCACATGCATGTATCGTGCCCGCACCCCGGACACACCCGCGAGCGTCTCATATCCCCAATGTACCTTCACGCACGCCCGTGCGTTGCTTATTCCTACTGGGTGCCGCGTGCCTGGTGCCCCACCCCGCTGCGCCTACTGGGTGCCCTGCTCCGGCCTGCCCTGAGGCCGGAGCAGGTGTCTTTATCGTGCAGTCCGCCGTCTGCAGTCCGCTTCTTGCCTTCCCCCAATGCCTGATGCCCAGTGCCCAGTGCCTTGCCTTTCTATTGGCTGCCCTGCTCCGACCTGCTCTGAACGGGGGCAGGCTACTCCGTCCTTTTCCTGTCCTGCTTTATGTGCCGCTTTGCAAATGTGCTGCTTTGCCCATTTCTTTCCCCACAGTGTCTCTCTGTGCCCTTTGTGCCCTTTGTGTCCTCTGTGTTCTCTTATCCTTATCGCAGTCTTCCATCCCCACCAAGGAGCCCCTGCAATGGACACCGACTTCAACGCCCTGGTCGAAGCCTCCCGCTCTGCAGTCAACAAGACCGGCGTCCACGACCTCTGGAAAGCCGCAATCGCCCTTGAGCTCTGGTACTTCGTCGCAAACGGTACCGGCGACGACGCAGAACCCATCATCGCAAGCTACGAGGGCAAGCCCCACATCCTCGTCTTCACCGACGAGACCCGTGCAGTCGATTTTTCCCGCAGGCGTTCTGCCCAGCACGCTTCGGGCGACGCGCCGATCCTTCACATGGAACCCTCAGAGGCCATCGAGTATTTCCACTCGCTCCGCGAAGCAGGCGTCGAGGGTGCACTCTTCAACACCGGCCCCACCGGCTTCCACACCAGCCTCGGCTCCATCATCGACATGCACACCCGCTACACGCGGTGAGCAGAAATTACACGGCGCTCATGTGCCTCTTGGGGCGGGGCCTTTCAGGCCCCGTCTTCGTTTTTGGGTGCCTCTTCTACTCCATCTCCCCATCTTCATGTGCCGCTTTGCAAATATGCCGCTTTGCCCATTTCTTTCCCCTCCGTGCCCCTCTGCGCCCTCAGTGCCTTCGTGTTCTCTTTGCCTTTCTGTGCCGCTGTGCAAATGTGCCGCTGTGCTGCCTTTATTTGCCCACTTTGCCGCTTTGCCCCATTTGCCCCTTTTCAATCCCCCTCGCAATCCTCACCTCCCCATCCGCCGCCCCCAGCTTCTCATACGCCCCCCGCATCGCTGCTCTCTTCCCCTCATCCCTGCAAAGCTCACTGAGCACGCGCCCCGCGCCCTGCATGTTCTTCTCCGCCTCGATCGCATCGTCCACGATCACCGCGCCACCTGCTTCCGCCAATCCCATCGCGTTGAACTTCTGGTGCTGATCCTTGTGATACGGATACGGCAGGAAAATCGTCGGTACGCAGTTCGCCCACGCTTCCGCCACGCTCCCCGCGCCCGATCTGCTCACTGCAATATCCGCAGCGCCCCACAGCGTCCCCATCCCATCAAAGAATTCCGCAACCACTGCATCCACGCCCGCAGCCTTATACCCCTCGCGCACGCGCTCCACCTCACCCTTGCCCGTCTGGTGCACGACCTGCCATCCGCCTTCACGCAGCACCTTCGCCTCGCTCGCAAACCGCAGCATGAACGAGTTGATCGACTTCGCGCCCTGGCTCGCGCCCGTCACCATCACCGTCTTGCGTGATGGATCAAGCCCCAGCTTCGCCCTGCACGCTTTTGCATCACCCGGCGCGCGTGCAGCAGTCCGCACGATCGGCGGCACCACTTCCACGCCAGTCTTCCCCCCGCGCAGCGAGCCCTGAGGCACGCGAGCGGTTGAATACACGCGCCCGCAGTGCTTTGAGATCCACCGGTTCGCACGCCCCGGCACTGCATCAAGATTCACCAGCGAAATCGGCACGTTCTCCGCTCGCGCCGCCTGCACCACCGGCGCCGCGACAAACCCGCCCATCGCAATCACTTCAACCCCGCCCCTGCACGACTCGCGCATCGCGCGAATCATCGCCCGACCTGCACGCACCGCACCACCCCACGACCGCACGAAATTGATCAGTGCCTTCGGTCGAACGCCAAACGGCTGTGCAGGGATCACCACAAACTCGCGACCCACCTGCTTCAAGATCTCTCCATCCAGCGGCCGGTTCGACACCGCGAACCTGCACACCACGCCCCCGCCGCCCTCACCCGCACTCATCATCGCTTCAAGCTGCTCTGCAATCGCGATCCCCGGAAAGATGTGCCCGCCCGTGCCGCCACCAGCAAAGATCACGCCCCGCGTCGTACCTGCGTTCACGTTGCTCATCACTCTGCTCGTCGTGCCGCTCATTGTCCAGGTCACCCTTCGCCGCTAGCGTGACTGCTGTCTCGAGCCTTCGCCTGCTCATCGCTGACAGCGTTCACCGCCGCGTCATCATCGACGGCCCCGCACTCCGGGCATGAAACACAGCCCCGTGCATCCTTCGGCACGCCAGTCAGCAGATACCCGCACGCAAAGCACTTGCCGCGAACATCCCGCTGAAGACCCTTGCGCCAGTACCACGCAGCCATCGCGCCAGTCAGCACCGCGATGTGCCACATCTTCACGTACAACGCGGTCCAGAAGCGGTTGCTCGCATACAGCTGGTATTGCCCCGGCGGAACCTTCGCAGGCCCGCTCCTCAGCCACCCTTCCTTGCGTCCCTGATCAAGCCATACGAAGTTCTTGTACGCAGGGTTGGTGTAATACCCAACCATCCCGTCGCGCACCTCGACCATCGTGTGGCCCCACCGATACCCCACGCTCACAAAGAGCGACAGCACAAGGATCGACACCGGAATCAGCGTCAAGACCGTCCATGCGATCGCACGCCGGCGATGCTTCCGCACCACCTTCCGCCACGCACTCCGCACCGGCCTTTTGATCACAATGTCCTGCACGCTCCCGCGAGTTTACACCCGACGGAGCTTCGTCACGCGACCAACTTCCACCCATTCCACCACAAAGATGTTCCCTGCACGGTCAAACATCGCGCTGTGCGGTGCAATGAACTTCCCCGCCACAAACTGATCACGCTGCTTATCCCGCAGTGCAAACCCCTGGTCGCTCCACCCGTCGCACAGGTGCGCAATCAGCTTGTTGTTCTTGTCAAGGATCGTCACGCGCCCCTCAAGATCCGGCACCAGCATCGCCTCGCCATGGAAATGGAAGTGGCACGGTGCACGCATCTCATCCGTCACAAACCCGTCGTGCCTGCCGTCGGGCGTGAAGTATTGAAGCCTGCGATTAGACCGATCCGCAACGACGAGTCTCGGCTTGCCCGACCGCGTATCGAGCGCCAGCCCGTGCGGACACGAAAGCTGCCCGCGCTCCTTGCCAGGACCGCCAAACGAACGGACATACTCGCCCTTGGGCGTGTAGATGTGAATCCAGCTCTTGCCGTACCCGTCTGCGATGTACACCTCGCCGCGCGGACCGATCGCCGCGTTCGTCGGCTTGTACTCGCCCTGCGAGTTATACAAACCAGACTCCATCGGGCACTCGCGCCGCCAGATCTCCTTGCCCGAAACATCCGTCTTCACGACCAGCCCGCGATTGGGATCGCACAGGTACAGGACCTCGTCCGATCCTTCCTTCACGATGTGCAGGCCGTGCGCGCCACCCTTGAACTCCGCGCCCCAGCTCCCTGCAAACTTCCCCTCTGCGTCAAACACCACCATCGCATCCGCCGATTCGCTCCCGCCGCCGACCGTGTGCTTGATCAGGATCCTCCCCTGCGCATCCTCGCACACGCCGTGCGTGTTCCCCCACGCGTGCGTCTTGGGCAGCGTTCCCCAGTCGTGGATCACCTCGTACGTGTGCTCCCCGCTCCCCACGATGATCGGACCAAGCCCCGACTTATCTGACCCGCGCACGAACGGTGCAGCAAGCCCCGCAGCGCCGAGCACCGCCGCAGTCTGCAGAAACTCGCGCCGCGTCGTCGAAAACCCAGTCTTGCCTGCCGTCGAGCCCACCTGCCGTATTGATCCGTTCATCTCGAAAACTCCTCTTGGGGACCGCCAGTGTACCGGACCTTCCCCCTCGCTTCACGCTTCTCGGACCCCATTCTCGGACCCGTTCACCCGCCAAGGTCCATCCGTGCGGCGCGTTTCCCGTGGCCATCACCCCAACTTGGTCCCATGACGTCGCCCCAGTCACTCCACGGACCGATGGACCGATGGACCTCCACCCTCAAGGAAAGAGAAGCATGGCCCCCAAGGCAGGCGCAAAGAACAACTCCAGCGACACAAGCTCGCAGAACAACAGCATCCGCCTGGACCTGACCAAGCTTCAGAAGCTCCTCGATCTTCTCGACGCCAAGGAGCAGCCTGCCTCGCAGGCCAACCGCCAGTTCGTTCGCTGGCCCTTCCGCCATGTCTGCGTCCCCCTCACCATCACCCACCAGGCAGGGTCGAAGTCGACCATCGGCGTCGCCTGCCGCAATATCTCCTGCGGCGGCCTCAGCGTCCTTCATAACGCCTACGTCTATCCCAACAGCCACTGCGAAATATCGCTCCCCCACTGCATGGGGTACAGCGTCGAAATCCCCGGCAAGATCGCCCGCGTCAGCCACCTCACCGGCATCATCCACGAGGTCGGCATCAAGTTCAAGGATTCGATCCGCATCAGCGATTTCGTCAACAACGGCACGCAGGCAGATGCGCTCTCGATCGAGAAGGTTGATTCAACCCAGCTCCGCGGTTCGCTCCTCTTCATCGGCGCCACCGAGCTTGATCAGCAGATCGTCCGCCACCACCTCCGCGAGACGTCCGTCCGGGTACAGCACGCAGCGACCTACGACGATGCGATCAAGAAGGCCAACGCAGGCGCGGACATGATCATCCTCGACGCCGAGTTCGACGCTGCATCCACGCCCACCGTCCTCGAGCGCCTCCGCGCCGACGGCGTCATCGTCCCGGTCCTCTCGGTCGTCTCGGGCGTCGCATCCGTCAACGCCAAGAACGCGGGCGTCGTCAAGCCCGACGCGGTCATCAACCGCCCCATCACCGAGCGCACGCTCCAGCAGCTCATCGCGGGCCTCCTCAAGCCCGACGGCTGCAAGGGCCTCACTGCTTCCTCGCTCCCGCCCAACCATCCCTCGCTCTGCCTCGTCAAGAGCTTCGTCGACGAGGTCAAGCGCCAGGCAGGCCAGCTCGAAACGACCATGGCGGAGAAGTCGACCGAGCGCAGCATCCTCCTCTGCAGGCAGATCGGCGGCGTCGCCCCCGTCGTCGGCTTCGATGCACTTGCGGACCTCGCGCGACGTGCAGAGACCGCGATCGCAGCAAGCATGAGCGTCGATGAAGCCATGCCCGACCTCCGCAGACTCATCGCAGCATGCCGCAAAACCCGCGGCTGATCGCACTCATCTCTTCTCTTGTATTAATCTTGCTTAGATCTGCTTTGATCTTGCTTTGAGATCTTGGGGCGGGGCCTTTCCAGGCCCCGTCTTGCTTTTTGGGTGCCCTGCTCCGCTGCTCTGAGCGGGGCAGGCTTCACTCACTTTGCCAACCTTCAGAACGAAGGCCTGCTCGCCGCCACCGGTGCACTCAGGCAATCCGAGATCTCCGCCCAGTCATCCTCGCTCAGCTCGCGCCGCACCTGCTCCACTGCACGGTCCAGCGTGTCGATCATCCGCCTCGTCGAGGCAATGGCGTTATCGATCGCGGACTTCCCCGTGAGCTGCTTCACCGGGTCCTGCCGACCGATCTGATTCAGATAGGCTTCCGTCTGGGATTTCGCCGCGAGTAAGCCCTTCAAGAGCTCCTCCGCACGACGACGCGCATCCACGCTTTCCCGAAGGACGTCCGTTGGATTCATACGGGTCTTCCCTGTCCCTTCGACATCGCCGCGCTCGTAACACCTACGCGGCACTCGTCCAGGCGCTTCCCTGCCGTCTGCTTCACGCGTACGACCGGGCAGTCACCCATCTTGCTCGCAAGGCCCCAACGACTCTGTGGATCACCAGGCTCCAACGCATCCCGGTGCATCCAGGCCTTTTGCCGTTCACAGGGAGAAGTTTCCCGCAATCTTCCGCCCAAATCAAGCCAGCGCTATGGGCGTGTTCGTTTTCTGTAAAGCACCAATTTCAGATTGCGCAGGCATACTCGGCGTCTGGTCGGGTTCGTCCGCCAAAATTGTCCCACGCCTCGGCAGTTCCGGGACGTGCCTGCGGATGGTCTCAAGCACCGTTTGGCGCTCCGTCGACGTCGAGATCGCAGACAGATCCGCCACCAAGGACGCCAGGCTGAAGTCATCGCCGAGCGGTCCTGCCCATGCATTGATCCCTGCGTACGGCGTCGGCTGGAGCAACTCCGCCGCGTACGCCAGCTCCTCATGGAGCTTCTCGCCCGGGCGGGCACCCGTCAGCCGGATCTCCATCGCAGGGAGCGACGAGTCGCCCGTGTCCTCAACCTCCACGCTCGACACCTTGCCCGATGCATCCCGGATCGACGGCACAAACCCTGCTGCACGCACAAACCGCTGCGCCAGATCCACGATCCGCACCGGCTGGCCCATGTCCAGCACGTACACCCTCGCGGTCGGGTCCGACGTCTCGATCGCACCTGCCTGAATGACGAGTGCAGCCGCTTCGTCGATCGTCATGAAGTACCGCGTCATCCGTGGATCCGTCACCGTCACCGGTCCACCCTCGACGATCTGGCTCGACCAGATCGGAAGCACGCTGCACGCAGATCCCAGCACGTTCCCGAACCGCACCATGCAGAACGCAGTCTTCCCCTCGGAAGTCCCACCCTCTGCAAGGTTCCTGCGCCGCGACCACACCGAACGATGCAGACCCTGGATGTACATCTCTGCGAGCCGCTTGGTCGCCCCCATCACCGACGTCGGCTTCACCGCCTTGTCGGACGAGATCAGCACAAACCGCTCCGCGCCACACGCAAGCGCTGCATCCGCGATGCTCTTGGTCCCAAAGAAGTTGTTCATCACTGCATGCGCGGGATGTTCTTCCATCAGCGGCACGTGCTTGTGCGCCGCTGCATGGAACACCACATCGGGCTTCAGTGCAGTCAGGTGCCGCAGCGTCCCCGGCGCATCCACCACATCATGCAGCACTGCAGACCGGTTCAATCCCGGGAATCGCTCGCCAATCCTCCGGTTGATCTCAAACAGTGCATTCTCCGACCGCTCCATCAGCACAAGCTTCGACGGCGAGAACGTCGCGACGATCCGCGCGATTTCTGAACCGATCGAACCCCCTGCACCCGTGATCAACACACGCTTGCCTTCGATCAGCCTCGCCACTGCACGCCGGTCAATGCCATACGGCGTCCGCCCGATGAGTGCAGAGTAATCCACCGTGATCGGCCTGCTGCTGTCCCCTGCAGTTCCCCCACCTGCAAGCAGATCCTCGATCGGCGTCACCGACCGGAACGCGATGCCATGCCGCCCAAGCGACGAAGTCGCCCGCAGCCACGCTGCACGCATCGAACGCGGCAGCGACACAAGCCCAAGCAAGCCCGACGCGCCCTGCATCGCCCCTGCCTCACCACGCAGCTCCGGCAGCACGCGCTCAAGCTCATCAAGCCCGCCAAGGTGCTGCACACCCGGGATCTGGCCCGACGAACCATCGACCCCAAGCCACCCGCGCACCACCGGCGCACCCGCCACGCCTGCGATCTGCCCCGCCATCGACGTGCACGTCTCAAACGTCCCAAGCAGCACCACGCTCGCAGGGGCGTTCGTCCGTCCGGGCTTCGACTCGGTGGTGTAGATGTCCTTCAAACGATGCACTCCCGATGCACGAACTGCTCGTTGGCCTTCATCGCGTACGAAAGACACGATATGACCGGTCCGTCCTGAGTTATCGGCTGTTCAACACCCTGCCTTTGAAGCCACCCGCCAGAACACGACCAGCCCGGCACATTCCTCAGAACTTTCCCATCTTGCCAGGATGCTGCACACGCTCATCGTGCCCGCCAGATCCCGTACCATGCCCCCACGATGATCCACCAGGTCGAAGGAACGCTTGTCGGTTTCGCAGGGCCCGCTGCAGTCGTGCGTATGACCGGGGGAATCACCCTCGAAGTCATGCTCCCTGCCTATCTCCAGCGCAAGCTGCTCGAGCGGGTCTCCCCGAACGTCACCTTGCTCACCCACTTCTATCTAGAAGGCCAGGGGCAGGGCGCTTCATTCATCCCGCGGCTCATCGGCTTTGAATCCGCCCTCGACCGCAGGTTCTTTGAGCTTTTCACCACCGTCAAGGGCATCGGCAACCGCAAGGCACTCCGCGCGATGGAGATCGAGCCTGCTGCCATCGCCCGTGCAGTCGCCCAGAAGGACACGCACGCCCTCGTCAAGCTCCCCGAAATCGGTAAACGCCTCGCAGAGACCATCGTCGCAGAACTCAACGGCAAGGTCGATCTCTACCTCGGTGCAGCAGACCTCGCGGAGATCAAGCCCGGCTCGCTCCCCATTGCACCCGCCTCCAACATCCCCCCGCAGATCCGCGAAGCCATCGAAGCACTCGTCGCCCTCGGCGAAGGCAGAGCAGAAGCCCAGCGCATCGTCGAGCAGGCCATCACCCGCAGCGAAAAGCCAACCCCCACCACTGCAGCAGCAATCCTCGGCCTCGTCTACGGCTGAACGAACCCGCAGCGCAAGCAAGGGCGTCTCCAACGAACCCGACGCGCAAGCGAGGGTGTCTTGAGAGCTGCGAAGCAGCGCCTTTCGACAGCCCGGGGTGCAAACCCCGGGAACCTCGCGCCCCGCGCCACCGAGCCCTGCAAGGGCGACTCTCACTCGCACCCCCATCTTCCGCCGCCCTGCGGCTCCGCGTTGCAAAACGACAACGAGGGGCTTGCGCCCCTCGCTTTACTCTGTCGCCGCTCTGCGGCTCACAAACCACCCTCGCTTGCGCGTCGGGTTCGTTCGCTCACCACACTCAACCCATCTTCCTCGGAAGCCCGATCGCCTTGCGCAGCTCTGCCACCTGCCCAAAGTGCCACCCCTCGTGCCACGAGATCTTGATCAACCCATCCACTGCATCCACGATAAACCCGCCCGATTCGATCTTCTTCGACAACTGCTCGGGCGTCGCCTTCTCGTACCACGCCAGAATCGCTGCACGCGCCTTGGTGAACTCATCATGGAGCTGCGCAAAGCTCGGATAATCCTTCGCGTTCCCGCTCGGCACCGAGCCCTGCCCAAAGAGCTTGCCGTACGACTCGGGCACCTTCACCGTCTCAAGCCCGATCTTCGACGCGAGCCACGCATCGGTCGACAGGATGTGCCCGATCACCCACAACGGATGATTGTCCGACTTTGCAGACTGAAACGCGTGCTTGTCTTGAGGCCACCCATCCAGCATGCTGTCCGAAGCGCCGCGGGTGAATTTCGCAAGATTCATCGCATATCCAAGTGCATCCATGTGACAAGCTCCTGACCGCATCCCCGCCCCACCATCGACAACAATCGACGCGAGAGCAAGGCCTCGATGGTACCTGCACGCGAACTGCCAGTCGTTCATGCGATGGCACGATGCAGGGAGAGCCTTCGATACCACAGCGAAACGGTGGTTACACGGGCTGCTTCATATTTTCAATCACCTGCACACGCAGCGCCGCAAATCCACTGCATCATGCATCCGGCGTAAATCTCGTCTCTTCCTGCAACACTTCCACATTCACCGCCGATCGATACTCCGTCACGCCGTGCACGTCGACAAGCTTGCCCGGCCCGCGTCCTCCCAATCGCTCCTTGACCACCTCCACTGCTCGCGGCGAAATGCTCCTCGCACGTTCAATGAGCGATTCAGAGAGTGGCTCAATAGTGTCGAAATCTTCACATCGCACGATCAGCATGGTCGCAAGATCAATCGTGAGCACCTCACATGCAAGAAACGTCTCGTATTCGATTCTGACGAGGCCAGCAGGGTCATCCGGCCGTACATCCAGCACACGCGCCGCATTCCACTTCCGTGGCGCGAATCCCTCTACCAGGAGCATCGTCGGAACCTGCATTGACATGCCAGATGAGATCCCTGCAGCTGCTTTCAGGTGAGACGCGAGCCCACCTGCAGTCTTCACAGGCTCGATATCGCCCCACCGATACGCATCATCGCCTTCTTTCCAAATGGTGAGATGACTCTGCACCGATTCCTTGTTGTATTTTTTCAAGTCAAACCGAAACCCAACGCCACGGATGAATCGTGTGGAGCACTTCTTCACGCTGGTGATAGGGGTCTTTGTATCAAACCGCTCAGTGTGGACTATCTCATCCCGGTACGTCTCACACCGCCCATACACCTCTACCACCCTCGCCAGTATGTCTTGTGCATCCATGCCACAAAGCTACCACACCCCCCTGCTTCGAACCTCATGATGCCCCGCGCCACCCCTTACGCGTTCTGATACAACCCGGGGTATCCCCCCCGCCCCCGACGCCGTACGCACCCCTACTCCGCTCCCTACCCTTGAATAGCTCGATTGGCCCCCACGGACGACCCCAACCGACATCATGCCCGAAGGCACTCCACCATCTACACGTCCCACCGGCGGCCCGCCTGACGGCCAAGGCGACGGCCCAACTGACGGCCCAATCGATGGCCAACCCGATGCGTCGCTCGACGGCTTCCCCGACATCGTCTCCGGCATCCCCGGCCCCGAAAGCCCCCTCTACACCGACCTCTACGCAGAGCTCCGCCACCTCGCCGCCTCGATGCTCAGCCGCGAGCGGCGCGACCACACCCTCCAGCCCACTGCTCTCGTCCACGAGGCATACCTCAAGCTCAGCAGGCAAGACCCCGGCAAGTGGTCCGACCGCAACCATTACCTCGCCCTCGCCGCCATGGCGATGCGCCGGATCCTCGCCGACCACGGCCGTGCCCAAAAAGCAGCCAAACGCGGCGGTGGCGCGGTCCGCAGCGGACTCGACGGCAACGAGTTATCAGCCGGTTCGATCGCTGCAGCAGGCGAAACCGAGCAGGTCGACCCCTTCGACCTTGCCGAACTCCTCGACGAGCTCGAGCGTCTCAATCCAAGGCACGCACGCCTGGTCGAACTCCGCTTTTACGCAGGCCTCACCATGCCCCAGGCTGCAGAGATCATGGGGATCTCCCTCCCCACTGCAGAGCGCGACTGGCGCACCGCCAAGGCCTGGCTCAGGACCCAGCTTTCCGACGAATGACCTGACCCCCAATCTGACCCCGACCTGACTCTTACCCCCACGCGATGAACGCCGCCGAGTACGAGCTCCTCGCCTCGAACTTCGAGACCGCCGTCGGGCTCCCCGCGGCGCAGCGCGAGCACTTCATCCAGTCCGCCTGCACATCCGACGCCATGCGCCGCAAGCTGCGCCGCATGCTCGAATCAGACTCAAACGCAGAGGACCTCTCCGCCAGCACGCGCGTCCTCTCCGACGCGCTCTCCACTGCACTCGCCCCCGGCGAAGACGACATCCCCGAAACCATCGGCCCTTACCGCCTCGTTCGTCGCCTCGCAGTTGGCGGCATGGGCGTCGTCTATCTCGCTGAACAAACCAGCCCGCGCCGCACCGTCGCGATCAAGATCCTCCGCGCGGACATCCGCGAGGAATCCCTTGTCCGCCACTTTGAGCGCGAAGCCTCGATCCTCGCCCGCCTGCGCCACGCAGGTATCGCCCACGTCTACGACGCAGGCCTCGTCACCACTGCATCGGGCCCCCGTCCCTACGTCGTCATCGAGTACATCGAAGGCCAGCCGATCGACACCTACGCGCGCACCCGCCAACTCCCCGTCCGCGCGATCATCGATCTTGTCATCCAGGCGTGCGATGCAGTCGAGCACGCGCACGCGCGCGGCGTCGTCCACCGCGATCTCAAGCCCGGCAACCTCCTCGTCAGCCCCGAAGGCGCGGTCAAGGTTCTTGATTTCGGCATCGCGCGAATCATGAACGCAGGCGACGGCGAGATGATCTCGTTCCCGTCGGAATCCTCGCCGCGTCCCAAGCCGACGGTGACGATCCCGCACCTTCTCGGCACGCTCGCCTACATGGCGCCCGAGCAGCTCGAACCCAAGGGCGACGTCGACACCCGTGCAGACGTCTACGCACTGGGCGTCGTGCTCTATGAGCTCCTCACCGGCGAACGCCCGATCGAAACGCACGACCGCCCCTTGCGCGATGCGATCGAAGCAGTGCGTACCTCGATCCCTGCTCCCATCTCAAGCTTCCGCCGCAAGTACGCAGGCGATCTTGAGTTCATCGTCACCACCGCGCTCGCCCGCGACCGTGCAGTCCGCTACGCCTCCGCCGCTGCACTCGGTGAAGACCTCCGCAGATACCTCGCCGACCGTCCCATCGTCGCGCGCCCACCCTCGCTCACCTACGCATTCTCGAAAGCAGCCAAGCGCCACCGCCTGGCCTTCATCAGCGTCGGTGCTGCAGTCATCTTCCTCGCAGTTGGCGGCCCAATCGTCGCCTTCGCCGCTGCAGACATTGCCCGTGAGCGCGGCGAACGGCTCGTGCAGGCAGAACGCACGCTCGAAGCCTCGCGTCTCTATGAGCAGGCCAGCGATCTCATCCAGCGCCGCGTCCAGATCCCACAGGCCCGCCAGCTCCTCGATCAGGCCATCCTCACCAACCCGCAGTTCTCTCTCGCATACGCTGCACGCGCCCGCCTCTCAATGCCCACCTGGCACGATATCGCCTTCCCCAGGCAGGCCACCGTCGCCATCGACGCCGTCGGCGATCTCATCACCGCCCACGCTGCTGCAGGCGGCGCGATTCCAAAGATCCAGGACTCACTTCGCAAGCGTGCATTCCTCGCTGCACCCACCGAATCAACCTCGCAAAGCAGGGGCTTCCCCTACGCGCTCCAGGTCGCGGGCGAAACGTTCGTCTGGATCGCGCTCCGCTCGCGCCCATCATCCGACACCGAGATCGCAAACTACCTCTCCCAGGCCGCGACCTGCCTCGACCTCGCTGCACAAACCATCTCTGAGCAGCCCCGCGCCTCGCTCGCCCGTGCATGGGGCCACATCGCACGCTTCGAACGCGAAGAAGCAGCCAGGCTCCTCGATGCACTCGCCCCCGAGTTCCCGGTGGAGCAATCTGAATCCATCCACCGTGCGCGCGGCATCCTCTACTGGGCCGGCTACCACTCACCTGCAGAACCCACCAACCCGCTCGCAGACGCCACGCGCTGCGAAGAAGCCTGGTCGCAGGTCCTCCGCACATCTCCTTCAGATGTCGAAGCGTTCATCCGCATGGCCGATGCCCAGCACCAGCAAAAACGCTACGACGACGCGCTCAAAACCTACGGACGTGCCTGGAACCTCGCAGGCACCGATGCATCCATCCCGCACGCGATGGGCTGGGTTCTTCGCGACGCAGGCAGGTACGTCGAATCCGCCGAGCAGTTCGGCATGGCAGGCGCGCTGGGCGTCACGCCCGAGCGCAACTTCTTCCTCGCAGGCGAGTCGTACGCGATGGCAGGTCAGACCGACCAGGCCGTTGAATGTATGAAGAGCCATATGACTGCCTATCCCGCGGACGCGATCGCGCTCAGCAGGTACGTCGATCTCCTCCTCGCCGCAGGCCAGCCTTCCGAAGCCCAGGCCACCGTCGATCGCTTCGCAAGCGCCACCGACGACACCGAGCTTGCCATCGAGATCCAGCACAGCATGGCCTCGCTCGATGAAAGCCACGGCACCAGCCTCGCGGAGCGCTTAAGCGAGATCCTCGCCAAGGACGACGACCGTGCAGGCATCGACGCACAGCTCCGCAGAGCCGACACCTACGCCTCGATGGGCTGGTACGACCGAGCTGCAGACGAACTCCAGTGCGCCATCGATGCAGGC
>JAESFU010000656.1_pt1 | contig 13939 bp, 14 predicted proteins | sample 9269461 | NCBI WGS metagenome assembly JAESFU01 (sample SAMN14502556, study PRJNA617107) | algae metagenome | isolation source: Stenomitos rutilans HA7619-LM2 and co-occurring heterotrophs from cave walls | place: USA: Waikapalae cave, Hawaii | collected 2009-07-28
CTTCTCATTTCGCTCACCGCCACGACGGCCTGCTACGCGCTGATCAGCTTTGCGGTTGCAACCAACAACCTGGCACTCTTGGCGATCGCCTCGCTTATCGCCGGCTTTTCGGAAGCAAATATTGCGACCGCACAGAGCGCCATTACCGACGTCGCGCCCGCCGATCAGCGCAATCGCTATTTCGGCTATATCTATCTGGCGGTCAGTCTCGCCTTCATCATTGGCCCGTTGGCGGGCGGCAAGCTCGCCGACCCCAGCTTCGTAAGCTGGTTTTCCGATGCCACGCCCTTCTGGGGCACGTTCATTCTCTTGGTCTTGACGACAGTCGCTGTCCTGCTTGTCTTCCGCGAGACCTTGCCCGCCGATCGGGCGCGCCAACCGATGCGGTTTGCCGACAGTGTCTCAAGCTTTACCTCGGTCTTTACCGACCCGCGATTGCGCCGCTTCTACGCGCTCAATTTCCTCTTGTATCTCGCGATCTACGGTTTCTTCCGCTCTTATCCGATGTATCTCGTCGACGAGTTCGGCATGGACGTTTCGCGTGTCTCGGAGTTTGTCGCCTGGGTCGGTGTGCCGATCGTGCTCGCCAATCTGTGGCTTACCGGTTTTCTCTCACGGCATTTCAATGTCGAAACGCTCACCATCGGGTCAGCCATCCTGATGGGCATCTTCATCTCCGCAGTCGTCATCCCTCAAAGCGAGGGTCCGTTATGGCCGATCCTGTTCGTGGCCAGCGCGGCTCTCGCCATCTGCATGCCGTCCTGTGCGACACTTGTGTCGAATGCGGCTGATCCCTCCGCGCAAGGCCGCGCCATGGGCAATAATCAGGCGCTGCAGGTCGGCGCCGAGGCATTATCAGGGCTGACAGCAGGATTCCTGGCGGCGATTGTTGTGTCGCTGCCGCTCATGGTGGAAGGTCTAATCTCAATCATTGCCGCGACTTTCGCCTTTTTGATGTTCCGAGACAAAGTGAGACGTAAGCATGCCCCTTCTCAATGATGCTATTGAAATGCAGCCCGAAATCGCCGGTTGGCGCCGACAGTTGCACATGCAGCCGGAATTGCTGTTCGACGTGCAGCAGACAGCGGCTTTCGTCACCGAGAAACTCAAAGGCTTCGGTTGCGATGAGGTCGTGACCGGCATCGGGCGCACCGGCGTCGTCGGGCTCATCAAGGGACGACAGGGCGATGGGCCGACGGTGGGCATGCGCGCTGACATGGACGCATTGCCGATCACCGAAGCGACAGGGCTTCCCTACGCATCGAAAGTTCCCGGCCGGATGCATGCCTGCGGCCATGACGGGCACACGGCGATGCTGCTCGGCGCAGCACGCCAGCTTTGCCAGACGCGGAATTTTGCGGGCTCCGTCGCCGTGATCTTCCAGCCGGCCGAGGAAGGCGGCGGCGGCGGGAACGAGATGGTGAAGGACGGCATGATGGAGCGCTTCGGCATCGCACAAGTATACGGCATGCATAACGAGCCGGGCTTGCCGGTCGGCCAGTTCGGAATTCGCGAAGGCGCCTTCCTCGCCTCGATGGACACATTCTCGATCCTCATCAAGGGCAAGGGCGGGCATGCAGCGATGCCGCATCTCACCGTCGACCCGATCTTCATCGGCGCGCAAATCGTCACCGCGCTGCAAGGCATCGCCTCGCGAAATGCCGATCCGATCGAGGCGGTCGTCGTGTCGATCACGCAGTTCCATGGCGGCGAAATCCACAATGTCATCTCGCCGACCGCAAAATTGATAGGCACGGTGCGGACGCTCAACAAGGCGATGCGCCAGATGGCGCGCGAGAACCTTTTCCGCACTGTCACTGGCATCGCGACCGCGCTCGGCGGCGTGGCCGAGATCGATTACGGCTATCTCAATGGGTACCCGGTGACGGTCAACACACCGCGCGAGACCGACATCGCGGCCATGGTCGCCAAGGACGTGTCGGGCGCGGGGAGCGTCAATCGCGACTATCCACCGACGATGGGGGCTGAGGATTTCGCCTTCATGCTGGAACGCTGCCCCGGCGCCATGATCCTCATCGGCAATGGCGACAGCGCCTTCGTTCACAATCCCGAGTTCGATTTCGCCGATGACGCCATCCCCTATGGCGTGAGCTATTGGGTGAGATTGGCAGAGACGATCCTTACTGGAAAACGCTAATGCTTGAACCGTATTATTAGCATTGCTAATAATACGGCTATGAAGCTTGCAACCTGGCTTGACCAAAGCCGCACCTCCCAATCCGACCTGGCGCGCCTGCTCGGGGTGACCCAGGGCCGGATTTCCCAACTCGTCGCCGGCGCCAGGCCGTCGCTTGAGCTTGCGGTGAAGATCGCCGCAGTGACCGACCAGCAGGTGCGCCCGCAGGACTTTGGTGGCAATGGCGACTTGGTCGAAGCCCTGCAGCTCGATCCGGTCGAGGATGCCATTGCCGCGATCGCGCGCGGCGAGATGGTGATCGTCGTCGATGATGACGATCGCGAAAACGAAGGCGACCTGATCGCCGCCGCGTCCAAGATCACGCCCGAGCAAATGGCGTTCATGATCCGTCATTGCTGCGGTATCGTCTGTGCGCCTATTATCGCGGAAGACGCGCGCCGGTTGCGGCTTGAACCCATGGTTGCGCAGAATGAAGCGCCACTCGGGACGGCTTTTACGGTTTCCGTCGATTATCGCGTCGGTCTTACCACCGGCATTTCATCGAAGGAGCGAGCTGCAACCGTGCATGCGCTCGCCAATGGCAATGTGCAGGCGGCGGATTTTGTCAGGCCAGGACATGTCTTCCCGCTCGTTGCAAAGTCGGGTGGCGTGCTCATGCGTTCGGGCCACACCGAAGCCGCCGTCGATCTCTGCCGGCTCGCGGGCCTGCATCCGGCGGGTGTCATCTGCGAACTCGTCAATGACGACGGAACGGTCAAAAGAGGGCCCGAAAACCTCGCATTTGCGCGCGAATTCGGGCTCAAAATCATCTCGGTTGCCGATCTCATCGCCTATCGCCAGTCGCGCGAGCGTCTGGTCGAACGCGAGAAGTCCTTCGATGTCGCAACACCCATCGGCAAGGCGCGTGCCATCTCCTACTCCACGCCCTTCGACAGCGTGCGGCATCTCGCGCTCATATTCGGCGATATTTCAGGCGGAAAAGACGTTCCCGTGCGCCTCCACCGCGAAGATGTGGTGGCCGATGTCTTCGGCGGCCCGCAAGCGCTGGGCGGCGTCTATGACGTCTTCAAGCGCGAAGGCCGCGGCATACTCGTGTACCTGCGCGAAGGCACTGCCGGCGTTCCCGCCGGCGAGATGGGCCAGGAGCGCTCCGAAAGCGCTACTTCCCGCGCCGATAATTGGCGCGATGTCGGTCTCGGGGCGCAGATTTTGCGCGACCTGAACGTGCATTCGATCCGGCTGATCACCGGCAGCAACCGCCATTATGTCGGACTTTCGGGCTTTGGAATCGAGATTTCCGATACGATCCGCATCGAGAATTGCTAGCCTCTCCCCATGGCGGGGAAAATCAGCAGATTTGCCAAGCGGCCGGTCATCGGCTGGCGCGAATATGTGAAGCTGCCGCAACTTGGGATCGGCACGTTCGTCGCCAAGATCGACACCGGTGCGAGATCGGCGGCATTACATGCCGAAAACATCGAAATAACCGGCTCCGGACAGCGGAAAACCGCCCGTTTCGTCGTAAGTATCAATGGCCGCCACCATCACTGCGAAACGCCTCTAATCGGCGAGCGGCGCGTCAAAAACTCGAGTGGTGTCAGTGAGTTGCGCGCGGTGATTGAGACGGAGATTCAACTTGGCAAGCGCCGCATCCAAGCCGAGGTGACGCTAACCAATCGCATCGATATGGGCGTGCCAATGCTGCTTGGACGTGCAACGGTGCGCGATCATTTCCTTGTTCACCCCGGACGGTCTTTCCTCATTTCCGCCCCGAAGACGGCAAAGAAGCCGCGGCCATGAAAATCGCCCTGCTCACGCGCAATCCGAAGTTGTTCTCACATCGCCGGCTGATTGAAGCGGCCGAACGGCGAGGACACGAGATCGTGCCTGTCGATTACCTGCGCTGCTACATGAACATCACGTCCAAGAAGCCGGAACTGCGCTATCTGGGCGAGAAGCTTACCGGCTTCGACGCCGCCATTCCGCGCATTGCGGCGTCGCATACTTTCTTCGGCCTCGCAGTGCTCAGGCAATTCGAGGTGATGGGTGTCTATCCCCTCAACGAGTCGGTGGCGATCGGGCGATCGCGCGACAAATTGCGGTCATTGCAAATCCTCGCTCGCGACGGGATCAACCTGCCGGTGACGGCCTTCGCAAACGACACCAAGCGCACCGACGACCTGCTCGACATTGTCGGCGGCGCGCCGGTCGTCATCAAGCTCCTGGAGGGCACGCAAGGCATCGGGGTCGTGCTCGGCGAGACGCCGAAATCGGCAAAATCCGTCATCGATGCCTTTCATGGCGCTAATATCGCGATCCTCGTCCAGCAATTCGTCAAGGAGGCGGAGGGTAGCGACATCCGTGCCTTCGTCGTCGGCGGCAAGGTCGTCGCCAGCATGGAGCGGCGCGGGGCGGCGGGCGAATTCCGTTCCAACCTGCATCGCGGCGGAACGGCCCGCTCGATCGAGATCACGCCCGAAGAACGGCACATCGCGCTGAAGGCGGCGCGCTCCATGGGGCTCAACGTCGCGGGCGTCGATATGCTGCGCGCGAAAGCGGGCACGATGGTGGTCGAGGTCAATTCCTCGCCCGGCCTCGAGGGCGTCGAGAGCGCTACCGGCGTCGATGTCGCGGGCACGGTCATCGGGTTTCTCGAGAAAAACGCCAAGCCGGGCCGGACACGGACGAAAGGCAAGGGATGAGCCACGGCCCGTTTGAGATCGGCGGGCAACATGTCCAGCCCGGCGAGCGCCGGACCGTCGACCTGCCCGTCAGCGTGCTTTCCAATCATACCCCCATGTCGCTCGCCATCCACGCGATCCATGGCGCGAAACCGGGGCCGGTCCTGTTCCTTTCGGGCGCCGTTCATGGCGATGAAATCCTCGGCGTCGAGATCATCAGGCGCATCGTCAATCACGCGGCCCTTGGCAATCTCGCCGGCACGCTGCTTGCCGTGCCGATCGTCAATGCCTTCGGTTTCTTGAGCCATTCGCGCTACATGCCGGATCGGCGCGATCTCAACCGGTCCTTCCCCGGCAGCGATCATGGTTCGCTCGCAAGCTTGTTGGCCGATCTCTTTCTGCGCGAAGTGGTGTTGCGCGCCAATTACGGCATCGATCTGCACACCGCGGGGCTCCATCGCAGCAACCTGCCGCAAATCCGCATCGCGCCGGATGAACCGGAACTCCTGACACTGGCAAAAGCCTTCCGGCCGCCGGTCGTCCTGATCTCGCGTCTTCGCGAAGGAACCCTGCGCCACAGCGCGCGTGAGCATGGCGTGAAGATGCTGCTTTACGAAGGCGGCGAAGCCCTGCGGTTCGACGAGACGGCGATACGCACGGCAGTTTCCGGCGTGCTGCGGGTGATGCGGGAACTCGGCATGATTGCGCCGTCCGAGAGCCAACGCCAGCCGGCGTTGCCGGTCATTTCGCATGCGAGCACCTGGCTCAGGGCGCCCGAGGGCGGCATTTTGCGGGCCGGACGCGTGATCGGCGACCAGGTCTCGAAGGGCGAGAAGATTGCCGAGATCTCCGATCCCTTGGGCGTGAAGAGCGCGCCATTGATCGCCAGTGAGACGGGGATCGTGATCGGGCGCACCAATCTCCCCATCGTGCATCGCGGCGAAGCGCTGTTCCATATCGCGCGGATCAAGGATACGGACCGTCTCGACCAGTTCGGCAGCGATCTTGCCGCACCACTCTATGACGAGGACGAGATTATCTAAGTAAGCTGATGCCTCTACCGCCCTCGCGCAGCCTGGATGGCCGGGTCAGGCACGGCCATGGAGCGGAATTCGGGGAATCCACCGTCCGAGGATGCCAGCTTTCGCTGGCATGACGATGTCGGTGAAGGTAACCCGTCCCCATGAGCGTACCCATTACACAGATCCTCCTCATCACCGGCCCAGCGGGGATCGGCAAGTCGACCGTCTGCTGGGAGATCGGCGCGCAGCTTGCCAATGCCGGAATTCCGCACGCAATTATCGAAAGCGATGAACTCGATCGGGTGTTTCCACGCCCCAAGCGCGAAGACCTCGACAGACTCTCGCCCGGCACAACCGATGTCAGCAGCATCAATCTTGCCGCGCTGTGGTCGACCTATCGTGCCCTGGGCCACTCGCGCTTGGTCATGTCCGGCGTGATGCTTCATCTGGATTTCGATCGCCGCTGGATCATGGCGGCGATACCGGATGCCGAAATAAGCGTCGTGCGTCTCCGGGCGACGGAATCGACGCTCGTCGAACGGCTCGACAAACGCGAGATCGGTTCCGGCCGCGATGAGCAAGTCCAACGAACATTGCACCAGGCGAGGCGTATGGCATCGGAACAGACCGGTGGGCTGGTAGCGATCACCGTCGATGGAAAGACGCCGCAGGAACTTGCCACGGAGGTTCTCAGCAAGATCGGGTGCCGATCCTGAAAGTTCAGCGCGACCCCCACCCTTAATCCCTCCCCACAAGGGGATGGAACATTACTTCGCAGACCTATGCTGGGCGATGACGCGTATTTCGAGGAGCGTGCCTTCCGTCATTAATGCAGAAACGCCGATCGCCGTCCAAGCGGGGTAAGGTGCGAAGATGAACTCGTCCTTGATCCGCAAAAACAGCGGCATGTGCTGTCGCATATCGATGTGATAGCTGGTCATCTCGACCACATCGGCGAGCGACAGACCGGCAGCCTTTAGATTGGATTGAAGAAATCTGAAGACATCGCGAAACTGCCGCTCTGGATCGGGATCCACGAAACCGCCGGGATGAAAGCCGGTCTGGCCGGAGAAGAACAAGAACTCGCCGGTATCGACGATGGGCGAGAGATGCCAATCGTCGGGGTAATGCGCGAATTCAGGCGCCGATACGATACGCTTCATCGGACCCTATTTGCGCGTCAGGCCGCCGAGAATGCCGCGCACCAGAGCATTGCCGATCTGGCGGGCGACAGATGAGCCAAGCGTGCGGCCAACACTGCCGGCGACATTCTTCACGAAGCGGTCGGTTGCGGACTCGCGCTGATAGCCGGAAGTCGAGGCACGCGTCGGGCGCGCTTCGGCCTTTTCCGCGGCGGCCTGCTCCTTGGCCTCGGCCGCCTTCTTTGCTTTGGCTTGCAGTATCTCAAAGGCGGATTCGCGATCGACCTGCTTCTCATATTCACCGTAGACAGGCGAATTGGTGATCAGAACTTTACGCTCTTCCGGCGTGATTGGCCCCATTCGACCTGAGGGCGGGCGGATCATGGTGCGTTCGACCATGGTCGGCACGCCCTTGGGATCGAGGACCGACACCAAGGCTTCGCCCTTGCCGAGTTCGGTGATCGCGGTCTGCGTGTCGAATTGCGGATTGGGCCTAAAGGTCTCCGCCGCGGTCTTCACGGCTTTTTGCTCGCGCGGCGTATAGGCGCGCAAGGCATGCTGAATGCGATTGCCCATCTGCGCGAGCACGCTTTCGGGAACGTCGAGCGGATTCTGCGTCACGAAGTATACGCCGACACCCTTGGAGCGAATGAGCTTCACCGTCTGCTCGATCTTCTGAAGGAGACCGGGTGGCGCATCGGCAAAGAGAAGATGCGCCTCGTCGAAGAAGAAGACGAGCTTCGGTTTCTCCACATCGCCGACCTCGGGCATCGTCTCGAAGAGTTCCGACAACAGCCAGAGCAGGAAGGTCGCATAGAGCTGCGGCGAGGAGATGAGCTTGTCGGCGGCGAGGATGTTCATGTAACCGCGGCCGTCGCGCGTCGTGCGCATCAGATCCTTTATGTTGAGCGCCGGTTCGCCGAAGAACCTGTCGCCGCCCTGCTCCTCGATCACCACGAGACGGCGCTGGATAGAGCCGATGGTTGCGGCATTCACATTTCCATATTCGGTGCGGATGTCCTTGCCGCGATCGGCAAGATCGGTGAGGAGTGCCCGCAGATCCTTGAGATCAAGAATGGCGAGGCCTTCCTGGTCGGCGATCTTAAAGCCGATATTGAGCGCGCCCTCCTGCGCATCGGAAAGCCCCATGAGACGCGAGAGCAATAATGGCCCCATCTCTGTGACAGTGGTGCGGATAGGATGACCCTCGGTGCCGAAGAGATCCCAGAAGATGGTCGGCGTCGCCTCGAATCCATAATCTTCGAGATGCACCTGCTTGGCGCGCTCGAGCAGGAAGTCCTTGGGCTCGCCCGATTCCGAGATGCCGGAAAGATCGCCCTTGACGTCCGCGGCAAAGACCGGAACGCCCGCCTTGGAGAAGGCTTCGGCCATGATCTGCAAGGTGACCGTCTTGCCGGTGCCCGTGGCGCCCGTCACCAAGCCATGGCGGTTGGCCATTGCGAGGTAGAGATCTTCGGGCTTGCCGCTCCAGCCCAGAAAAATATTGTCGTCGGACATGAAAACGCCTCCAGGCTCCGCCGCTTGATCGATGTGCAGTCTGCTATAAAACACCGGCAGGTTCAAACGCGATGGAGTTGCCCATGGAAGAGCTCGTCACATTAATCACGCAAAAGACGGGGCTCGACAAGGCGCGCGCCGAAAAGGCGCTGGGCATCATGCTGACCTTGGTCAAGAACCAGGGCGACAAGCAGAAGGTCGAAGAGCTTTTCGCGAAACTGCCGGGCGCGGCCGAGCTTGCGGCGAAACATGGCGGGGACGGCGCGGCCAAGGGCGGGTTGCTCGGCATGCTGGGCGGCGGCTTGATGGGCGGACCATTGGCGGCGATCGGCAAATTGCAGGCAGCAGGCCTCAACATGGATCAGATCAAGGTGCTCGGCACGACGACGCTCGATTACGCCAAGCAGAAGGCGGGTGCCGATCTGGTGCGGCAGGTGGCGGGATCGATACCGGGCCTGAGCGGGTATGTGTAATCACTTCCTTCTCCCCTTGCGGGAGAAGGTTGCTGAGGCCGTAAGGCCGAAGCCGGATGAGGGGGTACCCCTTACCCGATCGCTTCGCGATCACCCTCTCCCGCAAGGGGAGAGGGAAGTTTTGTCAAGCAGGCGTCTCGCGATAGGCCTTGGCGGCGCGGGCGACGGCGTCAGGATTGAGTTCGAAGCCCAAGCCCGGCGCATCGACGATGGGCAAGGCGCCATCCTTCGGCACGAGATTGGGGCTCTTGACGATATCCTCGGCCAGGAGCTGCCACATGATCTGATTGCCGTCGTCCATATTGGGGATGGTCGAGGCAACCTGGTTCGAGGCGCAGGTGGTGATCCCGGTCTCGAACACGCCGTGAAGACAGATATTGACGGCGGCGGCTTCGGCCACCGCGGCGGCCTTGCGGAAGCGGACGACGCCGCAGGTTTCGTGCAAGCCCAGCACGATCACATCGGCGGCGCGATTGCGACAAATATCGAAGGCGTCATCGGCCGAGTAAACAGTCTGATCGGCAGCGATCGGGATACTGGTGACCGCACGCAGGCGTGCCAAGCCTTCCGAACCAGTCCGGCCAGGGATCGGCTGTTCGATGAATTCAATGTCGAAGGGTTCGAGCTTCTCGAACATGCGGCGCGCCATAAGCTGATCCCAGACTTCGTTGGCATCGAGCCGCAGGCGTGCCTTGGGTCCGACTTTCTTGCGGATGGCCGAGACGATGGCGACATCGAGTTCGGCACCGCGGCCGACCTTGATGTAGAGAACCTTGAAGCCGGCATCCGAAAGCTCCTTGGCGTGGGATGCGAGTTCTTCGGGCGTGTCGCCCTGGACGAAGCCGAAATACTCGACCTTGTCGCGCACCGCGCCGCCGAGGAGTTTGTGCAAGGGGAGTTTCGCGGCCTTGCCGATCGCATCCCATAATGCGAGCTCGATGCCGGCGAGGGCTTGCGAGAAATAGCGCGGTGCGCTTCCCGTTCCGCGCGCATTGAAGCCGGCCTGATAATAGTTCCAGATGATGCGGTTGCCATCATAGACCGACTGGCCGATGAAGCGCGGGATCGCGTCTTCCATGATCGCCAAAACCGGCGCGATGACCGGGCTCGCGGTCGCCTCGCCGATGCCGACAATGCCTTTGTCGGTTTCGATTTCGATGAGGATGACAGGGGCGCCGTAGTTGATGCCTTGCGACCAGTGATAGGGCTGCTTGAACTTGCACAGCAGCGGCGTCGACTTGATGGCGGTGATCTTCATTTTCGTGTTTCCTATTGCGCCATGCTCGCGACTTTGCCCGCGTAGGTCGGGAAGTCGCCGAGTTTGCGGTAAGCTTCGTGATAGCGCGCGACTTTGTCTTCATCGACGGTGACGCCAAGGCCCGGCTTGTCGATGCGGCCCCAGCTTGGTCCATCGGCGATCGGAATGCGCTCGACGAGAATATCGTCGGCCATCATCTGCGCCGTCTGCTGGCTGCCGAGCGCGGCATTTGGCGCGGCGAGCATGACATGCTGGCCGGCGGCAGCCGTCAGCCCCAACTCGCCATGGGTGTGCTTCAGCATCTGCCAGCCCTCGAGGTGGCTCACCTGGTTGAGCATATGCCAGCGGCCCAATGAGCCCACCCAATACTGGCTGAAGCAGAGGTAATCGCCGCAGCGACTTTTGATGACACGATAGGCGTCGGCCTCGCGCCACAGGCCCTCATTCACGCAGAGCGCGACATCGACACGGGCGCGCAAGTCGAGCATGTTCTCGACCGGATCGATCCTGACCGGCGCCTCGGCGAAATCGAGATCGTATTTCTTGTTCCAGCGCTTCAGAAGTCGCGCGGCTTGCGGGATCGACCAAGCCTGGTTGACGTCGATCCTGATCTTGCCTTCCGGCCCGATGGCGCCGCGCAAGGCTTCGAGCATTTCCTCTTCCTTGCGCTCGTCGACGCCGGCCTTGATGTAATAGGCGCGATAGCCGCGCTTGACGCCGTCGCGGCCCTGACGCTCGATCTCGGCCGGCGTTCCCCACTCCATATAGTAGAAATAATCGACCTCTTCGCGCATGGCGCCGCCCAGCATGCGATAGAGCGGCTGGCCCGATTCCTTGCCGCACAGATCCCATAGCGCCGTGTCGATGCCGGCGAAGGCAAAATTGCCGGTCATTGGCTGAAAGGCCCAGACCGCATAGACGCCGAGATCGCGGTGGATCGCCTCCTTGTCCCAAGGATCGCGGCCGACGACGAGCGGCGCCATGTTCTTGACCGCCGTCTCGATGCCGGCGGTGTCGGCGGCGCGCGTGCACTCGCCCCAACCGACGAGGCCATTATCGGCGGTGAGCTTCACCAGGACATCAGTGATGCCGCGGCGATTGATGAGCGAACTCGCCTCGACATGCTTATAGGCGACGCGAACCGGGAATGTTTCAAGCTTGACGACTTTCATGTGATGGGACCTGGAGCTAACGCGAGACGGCGAGCCGCCCTTCCATGTAACGGACGGCCATGGACAAGGGAAAACTCATGACGAAGTAGATGACGGCGACGAGAACGAAGACCGCCATCGGTTGATAGTCGGCAAAGGCGATGCTCTTGGCATCGTTCATCAGTTCATTGACGCCGATGAGCGAGCAGAGCGAGGTATCCTTGAGGAGGCCGATCGCATAATTGGCGACCGGCGGCAGAATGATGCGCGTAGCCTGCGGCAGGATGATGTAGGTCATCGACTGCGCCGGCGTCATGCCGAGCGAGATCGCCGCTTCGCGCTGGCCCTTGTGCAAGGCCTCGATGCCGGAGCGGAAGACTTCGGCGAGGATGGCCCCGCCGTGAAGCCCCAATCCGACGACGGCGCCGGTGAAGTCGGTAAACCAGCTCCAGTTGAGGCCGGGGAAGAGCTGCGGCGGCACGAAATAGACGATGTAGAGGACGACGACGATCGGCAAGCCGCGCGCCACTTCGATGAAGGTGACGGCAAATCCGCGCAGGAAGCGATTATGCGAGATGCGCAGCAGGGCAAAGAGAAGGCCGACGGCGACCGCAATGACGAAGGAGACGGCGGCGATCTTCAAGGTCGTCAGCGAGTACCAGAGCAGTTCCGGCAGCCAGCGGTGAATGTACTCGGCGTAGATTTCGGGAAGCTGAAGCATGCTGTGCGCTCCCTACTGCCAGGCTTGGCGCTGGCGCTCGAGCCGCGCGGCGAGACGCGACATCGGGATCGTCACGCACAGATAGAGCGCCCCGGCGATCAGATACACAGCCGCGCTTTGAAGCGTCTCGGTGACGAGATTGCGCGCCAATGCCATGATCTCGACGACACCGACGGCGAAGACGATGGATGTGTCCTTCAGGAGGACGATCGCAAAATTGGTGATCGGTGGCAGCATGGTGCGCATGGCCTGAGGCAGAATGATGTGCTGCATGGCGCGTGCCGGCGTCATGCCGAGTGAGAGTGCCGCTTCCATCTGGCCCCGATGAATCGACTCGATACCGGCGCGATAGATTTCGGCCATGTAGGCCGCGCCATTGAGGCCGAGGCCTACGATTGCCGCTTGGAAGGGCGACGGCTGGAAGCCGATATCGGGGAAACCGAAATAGATGACGAACAGCTGCACCAAGGCCGGCGTGCCACGGAAGAATTCGATATAGGAAATGGCGAACCAACGCGGGAGTCGCCAGCGCGAAATGCGCATCAAGGCAATGATGAGTCCGACGACCATTGCGAAGACAAACGAACACACGGCAACGGCGAGCGTCTCCGGCCAGCCGCCCATGAGAGTGGTGAAGAAATACCAGCCCTTTTGCTCAAGAACCTGAAAGAAGTTCATGCCGCGCTAGCGCTCCTGCAGGTGCTTCAAGAATTCGCGGGTGCGCGGTTGCTGCGGGTTGAAGAGCACGGATTTCGGAGGCCCCTGCTCGACGATCTTGCCCTGATCCATGAACACGACGCGATCCGATACTTCGCCGGCAAACTGGATCTCGTGGGTGACGATCACCATGGTGCGGCCTTCATCGGCAAGCTGGCGCATGACGCGCAGCACCTCGCCGATGAGTTCGGGGTCAAGCGCCGAGGTCGCCTCATCGAAGAGCATCAGCTTGGGCTGCATGGCGAGAACGCGGGCAATTGCGACACGCTGCTGCTGGCCGCCCGAGAGGCGTTCGGGATACTCGTTGAACTTGTGCCCGAGGCCGACCTTCTCAAGCATCTGGCGGCCGCGCGCTTCGGCCTCCTCGCGCGACAGGCCCAAGACCTTGATCGGTGCGATGGTGACATTGCCAAGCGCCGTCAAATGCGGAAACAGGTTGAAGCGCTGAAAGACGAAGCCGATTTCCTGGCGCTCCTTGGCGAGTTCTCGGTCGCTCAGGTGAACATAGCGGTCACCCACCTGCTTCTCGCCGATTAGGGTGCCATCGATGTAGATATGACCGCCGGTCGGCTTTTCGAGATAATTGATGCAGCGGAGAAGAGTGGTTTTGCCCGAGCCGCTGGGCCCGATAATCGAGACCTTCTCACCGCGCTTTACGTCGACACTAACCCCGGCCAGAACTTCCAGTTCGCCAAACTTCTTATGCAAATCCACAATACGAAGAAGCGGATCCATCTGCCCCCATCACGCCCCGACAGAAAGGGACGGGGCTAACCCCGTCCCATCAGTTCTTATTACGTACGAATGCGGATCAGAAGCAATGATCTGCGTTCGGCGACTTGAAGTCGGCCGCACGATCGACGCCGGGGCGCGGATCCGGGCTCGGAGGAACGAACCACGACTTGTCGCCCATGCCGTAATTCGCCATGGTCTTCACGTTGATGCAGTTCTTCCAGATGTCCTCGGAGATGACCTTGCTCATCGCGTCGGCCAAGGCTTTCTCGTCCTTGTTGACGCCGAAGATCACGGAGTATTTGGTCGACATGATGGGATACTTGTCGGCCTCGGGCGCGAGTGGCACCTGCTTCAACTTCCATT
>JAESFU010000657.1_pt1 | contig 13902 bp, 11 predicted proteins | sample 9269461 | NCBI WGS metagenome assembly JAESFU01 (sample SAMN14502556, study PRJNA617107) | algae metagenome | isolation source: Stenomitos rutilans HA7619-LM2 and co-occurring heterotrophs from cave walls | place: USA: Waikapalae cave, Hawaii | collected 2009-07-28
CTGCGATCGGCGTCATTGCGTGCTCGTGGCTTGGCTCTTCTCGCCGTAGGAAGTAAGCGTCTTTCCATTAACGTGTCGCTGCACAGGGCATGCGATCCGTTGATGTTGCATGCTGGGGTTGCGCGGCGTTCTGCTTGCGCAAGTCCGTGGAGGTTTATCATGAAATCTGCCGTTTTGACCAGCGCCATCGGTGCGCTCATGTTTGTGATTGATTGTCCGCTTGCGTTTGGTGATCCGGTCGAGGGATGCGAGATCCCGGAGATCGAGATAAATGACATGCCATACTTACCCATCGGCGAATCGTGGATTCCAGGCCTGATGCAATGGGAACCCAACCGCATGCCTGGTGCGTGGATCAACCTCAGGCCCGGCAACTACTGCTCTGCCAGCGGTGGCAACTACCGCGGCCTGCAGCCTTGGTGGTACGACCGCGATGATGACCCGACCTACAACGGCGAGAATTCGCTGGTGTTCATGAATCTCGAGAACAAGCTGACGGAGGCATACAACGACGGATATCGCAGGATGATCCTCAATCTTCCTGCAGGTATGGTCGGGGACAACCAGAATATGGCCAGTTCGCAGTGGTGGTCGATGCCGCAGTGGAAGCGAGAGGGCCTCGCCTGCCTCATCGCAAACTGGTTGGCATCAAAGCCGGACACGCAGTTCGAGATCTATGGTGCATTTCAAAACAACAATCCGTACTCGCTCTGCATGAGCCACAATGGGTATTCGAACTTTTCTATCCAGAACACGTCTGCATGTGGAGGTGACGAGCATCCAGAGCACGGCCTCATGCACTATCCATGTGCAGGCTCACCCGTGGCCTACAACCCCATCCCATACTCGCAAACGCACGTCTATGACTTTCATCGCAACCTCCAGCCGTGGCAGCATATTGGGGTCACGCGCGTGTGGCTTGATTGGGCCAACGAGCACTGGTCGAGCTTCGAGGAGTTTCCGTACTGCCCGCTGTACGCACCCATGCCAGGACAGACACACTTTCTTGGCTGCGAGGCGATCCCTGCTATCTACATCGAGCCCGCGCCGTATGCTCTCGATATGCCAAAGGTGCTGCGTGGCCCGGCGATGGCACTTGTCGATGTGTTCATCAACAACGACGTGCATCGCACATGGGATGTTTCTGCACTGCCTGACAAAACTGAACTGATGGCCGTGCTTGATCACACTGAACCGTATTTCCAGATCGATCACATGTTCGGCGTTCTCGCCTGGACCCAGCGGGGCTTTGTCCTGGCCGCGCAGGGGGTCGAGTTGATCGGTGCCTCCGGTCCCGAAGCGATTGGCGCTGCCCAACTCACCGAATACATGAAGCGGGTCTACGACTTCGGGCCGCTGTTTGATGGACGCGACTTCAACGGCGATGGCTACGTGACCCCGCAGGATGTCACCGACTTTAACACTGCGTATGACTTATACCAAGGCAAGACTAATTGCAATTGGGTTCACGGCGACATCGATCAGGATAACTACGTCGGCCCTGCCGATGTACGCACGTTCAACCTTCGCATGATGACTCCCAACCGCGTGCCGATCAACCTCGGGGCAGCCGAGCCAATGGATGCGCTGACCAAGCCGTAAATGATGTCACAAGTCGTAGTGCTTTGGGCAAAAACACAACCACCGCGAGCCCTCTCGCGGCGGTTGATCGATTCACCCGAATCTCGCATAGCCTTCGCCGTGCATCAAACTCATGCCACCGTCACGCCCTTGTCGAGGTAGACGTCCTGCACTGCGTTGAGCAGGGCGACGCCTTCCTTGAGCGGCTTCTGGAACGCCTTGCGGCCTGAGATCAGGCCCATGCCGCCTGCACGCTTGTTGATGACTGCAGTGGAGACTGCGTCCTGGACGTCTGCAGCGCCCTTGCTCTCGCCGCCCGAGTTGATGAGCGGCACGCGGCCCATGTAGTTGTTGATGACCTGGTACCGACAAAGGTCGATCGGGTGGCCGCCGCACCCTGCTTCATCGCTGCCGCAGAGCTTGGTGTACACGCGCTTATCCCACTTGCCGTACGAGGAGCCGCCGGTGTTCAGTGCAGCGTACCCGCCGTTGTTCACCGGCAGCTTCTGCTTGATGATGTCTGCCTGGATCGTCGCGCCGAGGTGGTTGGCCTGGCCCGAAAGGTCTGCTGAGGCGTGGTAATCGACGCTCTTGCCGTCCGCGCCCTTGGTCTTGAAGGAGTTGTTGCGGGTGTAGCACCACAGGACGGTCACCATGCCGTAGCTGTGTGCTTCCTCGAACATCTCCGAGACGTACTTGATCTCTTCGCGGCTCTCGGGCGAACCGAAGTACACGGTCGCGCCCACTGCCATCGCGCCCATCTCGTAGCACTGCTTGATTGAGCCGAAATAGCTCTGCCTGAAGATGTTGGGGTACGTTAGCATCTCGTTGTGGTTGAACTTCACCAGGAACGGGATCTTGTGTGCATACTTGCGTGCAACCGAGCCAAGCACGCCGACGGTCGAGGCGACTGCGTTGCAGCCACCCTCGATCGCGAGCTTGATGATGTTCTCAGGATCAAAGTACTCGGGATTGGGAGCAAAGCTCGCACCGGCAGAGTGCTCGATCCCCTGATCGACAGGGAGGATGCTGACGTAGCCGGTCCCTGCAAGGCGGCCGGTGTTCAGGATCGTCTGGAAGTTGCGGAGGACGTTGGGCGAGCGATCCGTGTGCGAGAAGACGCGATCGACAAAGTCAGGGCCCGGGAGGTGCAGCACGGACTTCGAGACTGTCTTTGACTCGTGGTTCAAAAGGCCATCGGCATCCGCACCGAGAACGTTGCGGACATTGGTGGTGGGGGTCGCCGGGACGTACGTCATGGAATCAGGCTCCGTCGAAGTCTGCTGCACGAACGTGCATACCCAGAATCCCGCGGGAAGAGCCATCAAGCGGCCCAAACCCCGTGTTGGTTGCACGCGGCGCGACCAGCATCCTTGACCGCCCCGACCCGTAAGTACAGTCCTGACGCCCTTCTAGCGCTTCACTGCGTTCGAGAGCAGGCCCAGGACCTGCTGGCCCGACTGCATCATGACCTGCATCATGTACATGGAAGCCTGCTGAAGCGTCTGCGTTCGGATCATGTTCGAGACCTCGACCGCGTAATCCGCATCCACGATCTGCGAACGTGCTGCAGAGAGGTTCTCAAGCTCGGACTGGCCGACCCGGATCTGGCTTTCTAAATCCTGCTGCCGTGCACCGATCACGCCCCGGGTCGTCGCAACGTCTGAAATAGCTGCTTCAATCGCCTTCTGGGCGGTCTCGAGGTTGCCCGTCTTGAGGTTTAGCTTGCCCCCGTTGGCGACGGACAGCAGGCTTTCCTTGGTGACTGTTTCAGAGCCGTCCTCGTTCTTGGTCGTCAGGGTCACATGACCGAGTTTGTGCGCATATGCCTCGTCGAGGAGCTTGTTGCCGTTGAACTCCTGGTTGTTCGCTAAGTAGTTGATGCTGCCGATGATGGCGTTTGCTTCGGTCTGGAGGGAGTCGATCTCCTCTGCAGACATGCCGCCCCGGTTGGCGGCGGTCACCACGATGCCTGCAAGGTCCTGAAGGAGCTCGCCGACTGCACCGTGCGCACCTTCCTTGGCGGCCAGAAAGCCCAGCTCGCGCGTATGGCGAGTTATCTTGGACTCTACTGTTCGGATATCGCTCGTGAGGCGGTCGGCGGTGATGGAGCCTGCAGGGTCGTCGCTGGCGCGGTTCAGCTTTCGGCCGGTGGCGAGCCGTTCCATCGTTCGGTTCAGGTCGAAGCTGTGCGCGCGGAACGCGTTCAGCGTCCTGATACCCAATCCGGGGTTGAACGAAGGTCCCATCAGTTGAAAGTCGGCCGACGATGGACGCGGCTTCAGCCTGAAGGGAAGTCCCGTGTGTGTTATCGTTTGCAGCGATGTCGGGAAATACCTTACAACCAACGGTGATCCGCAGGGCACCTGCGAAGCTCAACCTCGCACTCTCGGTGGGGGGACCTGCGCCTCTTGGTTCTGCCAAGCCCGGCTTTCACCCCATCGCGTCGTGGATGGCGTGCACATCGCTGTTTGATGAGATCCACCTGACTGCACTCGAGCGGCATGAGCAGGCGCGGTACGAGGTGAAGTGGGCAGATGACGCTCCGAGGACTTCGACGATCGACTGGCCGATCGAGAAGGATCTCGCGGTTCGTGCGCACAAGCTCCTTGAAGCGCACATCGCAAAGCCTCTGCCCGTGCACATGAAGGTGATCAAGCGGATCCCGGTCGGGGCGGGGCTTGGCGGCGGATCTTCGGATGCAGCTGCCGCGCTCCTGGCGACGGTGCACGCATGGAAGCTTTCGGTGTCGCCCGCGACGTTGATGGCGCTTGCAGGTTCGATCGGGAGCGATGTGCCGTTCTTTCTTGATCTGGATTCGAAGGGATTGCCGCGTGACCAGGTTCCGGGCCCTGCGTTCGTGAGCGGGTTTGGTGATGTGATCGAGCGCATCCCGCGCGTTGCCGCGGAGGTGCTGCTGGTATTTCCGCCGTTTGGGTGCCCGACTGCAGGGGTGTACGGCGCGTATGACCGGATCCTTGCTGGGCAGCACACTGCACATGCGTCGATCCCCGCTGCGAGCAGGCCGACGAGTGAGGCGAACGAGGCGCTCGTGCGGCTCATGATCCGGAGGGCAGTGGAAGCACGGGTGATCGATCCATCGTCGTGCTTCAATGCGTTGACCGCGCCTGCGGTTCATCTCGAACCGCGTGTGGCTGCGATGATCGAGACGGTGACAGAAGTGTGCGGGCAGCAGGCACACCTGACGGGGAGCGGGAGCTGCGTGTTCGTGATCGGCGACCGTGCGTCGATCGACCGTGCACATGAACGCCTGCGGGGAGCGATTCTGAGCCTTGCAACGCTCGCAGGCACCTCGATGCATCGCGGAACGCTGGTGTAAATGCCGGTGATCGTGCATTCCAGTGCCCGAGCGTGCAACGCCGATACCATCATGCATGCGGATGCTTGGCATCGATCCAGGGCTTCGATTGACGGGGTATGGGTGCGTCGAGGGCGACCTGGATGCGCCGTGCCTGGTCGAGGCAGGGGTCTTTCGCCTGGGGAAAGCAGGTAAGAGCGGTGAAGCTGAACCGATCGGCGGTGCTGCAGGCGTCAGCGCACGGCTTGCAGAGCTTGAACGCGACTTATCTGCGGCGATCGAGCGACTCAAGCCCGATGTCGCTGCAGTTGAGTCGCTCTTTGCCCACTACAAGCACCCTGCAACCGCGATCATCATGGGGCATGCACGCGGTGTAATCCTCCTTGCGATCAACCGCGCGAGGATCCCGCTGGTCGAGCTCAAGCCCAACGAGGTGAAGAAGTCGATCACCGGGAACGGGCACGCGGATAAGCCGCAAATGCAGCGCGCAGTCCAGATCCAGTTCAACCTTGCAGAGCCGCCCAGCCCACCCGACGTGGCGGATGCGATCGCGATCGCGCTGTGCGCCTCTCGCCGCTGGACGAGGCGCGAAGAGCTTGGCGAGCAGGCCGCGATTCTCCCTGCACGGACGCGCAGGAGACTGCGCGGGACCGCCGCACTTCTCCTTGATGGACAAGCGGGCGGCGGTACCTGAACGCAGTGCAGCGCGGGCTACGTGATCTGATGCTGTGGTGATGCAAAAGCGGGACGCGAGTTACCTGCGTCCGCGTGCCTTCTTCTTTGCAGCCTTCTTTGAGCCTGCCTTGGCTGCAGGACGCTTCGAAGCAGCGGTCGAGCGAGCCTTGGAAGTCTTCTTGACTGCCTTCGTATTTGCCTTCTTCGTGTTCTTCTTTGCTGCCTTCTTCGCAGGCTTCTTCACGGCCTTCTTGACGGGCTTGGTGGCAGCCTTCTTCGAGGACTTGCCTGCCTTCTTCGTGGCCTTGGAAGCAACCTTCTTGCGTCCCTTGCCGCCGGATGCACGCTTGCCTTCTGCTTCGCGCTCCGCGGCTTCGATCTGGGCCATGTACTCGTTGAAGCCGCGCAGTGACTCTGCTGCATGTGCAGGGTCGTAGACGCCCGACTCGCTCCCTGCATCGAGCGCCTGGCCGCCCAGGACTTCGACCAGGTCGTTCACGACGTCGAGGACGGGTTCTTCGCCACGGATGCAGAGCATGACGCTCTGGACCGGGTCATCTTCACCAACGTAGATCTCGACCGAGCCACCATCGACTTCGATCGCGGCGACGCCGTTCTCGAGCGGGAGGCCGGGGAGCACTTCGCAGATCGAGTCGTGGACTTCCTTCAGCGTTCCAAGGACCGGCGGCTCGAAATCCTCGGGGATGTCCTCGGTGCTTTTGAGACCATCGGGCAGCCGCATGATGAAGAGATCCCAGCTCATCGGTAGTTCCTTCAGTGGTTGGTTCGTCGCGTCACTCGAATGCCGAACGATCGCCGTGCAAACGTGTTGCCCGACAGCGTATCGCGGTCAATCGCTCGTGTCTTTGTGCTTATGCACCACTTATGAACGTGAACATGCTGTCCGTTACCCGACGACTGCCCACCGAAACTCCCGATCTGAAGGCGCAGAGCCACTTGTGCACCACGGAGCGGATTTGCCTTCGTATCGACCTCGCATGTGCTTTCGCGGCGACGTATCCTCGGACCCCTGATGTCCGGCAGTGCTTTTCCATCCTCCTTCGAAGACGGCGGCGGCTCGTTCCGCGGCGGGCGTGGCCGTCCGCGCCCGGAGCCGCTGGCGAAGCTCTTTGACCGGCTGCCTCCGCACTCGATCGAGGCGGAGATGTCGCTCCTGGGGTCGATGATCCTCGATCCGCAGATCATCGCGGACGTACTGCCCTTGGTGAGCAAGCCCGAAGATTTCTACAGCGAACCGCACGGCGCGATCTTTCGAGCGGTGGTTGAGGTTTACGACAAGTTTCATTCGGGCGACCTTGTGCAGATCGCCGAAGTCCTCAAGGACGTCGGCACGCTCGATGCGATCGGTGGGCCGGATTATCTCGTGAAGCTGGCAGAGTCGGTCCCCTCTGCAGTCAACGCGCCGCACTACGCGAGGATCGTGAGCGAGAAGGCCAAGCTCCGCAGGCTGATCTCTGCTGCAGGGACGATCCTCTACGACGCGTATCACACGGGCGAGCTTGGCCCCGATGGTGCACGCGAGGTGCTGGACAAGGCAGAGGCAGCGGTCTTTGAGATCGCGCAGGAGAAGACGAGCGCGGAGCCCGAGCGACTCGCGGATCTTCTCCAGATCGAGATCGACCGGATTGAATCTTCGGAAGGCAAGGGCCTGAGCGGCGTTCCGACGGGCTTCTTTGATCTTGATGAGATGCTCCACGGCCTGCAGGCAGGTGAAATGCTCATCGTGGCTGCACGCCCTTCGATGGGTAAGACTGCATTTGCGTTGAACCTCGCGGAGCAGATCGCGATGGGCGGGGCTGCGCCGGGCATGGCACCGATCGGCGCGCACGCAGGTGTTGCGTTCTTCAGCCTTGAAATGTCGCGCGGCTCGGTGACGCAGCGTCTGCTCAGCGCGCGTTCGGGGATCGCGGGCGAGAAGTTCCGGAGTGGTCACGAGCTTGCAAGCTCGGACTGGCAGGCTCTGCTGGGTGCGTGCGATTCGCTGCGTGAAGCACCGATCTTCATCGACGACACGCCGGGCATGACGATCCTGAACCTTCGCGCACGTGCACGGCGGCTGGTCGCGCAGTACGGCGTGAAGTGCATCATGATCGACTACCTCCAGCTTCTCAGTTCGCCCGGCGCTGCCCGCGAATCGAGGCAGGTGGAAGTGTCGACGATCTCGCGTGGCGTCAAGGCGCTCGCGCGTGAGCTGAAGGTGCCGGTGATCTGTCTTGCGCAGCTGAATCGCGCGACCGAGCAGCGCGAGGGTAACCGCCCGCGCATGAGCGATCTTCGCGAATCAGGCTCGATCGAGCAGGACGCGGACGTGGTGATCTTGCTGCACCGCGAGGACTACTACCACCGCGGCGATCCGACCTGGGATCCCAATTCGCCCGAGTTTGATCCTGAGAACCAGGACAAGATCGGCACTGCAGAACTCATCATCGCCAAGCAGCGAAACGGCCCGACGGGAACGGTGCGTTTGTCGTGGGATTCGAGCATCACGCGGTTTAAGAGCTACGCGGACGCGATACCGCCGCAGGGCTTCAACCAGCAGGCAGCGCCACGCAGCGGGGGCGGCTTTGGCGGTGGCGGGCACGGTGGAGGTGGCCACGGCAGCGGCGGATTCGGTGGTGGTGGGGGCGGCGGATTTGCTGGAGGTGGGCGTGGTGGTCAGCAGCAGGGCGGCGATCTTGCGCCTGCAGATTCGTGGCCGCCCAAGCCGCCGGGCTCGAGCTTCCCTGCATCTCGCAAGACGGGCCCGATCGATGGGCACCGCGATGGCGGCGGGCCGGACAAGAGCGCACCGTTTGGGGATCCGGACGAAGAGCCGCCGTTTTAGGTTGAGATTTGTGAGAACGCCATCTCGTGTTCGGGGACTTGCGAATTGGAATCGAGCCAAGCCTGCATCTGATGGCGTGCGTGTTCAATCAAAGAGCGTGCCAATCTCAGTCGGAGATGCAGATGCAGCCTTTGACGTTGGCGCGGGCCATGGCTGCGTCTCATCGATGGGAATGATGCACGCAGGTGAATCGTTGCGCGGGTTGTTCACGGCGGTTGAAACTGGAACAACCAGCAGCGACTCGGCTGGCGATGGCTTGAGGAGCGGCAGCACATCCTGCGTACTCATGTCTGGATTGAGCCAGTGGTCCCAATCCGCGTTGTCGAGGATCACGGGCATGCGATCGTGAATCTTCGCGGCAGCCTCGTTTGGCGTGGTCGTGATGATCGTGAAGGTCTCGACGGTGGTTTGCGCAAGTGGCGAGGCGAGATCCTTTGAACGCCAGGATTCCCAAAGCCCTGCAAGCATCAGCGGTTCACCGTCGGTGGCTGAGAAGTAGTAGGGCTGCTTGTGCTTGGCGCCGAGCTGCTTCCACTCGTAGTAGCCGGTGACGGGGACGATGCAGCGACGCTTCTGGATCCCGGCACGGAACGTTGGAAGGGTTGCGATCGTCTCTGCACGTGCGTTGATTGCACGGAAGCCGAACTTGAGATCGTCTGCCCACGGCGGGACGAGGCCCCATCGCAGCGGTGTGATCTCCCGCGTGCCTTGTGTGATCTCGCGAATGACATCGACAGTTTGCGATGGCGCGATGTTGTGGCGGGGTTGCTGCGCGGCCTGCTCCAAAGCTTCTTTCAGCTGCGCGCGGGCGATCCTGGCGAGCAGGCGTTTGAGATGGAGGATCGCGAGCCGTGCACACATGCATCGATTGTTGGCAGGGGGCTTTGAGGTGCCATGCAGCGTGCGAAACTTTGTCTGAATCGCGGTACTGCGCTTGTGGAGTACATGCGCGGCGTATGGCGGTGGCGCGAGGAATTTCATCCTAAGGTGTCATGAAAAAACAACCCCGGCTGAACCGGGGTTGTTGTCGACGAGAGCTGTTGGTCGCGTATGGGTGGTGTTTTGAGCGGGTCTGAGTTGACTGGGTACTGACTTTCGCCCGTCGAGGCTTGGAGTCTGTATTCCGTTGTCTCCGAACCCGAGCTGGTTTTTTATCGCAACCGTGTCTCGTCTGACAGAGGGTGGAGACACGGCAGGGAGAGTCGGTGAATCGTCGATGAAAAGCGTTTCAGCGTTCGAGGTGAGGCACTCTCGTTGTGATCATGCGTTCAACGCCCGTACAGAATGGCTGCATCACTCACGTTACTTGATGATCACGGGCGCGAATTCCTTGCGATACTCGCGCCGCACGATTGTCTTGGTCGCCTCTGGATGGTTCGTGAACGTCAGGCTCTTGCGGTCCCACTCCAGCATCTGGCCTGGGTACTTTGAAGCCTTGACGCAAAGGAGGCCGGGCTCGGTGCAGCGGATCCCTGCACTGAAGGGTGCCCAGAGGTGCTGCGTCTCCTTGCCCAGTGCCTTGTCGACCCATGCGTGCCAGTGATTGAAGGATTCGTACTTGGGAAGGCCGGGCCACTGCATGCCGTCGGTCTTCTGGCCGTCGCGCCAGACTTCGATCGGCCCTTCGGGCGCGAGGAGGAGCGTGCCGCCCTCGCACACGACAATCGTGAAGATGCCGCCGGGCCATTCGCCGGGTCCGATGCCGAGTTGTGCACGGTCGGGCTTGAGGTCGGTGTCGTAGAAGTGAAAGTTGCAGGTGGTGTTGGCGAACTTGTCGCTCTTGACGGGATACGTGATGACCGAGGAGACGCGGTCTGCATGAAAGTTCGAGACATCGCGCGTGGGCGTGCGCGTGCAGACCATGTTGGGGCTTTGAAGCTCGGGGAACGCGTAGAAGACGACGTCGACGAGGTGGACGACCCAGTCGGTGATCTGGCCGCCGCCGTACTTCCACCAGCTGCGCCACTGGCGCTGGACCATCTGCGGCCTGCATGGCTCTTTCTGTGCGCCGTTGAGCCAGAGGTTGTAATCAAACCCTTGAGGTGGCTGGATGGGATCGCCGAGCTTGCCATCCGCAAAGTAGAAGCCGCCTGCGAGCGCACCATTGCCGAACGCAACGTGGACTTCGATGACCTTGCCCAGGCCGCCGCTCTTGAGGATGTCGACTGCAGCACGGCGGACGGGGCTCTGGATGCGCTGTGCACCGACCTGCGTGACGAGGTTGGGGCGAGCCTTGATCGCCTGCTCGATGGTGTTCAGCTCTTCGAGCTGCTGGACGAGCGGCTTCTGACCGTAGACGTGTTTCCCGCGAGCGAGCGCCATCGTCATGATGCTGCAGTGCGAGTGGTCGGGCGTCGAGACGATGACGCCATCAAACTTGTCGCCGTGCTTATCGAAGGCTTCGCGGTAGTCGGCGACCTTGAAGGCGTTTGGATGGTCCTTCGCTGCTTCTGCAAGCGCGTTTGAGTCGACATCGCACAGGCCGACCATCTCAACCAGCGGGTGCGAGGCGATGGTCTGGCGGTCCGCACCGCCGATGGTGCCGATGACGCCGATCGAGAGGACGCGGAGCTTGGTGTCTGCGTGTGCACGCGGCCGTGCGAAGAGCTTGGGACCTGCGAGTGCAGTGGCGGTGCCTGCGACTGCAAGATGCTGGATGAACTGGCGACGAGAGGTGAGGCTGGAGTTCATGGGGGAGGGGTCCTCAAAGGATGGAGAGGTGGACGGGCAGGCAGTTTAACGTGAGGATGGGGGAGCTGCTTGTGGGGGCTGATTGGTGACGAGAAGGCTTGATTTACAGGCGATTTATGGGACGGGCGTGAAAAAACATACGACTCGGCGCGGGCGAGTTGGTAAGCTGCTTGGCCGAACTATCTGGGCAGGGAGTTATAGCGTGAATAAGCGTATTTATCGGATGCGTGGCGTGGTTGGCATGGTTGTGGCAGGCATGGCCGCGGTGGAGTGCCATGCACAGACCGCGACGAGAACTGCAAATGCCCACAGCCGGTACTGGGACACGGACTACTGGACCTGGGCGCCGACGGGGTCGGGGTATCCCAACTCGAGCGAGCATGATGCAGTTCTACCGGGCTTGTGCAGCATTCAATGGAGACCCACCGACTCGTTCACCGTGCGTGACCTGACAATACAGCCATCGACGTACTTCGAAGGGAGCGGGACGCTCACGGTACACGGTTCGATGTTGTATGCAGGTTCGTACTTTGAAGGCGATATTCATCTGCTCGGAGAGAACAACGCATGGACGGCGGGGGCACTTTGGACAGGTGTGCTCACTGTTCACGAAGGTGCGTCGCTCGACATCACGGCCTCAGATGCCATGTTCACCCTGCTGGCGAACCGTGCCATCGTGAATGACGGAACGGTGCGACTGAGCTCGCAGTACTTCAAGGGCGGTGGCCCTGGCGTGACGAATCGCGGCGAATGGACGTTCCATGCGGGCGCGGGAGCGACCAACAAGCTCCTGGGCCCGTACATGTCGAGCTGGCCCTTCAAGAACGAGCCTTCGGGGACCATCCTCAAGACCGGGGCTGGCATCGTGGAGAATGGAGGCATGTTGCTCGACAACGGGGGATTGCTACGAGTGGAGGAAGGGGAACTTCAAAGCGGTTTCATCGCTCGGACCGGTACGACGGTGCAGGTTGTCGAAGGTGCAAAGCTCTGGAGCAGTAATGTCATTGCAGAAGATGGCGTGACGTTCGATTCGCCTGCAGGCGGTATGCAGATCGCTGATTCAACGATGCAGGGGACCGCGATCGCGGTTGGTTCCGTGCAGTTCGTCAGGGGCTTGCCTGCTGGCGTGCACACGCTGACGGGTGATGAGTGGCGAGTCTCAAGTACATCGCTCGCGAGCACGGGAGTTGTGGGCGATACGACCATCGCGAGCGGCACGCGTTTACTTGTAAGCGGGGTGGCAGACCTGCGTAAGCACACGCTCAGGAACGATGGCGAGGTTGTCGTTGGCACGATGGGCGTTGTGGCTGTCGATGCTGACACGGTGCTTCACAACCGCGCGACGTGGATCGATGAGCCCGGTGGGTTGAGCAAGAGCTATGCAGGGATGGGGACGTTCACGAACGAATCGAGCGGGTCGTTCACGCGGAGCGGCGGTACTGCACTCCAGATGAACTACCTGACGTTCAAGAATAGCGGGCTGTTCGATGTGCGCGGGACGAGAGATCTGTACTTCGGCACGTTTCATCAGATCACGGGGGAGGCGGTCATTGACGGTGGTACGGTGCAGTCAGGGAGCGTGACCATTGATGGCGGAAGGCTTCAAGGCAGTATGAAGTCGCGCCGGCCATTGGTCGTGAATGCGGGGCTGCTTCAGCCGGGGATTGGCATCGGCACAATTGAGTTTCTCCTCAACAGCGGAAGTCTTCTCCTCGGCGCACAGGCAGTCACGGAGATCGAACTCGCAGGTGCCGATGTTTCGCAGCGCGACCGCATCACGAGCGTTCGTCCCGTGACGCTTGGCGGAACGCTGAAGGTTCGTTTCATCAACGACTATGTGATGCAGCCGTGCGATGAGCATGTCGCGATCACGGGTGTACCGCTTATTGGGGCGTTCAGCGCGTTTGATTTTCCGCAGATGCCGCGCGGCAGGCTGAACATTCGCCAGGAGCCCGGTGCGATTGTCATCACCTATCTGCCCTCCGATCACGATGGCAGCGGATTTGTCGACATTGACGATTATGTCGCGTTCGTCCACGACTTTGAAGCAGGTGATGAAACTGCAGACTTTGACAACAGCGGCTTTGTCGACACCGACGACTTCACGGAGTTTGTGATGGCGTTTGAGCAGGGGTGTTGAGGGGGAAGGCATTGAGGCAAGAGGCATCGAGGCATCAAGGGCTTGTGGGCGATGCAGGGTGCAATGTGGTCCATGTCAGCCATGCCTGCATCATGGATGCAGCGGTATGCGAGCATTGGAGGATGGGTGTGATGCGATCTGAGATGTGTGTGTCGGCGCTTGTGGTCGCGGGTGCGATGGGAATGTCGCTGGGCGGGTGTGCTTCACCGGGGTCGGCGCATGCAGTGAAGGCGGTGGATATCGCCGCAGAGTCCGCAGAGCTTCTAAAGGTCGATGCAGCGTGGGCTGCGACAATCGCGACGCGTGATGCAGCGGTGGTCGGTGCGTATTTCACCGACGACGTCGAGATCTATCCGCCGGGCTCACCTGCACTGATCGGCAAGTCTGCAGCGACCGCGATGTGGGCGCACATGTTCACCGACCCTGCGTTCAGCCTCTCGTGGAAGGCGACCGATGCACACGTCGCCACTGCAGGCGACTTGGGCATGACCACCGGCGGCTTTGAGATCACCTTTAGCGGCCCGGGCGGCGAGAAGATGGCGCACGGCGGCAAGTTTGTGTGCATCTGGACGCGTCAGCCAGATGGAACTTGGAAGGTGTACCGGGATATGTGGAATGCGGATGCGAGGTAGAGTCGTGTGGAAGGTTGTT
>JAESFU010000658.1_pt1 | contig 13866 bp, 12 predicted proteins | sample 9269461 | NCBI WGS metagenome assembly JAESFU01 (sample SAMN14502556, study PRJNA617107) | algae metagenome | isolation source: Stenomitos rutilans HA7619-LM2 and co-occurring heterotrophs from cave walls | place: USA: Waikapalae cave, Hawaii | collected 2009-07-28
GAGCTTAGTCGCTAGTAATAATAGTCTTTCGTTTCGATCTCGGCCTTGTTCAGCACCACGCCCATGAAATGGCCGTGCTGGCTGATCTGCTGCTCGCAGGTGTCGATCTCGGTGATCTTGCTCTGCCCGGCCGCCGCGACCAGCAGGGTCGCGTCAATGCGCGGCAGGAATGCCAGCACGTCGTCGCTCACTGCCATCGGCGGCAGGTCGAAGACCACGACGTCCGGCTGCAGCGTGCCATAGATGAAGTCGAGCATCTCCTGCGCGCGCGGGCTTTGCAGCAGCTCGGAGGATTCACGCACATGCTTGCCGCCGAGGCCGATCGTCAGCCCCTGGCTCACCTGCACGAAGCAATCGCCGATCGCGCCTTCGCCGGACAAAAAGGCACCGATCGACGAGCCACCGTTGACACCGATGGTTGGCGCGACGGACGGCCGCTTGAGGTCGAGGTCGATCAGCACCGTCTTCAGGCCCTCGCCGCGGGCGAGGCTCATGGCGAGGTTCAGGCTCACCATGGTCTTGCCGCAGCCTGGGGTCGGCGAGGTAACGCCGATGGACTTCCAGTTGTTGCTTCCCATCGCGGTGCGGACGCGCGTTCGCAGCAGATTGAAGGGAACGTGGCCGGGATCGTCCATGGAGAACGAAACGATCCGGTTGCGCTCGAGGTGACGCGGATCGAGGCTCACCTGCCGCGCCGTCCAGGCGCTGGGCGGCGCTGGCGGGACCGCGGCGGACTTTGGCGCCGGGGCGAGCGGGAGCGGGCTCGGCGCTTGCGAAATGCTGTGCACCATCGCCGCCGGCCGCCCCTTGTCGAGCGAGACATTGGCCTTGTCGAGGGCTTCCCTGATGTAGTCCATATTACGCACTCCGCCGCTCAGGAAAGCTCATCAACCCATCAACCCGCGTGACGCCAGAAAGCCATGGACACGGTCCCACTGGCGCTGGAGGAGAATATCGAGGGGCTGGTAGTAGGTGTGCACCAGGTAGAGTCCGACCAGCACGGCCAGGATCGCCAAGACGATGGCGATGATCACCCGCCGCCGCGAACGTGAATTCTCGCGCGATGTCTTCACATACGGCACGACTGCAATCGGGCGCAGGTGCAGGGCACGCTCGATATCGGCGGCGCTGTAGACCGCGTTGTCGAGCAGCTGGCGCAGGATGATCAGGCCGGCGCCGGCTGCAAAGCCGCTGGCAATGCCGGCGAGCATGATCTTTGGGCGATCGGGGCTGCTGGGCTGGTCGGGCACTGTTGCCTGTTCGATCACTTCGAAGCGTTCCGACTGCCGGTCCTGCTCGAGGCGCTCGCCGATCTGGGCATTTTCAAGCTTGGCCTGGGCCTGTCGATACTCCGACTGCAGGTTCTCGTAGTCGCGATCCATCGAGTTCAACTGAACCTGGATCAGCGGAGTGCGCAGGATGCTGTCGTTGAGCTCGGTCGCCTGCGCATCGAGTTTGGACCGCTGCTCCTCGAGATACTTCACGCCATCTTCGCCGCCGAGCCCACCGCCACGATCGGCGATCTGGGCGTTGATCGAGTCGATGTCGAGCTCGGCGAGCGAAATCTGGCGATCCAGATCGCGCATGCGATTGGCCGGCACGAACCCTTTTTCGGCAAGCGGCACGAGTTCTTCGCGCTGCTCCTGCAGCGACTTCAGTTCGATCTTCTTGGCCTCGAGCGAGATCGACAGCTGCCTGATGCCCGCCTGGCCGCCCGCCAGCTCCAGGCCGATGTCATCGGGCGCCTGGGCGATACGGATCTTCTGGTCGATGTCGCTGACCTGCAGCCTGATCTGGATCAGCTGTTCACGCCTGACCTCCAGCGTTTCCGGAAGGTCAGCTTCGTTGGAGCGCTTGAAATCGGCCATCTTGTGCTCGAGTTCGAGCAGGCGCTGTTCGAGGCTGGTCTTCTGCTGGGAGAAGAACTCGCTGGTTTCCGACGCGCGGCTGAGGCGCGATTCGACGTTCTGCGAGAGAATCGAGGTCACCAGTTCGTTGGTGACGCGGGCAGCCGTGGGGCCATCGCGATACTGGAACTTCACGGTGAAGCCGACCACGTTCTGGGTCGCACCGAACGTATCGATCTGGTCGATGCGGATCGCCCGCCGGACACTCTCGACCATCGTCGTCGGCGAGAGGTTTGGCCCCAGGTACTGATAGAGCGAGTATTTGCCGGCGATCTGAAGCAGGTTGTCGCGAGTCATCAGGCGCTGCTCGATGACGCGAATGCGCTCGGCGGCATCGGACGTCACGGTCGGCGACGCGAGGTCGGTGGGAATCTGCTGGGACTCGACGAGAATGGTCGCACTCGCCTCGTAGACAGGCGGAGTCGTGTAGGCAAAGCCGACGCTGGCAATCGCGACCAGGATCGCGGGTATCACCAGATAGAGCCAGCGGCGCCGAAGGATCGAGATGTAGCGCCTGATGTCGAACTGCGATTCCATAGTCGGCCCCTTACATCAACTCTTCGGTGCGTCCTCGGCGGTTTCCCCCTCCTCCAACCGGCTCAGCGCGTCTTTTGCCTTCTGAACGTCCCCTTCGAGCAGTGGCGGCGTGATCGACAACGCCCGCTCGAGGCTGGTTCTGGCCAGCAGCTTCTGATCCAAAGCACTATACGTCATGCCCAGATGATAATGGACTAACGCCACATTCGCCAATTGACTGGCCGCGGACCTGAGCAAGGGCAGCGCCGCGTCGTACTCGCCGCGCAGGTAGTAGATCCAGCCTAGGGTGTCTACGTACTGCGGAATCTCCGAACCACGGAGCGGCTGGGCAATCTCGAAGGCACGCGCGAGCGAGGCGGCATCGCCGCGCCGCTCCGACAACAGGCTCGCAAGGTCGTTAGCCGTCGACAGCGCCGCCGGATTCTGTTCGTAGAGCGCCGTGTACACCGCGATGGCGTCGTCGAACCGCTCGGTCCGCTCGTAGAGCGCCGCCTGCAGGACCTGCAGGCCGGCATTCTTGGGATCCTGCTGAAGACCCGATTTGATGGCGGCATCCGCTTCGTCGAACTTGCCGCCGCTCATGTAGAACTGAGCAAGCGCAGCCTCGCCGTTCAGGCCATCGCCCTCGGCAGCCTTCTTCAACGTTGCCTCGATCTGCCCGGTCTCGCCGAGCGTGTTATCGACCGATGCAAGCAGGATCAGAGCCTGGACATCGTCCGGCTCGTCGGCGAGCAGCTTCTGCAGATAGTCACGCGCTTCGGTGGGCTTGCCCGCCGCGACATAGGCGTTGACCAGGTCGGGCAGAACTGCCGGCACGTTGGCCGGGTTTGCGGCAGCAGCCTCGAGCAGAGGCAGGCTATCCGCTGGCCGGTTGAGTCCGATAAGCGCAGCCGCATCAATTCTGTCGGCCGCCATCACGTCCTCGGCCGCGCCAAACTGGCGAATGGTGGCCGCGATGTCCCGGGCTCCGAACCAGTCCTGGGTAGCCAGCTTCAACTGGGCCAGCAGGTCGAGTACGTCGCGATCCTGCGGCGCGTTGCGCCGCACCTGATCGAGGGCGCGGATAGCCTGCTCGTTCTTGCCATTGCGGACGAAGAAACGTGCTACCGCCATGCCTGTCGGCGCCGTGTATTTGCTGAGGTCGAGCGCCTTGGTGTACTGCTCCTCGGCAAGCAAGGTCGAGCCGTCGCGCTCATAGGCTTCTGCGAGCAGCCCGTGGAGGACCGCATTGTCCGGAGCCTCGTTCAGAGCGGCGAGCAGATCTTCGATAGCGTTGTCGAGGTCGCCCTTGAGCACGCGCAGCGAGGCGCGAACACTGAGGGCGTCAACATTGCTGGCGTCTTCCGCGATGACGGTATCGACGATCGTTTCGGCCTGGGCGTGGTCCTCTTGGGCAACCAGGATGCGGGCAAGCTGGACGCGGGCGTTGTTGCGCTTTTCCGCGTCGCTCGTCTCATCGACGACTGCCTGCGTCAGCGTGGCGGCCTTTGCGGCCTGCCCGTCCTCGAGTTCCAACTGCGCCAGGGCGAGCTTGAGCGCGTAGGTGTCAGCCTTGGCGGTGGTCCGTCCTGCGATCGCGGACTCGAGGTCCGACATGGCGTCCGCCTTGGAGCGGTGCTCGAGCAGGAAGGTGGTCAACCCGAGTTGCGCCTGATCGTCGGTGGGGTTAGCGGCGACGCGCTCGCGATGGACGCGCTCAGCATCGTCGATCCGCCCCTTCTCGACGTACCACTGGACCAGACCCTCCCGGAAACTGGGATTTTCCGGGAACAGGCCGATCAACTTGATAAACAGGGCCTCGACTTCCGGCCCCTGGCCGACTGCGTCGAGCGCCGTGAGCCGCAACATCTGTAGTCCGAGGTTCTTGTCCTCGGACTCAGGTGCCTGCTCGAGGAACGTCAGCGCGCCGGCAGCATCCGAACGCGTGAGGCGCTCGGAGGCGAGGATCATGATCGCGTCGGCAAAACCTGGCCGGGCCGCGAGCGCTTCATTGGCGAGTGTGATCGAGACTTCGGTGTTGCCACGCTTCAGGGCTACTGCGGCCTTGGCCACCATGGCGGTTGGATCGGAAGCGGCCAGTGCATACGCCTGATCGGCGTATTTGGCGGCCTCATCCACCTGCCCTGCGGCAAGCAGGATGTAAGTCAGGCGAACGCGGGCTTCGACATTGTCGGGGGCCTGTTCGGCCACGGCAAGGAAAGTACGGGCGGCATCAGCGTAGCTGCCCTGCTGCTCCTGGGCCGTTCCGAGGGCAAACAGCGCCTCCGGATAGACGCTCTTCAGCTGCAGCGCATTGCGGAATTCGAGGCTCGCCCGAACCGGATCGCCTTGCTTCGCAAACTCGCTGCCGCGCTCGAAATGTGCCTTGGCCCGATCTTCCGACGAACTGCAGCCGGCGAGGGCCAGTGTCGTCGAAAGAACCAACGCGGCGAGAAGGCGGCGAGAAGTAAGCAAGGGCACTGACAGCCTCCGCGGCGTAAGCCGGCTAGAGCGGCGATGGAATACTGTCCATCTGCTGCCAGATTTTCATCGATCTGAGGGCAAAAAGAACAGTCACGGTTAATACTGCCGGGTCGATGACCGACAGGCTTGCCCCCGCAACCTGTCGGCCGATTTTCAGGCTATCTAAACAGACTGCCCCGACATGCGAAATGTCGAGGCAGCCTCCATATCAAGACTTGTCAGTCGGCAAGCGGTTTAGGCCGCAACCGGACCGGCCTTGTCCTTCTTGCGCTTCGCCATCACGCCGAGACCGAGAAGGCCCGAGCCGAGCAGAACCAGACCGGCCGGGACCGGAACGGAAGCTACGACGTTCGAGAACTCCACAGCCTGCTGGGTCGCACCGAAGGTGACCTTGTCGAAGACGAGGCCAGACACCTGCACGAACACGGCGCCGGTGCTGGTGTAGACGAAGCCCGGCGGCAGCAGCGACGCGAGCGTGGTAGCGACCGCACCGTTGTAGAAGATGATATTGTTGTAGTTATCCGGCGAACCCCAAAGGAACGAGAAGTTCGCAGCGCCCGGAATGACGTTGATCACGATCGGGTTCGGCAGCGTGCTGGCGGCCGGGCCGGCAGCGTAGTAGCCAGGCGTACCAACGCCCTGACCGCTGAACGGCGACAGCACGACGCTGCTGACGTTGCCGGTGAAGACGGTCGGCGAGCCGACAACAGTACCACCGGAAATTACACTCGAAGTCGCGGCGAGAGCCGCGTAGTTCGGCGCGCTGAGCGCCACAGTCGCTGCCATAGCCGAAGTCGCCGCGATCATCAGCGACGCACCGGCAATCAGGCCTGCCAGGATACTCTTCATCATCCACTCCTCATCTGCCGGGCCTGATGCGGGCATCAAGCCAGTCATATATCAATGCCGCGTACACCATTCATAAACCAATCGGCCACCCCCGAGTCAAATAGAATTTCGCGTTGGTCTGTGACAATCCTCGTGATGTAACTAAAACGTCGCGCCAATGCGGACGACGGGAACGCACCGCCGCCGGGTTCGCAGTAATCGGATGCGGGTTGTTCGGATATCGAGCCGGCGCAACGGCTTGCGGGCACGCTGGTCTGACCGGCGCTGAGCTGCTGCTAACGGCCAACTGTTGCTTGGCCGCCGCATCTTAACCCTTGTGCGATCACTTTTTTCCTTAGCCAGCAAGAAGTGTTGTCATCACCGAATTTTTGCCGTACGGGACTCATGCGGCGTTTGGTAAAGTAGGTATTAACGATGAAGCGAGTTCTTCTTAGCCTCGTCGCCGCAGCAGCCTTCACCGCGTTTGCGGGCTCGGGCGCAGCCTCAGCGGCTACAACGCTGTATCAGCAGAACACTTATAACGCGTTTGGCACGAACGGTTATGCGAGCGTTGAGCTCGACTATTCCGGTCAGTTCAACAATCGCGACGTCTGGGCCGGCGGCCTGGCACTGACCACGACCCCGGGAAATGCCGCGGGCAATTTCGTGGCCTGGTGTCTCGACATTTTCACTCAGCTCGACCTGCCCGAAGAGTACAATGTGACGCCGACGCCGTTCTCGACCACGAGCGGCACGATCGATTCAGGCCGCATCGACAACGTCAAGAAGCTGTTCAATACCGCGTACAGCACGCTGGCTCTGGGCAATTCGGCACAGTCCGCCGGCTTCCAGCTGGCGCTGTGGGAAATCCTGTATGAGACCACTGCCGGTCCGCTGAGCCTGACCACTGGCGGGTTCAATATGGACGACAACACTTCGGCGCGGCAGTTTGCCAACTACTTCCTGCAGCATCTGAACGATGCGGCAACAGCGGCCTACCAGTTCGTGTTCTACGAATCGACCAAGACTGGTCGCTCGCAGGACAGCCAAAACCTCGTGAGCGTCATTCCGGTGCCGGTTCCGGCCGCGGGCCTGATGCTGGGCGCGGGCCTCCTCGGCTTGTTTGGCCTGAAGCGGATGAAGAAGCGCAGCACTGCTGCCTGACGCTTGCAGCCGATAAAGAAGTTCCGCCCCGGTCACCTTGTGGCCGGGGCGGTTCGATTCTTGGGATCTATTCCATGGGCTCAGGGCGCTGGGAGTTGTGCAGCATCTAGCAGCGGGGCGTCGGCGTCCTTGGCCGAGACGATAGGCGCAACGGCCAGCGGCCAATCGATGCCGATGGCGGGATCGTTCCAGCGCAGTGACCGCTCGCTGGCGGCGTGCCAGAGCTCGGTGGTCTTATAGAGAAACTGGCTGTCGTCCTCGAGCGCCAGGAACCCGTGGGCGAAACCGGCCGGGATCCAGAACTGCCTGCGGTTGGCAGCGGTGAGTTCGACGCCGGCCCACTTTCCGAAAGTCGGCGAGCCGGGGCGAATGTCGACCGCAACATCAAACACGGCTCCCGCCACCACGCGAACGAGCTTTCCCTGTGCGTGAGGCGGCAACTGGTAATGCAGCCCGCGGACTACGCCCCTGTGACTGGTGGAGTGGTTGTCCTGGACGAACTGGCCCTCGAAGCCCGTTGCCTCGCGAAATCGCGCATCGTTGAAGCTTTCGAAGAAGCTACCGCGATCGTCGGCGAATACACGCGGCTCGAACACGAAAAGGCCGGCGATATCGAGCGGCGTCGCGAGCATCAGCGACCTTCCTTCAGAAGCTGAAGCAGGTAGGTGCCGTAGCCGCTCTTTTTCAGCGGATTGGCCAGCGCCTCGAGCTGGGCATCGTCGATCCAGCCGTTGCGCCAGGCAATCTCTTCCGGGCAGGCGACCTTAAAGCCCTGCCGTTTCTCCAGCGTGGCGATGAACTGGCCGGCTTCGAGCAACGAGTCGTGGGTGCCGGTATCGAGCCAGGCAAAGCCGCGGCCCATCAACTCGACATGCAGCAGCCCCTGATCGAGATAGAGCCGGTTGAGATCGGTAATCTCATACTCGCCGCGGGAAGACGGCTTCAGGCTTCGCGCCAGCTCAACGACATTCTCGTCATAGTAGTAGAGGCCAGTAACAGCATAGTTCGACTTGGGCACCGCCGGCTTTTCCTCGATCGATACCGCCACGCCCTCGCCGTTGAACGCGACGACGCCATACCGACCGGGATCGTTGACGTGGTAGGCGAACACGCTGGCACTGCCGCTGCGCGCATCGGCCCTGCCGAGCAGCTGCCCCAGATCGTGGCCAAAGAAGATGTTGTCGCCCAGGATCAGCGTCGACTGCCGACCCCGTACGAAGTCGGCGCCGAGCACAAAGGCCTGCGCGAGACCATCGGGGCTGGGTTGCACGATATAGCTAAAGGCCATGCCCCACTGGCTGCCATCGCCGAGCAAGGTGCGGAAACGGGGCAGGTCCTCGGGGGTCGAGATCACCAGCACTTCGCGCATGCCGCCATGCATCAGCGTCGACAGCGGATAGTAGATCATCGGCTTGTCGTAGACAGGCAGCAATTGCTTGGAGACGGTCAGCGTCGCCGGGTGCAGGCGCGTGCCGGCGCCGCCAGCGAGAATGATGCCGCGACGGTTGCTCATGCTGCCGGTTCCGGGATGATGGTATCGAGGGTGCCCAATACATCGTCCTGCCAGTGTGGCAGGTCGATGCCCAGTGCGTGCCTGAGCTTTTCGGTTGAGAGCCGGGAGTTCAGTGGGCGCAGCGCTGGCGTCGGGAACGCCGATGTCGGCACGGGCAGCACCTTGTCGGTCGTGGCCTTCAGGGCAATCCCCCGTTCGATCGCCTTGCCAATGACGTAACGGGCATAGCCATTCCAGGTGGTCTCGCCGAGGGCGGTCAGGTGATAGAGGCCGGCGGGCATCGGGCGTTCGTCGCGGATGCGCAGGATGGCCCGGCGGGTGACCTCGGCAATCAGGCGCGCACTCGTCGGTGCGCCGGTTTGATCGTCGATGACGCGGAGTTCGTCGCGCGATTGAGCGAGACTCAGCATCTTGGCGATAAAGTTGTTGCCGCCCGGCGCGTGCACCCAGCTGGTGCGAAAGACCAGCGCATTGGCGCCCGCTGCAGCAACTGCGCGCTCACCATCACGCTTGGTTTCACCATAGACGCTCAGCGGCGCAGTCGGATCGGTCTCGACATAGGGAGCGGGCTTGCTGCCATCGAAGACATAGTCGGTGGAGTAATGGATGAACCAGGCGCCGGCGTCCCTCGCTGCCTCGGCAAGTACACGCGGCGAAGTCGCATTGATGGAGCGCGCCAGTTCTGGCTCGCTCTCGGCCCTGTCGACGGCGGTGTGGGCGGCTGCGTTGACGACGACGTCCGGCCGTTCACGCATCACAACGGCGGACAGCGTCTCGGGGCGCGAAAGATCTGCACCAGTCCGCCCGAGGGCGACGACCGTGCCCAGCGGCGCAAGGGTCTCGGTCAGGGCCGTCCCGACCTGTCCATCGCGGCCGAGGATCAGGATCCTCATCCGTATTGCCTCCGGACCCAGTCCCGATAGGCACCGCTGGTGACATCGGAAACCCAGTCGGTGTTGGCGAGGTACCAGTCGACGGTCTTCTCCAACCCACGCGTAAAAGTCTCGGCGGGTCGCCAGCCAAGGTCGCGCTCGATCTTGCGCGCATCGATGGCGTAGCGCCGATCATGGCCGGGCCGGTCGGCAACGAAGGTGATCTGGTCGGCATAGCTGCCGGCCGCCTTCGGACGCTTGGCGTCCAGCAGGGCGCAGATGGTGCGCACGACTTCGATGTTGGTCTTCTGGTTGTCGCCGCCGATATTGTAGGTCTCGCCCGGCTGTCCGGCCTCCAGAACGCGGCGCAGGGCGGCGCAATGGTCGCCTACGTAGAGCCAGTCCCGGACCTGCTGGCCATCGCCGTAGATAGGAAGGGCCTTGCCGGCCAAGGCGTTGTGAATGACGAGCGGGATGAGCTTTTCGGGAAACTGCAGCGGCCCGTAGTTGTTCGAGCAGTTGGTGACCAGCACGGGCAGGCCATAGGTCTCGTAGTAGGCGCGGACGATGTGGTCGGACGATGCCTTCGACGCGGCATAGGGGCTATTGGGGCTGTAGGGGTTCGTCTCGGCAAACGGCGGATCGTCCGGCTGCAGGGTGCCGTAGACTTCGTCAGTCGAGACGTGGAGGAAACGGAAGCCGTCGCGGACACGAGAATCGGCGCCGGCCAGGTAGGCCTTGGTCGCCTCGAGCAAAGCCAGGGTGCCCATCACGTTTGTTTGAAAGAACGGCGCCGGACCGGCAATCGAGCGATCCACGTGGCTCTCGGCGGCGAAATTGACGATCGCGCGGACGCGGTGGTTCGCCAGCAGGTCTGCGACGAGGGCGGTGTCGTCGATCGAGCCATGAACGAAGCCATGGCGCTGGTCGGTGGCAAGGGTGGCGAGGTTGCCGCGGTTACCGGCGTAGGTGAGCGCATCGAGCGTCACGACGGCCTCTTCGCTGCCGGCTAGCCAATCGAGAACGAAGTTCGAGCCGATGAACCCGGCCCCGCCAGTAACCAGGATCGTCATGCGGTTCGATGTCCGTTGAGACGCGCGCCAGCGATTCGATTTACTGGTCGGAGCGCGGGAAGTTGAGACGTCGACAACATATCGTCCTTCAGCGAGAGCGGCTTCTGCCGGGCCGCCGGTCACATATACATCCTTCGGACGGCCGAGCGAGCCCTCTCGCGACGGCATACCTAACGCCCGGGCCGCTCAGAGACGGCAGCTCCTCCGCGTGCCACGACCCGGCGCAGCGTCTTTCCGGCGACCGGGCAATACGGTCTTCCGACAGACATCCGTGCAGTATGACTTCACCTCGCCCGATCACGAATTCGGATAGAGGGCTTTTCATTGGTTAGCAATTTGTTAAAGTGGGGGTCTTGGGGTCAGAAGGCAGTCGCGGCAGCTGCGGTACGACCGGTTAGTCTTGGAAGTTCGGTCCCGCATCGTGACATATGTTTCGCACTTCAATCGTGGCGCGAAGCCGCCGCGCTCGCAGTATCTGCTAGACGATCATATTCTTCACGGCAGTGATACGCTGGCGTACCAAAGTGGTTTGCCGGCGTTGTTCGACGCCGGGCACCCGGTTGCCCCGCCATTGACGTCGGAGCAACGTCGCGACCTGGCGCTCAAGCGCTGGTTCGATTTGCTGGTCGCGCCCATAGGCATCATCGTCCTTCTGCCGTTGCTGATCGCCATCGCGGCTGCGGTGAAGATTACCAGCCGTGGGCCGATCTTCTTTCGCCAGTCGCGACCCGGCCTCGGTGGACGTCCATTCACCGTGCTGAAGTTTCGGACGCTCTACGTAGAACACGAAGACGCGTCCGGTATCCGTCAGACGACGCTGGATGATGATCGCGTCACTCCGTTCGGCCGCTTCCTGCGGCAGACCAGCCTCGATGAACTGCCCCAGCTCTTCAATGTGCTACGGGGCGACATGTCGCTGGTCGGTCCCCGGCCGCATGTCGAGGGTATGAAGGCTGCCGGACGCGACTATCGCGATCTCGTTCCCTACTACGAGTACCGCTATTGGATGCGCCCCGGCGTTACCGGGTGGGCACAGGCCAACGGCCTGCGCGGTCCAACCAACAGCGCCGATCTGTCCCGGGCCCGCATCGATCACGACGTCGCCTACATCCAGAACTTCTCGATCTTGCTGGATTTCAAGATCCTGTGGCTGACGATCCGTCGCGAGTTCCTGAACGGTAGCGGCGTCTAGCTCCTAGTGGCATGACGCCCGACCTGTTGCCTCGATAACGAAAGCCACTACAGTGCCGGCGAGCGTTTCGGTTGGGCGCACTGGGTGAAGTTATGCAATTATCGTCCGATCAAGCGCCCGCAATCTCGGCGGTCGAACCGGATTGGTCGCGCGAAGCCAAGCGCATGTTCGAGTGGGCCCCATCCCGCTCGCTGATCGCAAGCATCCGCCGATATCAACGTTGCGTCGGACGACGGACGCCCTGGCATTTCGTCGGCAAGCGGATCGCGGTGCTTCAGCATCGCTTCTGGAGTGTGGTGACCGGAGCCGACATTCCATTGACCTGCCAAATCGGTGGCGGGCTGATAATGCCGCACCCGAACGGCATCGTCATACATCCCGAGACTCGCATCGGGCCAAATTGCCTGCTGTTGCAGCAAGTCACACTTGCGGGCGGCCCGACCTTGGGCGGGCACGTCGACGTCGGCGCCGGGGCGAAGATCCTGGGCGCAATCGCAATCGGTGATCATGCGGTTGTGGGCGCAAACGCGGTCGTGACGCAGAGCGTGGCACCCAACACCACCGTTGTCGGCATTCCGGCCCGGCCGATAGGTTCGTGAGCGAGCCTATCGATTGGCATTTTGGTACAAGCCTTAGGCTGTGGGCCGAGCCGGGTAAGGACCAAATACGCGCCGGGGGTCATGCCCCCGGTACGAAGCGCGGCAAGGGTTCAACCACCGCGCCAACGGCGTTCTGAAGGCGGGCCTCGGCGGCTTCGACTGACTCATTCTCGTAGATCGGCGTGATCAGCCGCACCAGTGCGCCGTCACTGCGGCCCTCGGTGAACTTCGTCCAGGTCAGGAGCACCTTCGCGGCATAGGACGACGCCGTCCGTTCGCCCTGCTGCTCGTACCAGTAGTAGACCAGCATCTGATCCAGGCCCTTGCGGATCACGGCGCGATTCAGGCGGAAGGGTGTTGCCCCGGCGGGCGTAGCGTCGACCTCTTCGAGGCTTGCGATCTCCCAGCCGCCCGCGGGAAGGCAATCGGTCGGGGAATGCGTACCGCCCTTGAGCTGATCCTTGTACCAGGCAACGAACAGATCAACCGTGCCCGTGCCGCCGGTCGTGCTCAGGCGCGAGCCGTAGTAATCGTCGGCAGCGAGAACCCGGGCCGTCTCCGCATCGAGCCGCTGCATCGGCCCCGCCGTCCATTCGCCGACCTGATGCGGGAAAAGGACGAAGGGCTCGCGTTCAACGACGGCCATCGGGCGCGGCGGGATTACCTGCCAGGCAAGTGCCGCAATCGACACCACCACGGCCGCGCCGACCAGGGCGGACGAAGCGTCGAGCCGCCGGATGCGGGCGGTCTGCCGCCAGAGGCCATCCATGTCGAGGTCCAGCGCTTCGACCAGCGTCTGCTTCTGGCGCCGGAAGTGGAGCAGCACCCAGGTCAGCAGGAAGAGCAGAAGGATGCAGACGACGAAGATCACCCAGCCTTCAAGGAAGTGGCTGAGACCCTCGACGAATGCCGTGCCGTACTGGTTGACGACGACGCCGGCTATGGCGATGCGCACCGAGTTCATCAGGACGGTGATCGGGCCCGCCGCCAGCAGGAGTACCAGCTTGTGCCAGAACGGACCGCGGTAGAGCGTCGAGAAGAAGTAGGAGAAGCTCAGGATCGGGAACAGGTAACGCAGCCCCGAACAGGCTTCGGCTACCTGCAGCTTGTAGACGCCCAGATCGATGACGTTGCCGTCGAGGAAGACGGGCACCTGCAGGAGCTGCAGGAAGTAGACGCCCAGATGCGAGGAGACGCCCTGCAGGTAGGTCGACAAGCCGTAGTAAAGCACTCCAGGCAGTGGCAGCATGAACACCAGGTGCAGCACCGGCGGCCAGAACTGCTTGCCCACGCGCCAGCCGAAGCAGACGACCACGATGCCTGCAACCCACAGGATGATGGCGTAAGCGACAAAATCTGAAATCTGCACCATGCGGCCGATGCCGCCGACGGCAAGCGCCAGCGCCAGGATCGCAATTCCGGGGCCCTTGTCAGTGGCCGGACCAAGGTCTGCCGGCATGTCGCGCAGCTGGCGCAGGAACATGTAGGCCGACAACACCGGCACGAGCGGGCCGTAGCTATATTCGGGTGTGCCCCAGCCAGCGACGAGTGCAACGAGGCCCGTCTGGAAATAGACTGCCGCGGCGACAGTCGAGACCACCAGCCAGAAGATGCCCCAGCCTCGGAAAGCGGTCATGCCACCCGGCTGGGCGTCGGTATCCCTGGTAAGGCTCATCTACTCTTCCACTGGCTTGGTCTGGGGCGGGCGACCGGGCGGG
>JAESFU010000659.1_pt1 | contig 13855 bp, 11 predicted proteins | sample 9269461 | NCBI WGS metagenome assembly JAESFU01 (sample SAMN14502556, study PRJNA617107) | algae metagenome | isolation source: Stenomitos rutilans HA7619-LM2 and co-occurring heterotrophs from cave walls | place: USA: Waikapalae cave, Hawaii | collected 2009-07-28
ATGCTCTCATCTACCAAAGAAAGGACAATCAATTTAGCTGAGTTGACTGTTATCGCCGTCTGTGCGTTCCTTCCGATTTTCTTTTCGCTGTCCTACCGGATCAATATTTTTCTCTCGTGGGAAGGCGCCTACCGCTTATACCTGGGGCAGATTCCTTTCCGCGACTTTGGACTTCCGATGGGATTTGGTTACTGGATTATCCCCGCGGTGTTCTTCAAAATATTCGGGCCATACCTGGCTACACTCGTAAAAGCGCAGATCTTTATCAACCTTGTTTCCGGAGTCACCTTTCGCGCCATTCTCAATCTCTTTAAAATCGATCCGTTTAAAAGACTGTGCAGCGTGGTGGTTTACTGTCTCACGTTCATTCTCGGAAATTTATGGCCGTGGTACAATCATTCGGTGATTGTATTCGAACTGATCGGATTGTATTTTATATTGTCCTATATCCTGAAGTCCGACCAGCGTTTCAGAATAGTATCCCTGATCGCCGGATGTTTCTTTCTTTTCTTGTCTTTCTTCACCAAGCAGGATGCCGGTGCATTGTCCATTATGCTGGGCGCATCGCTGATGCTCTACTACGCCATCATCAAAAACAGTTTCAAACCCATCGGGCTGTTCGTACTCATCATGGCCGGCATGACCCTGTTGTTTATTCTTCCCTTTATACAATATGATTTTTTCTACTGGTTTAACCTGGGACAGCCGCCGCACAATTCACGCGTATCTATCCGCGATTTCGCTGCCGTGATCTTTGGTGAATCGCGCTGGGAGAAATTCTACTTCCTGCCGATTGCTGGTATCGTATACTTCAAGTTTCACCGCGATCCAAAGTTCTATCTTCAAAAGAAGGAAATGATCTTTGTACTCCTTACCCTGGGTATCCTTGTAGAAGCGTTACTGTTTCAGGTAACGAGCTATGTTCCCAAAAACAACAATATCTTTTTTCACAGCTTTTGCTTCGCCTTTATTCTGGCCAATGTAAATATTGACACCTCGCGATTCAAACTCAAGCTGGCACCCATCGTGTTGATATTTGTACTTTTCTGGTGGTCTGAAACATTCTGGAAATACCTCGATCGTATGATTGTCTCCAGGCTGTTTCCACACAAGGTGGAGAACATCACGGGCAATGTGGGCATGGGATCTTTTGTACTGCCAACACCCTGCGACACGCTGCGCTATTCCGACCAGTCCACATGGACATTCTCGAAGTATACAGCTTTTCAGAAAGTGATGATGCCGATGCAAACCGTAACCGGCATTGACTACATCATGAACATGGATGTGATCCGGAAAAAGAAAAGCGCTACCAAAGTTTTAAACATGAGCGAGCTTACACCGCTTGCACATGAGATCGGTTATGAGCTTGAAAAAAATCAGCCCCTGTGGTATCATCATGGCGTAGGTATTTTCGATAAGGAGATCGATGTCTTCTGCAATCGCATCAAGAACAACTATTATGATGTGGTGATCTTCGAAAACATTCCGGGCCTGAACAACTTCTATCCGTTCATTATACGCGATTGTCTCCTTCAAAACTATTCGCATAGCTACACCTTCAAGGCTCCGCGAAGCGACTTTCAGGGCTTCGTGGAAATATATGTACCGAAGACCACCGAAACACCCATAGCCGCACGCTAATGTCAACCGTCGCTCGCCTCTGGCGAGTGACGACTATCACCAGGCCTCCGGCCTGACAGCTGCGGATTCAGGAACAATAGCGATGTCCCCGCCGGTGCGTTCACAGGACAACCATCACCTGTCCACAGGATTTAAAATAACAGAAGGATACTAAATCTCTCTCACGTGAGACTTGCGCGGCGAGTACAGGTACCACATGCCAAGCTTCATGGTGATGTGGTAAATGGCGATCGGAATCGCGATGCCGGCAACAAAGATCAGCACGAACAAAACATCCGGATATTCGCGGAGCGGCGTCTTCGCCAGAACAACGCGTACGGCGGCCAGCGCCATAAGGTGCATCATGTAGATGTATAGGGAATGCTTGCCCACATATCGTATAATGTTCGCTACACTATACTTGTCCAGAATAGCAGACACATTCAAAATAAAGAGGCAGCCCACCAGCACCATCGGAATACAAACAACACGTCCCACCCCCTGCAGCTCGGAGAAACGCACGATGCCGGAAAGATGCAAAAGCCAATAGGTCTGGCTCACCAGGAAGATCGGCAGCAACATCCAGAACAGTTTGAATGAGCTCAACAACTCCAGGTTCTTCTCTTGCAGGAAAACACGCGAGATGCCATCGCCGATCACCAGGAAGATAAAGTAGAACAGCACATCGTTAAGCGCGAAGTAATCAACGAAAATAAGAAAGGACAGGCAGTACATTGCCACACCACCCAGCAAGAGCATAACACGATTCGCTTTGGCTGTCCAATACGAAATGGCGAAGAGCATGATCACCACAAACAACGTATATAAATACCAGAAGTGATCGATGGTTCTTGGCTTGATGAGGATGTCCAGATAAGCCGATGGCTCCATGGCGAAGTTTATAAAGGAGCCTGCCAGTATTTTCATGGTGAGATAAATAACCGCCCATACGAGATACGGGTATAATATCGTATCGAACTTGTAGCGGGTAAATTCCGCGCGTGACCTTCGCTCGATGCTTTTGCGAATGAACAATCCGGACACAATAAAAAACAACGGCATCCGCAAGTTGTAAAAAAATTCCTGGGGATAGTAGATATAGTCGTGGACGGCTATGCCTGCGGCTGTGAATCCTATCAATACGTGTTTGTAAACAACAAGTATGATCGCAAAGCCACGGGCATAGTCTATCCAACCTTTTCGCATAGGAACTGAATGAGAATGGGCAACGTGCAAAAGATGGCGAGGACAGCTATTAGTTAATAGCTTCTTCGAGCTTCATGCCAATCATCTGCTCAAGTTCAAGCTTGGCATTCTGATATTCGGCTTCTGCTTCGATCAGGTAGATTTTTGTCTGATCCAGTACGCTGGCGCTGTTCGAGTATTTTTCGAATGTCTCATTGCCTTCGCGGAACTTCTGCTCCAGCGCGTTGTGCGAGTTGGTCTCAACCTCCAGGGCTTTTGTTCTCACACGAAGAATCTGTTGAAACTTGATGTAGTTGTTGTACGACTGCATCACTGCCTGTCTCAATTGCAATTTTTGAATGCTCAGGTTGTTGTCGGCGATTTTCACCATCTCTTTGGTGCGCTTTACTTCGTTCGGTATTCTGACAAACATACCCAGCGAAATGGTGGCGCTGAAGTTGTATCGGGGAAAGAACTGGTTTTGTCCACCGGTGTTGTCCTGCGGGTTGATGTTGAATTCGTTCAAGTTTCCGACCGCCTTGAAGATGTCCAGCCACTCGGACTTGGCTTTCTTCACGTTGTAGTGGGCGATGGATACTTCGCTTTCGAAATTGCGATTGGATGGATGGTTTTTCCAGGCGAGTTGCACGAGTCTTTCGGCGATGTCCACATTGGTGGCATTGCCGGGCAGGATGATTTTGTTGTAATCAACCTGTGCATACGACAGCGTGACATTGACGAATACAGAACATAAAGCCAGAACTATAACTTGTTTCATACGGTAGAAGGTAATTTATTTTTTTAATTAGGTATTCAATGTTGGATTTCGTTCAAAGTCCTTGAGCCTGATGAGGACAGCATACGTGGCCGCCCCGATGATATAGACAGGTTTATAAGGCATGCAATTTTGCGTAAACTGCGCTACGGTGATAGCAAAAAACGGAATGAGAAAAATCAGATTGAGCATGATGTTTACCGGATCTTTCAACGCATAGAAGCCATAGATCCCTACCGCTACGATGACAAAGTAAAACCCTAACTCCAAAATTAATCCAATCCAGCCAGTTTCCAAAGCTGTTTGCAGATAGCCGCTATCAGCGTCCCATCCGCCGGCAAGCTGGTGTCCTGTAGAGAAGCGAACGCCCGCGGCACCGGTGGTGAAGATTCCGCCACCAATAGGATGATGCCAGATGTACGGCTGCCATTTTACACGCTTCACATCGCGCACTTCCATAGACGCATCTTCGCTGGGTTTAAAGGCCGAGCGGAAGCGAATGATGGTTCCGTTGTGAAACGGTCCGAACATAACCGCGCCGAAGGCCAGCACCGAAATGGCCATGACGTACATGGTACTGCGGCGGCGAATGGCGAGCATGGCAAAGAATACCATGCCTACAGCCACCATAGCATACGCCGTACGCGTTCCCGAGTAGCTCATGGAGAATAACATAACCGCGCCGGCAAATGCCCACAGTGCCTTTTTGATTCCGGATATAGGCCCCAGCGCCAGCATGAAGCTCGCCAGTGCGCTTACGCCCATGTAAATACCGAAGGCTGGTGGATCCGAGAGAAAAGAAAACTTGCGCATGTGTCCCCATACAAAGATCAGGGCCAGCTGGTGTGGTTCCAGCCGATTGATCGCCTCCCACTCAAACGAGGAAAGACCAACAAACTCCTGCCACAATCCATAGGCAGCCGCAGCGATAGCAATTCCAAGCCACATGTACACAAAGTACATGATCTGTTTGCGTGAACCGAAGTAGCCAAGGAAGATGAAGAACATAAGCACCACCGTAAAGCTGCGGAGCGAAAAGAAGAATCCGTTCAGCGAAACGGAGTTTGGATTGAACCCTTCGAAGATGTGATAAATCTTGGTGATGATAAACGCGATGCTGATCGGGTTCATCATGTATTGTCGTATAGGCAGATTCCGCATGCGCGGAATGGCGATGAGAAAAGAGATGAACACGAGTACAATCAGGGAGTCGGCCATTACTCCAAACGGTATAGCCACGGGACTCATGCGCTCGAATAAAAACATGAAGGAGCTGAACAGAAAGATGGCGTAAACTCCCATGCGAAAATCAGCCAGTATGATCGCGACAGCTGAACCGCCAACGAGTGCGAGAATGATAATGGGACTGATGAGAATGCTGACACGCGTCAGAAGAAACGGAATGAGTATGGCAAACGCCAGCAGAAAGAACATCGTTATCACCATGCTCTTGTCCGGAATCAGTACGTTCAAACGTTGTCGCATACTCGGGTCAGGAAAGAAAAACTACTTTGAGAAAAATGAACACATACGTTACCAATACAAACAGAACAACGATAAACCTCAGCAATACCTTGTCCGATAAACGCTTCACATCATCATCCTCGTATTTTGGCTTGTCATCTTCCATAGAATCACCAGAGATTTTATAACTTTCGCATTGCTAAAATCAAGTAGCGAAGATATTAAGTTTTATCACGGTATGACAAATATAAAGACCAAGAATTATAAACGCTGGCTGATCATTTCTGCTATAACCCTGGCCGCGCTTGTAGGCGCCGCATTTCTTCTGTATAAGCCTGTTGTTGTGTATACCGTAAGTCATGCCATTGCCGATAGCAGTTCAACAGCGCCTGTATACCTTGGCAGCTATGGCAAGAAAATTCAGAAGATAAAGAAGCCGATCAATAAAGCATCCGAGCAGGTGATCTATAAACTTGATTCGCTGCATATACCATTCGAAGTATTTTTACAAACAATCGACAACGTAGACAAGAAGGAAATACTAAAAACACTTGCAGAGATCGAGAAACAAAAACCTACTACGTCCGGTCAGATCTTCGACATCACCAAGAAAAATATAACGGTCACTGCGTTCGATGTGGAAGCATTCCGAAAACCGTTTGTCAAATACGCCACGATGCCGCGCATTCAGAAAGCGCTTCACTACATCAACGAGAACAGGCTGGCAGAAGAATTGGATATCACGGTGAGCCGTGAGATTATTAAAAATATTCTCATTCAGAAACGTGCCGAGATAGATTACAGGTTAAAGAAAGCGGGTGGCATTACCACCCACTAGAGCTTCAGATTTTTCATATCCACGTTGTTCAGAATCGCGCCGCCCATTTTCTTGCCGAGGCTTTTCAGATACGTGATGGTTTCTTTGTCGAGCTGACCGATGGTTGAATCTGCGGAGAACACCGGGATCACATAGTCCGCGTAGCGAACAAGCTCCTTGCTGTCCGAGTAGTCGTTGAGTGCGGCACCTTCCAGCAATATATAGTCGAAGTTTTCCTTCATGGTGTTCACGAGCGAACCGAAATCTCGGCCGGAGAGAATTTCTTCCGGAGAATCAAATCCGCCTGCGTTACCAATGATAAAGATGTTTTGATACTTCGTGGGCATGATCAGCGCGCTCGCGTTTTCTTCTTCCGGCTCGTCTTCGATCACACCTTTGCGCTTGCCGGAGTCTATCAGCTTAACATCGGCCGATGTCTTGCGTTCAATCAGCTTTGTTTTATCGGGAGACTTGGTGAGCCAGCGCGTAAGCGCGTTGTTCTTGAAGTTGGTATCGATGATCAATACTTTCTTGTTCACCAGGCTCAATGCAAAGGCCAGCGAAAATAATGTGAAGGTTTTACCGGCATCTTTTCGTGCACTGGTAATGAGCAACGACTGCGCTTTCAGCGATTCAATTTCAAACCTCACCTTGCGGATGTAGTGCTTGAAGGTTTCAAGTTCTTCGTTGTTGGTCTTCTCGGAGAACAATGTATTGTAATCAAGTTTTTTCGTGCTGATGCGCACCAGGAATCCGGCCAATGGCAAACGAATAAGACGATCGAATTGGGTTGGTGTCTTTACACTGGAGTCCAGCACTTCAACAAGGATAATAACAAAGGCTGCGAAAATAAACGTGGTGAACCCGGCCATGCCGATGATCAGAATTTTTTTGGATGATTCCGGGACAGGCGGTGGCGTAGCCTTTGCCACCTGGCGCACGGCACCGGCTGACACAAGCAATTTATTTTTCGCATCGTTAAAACGATTTACCGCATCCAGGTACTGCGTCTGCGCCACGTCTGTTTCCCTTTCCAGATCTTTGATCGTGCCTTCTTTCGAAGCAAAGCCGCTTACTCTTCCCTGCAGGCTTCTCAGTTTGTTTTCAATCGAGCTGAGCTTGGACTCTTCGATGGACAATTGAATTTCGGCATCTGCCAGGTCTGCGGCGAGATCGGCCTTGGATGTTTTGGACTTGCTGCTTTCCCCGGACTGAAGTCTCGCAGCCTCTGCGCGAAGTCTTGAGCGAAGGATGTTCAGCGAATCGAGCAGTTGCTGATTGTTGGAACCGGAAGAAATGTATTGCTCATTGAGGCTGTTTACCTGCTGTTGTAAACGAATGTAGTTATCGTTCGTGCCGCCGGGTGTGCCGGTTCGGTTGATGTCAGATTTCAGGCGTTTGATCGTCAGGTCCAATCCGTAGATTTTGCTGTTGATCTCATCACGGTCTTTTTCCAGGTCGGCGATCTGGCTCAGCTTGGCTTCGCCTTCCACTTCAATATTCAAAAAGCTGTTGGAGGACTTGAACGTCTTCAGCGTTTCGTTTTTCTCGTCCAGTTCTTTCTTGCGTGCCTTCACCAGTTCTTCAAAGAAGCTCACCGACTCACCGGAACGCTCGGATTTGGACATGGCATAGTACCGCAGAAACTCTTCCGAAAAAGCATTCACGGCAAAAGCCGACAGTGCCGGGTTTTCGGACAGATATTCTACCTGTATAAAGTCTGTGTTGGGTACGCGAAACAGTTTCAGTGCGCCTTTAATGCCGTTGTAGCTGTAGCCATAGGCATCGAGAAATTTTACCAGCAGGGCGCTGTTTTCTTCGTCGGTGGTGAGGGCGCTTTGATCTTCCAGTTTCTTTTCAAAGATCTGTAATGCCAGGTCTTTTTCTTCCTGTGAAGGGTTGAATTTCAGTTCCGGGGAAACCGTACGAAACGGTGTTTTCGGATTCTTCAGTTCGTGGATGATGAGCTTGTAGGAAAGCACGTTCGTCACGATGCCCGAGTTCATGGAGGTGAGCAGGTTACTGAAGTTGAGCTCCATGTCGCGCGGGCTGGAGAAGCGCTGGTCTTCCGATACCGCGATGGCGTCGTTGGTGGTAAAGCCCGTGGCAATCTGCGATACGGCCCGGAATTGCCGCGGCATGCTGAGCGTAAAGTAGTAGGCTGCTGCAACGGAAATAGCTGATACGGCTAAAATGATCCACTTCTTGCGCCACAGTACCTTAAGCAAATATATTATGTCCATAAACTGAATTGAATCCTAAAAACTCATAAATATAATTCAAAAAATAATGCGAGCCTCGTCTTAAACGGCAATTGCGCGCCAAAACTCTTCTACCCGATTATGCCAGGTATTTCCTGCCGCCATCGCCAGCCGGGCCGTCTGTTTCTCAACGGAGTTCTCCTGCATGGCCTGGTTAATCATGATAACGAACTCCTGGTAACTTTGTGCAACGTATGCCACATGCGCAAAGCCACCAATGTCTTCTGAAAAGTTTGTGGCCACCACCGGTTTCCCGGCCGCCAGATACTCGTTGATTTTTAGTGGATAGATGCTTTTGGTGAGCACATTACACTTAAACGGAATAATCGTACAGTCAAAAAACTTCAGGTAAGCCGGCAGTTCGTGTACCTTTTTAGGACCTGTGAAAATAACGTTATCACAAGTATCAAGGCCATGTTTAATATGCTCTTCGGTATTGATCGGCCCCACCATGATCAGGTATTTGTCGCGGTGATGGTCGGCGATCTCGCGCAGCAGCGCATAGTCGGGTCGTTCATCAATGTTGCCGGTGTAGCCGATCAGCGGTCTATTCAGGTCGCGAAGTTCGGCCGGGCGTTCGATGCCTGCCTCCAGGGCCCTTGAAAAATTGATTGTATCGGCGGCGTTGGGGAAGTAATGAATACGACGGGCAAACGGCTGCTTGAGTCTGTACAGCTCACGTGATGATGCCAGTGTCAGATCGTAGTGGCGCATCATCTCCTGCTCGGCCCGAATCCCATGCTTCGCCGTGTATGGCACCTGGGACAGATCATCCAGCGAGAGGTATACGGTCTTCACCGGCTTGACTGTCTTCGGAAAGCGTGCACCAAAATAGGGATCATACGCATTGAAGTAAACAAAGTCGCGCACCTTGAAGTCGCGGATAATGCTTTTGATACATTGAAAGAAAATGGCATCGTTCACATCGGCCAGCATGTTGTAGAGCTTTCCTTCCGGCAACGAATTGATCGGAAGTGTCAGGCCCGGTATCACAACCGTGAGATTCTCTGGCATGCCTGCCATTTTACGATACTTGTTGCTTCGGGTAAAAAGCGTTTTGATCCGGTTCTTCCACGGCGGTGTGCCGGCTTCCGTGATCAGGTCTTTGGCAGAGTATGGATGATCGATGTAGAAAACGCGGTTGCGTTTGGCAAACTCGCGCGCAAGGCCCATGGCCGACGAAGTGATGAATGAATCGTGGCGCCACAAGGCGAAGATGATGATATCGCAGGAATCACGATCCATAGATTATTTCGGTTGACTTTTCATTTTCTGTAACGTGGTGAGACCAAGTTTATAAAACGAGGGTACATAGTTGATCGTGGCGATAAAGCTCACACCTACGTGTTTTCGAAGGATGAACTGGCCGACAATCAGGTTGAACAGATACGAAGCCAATGTCCCATAGGCCGCGCCCATAACGCCCCAGATGGGAATGGCGAAGTAGTTCAGCACGGCGGCCAGAACCATGGTGGCGGTGATCAACAGGAAGTTAATGCGGGGCATACCGATCGAGTCCATTACGGTACCAAACTGCAACGTGAACGGAACAATAAATGTATACAGCATGGTAACACGAACGATCGGGACAACGTCGAGGTATTTTTTACCGGACAGAATCAAAATGATCGGCTCCGGAAAAAGCATCACGATGGCCGTTACCGGAATAATAATACACAAAATACTGGCCACCGACTTCTCATACATTTCTTTTACCGCGCCAATTCCCTCCTGCTGATGCGATTGGACACTCTTGGGAAACATCACTTCCGATAAGGACAACGCCGGCACTTCCACGAGGTTCGAGATACGAATAGCGTTGTTGTACGACGCCACGTTGGCCGATGTGGTAAGTCCACCAATTAAAAGCTGGTCCATGGACTTGAAGACGATCGCGCTCACATTCGTGCCCACGGAGTATTTGCCGTAATGGAAAATCTCGTACAGCCATTTGGACTGAATTGCTTTCGAAAACCGCAGGTAGTGACGCGACAGATAATAGGACAAGATGGTGGTGGGGATAACAACCAGGAACTGCACAACCGAAAGGGTGAACATACTGATGGGATAGTTCGTCACATAAATTGCGAGCACGAACAGGGCAAAAAGTCCTTGCCGCAATACGGTTGAAATAAAAATCGCTTTGAAATCAAACTCAGCAAACTGAATAAACTGCAACTGGTAAAGCGGACTTAGTAAAATCGATGAAGCCGCATAGAACAGAAGCATGTCCGCCAGCTCCTGGCTAAAGTATAGGGGACAAATAAACCATGCAAAGATGGCCAGCAGAATTCCCAAAACAACGGAAAGAACCAGGTTCATCAGCGACGACACAGTATTGACAAACGGCTTCTCTTCGGGTACTACGGACTGAATAATTTTGATGTGTGCATTCTTGAGAAAACCAAGCTTGCTGATTTCCACAATACCTACCACCACCAGAAACTGCGCCCACACACCGAACTGATCTTTTGAATACATGCGCACCAGCAACATGAAACTCAGAAGATTTAAAACCAGAACCAGTACTCGTTGGGAGATCGTATAAAAACTGGACTTGAACCAGTACGATGAGAAAAAGCGCATAGCAGAATTAAGGGTCGTTAGCAAACATAGATATTAAAATCGTAAAAGAACAGCCTTGGCCATGCTAAAAGATCGGCCATACACGCTAAAACGATTGCGTTACGACAGCGCGACACAAGTCTGTTGCAGCCAACCAAACAAGCATCGGACTGGCAACCCCGTTATTCAATACCTGATACCCCGATCATATTGACAAGGGTATTTTTACAACTGAAAAAATTTCGCGAATCGCGATGAAAGAATTAATATTGAATTTCGATTGTGCGCACATGCACTCCGATTAAACAGAATTCATCGCTCAACTCATAAACGTATAGATCCGAAGTCTCCAGAAATAGAAATATAACTTCCCGGCTTGCTTTAATCTTTAAAATACCCTGTCTATAAAAACCCTATGTTATTCAATTCGTTTGAGTTCGCTATATTTTTACCCATTGTATTCATTATTTACTGGTTTTTCTTTAGTAAAACCTTAACGCTCCAAAACCTTTTCATTACGTTCGCCTCGCTGGTCTTTTATGGCTGGTGGGACTGGCGCTTTCTCATCCTGCTGATCGCCAGCTCCTCGGTTGATTACTTTGCCGCACTGCAGATTGCCAACACCGACGATCCCAAACGCAAGAAGTTCTTCCTCTATCTGACCCTCACCAGCAACCTGGGTATTCTCAGTATCTTCAAGTACTTCAACTTCTTTAGCACCTCTTTAATTACGGTGTTACATACCATTGGCTTCGAGCCGGACTTTGTGACACTGTTATCCTTCCCGTAGGTGTAAGCTTCTACACGTTCCAAACCATGTCGTATACCATCGATGTGTACCGCGGGACCTTCAGGCCTACCAATAATCTATTGTCCTATTACTCCTTTGTGAGTTTTTTTCCACAACTCGTCGCGGGACCGATTGAGCGCGCAAAAGATTTGTTGCCGCAGTTCTATGTAAAACGTGAATTCAATCGCGAGCGGGCGGAAGACGGTATGCGCCAGATGTTGTGGGGACTCTTTAAGAAGATCGTCATCGCCGACAATTGCGCGGTGTATGTAGATAATATTTTCGACAACTATCACACCATGGACGCCTCGTACCTGGCGCTTGGAGTTTTCTATTTCGCATTCCAGATTTACGGTGACTTCTCCGGTTATTCGGACATCGCCATCGGGACAGCGCGTCTCTTTGGATTTAACCTGAACCGAAACTTTGCCTTCCCCTACTTCTCGCGCGACATTGCCGAGTTCTGGCGACGCTGGCACATCTCATTGTCCTCCTGGTTCCGCGACTATGTTTATATTCCGCTGGGCGGTGGCAAAGTGAATCAGTCACGCAGAATTTTCAACGTGCTGGTCATCTTTTTACTGAGCGGTTTGTGGCACGGGGCCAATTGGACATTCATTGTGTGGGGATTGCTGAACGGATTATATTTTATTCCGCTCATGCTCTTCACCAACCACAAGAAGAACTCCGAGATCGTGGCAGAGAACAGTGTGTTTCCTTCATTCCGCGAGGTTATTTCCATTCTCATAACGTTCGGACTTACCTTGTTTGCCTGGATCTTCTTTCGTGCCGACAACATTACGCAGGCCTTTGATGTAATCGGGAGTCTGTTCAGTCCTACCCTGTTTACCATGCCAACCAGCATGAAATCCGTACTGCCGCTGATTGCCATGATGCTCGCCATTGAATGGTTGTTGAGACGCAAGCAACACGGTTTGCAAATTGAACACCTTCCCCAATTTGTACGGTGGTCATCCTACATTATTCTCGTAGGTTTTATCGGGTATTTCTCTTCGGATCAGGACATCGCATTTATATACTTTCAATTCTAATGAAGACCTTCGTTACCAAAGTTCTTATCTTTTTTGTGGGACTCACCATCGTGGTTTTCTCGGCCTATTTTATACTGGACCCGAAGAACACGACCATCGGCGATGTACGATATATAAAAACCCAGGGCATTACTTCGGATGAAACAAAGTATGATGCATTGCTCATCGGCAGCAGCCGCGTGTATGATATCGGCAATATCTCTGACTGTGGATTCAATACGTACAACTATGGTTTCATCCAGGCATTGCCAAAAGATTTTCCGGCCTTTATAACTTACGCGCGGCAGCAACAACCCATCAAGAAAATTGTATTGGGACTGGACTTCTACGGCAGCAGTACCAAAGGACTGAACGATGCCCGCTCTGCCTGGAAGCCCTCGCAGAAATATGTAGAGGAAGTAGAATCGGACAATGTGTTCAAGCGCACCCGCACCATGTACGACTTCGGTCGCTTCAAGAGACTTGTCAATTACAAAGTTCTGGGCAACGATCCGTTCGAACGCAGCACCGCGCCACAGGCGGCACCGAACAAAGAATGGAAGCCAGCCTTCTGGAGTATTTATGAAGGCGCCTATACGAATTATGTTTATGATGACAGCCTGGCGGCCACGTATCAAAAAATAAAGGAAGCCGCCGGCGATGCCGAACTTGTTGTGTACATCACGCCGGAATCAGAACCGCTGTTTAAAATGCTCACGGAGAAGAACAGGACAAAGGACTACGAACGATTCATCCGCACGGCGACACAGGTGTTTGGCAAAGTTTATAATCTGATGGAAGTAAATCAGTTCACACAATCGCCCGCCGGTTTCAAGGACGAAAGCCACCTGACCAACGACACCCTGCATCGCATTGTTTGCTCGCTGCTCAATACCGGCGAAACAATTCCAGGGACAGTCCTTACGCAGGACAACATCGATCAATACATCGCGGGACAGCAATACATTCGCAAGTAAATCACGAAGCTACTCTATTGGAATCAGGTTTCGGGAAGAATTTTTTCTGAAAGGATTTCCCCAATGCAATAAACGGCTTCTCGAAATATTCGTAGCTGATATAACTTACCAGTACCGAAAGGACAATGGTAGTTGAAATGAGCGCCAATACAGGCACCTCCCACTTCAGTGCCGCGAATATTTTCAGCAAGGCATGAAATACCAACGGATGCAAGAGGTATACAGAGTAGCTGATCTCCCCCAGTGTTTGCAAAATCCAGGATGTCCACCGCGGCAAAAATGAAAAATCTGTTTTATAAAACAGGAAGCAGATCACCGCTACACCGAAGGACAATATCAATCGGGTAATGCCTGTTACCAGCGAGAT
>JAESFU010000660.1_pt1 | contig 13829 bp, 12 predicted proteins | sample 9269461 | NCBI WGS metagenome assembly JAESFU01 (sample SAMN14502556, study PRJNA617107) | algae metagenome | isolation source: Stenomitos rutilans HA7619-LM2 and co-occurring heterotrophs from cave walls | place: USA: Waikapalae cave, Hawaii | collected 2009-07-28
AGCGAGATGTTCGTGGTCCCGATTCTTCTAAGAGTGTTTGGACTTTGATCAGCGTTGATTGAAGAAAATAAAACTTTGTTTTTTGGAGGCCATTACCTGCATGAAATCTATCAACCTCTTATTATTTTTTAAGGGCTCTTCAGAGTGTGTCACTTTGCTTAGGCAACAGTTTTCTGAGAAGTGAAATGACTCACTGAATTGGCAGGATGATGGTGAACGTAGCGCCAATATTCTCTTCACCTGTCGCGAGGATTAGACCGTTATGATTACTCACAATCTTTTTGCAAAGGGCAAGCCCGATACCATGACCTTCATAATTCTGCTTGGTATGTAGCCTGTTGAAGATAGCAAATATTTTTTCACCGTACTGCGGCGCAAAACCAATTCCTTGATCTTGTACAGTGATCATGTAAAATCGGCTACTTGCATCCAGTTGATGTTTGGACTGTTCGTCACTATCAAGCACGAGACATTTCACCGTTATCTTGTTCGGATGGTTCGGTTTGGAAAACTTAATTGCATTACTGAACAGATTATAAAACAGCTGGTGAATTTGAACGGGAATCCCTCTTACGGTAGGTAATTGTCCAAGTTGCACGCTTATATTTTTCTCGTTAAATGAATACTCAAACTCACCCTTTATAACGTCGAGAACTTCGGCCAGGTTTATCTCGACACGCTCAGGCTCACGATGGGAGAGCTTGGAATATTCCAGCAGGTCGCTGATTAACGCTGACATCCGTCCAGCTGCGTTATTGATTTTTTCGAGGTAACTTGTCACTTCTGACGAAAGCTGATCTTTATAACGTTCATCGATGATGTTGGAGAAAGTTTGAATTTTTCGCAGAGGCTCTTTGAGATCGTGGGATGTTACGTAAGCATACTGCTGAAGCTCTTCGTTAGACCTTTCAAGCTGTTCATTGGTTTTTTGAAGATCTTTCGTGCGCTCTGCGACCATTTGTTCCAGTCTAAACTCAGTGAGCTTTCATGGATATCGGTCGCTGAACCGATCCACTTGGTGACTGTGCCACCGCTGTCTTTCAACGGTTGAGTGGTGCAACTAAACCAACAATATTTTCCTGTGTCAACATTCAACAGTCGGTACTCTCCAACAAATGTCTTCCCTTGCTTCAGGCATTCTCCCCATTCAGGTAAAATCACTTCCAGGTCTTCCGGGTGCATCAATTCGCGAAAGCTAAATCTTTCGTAAGTCGGTATTTGCCCAGTGTATTTTGTCCAGTTTTCAGACATGTAGTCTACAATCCCCTCTCTGTCGGTCGTCCATACGATTTGGGGAATCGTGGTGGATAGTAAACGGAATCTCTCCTTTTGTTCGCTGAGTTGTTCCTGGTAATACTTATGATCAGTAATGTCAATGATCGTTCCAGCGTAGCGGGTAGTCACGCCATTTTCATCCTTATAACTTCGGCCTTTCGCGCGGACCCAACGGAATTTTTGATCTCTTAATCCTATTGTGCGATATTCCAGTTCGTATTCGCCGTCGCCAACACCACTGATCGCATCGTGATTTGCTTTGTCCGCAGCCTGGCGATCTTCAGGATGAATGCCTTGCAAAAATATTTCGTAGTCGACGCGATCATTTGGATAGAGGCCAAACATTTGCTTACAGCGGTCATCCCAAAACAAATCTCCGTTTTGCGGGTTAAAGTCCCACGTACCAATCTTTCCGGCATCAATCACGAGCCGAAGACGTTCAGCGTTATTTTTTAAGGTTTCAAGTGTATTGCGTTGTTCGGTAATATCTTCTAAAACGCCTACAAAATATTTAGGCTCGCCGTTGACGTCCTTTATAACAGTGCCGAATACACGACCCCATATAACTTTTCCTGACCGATGAAGGTATCGCTTTTCACGCGCGATCGTCTGAGGTTGTCCGGCAAGAAGTTGCTGAATAATTTTTCGATCGCCTTCAATTTCATCGGGGTGGGAGAGATCCGAAATCGTTTTTGATTTCAGTTCTTCTTCTGAGTATCCGAATATCTTGGGGTATGCTTTGTTTACCGATAAGAATTTGCCTGCTGGATCGGCGATGGAGATACCGACAGCTAGCTGATCAAAAGCTCCACGAAATTTTTCCTCGCTTTCACGGAGCGCTTCTTTCGCGTCAACTTCGGCGGTAATGTCTTGCATGGATCCCACCATTCTAACAGCGTTTCCGCCCTCATCTTGAATGATATAGCCACGGTCAAGCACCCATGCGTATGACCCGTCGTCTCGTTGGAACCGATAACGAGCAGACCAATTACTCTCACCTTGTGTGATTGAGTGATGGAGCGAGTTTACCACGTGGTTGCAGTCAGTGGGGTGAATGCGTTCATACAATGAAGTAATGGGGGTGGTCTTCTCTGACCAATCGTGTCCAAACAGGAGCCTGACTCCCTCTCCATACCAAGTTATATTGTCGCGGAGATCCCATTCCCAGGTGGCATCGCGCGTGGCTTTCAGAATGCTCTGAAACCGCTGCTTCAGCGAGTTTAATTCCTGGAGAAGGTTAAGTTTTTGACTTTCTAAAATTTGATTCTGACTTAGTAAATCGATTTGTACAATCGCCTGCTTCGTGTCAGTGCTTTGCGAATTCACTTCAGGGTTCATAGCCGGACCTAACCGTTAGTTAGAGTTATCCCAAATGTAATCAGACGGCCACAAAGAAAATCTTTTGCAGAGGAAAACGTAGCCACGCACATTACATTTTGATCAACTAACAAGTTTCGGCCTAAGATGTTTTACGAGGGACACACGTTCAAGCTTTTCAGTTCATCATGTACAGCTGACAGATCTCGGAAATTTGCCAGTGAGTAAAAATTTCCTCGATATTTAAAATGGGTTCTAAAAAAAATCTCTTTGATTTTTGAAACGTCGTAAGTAGTGAGGGACATTGCCAAAGTGCTATGCCCAAATGATCAAGAAATCTTTGTCAATTATGTAAATCACACAAGAATCGATTAGAGGGGATGGTTTTGGCGCTTACAGATGCCCAATCAACATGATACTAGTTCTCATTTCAGCATCATTTCCTTGCGCATCTTCTGTTAGGGAGGTAATCGAATTTGACGATAATTTATTCTATGAGATGGCCATCGGATGCCTACAGCAACGTTGTTCTGTAAGCTTGTGATAGAACGCCTTCTCTCCAAACATTGACCCGACGCATTGACACGCGCAGGCTATCCTACCTTGGTGACAAGTCGCCTTGGCGAAATGGATAGCCAATGTTACAGTCGAAAAACAAACAAGCTCATCAACCAACTGTAAGCCGGGCTGTGATGCTCAATAAAGCTGATACGCCCTTTTTAATCCAGATGGGAAAGCATACTATCTGATACCCTTGTCAACAACGATGTGTTTTTATGATTTGACCGTTCAAGTTAAATCCAATATTTATGACGTTAAACTGAATAACGCATCATGTGATACAGAATCTGGAGTAGTGATTTTGGAAGTTGATCGGTGGTTACGTAAGCTTCTTAGCTATTGAGAATCGTTCGGCAACATTGTCCCAACTAATAATTGGAAATAAATTGTCGACAAACTCTGCTCTTCTGTTTCTGTATTTCAGGTAGTAAGAATGTTCCCAAACATCAATCACCAATATCGGTATCACTCCCCATTGCGTAAGCTTCTCATGATTCTCGCATTGAAGAACGGTGAGCTTTTGTGTGTATGGTTGGTAACCCAGTATTCCCCATCCGTTTCCGTCAACACCTTTTGATGTTTTTGCAATCAACAACTTGAGCTTGTCGTACGATCCGAAATCTTTCTCGATCTGTCTAAGCAGGTCACCTGACGGATCACCTTTCTTGTTAGTAAGGTTTGTCCAGAAGATAGTATGCAGAACATGTGATGATAAGTGAAATGATAACTTCTTGGTCCAGTAGTCTACCGTGTCAAGTGTATTCGCATCAATTGCTTTTTTTATTTCTGCCAGATCTTTGTTGGCTGCTTTCACGGCATCACCATGATGAAAAGTATAATGTAAGTGAAGCGTCTCCTGGTCCATCGAAGGTTCCAGAAATGTTTCCGCATAGGGCAGGGGTTGCAACGCAAAGTTGCCATCCTTATCGGTTAGCTTGTCCATCCCTGTCTCTTTCAGATTTTGCGCAAAGACACTGTTCGTTGGCAGCAGACTTGCTCCTCCAAGTGTCAGACTCGTTTTTAAAAAATCGTTACGTTTCATAAGCGTATAATGATTTATGGTGGATCAAAAATTCAGTATCAGTTTTAAGAACAGTCCGAGTGCAGCAGCGGCAAGGATGACAAACGGTTCTTGCAGCTTCTTAAACCTGAACAGGATTGCTGCCGTAGCAATGGCGATCATTACAGTAGGCACATCCGTCAGTGTACGTTTTGCAAGGACAAGCACGGCGCCTGCAATGGCACCAATTGCTGCCGCGGTAACACCATCAACAAATGCTTTGATCGCAGGATGCTTACCGTATTTTTTAAAGTAGGGTGCCGGCAAAACTGTGAACAGGTAACATGGTATAAACGTCGCCGCCGCAGCGGCAACCGCGCCCCAGACTCCTGCTACGAGGTATCCAATAAATCCAACTGTAATAACTACTGGCCCGGGCGTGATCATGGCAACAGCTACTGCATCCAGAAATTGTTGCTCACTGAGCCACTGATATTCTTTCACTACACCGCCATACAGAAACGGTACGATAGCCAGTCCACTTCCAAAAACAAACGCGCCGGCTTTGGTAAAGAACCACGTGATCTGCCAAAGTTTTGATTGCGTAGCAACGGGTTGTATCTGGAGTAATATTGTTGGCAGTATTCCGTTGGCAGAAGTTGATAACCATTTAGGCGGTGCTTTGGTGAACCAAACTGCAAAACCTCCCAGCAGAATCAGCCAGAGTATTTCTTCCTCGGTGACAAACGTCGCGATCGTGAGAACAATAAAAATTGCCCAAAGCAATTTGTCTTTGCCCAGACTCTTGGTCGTGAGCTTATAACTACCAATGGCAACAATGCCAATCACGGCTGCGCCTACTCCATAGAACACTGCCTGCATCCAGGGAAGCCCACCGTATGCAACGTAGGCATACCCTATTCCAAGTACCATCAGAAACGATGGAAACACAAATGCAACGCCTGCGAGTGTTGCTCCAAGAATTCTATAGTGAATGTAGCCGATGTAGATGGCCAGCTGTGCGGCCAGTGGTCCTGGTGCAAGTTGTGACAATGCAAGACCCTCTTTGTATTCCTCATCGGTGATCCATTTTTTTTCATCGACCAGGTCGCGATGCATGTAACCGACGAGAGCAACCGGGCCTCCGAATCCCCACGTCCCCAATTTGAGATAATACAGGATGAGGTCTCGCAATGAGTATTTGGGTGCAATGTCAATTTCGTGTTCGATCATTTTGCAAGCGTGTTCTTTTCAAAATCTTGTGATACACAAGATTACATCTCCGGCACTCGCGGTGATAGAACAATTTTTACTGTTTGGTATTTTGATTACTTTTTTTGTAAACTTTTTCAAGAGATGGAGAAAACCATCATCACTGGAAGCACAACTACCGAATGATGGATTCGATCGTAGGCAATATTATTTCCATAGCTGAATTTCAAAATGTATATATCCTGCGCGAGCTGGTTGAGCGTAAGCGCAGTTGTGAAATGCAAAAATGACAAGGCGACCCGGTCTGTATTAGAGGTAACAAGTGCTGTATTTTGTTTGGCAAAAACTCCAGGACTCGTGAAATACTGAAATGAATAACAATGACACTTGCCTATTGTCCACACGGAATCAGGGCTAAGGGATAGCCACTTTGGCGTGATGTAGAAAAAGTCGGCGTGTCTTTGGGCCATTCTTGCTCTAAAATGATCGTTATAATTGCCGCGAGACTGAGTGATCATTAAAGCGAATAGTCGAGATGCATAGAATTTTCTCAAAATGGTATTGAAAAAAATTTTTTAGCTATATTTAAGTCTATAGAACTAATAGACTAAATTTAGCAGTTACCGGAGCTCTTCATCGCGAATGCAGCTTCATGCCGGTTAACACAATTATTTTACCCAGACTGTACCATGCCAAGAATTTTTCCCCTTAACATTAATGTGGCGCCTGCCGAGATAAAGATTTCCTACAACCAGCATAAGTTGGAGTACAACGGACGTATCACCAATATGAAAGCTACGTTGGGACATTCCTTTACGTCCTTTAAAGCTTACATGCAATGGTATCCGTTATATGAAGACGTAAAAAAGCTTCTTGGCCCTCGGCTGGCATCGTTGTTTGCATGGTCCATTTCGGAGGCCTCCGATTGTCCGTTGTGCAGTACGTATTTCCGGAAAGTGATTATCGAGGCGGGGGAGAACCCCGAGCAGCTGACGCTTTCCGCCTCGGATAGCGAACTCCTGGCGTTCGGTGCGGCGATCGCTGCAAATCGCGGTTTTGTTAATGATGATGTTTACGAGCCAGTGGCCAAAAGATTTAACGAGAAGGAAATTGTTTTGTTAACGGCCTTTGCGGGTATTATGATCGCTACCAATATTTTTAACAATGTGATGCGCACCGACATAGATGAATATCTCCACCCGTTTCAGGCGGAGAAGGTGGCTGAAGGGCATGCATCGCGGTAAAGTCGAAGCTCATCCATGATGCCGTAAACATGTTAAAATAACCAGATATTTTATCAATGTCTCTTAATAATAAAGTAGCTTTCATTACCGGTGCTGCACATGGGCAAGGCCGTGTCACAGCGCTCGCGCTTGCGAAAGAAGGTGTCCACATTGCAGCCTTTGATATAGCACGACCGCTATCCTATCCCGGGTATACGTTGGGTTCGGCTAACGATCTGGCTTCGCTTAAGCAAGAAGCAGAAATGCTGGGTGTCCAGTGTTTGATTTTTGAAGGCGACGTACGTGTGGACGCCGATGTGCAGCGTGCCGTGCGTGGCACATTGGCGCAGTTGAAGCAGATTGATATTCTGTTTAACAACGCCGGTATATGCGCTTACGGTCGTGCTCATGAGCTTGCCGAAGACGCCTGGGACGCCATGATCGATATTAATCTAAAAGGAGCCTGGCTTGCGGCAAGGCACGTCATTCCTGTCATGATCGCGCAAAAGTCCGGTAACATCATCAATAATTCATCCATTGCGGGACTTCGTGGGATGAATCGCCTCAGTCACTATGCGGCATCTAAATGGGGACTTGTCGGACTTACCAAGTCGTGGGCCATCGAGCTGGCGCCGCACAATATCCGCGTCAACTCCATTCATCCTACGGGTGTGAATACGCCGATGAACGATGGACTCGCGGCGCTGGAAGGAAAAACAACAGAGGAGATCGCCGTGGCATCGGCTGGTAACCTTTTACCCGTGCCATGGATCGAAGCGGAAGATGTGGCACACGCTGTCCTATTTCTTGTATCGGATAAAGCCCGCTTTGTGACGGGTTCGCAGTTTGTTTTGGATGCGGGATTGCTAACCCGGTAGGCACATGTCCATCAAGCCTCGCCTCAATACGTTCGACCTCACGATGATCGTTGTGAGTGTGGTGATCGGGACAGGAATTTTTCGTACACCTGTCGAGATCGCGCAGAAGGCGCAGCTTCCTTCCATTTTTTTTATGGCGTGGGTTGCTGGCGCCGCGATCAGCTTATGCGGTGCGCTCACCCTGGCCGAAGTAGGATCGCGCTATCCCGCGGCCGGCGGCTTCTATAAAATCTTTTCTCATTGTTATCATCCTGCATTTGCCTTTATGGTAAACTGGATTTCTGTTATTGCCAATGCAGGTTCCAGCGCGTCGGTTGCCATAATGGGCGCTGAATACATCAACCCGCTACTCTTTCCGCACCTGCCGGCAGAAACAGGCACGCGAATAACAACCGTGGCGGCCGTACTGTTTCTCTACGGCATCAACCTGCTAGGGATAAAGATGGGCGCGCGTACATTAAACGTGCTGATGGTTATCAAGATCGGTATGCTCGTGCTGCTCATCGGCGCAATGGTGTTTGTATCGGCACCTGCGCCGCCACTGGCAAGTCCATTGTCCAAGGGCGACAGTCTAAGAGCATTCTGGGTTTGCTTTGTACCGATCTTTTTTACCTATGGCGGCTATCATCAAACCATGAATTTCGGAAGTGATGTGCCCGACGCGAACCGAACCATGCCACGGTCCATATTTTTTGGAATGGGTATTGTCCTTGTTCTGTACCTGCTGGTAAATTATTCTTACGTCAGTGTTTTGGGTTTTGAGGGATTGAAGAACTCGCCGGCATTGGCCGCAGATATGACCGGAATAATTTTCGGAAACGCCGCCGCTATGTTCGTTTCGGTTGTTATGTTCCTGGCCGTACTGGCGTACGTGAACGCTTCGCTGTTGTCCAATCCGCGCGTTACTACGCCATGGCGGAGGAGCACGTGTTACCACCAGCGTTTAGAAAAGTTAATCAGAAAACACAGACTCAGGAGCTTGCGCTCTCGGCTTATGTAGCTATCATTATCGTGTTTTTATTCGCGCTGTCCTCGTTTCAAAAAATATTAAATTACGTCATGTTCTTTGATAGCATCGGGCTGATTGCTGCATGCGCTGCTGTATTTGTGTTACGCAAAAGGGCCCGGCAATCAGGTGAGCCTGCCGGCATCTATAAGATGAGACTCTATCCGTGGATGACCATCATTTTCATTATCGGGTACGCCCTCGTAAATTTCAGTGTGATGTACTTTGAACCGCAAACCGCGTTGGTCGGATTTATACTTTTCGTTACCGGGCTCCCCTTATATTATTTGCTTCAGCGCGTTTTCATTAAAGACCTTCTTACGAAGTAAAATTTATTCCTGAAACACATCGATATGATTACCAGAACTTGGCACGGAAAGACGCACAGTAAGGATGCAGCGCGCTACCTAAAATTTTTGTTGACAGAAGGGACACAAGGATATCGCGAGACTGCAGGAAACCTTTCGGTGCGCGTATGGCAAGCTGTGGAGGGCGACATCTGTCACTTCTGGACAATAACCGAATGGAGGGACATCGAGTCGGTCAAAGCCTTTGCCGGCGACGACTATGAGAAAGCCAGATACTACCCCTTCGATCAGGGTATGCTACTGGAGTTTGAAGAACGTGTGAATCACTACGAAAGCTTCATCGTATGATTGTTCCAATGCGTGGATTAACCGCCTTTTATTTTCCGACGATGATTCAGCCCCCATTGAACCAGGACAGCATTCACCGGTAATATACTTAGTCCGTATTCGGTAATGGCGTAGTTTACACTCATGGGTTTTGTGTCTAGCACTGTTCGCGTGATCTGCAGGTTCTGCTCCAGGTCCTGTAATTCTTTGGCCAGCATTTTGGATGAAATTCCCGTCACTTCACGTTGAATTTTCTTAAAGGTGTTTTTCTCGGCAGCTTGATTGTTCAGGTGGCGCATGATGCGTAATTTCCATTTGCCACCCAATACTTCCAGGCTATCAATAATCGCGGCAAGCTCCTGTTCACAGGTGGGCTCCGGTAATTTTTCGTTGATGTTTGTAATGGCCATAGAATGCAGGTGGTTATTCCGGGGTTACCGCATACCTCGCGTTAACCCATGACAATGATAACCGATTGACTTCTAATTTTGGTGGTTTGTTTGACAGAAGATATCCCCTAAGATTTTGCCCGATGAAAAAACTCGACTACTATGTACTGGATGTATTTGCCGACCAACGCTATACGGGGAATCAACTGTCAGTTGTTTACTGTAATGAGCCATTGACCCTCCGGCAGTATCATGAGATTTCACGCGAGTTCGGCTATTCCGAAACCTCTTTCATTCACTATTCGGAGCAGGAGAGCGTATTGATAGTACGATCCTTTACGCCAGCGGAATTCGAGGTGGTCGGAGCAGGACATAATCTACTCGGCGCTGTATGCCTGGCATTGCTGAAAGGCTGGAACATTTTTAAAAATCAGCATGATGGTACATCGGTGATGATCGGCGGTATACGGATTCCGTTGAAGATCTGTCAGCAAGGTAATTTGCCATCTGTGTCTATGAGGCAGCAACCGGCTAAAATAATCCGGCGTGTCCCCATGGAAATCATTGCACCGGCTGTGGGGCTGCGCCCGGAAGACCTGTCCCTGAATGGATGGGACGCCAGCGTGGTAGAGACAGAAGTTGCACACCTAATGATTCCCGTGAAAGATCAGCAGACGCTGCGCGCAGCAAGTTCCGCCAAGGCCCGCTTGAAAGAGCTGTCGGAAGCGTGTGGTTTTGAGGGCAGTTATCTTTTTACCACCAATCAACCCGACGGGGAATTCATTGCGGAAACGAGATTCTTCAATCCCGGTATTGGCATTGACGAAGATCCAGCTACCGGCACCGCGGCAGGTCCGCTATCGGGCTACCTGGCAACGCTCGGATACCTGAAAAACAACCAGGACTATAAAATCTTGCAAGGGACAGTTGTACAACATCCATCGATCATACAGGTTTATGTCGCCAGCGATGGTGTCTGGGTAAGCGGGACATCTGTCATTGTCATGGAAGGAAAAATATACGTTTGATCTGTTTCAGTATAGGAAATCAAACACGTTAGTGTTGTAAAAAAAACAAAGCCATTCCGTCTTAACCGGAACGGCTTTGTTGTAAAATAAATAATGTGTTATGCGAACGATCAGTGTGTCTCTTCTTCACTTTCCTCGTGCGCAGTTTCAAGGGAAGGATTGTTGATCACCTGTCCAAAGAACACCGCATTCAGAAAGATGCGCGCTGTCCCATACCAGTAACCTCTGAAGTAAGGATCATCGGCAAATAAGATAACACGACCTCTGCCGGCGTTGTTCACCACAACCGATGCACTGCTCGCGATGCGCTTCAGGTTAGCTTTGGAGACATAGCCGCTGACCAACGGGCTTGCTGTATACTTCACTACCGTGGCATATGGATTCTTGCTGCTCTTCAGAAACGTATTGCCATTTTTAAAGATGTAGATCCTCCGGTTCTCGAAGCCGAATCCCAGCGGATGCGAAGTGTCCAGATCGGCTGTGTAGATAGAACCTTCGATGGATTTCGGTCCTTCAATTTCATTGCTTTTTATAAAATCGAAGCGGTTGGTTTGCGTGCTGTCGGTTTTTGATTCAGACAGAAGCTTTTCACTCACCAGTCCCTGTTTTATGGCCCACTCGCTCGCATTCTTGATCGTAATAAGTGTATTGCCTTGCTCGATCCAGGTTTTCAATTTACCGACCGTATTTTTATCGATGGCGCTGTAGTTACCACCAACCAAAACCAATACGTTGTAGCGTGTCCAATCGAGGCGGCCTACATTGTTGATGTCGACTTTGGATACCGGGTAGCCGATCTGCTTGTTGAGCAGAAACCACAGCTGTCCCGCCTCAGCGGAATTGATACCTTGCCCCACCAGTAACGCAGTCTGCGGCTTTTCCAAGGCGCGGATGTTGTTGCTACCAAGGTCAATTCCTTTTGCATTGAAGCCTGTTGAGACGGCCGTAAACGAAACATGTGATTCGTCGCTAACTCGTTGTACAATGCGAAACAACGAATCGGAAGATAGTTTCTGCCACGCGACCGGGATAACGATTGTGCCCTGCGAAAAATCTTTGCGAACACCTTTCTCCTCAATTGTAAAAGGTTTGAAAGAAACTTTTGTAAGCAGTCCTGATTGCTGGAGGGCGTGAAGGGCCTTCGAGGCATTATAGTCAGACCAATTTAGCAGATAGGCATATTCGGACTTTCCATGTTCTACTTGCCCTGCCGGTATTTTGGATTCCGCTACTCGTGCGCCTTGTCCCAGGTTGCTGTCTTTTATTTTGGCGAACGGCACTCCGTAGCCGTGCGCGACGGCCCAGCCGGTAACATCGTAAAATACACTATCGTGAAAATGTGTAACTTCTTCAAAGATCGAGTGGATAATGCGGTAGTGCGGCTGTCCCGTCGGGACAATGTACGACTTTCCTTTTTCAAATCGTTTTCCTTCTACCGTGGTAGTCGAGCTGGTTTCGTATACTTCCAGCTTGTGCCCGAGTAGGAGGGACAGGAATTTTTGGTTGATGGTTTCATCCACACTGCTTCCGAAAATGAAAGCCTTGTTGGGATTCTTTCTGGCGTCGTCCAGCGCAGAGCTGAAAAATTTACGTTGATGGCGCAGCAACAATTCCTTCTCGGCCACCGCGCCACGCACGGTGGCAATGCCGGTGAGCAGGTGGTTGCGGATGGTGAAAGGAAACGTGACAACGCCCTGGTTGCTTTCCTGTGCCAGGCCGCGCGAGCTGCCCACCTCAAAGGTTATACCCACGCCGCCCTGGAAGTCAGGATAGGTCGAGCCATAAATAGCCGACAGATTATCGAATTGCTCCTTTGTCCAATATAATGTCCCGACGCTATTAAGCGCTTCTGCATGATATCGCGCCAGCTTTACATTGAGGACATCGTAAGTCTCCCGCGGAATGATAGCGCTCTCAGAACCATACGGTTTGGATGGCTCGAAATAGTAGGTGCTGTTGGTCCCCATTTCGTGAAAGTCTATTTGGACATTGGGATACCAAGTATGATAAAAGTTCAAACGATTCTGGCTTTCCACGTGTACGGCCGACAGCCAGTCGCGATTCAGATCAAATAGAAAATGATTTGTCCGGCCCATGGGCCAAAGCTCGGTATGCTCGCGATCCAGAGGATCGGTTACGGGCGGAAATGATTTGTTCTGGTTATGCCATGCTGCCGCGCGGTCACGGCCGTCCGGGTTGATGGAGGGATCGAACGTTACCACCGCCTCGCGCAAGAACTTCTGCGTCTCCTCGTCTTTGGAAGCTACCAGGTAATAGAACGTGAGCAACGCGGCTTCGCCACTGGATGTCTCATTGCCATGCACTGAATACCCCAGGTGTACAAATACCGGCTGACTTTTATAATCCGGCTCGGCTGCTTTCGGGTTAACAAGTTTCAAATGTTCCGTACGGATGCTTTCCAGCTTGCTGTGATTTTCCGCAGAGGTTACCGTGGCGATAATTTGGACACGTTCTTCGTATGTCTTGCCGATTTCTTTCACCGATACTTTATCAGACAGCCGATCGAGCTCTTTAAAGTAGGCAACGATCTGATCGTGGCGCGTATAATGAGAGCCGATCGAATAACCCAGAAATTTTTCAGGCGATGGGATGGCAGGATCAAAATCTCCTTTGGGAAAATAGTAGCGGTCCTGTGCCGATACAGGCGTGGTAATCACCAAGAGCAGAAGGAGTCCTGTTCGCAAGAATGTATGTATCATAAACTATTGAATGATTTTTAGTGAGTAGTTTTAATATCCGGGGTTTTGATCGCCGGCCAAATCCGGGTCCGACCCGATGTCCACCAGCGGAATTGGGAACAGCCATTTACGCGTATCCGTCACTCCTAGTACGTCGCCCGCTCGTTTGGTCCGCACCAGATCAAACCACCGGTGTGCTTCAAACGCGAACTCGAATCGGCGTTCCTCTTCAATAGCGCGTAGAATTTCTGTTTTGGTGGTTGCCGTGCTGGCACCAAGTCCCGCACGCTGACGCACTGCGTTGAGATCGGCCAGGGCGCCATCCGTGCCTGTCAGCTTGTCCAATTGCGCACGTGCCTCGGCACGGATGAGGTACAGCTCTGCGATGCGCAGAATATAGGCGGGGTCGTCGCGTTGTCCCGAACGGTTATATAAATTTCCGTAGATGAACGTTGAGGATCCCGATGTCACCGAAGCCAGCAAGGCCGAACGATTTCCTCCCTTCGCACTGAGCTCGGCGATAAAGTCTGCTGTCGGTTGAAAGTTGTATTGTCCACCGAGCGCGCTGGGGAACCAGTTGTTCCAGATGGTGTTGGGATCGGCATT
>JAESFU010000661.1_pt1 | contig 13783 bp, 14 predicted proteins | sample 9269461 | NCBI WGS metagenome assembly JAESFU01 (sample SAMN14502556, study PRJNA617107) | algae metagenome | isolation source: Stenomitos rutilans HA7619-LM2 and co-occurring heterotrophs from cave walls | place: USA: Waikapalae cave, Hawaii | collected 2009-07-28
AATTGCGATTGCCTCGGCCGGATCGGTCGGTGGTGAATGAGTGATAGGCAAGACCTGAACGATCTTCCGATTGGCATCATCGAATGACACAAGAATGATTGCACACGGCCGATCCTTCCGCCCCTCCTCGTGTCCAGCCTCTGCCTCTCTCAACCAGAGGTACGAGTATCCGATGACCAGTCCGGGTAGGGGTTCCGGAACAATCACGGCTTCCAATCTGCGAGTTCGCTGTCCAGATGCTCGTGACCACTGGGCATCTTACTTCGGGCGACCGCATCGACTTCCAGCTCCGTAAGTTCGCCGGTGGCCACGACGCGCCGGTCTCGTTTCTTGAGGCGGGCATATTCCTGGGCGGACAACAATACCAGCCGATCCCGCCCATTGCGGGTAATCGTAACCGGCTCTCCAAGAGCCATGTCGGTCAAACTACCGTAATTCTTGATAAATTCGGCGGACGAGACGCGCATTATTCAAGTCTTTCGAATAATTCAGATCTTTCGAATTTAGTGAATTTGGCGCCCGTCTTCAAGCCCTCATCCTCAAAACCTCTCCACCTTGAACGGCGCCAGATCGATATTGCTCTTACGCCCGCTCATCAATTCGCTGAGCAAGCGCCCGCTCGACGGCCCCCATGTCAGGCCCATATGGCCATGTCCGAAGCCGTACCAGACATTGCCCATGCGCGAGGCCTTGGAGATGACCGGCAAGGAATCGGGCGTGCCCGGCCGGCGCCCCATCCAGCGCGTCGTATCGGGGCCGGGTTCGTTCATTCCCGGCAGCACCTTCTTGAAAATCCGCCACAGATTGTCGGCGCGCTGCCAGTTGGGCGCCGCCGTCAATCCGCCGAACTCATCCGTGCCGGCAAGCCGCAATCCCATTTCCATCGGCGTTGCGGCGCCCGGCGTCGATGCATAGGTAATCGAGCGCGTCAGCGTTACGCCCGGCTTCGGCAATACCATGTGATAGCCGCGCTCGGCTTCGAGCAGAACCTTGTCGCCGAATTCGAGGGCGAGGAGATGCGACCAGGCGCCGGCGCAGACCACCAGTTGATCGAGCTTGCGCCGCGCGCCGCTTTTGAGCACCACTTCGCTCGCCCGTCCGCCGTCTTGAACGATCGAAGCAACTTCATCGGCGATGATCTCGCCGCCATTGCGCGACACCGTCGCGGCAATACTCTTCACCACGCGCTCCGGATTCTTGACGAAGTACCAGCCGCCGTGAAACGCGCCGCAGGGAATGTGTTTCGAGAGTGCCGGCTCGATCTCGCGGCATTCGTCGCCCGAAAGCCGCTTCGCCTCATAGCCATGCGCCTTCTTGACCGCGTGCTCATGCGCCTCGGCGTGATATTGCGCCTCGTTGTCGTAAAGTCTCAGCGTATCCGTCTTGACCAGAAGATCGCTTGCTCTCGCGTCTGCCAGTAGGCTCTCGAGATCGCTCACCGCCCGCAACGCAAGATTGGCGCGCGCCTCGGTGATCGCCTTGACGCGATCGGGCATGGCATTGCGCCCGGCCGCTATGAACCATGGCAAAGCCTTTGGCAGATAGCTCCAGCGGATTGTCAACGGTCCAAGCGGATCCATCAGCCATCCCGGCACCTTCATGAGGATGCGCGGATGGATGGTCGGCACGATTTCGCAGAAGGCGATGCCGCCGGCATTGCCGAAGGAACAGCCTTCGCCAGGCGGCACGCGATCGATGACCGCAACTTTGTAGCCTGCGCGCTGCAGGAAAGCGGCGGTCGACATGCCGATGATGCCGGCGCCGATGATCGTCGCGTGAGGAGAATTAGCTTGTGTCATGAAGATTTCGAACCAGGGCGGGCGAAGAACTTCTCACAATATTGCGCGAAGGTCGAGACGAGCCGGGTCGGCCGCGACGCTTTGAGGCTGGCGAGCGAGATGACGCCGAGTTCGGTTGCCTCCGCGATCGGCCGGATCGCCAGGGACTCGCCGTCATAGGTGTGATCGCCATAGGGCCTTGTGATGAGCAATGAATAGCCGAGCCCTTGCCCGACCATGCCGCGCACCAGTTCGAGCGATGGCGATGCGACCGAGACTTTCGGCGTGATCCCGTGCTGGTCGAAGAGGCGCAGGAAATAGGTCCGGCTCGGTGCGATATCGAGCAGGATCAACGGCTCTTGCGCCAGTTGGCGCAAAGATACTTTGCGCTTGCGGGCGAGGGGGTGCGAAGCCGGAAGCAATGCATAAGGCTCCATCGTCGCAAGATCGGTGACGCTGAGTTCTTCCGGCATATCGAGCCGGTAGAGCAAGGCGAGATCGAAGCGCCCGGCGCGCAGACCGGCGATGAGATCGTCCTGGATCCCTTCCTTTAACATGAGCTCGGCCTGCGGATAGAGCTTGCGGAATCCGGAAAACAGCTTCGGAATGAAGACCGGTGCGAAGGTGACGAAGCAGCCGAGCGTCAATTGCCCTGCGATCTCTGTTCCTGCCGACTCCGCCTCGCGCTGGAAATCCTGTGCTTGGGCGAGGAGACTCCGGGCCGCAGCCAAAAACCGCAACCCCGCCGTCGTCGGCGTGACGCCTTGCGCATGATGGCGGATGAAGACCTGAAGGCCGAGTTGCGCCTCGAGCTTCATCAATGCTGCCGAGACTGACGGCTGCGCCACCCGCAATCGCTCGGCCGCGCCCGCCACCGATCCGCAATCGGCGATGGCGACCGCATATTCGAGTTGGCGCAGCGTATAGAGCAGCATAGGTAAAATCTATCCAATCCGGAGAAATTATCTATTTTTCCTAGCTTTCGTCCAGTGGCAATGCTGTTTCATCCATCGGGAGGGAGAGCCGCCATGCTTCGGGAAACCTTCGAGCTTGAATCAGCCGAACGCTTCATCGCGGCCATGGGCATGGCGGCAACCTCGGTGACGGTCGTGACCACCAATGGCGATGCCGGCCGCTTTGGCTTGACCGTCAGTGCCTTTTCCTCGGTCTCGGCCGAGCCGCCTATGGTTCTGATTTGCGTCAATCGCAAGAGCCCGGCATCGGCGGCGATCGAGGCGAACGGCTTCTTCGCCGTCAATGTTCTTGCCGCCGAAGCGCGCCCGGTTGCGGAAACCTTCGCCGGTCGTCCGAAGAGCGGCAAACCGTTCGATTTTGCCGAGCATGACTGGCATGATGGTCGTCACGGCCAGCCGATACTTGGGGAGGCGACCGCTATCTTCGAATGCGCGCTCGAAAATGCATTCGATGCCGGCACGCATCGTATCTTTCTCGGCCGGGTCGGCAGTGCCTGTCGCGGCGAGGCCGCCCCGCTCGTTTATTGCAACAGGGATTTCCGGCGCATTGCCGCCTATTGAGGAGACCGCATCGATGCTCAGAACCGGCAATGAATACCGCGAGTCGATCCGTGACGGCCGCGAAGTCCACATGAATGGCGAGCGCATTCGCGATGTCGCAACCCATCCCGCCTTCAAGCCGGTGATCGACATCCGCGCCCGCATCTACGACATGGCGCATGAGCCGAAGCTCCAGGGCCTCATGACCTTCGAGGAGAATGGCGAGCGCTCGCCCATCGGTCTCAAATTGCCTTTCACGCCGAAAGACTGGGAGGACAAGCGCAAGGCCGTTGATGCCGTCATGTGGGACATCGGCGGCGTCGTCACCCGTGTCGGCGACGAGACGATCGGCGAAATGTGGTCGCTCTGGGACGGCAAGGACATCCTGAACGAGATCGATCCGCGTTTTGCCCAGAACATCGAGAAGCACATTCACCGCGCCATCAAGCTCGACCCCTTCCACGTCTCCGCTAACACCGATCCCAAGGGCGATCGCTCCAAGCGCCCGCAGGAACAGGATCCCGACATGCTCGTCCATGTCGTGAAGGAGACCGATGCCGGTATCATCATCCGCGGCGCCAAGTATGAAACGGCTGCGGCCTATGCCAACCAGGCCTTCCTCAAACCCACCATCGCCAACTGGGGCGACTCGAAGCTTTCAGAATACGCATTGGGCTGCATCGTCAGGATGGATGCACCCGGTGTGAAGCACATCTGCCGCACCGGCTTCACCGGTCGTGCGCCGGAGCGCGATTATCCGCTCTCCAATCGCTTCGATGAAGTCGATACTCTGATGATTCTCGACAATGTGTTGATCCCGTGGGAGGACATCCTCTTCTATCAGCACACGCGCGCCGCCGCTTTCATCCGCCAGACCTTGCACCGCTACTCGGCCTTCCCCTTCGTGCAGCGGACCTTGTCTTTCGCCGACCTCATGATCGGTGCCGCTCTGTGGAATGCGCGCCAGACCGGCCTCGACAAGCAGCAGGCCGTGCAGGAGAAACTTGCAGAACTCGCCGTCTGGCGCGAAGGCATCAACGCGCATCTGACTGCCGCGATCGCCACCGGCGAGAAGAGCCCCAATGGCCTCCTTATGCCGAACCAGTCATTGCTGATGACCGGTCGCGTCCATGCCATGACGAACCTGCCGCGCATGATCCACATCGCGCGCGAATTATGCGGCGGGCAGATTTGCGTGACACCCGATGCCGCGGCCTTCGAGAACCCTGAAACGGCCAAGTGGCTCCAGAAGTACTACACGATCAATGACGAATGGATCGCCGAGGACCGCCGCAAGCTCATGGCCTTCGCGCGCGATCTCCTCAATTCGGATTACGCCGGCCATCGCCTCACCTTCCAGCTGTTCGCCCAGGCGCCGCCTTTCGCGCATCTCGCCGCCGTCTATCGCACCTTCGACTGGAACGGTCCGCTCGAATTCGCGCAGAAGTCGGCCGGCCTCTCGGATCGCATCTGGGGCACACACAAACAGGCGGCGGAGTAGATGCCGCGAAACCAGCTCTCACCGTCACCCCAGCGAAAGCTGGGGTCCCCTGAATCATTTCCACAACGACAGCGATTCAGGGGATGCCAGCTTTCGCTGGCATGACGTAAGCTATGTTTGTACGCATCAACGCGACCAAGGACTCCCATGACCGCCCATAAGCGCATTCGCCCGTTCAATACCAAGCAGACTTACCCCGAGCAGAAGCTCGACAACGATCTCTGCCAGGCCGTCGTGGCCAGAGGCACGATGGTCTTTCTGCGCGGCCAGGTCGCCCAGGATCTCGACAGCCGAGAATCGCTGCATGTCGGCGACGCCACGGCGCAGACGGCGAAGACGATGGCCAACATCAAGATGCTGATGGAGGAATCGGGCGGCTCGCTCGATCACATCTGCCGCATCGTCGTCTATCTCACCGACATCCGCTATCGCGAAGCCGTCTATCGCGAGATGGGCAAGTGGCTCAAAGGCGTGTTCCCATGCTCGACGGGTCTGGTCATCTCCGCCCTTGCACGGCCCGAATGGATTGTGGAGATTGAGGCAACCGCCGTCATACCGGATTGAGGAAGTGCCCCTCATCCGGCCTTCGGCCACCTTCTCCCCGCACTGCGCGCAGGGAGAAGGGAACTAGAACTTCCTTCTCCCCGTGCTTTGCGGGGAGAAGGTGCTGCGTAGCAGCGGATGAGGGGCTTCCTTCATCCGGCGAGAGGAGGCTCTTATGACGACTGAAGCCAGGACCAGTGCATTACTCGCCGGACTCCACGACGTCGCGCGCTCGCCGCTCGAGGAAGCCTTCACCATCCCGCCGGCGATCTATTCGTCACCGGAAATCCACGCGCTCGAAGCCCAGCGCATCTTCGCAACCGACTGGCTCTGTCCGGGCCTCGCCGATGATATCCCCAAGCCCGGCGACTACATCACCTATAAGATCAATGACCAGCCGATCTTCGTGATCCGTGGCAAGGACGGCGGCATTCGCTCCTTCTCGAATGTCTGCCTGCATCGCATGATGACGCTCGTCGAGGACAGCGGCAATTGCGGCCGCATTACGTGCCCTTACCACGGGTGGACCTACGACACCGAAGGCCGCGTCATCGGTGCGGGCTATATGGGCCATCGCGATCCCGAATTCGACAAGAAGGGCTATCGCCTCCCGGAATTGCGCACCGAAATCTGGCATGGCTGGATCTACGTGACGCTCAACAAGGACGCGCCTCCCGTCGCCAAGCTTCTCGCCGAATTGGATCCGCATGTCGCGCGTTACGGGCTCGAAAACTACGTCTCGGTCGCGCGCCAGGATCACGTCTGGAAGACCAACTGGAAGCTCCTCACCGAGAATTTCATGGAAGGCTATCACCTTCCCGTCGCGCATAAGGCGACCGTCGGCGCCTGGATGCCGATCGATTCCGTCGGCTTCCCCGACAAGGTCTATGACGCCTTCACTTGGCAGACCTTTGTCAAGGACGAAAACGCCAAATATGGCCGCGCCCATCCCAGCAACACGCGCCTTGAAGGCGAATGGCGTTACACGACCGTGATGCCGACGGTTTTTCCCTCGCATATGTATGTGCTGGCGCCCGATCACATGTGGTACCTGAGTCTCAGGCCCAAGAGCGTCGATGAAGTGCATATCCGCTTCGGTCTCGCCTTGGCGCCCGAAGTCAACGAGGCGCTCGGCGATACGCGCCCGCAATGGCTTGAAGAAGTCATCACCTTCTTCGACAAGGTCAATGCCGAGGATAAATTTGTCGTCGAAGGCATCGCGGTCGGTTCGCGCGCGCCGCTTGCCAAACCTGGCCCCTTGAGTTGGCTCGAGCGTGAGGTGCATGATTTCGCCCGCTATCTCGACCGCCGCCTCAATGGCCCGGCATCGGGCCTCATCAGGGAAGCCGCTGAATGACCTTTTCGATTGCCGGCCGTTGCGCCCGTACGGGCATGTTCGGCGTCGCCATCACCACATCCTCGATCTGCGTCGGCGCGCGCTGCCCGCATGCACGCTCCGGGGTCGGCGCGGTTTCGACGCAGAACATCACCGATCCGGATTTGGCTCGCTTAGTCCTCAACGAGATGGAAGCCGGTCATTCGGCACGCGACGCGATCGAACGCGTCACCGAGGATCGTCCCAACATCAACTATCGCCAGTTGATCGCCGTCGATTCCAACGGCTCGGTCGGAAGCTGGACCGGCACGCATATCCTCGGCACCAATGGCGTCTCGGAGGGCGAGGACTGCATCGCCGCCGGCAATCTCCTGAAAACCGCTGCCGTGCCCATCGCCATGACGGATGCCTTCGCCGCCAATGCCAGTCGCCATTTGGCTGAGCGACTCTTGCGCTCGCTCGAAGCCGGCGTGTCGGCCGGCGGCGAAGCGGGTCCCGTCCACTCCGCGGCCTTGCTCGTTCATCACGAGCAGCGCTTTGCGCTGGTCGATCTGCGCTGCGATTGGGCGGATCACGATCCGGTTAAGGTCTTGCGCAAATTGTGGATCGATTACGAGCCGCAGATGGATGCGTACCTAACTCGCGCCCTCGATCCCTCGAAAGCCCCGAGCTACGGCGTGAAGGGCGATCCTTAACATCATCCGCCTGCTGATCGTCATGCCAGCGAAAGCTGGCATCCCCTGACGCGGTGCCGCTAGCGGAGATGATTCAGGGGACCCCAGCTTTCGCTGGGGTGACGGACACGACAGATGTCACGGACTCGGTGCGACGAACGGGTTCGTTTCGACCGCCTTAATATTCGTCTCATAGCAGCTATCGAGCCGCGACAGCGCCGCCGCGCTCTTGTCGAGCGACACCTTGATCGTCGAACCGGCGCCGCGCACTTCGAGGAGATCGGCCGTCCGCAGCGCTTCGTTGAACTTCTGGTCCGTCAATCCCACGCCGATCGCTTGTGTCGTCGCGGCGACGTCGGACTTCCACACCACTGTGCCTGCCGCGAACTCGACTTGATACTTCTTGCCCTTGCCCAATTTCCAGCGTGGCGAACTCATCGCCAAGGCCAGACCATCCTTGTCACGAGTAATTCGCGTTTCGACACCGTCCTCGTTGGTCCGGCTCATCACGCAGCGGTCGAATTTGTCGCTTTGGGTGAAACTTGCCTCGATCTGCCACGGCCCGATTGTGATCGCCTTCTCGGTTTCGGCATAGGCGCTCGCCGTCATCGCAACCACGCTTCCGAGTATCAGCATTGCCCTCATTTTGCGCCTCCAATGGACGGACGTGAGCGCTCACGGTCGTTGACCGCTCCTAGAAGACCTGAATACTGTGAGGTCGATTTTGTTCCCGTCCTCTACCGTCATGCCAGCGAAAGCTGGCATCCCCTGAATCGCTTCAGCAACGGAAATGGCTCAGGGGACCCCAGCTTTCGCTGGGGTGACGATTAGGGTTGTGGATGAGAAGACAAAACCACTTCACTCCACCGCGAGCGAAGCCCCTCCAAGCTCTTCGATCTCGATCTTGACCTCATCGCCGGCATTCAGCCACTTGGTCTCAACGAGACTGCCGAGGAACACGAACTCGCCGCGCTGCAAACCTAATCCACGTGCGGCGCGAGCGTTGGCAAGCCAGGCAAGCGCTTCGAGCGGATGTCCGAGAACCATCGCTCCATGTCCGGTGCCGACTTCTACGCCGTTGATCAGTGTGCGGCCTTTCAGTGTGGCGAGGTCGAACTTGCGCCAGTCTCGCACCGGCCGCCCGAGCACGCAGCCGGCGTTGAAGAAATTATCGCCGATCAGGCTTGGCACGCCGAGCGTGCGATAAGCGGTATAGCGGTCATCCACGATCTCGATCCCGGCCATGACCGCGCCGACTGCCTCTGCAACGCGCGCACGGTCGAACGGCGCATCATCCGGTATGATATCGCGGGCAAGCTCGACGGCGATCTCGCATTCGGCCCCGAGCCTGCGGAAGTCTTGCGCGCGCAACTTCGCCCGCTCTTCGGCGACGGTGGATTTGAAAACCTCTCCGGAACATGGCGAATGGATTCCGAGAAAGGCCTGCATGACAGGAGTGGTGCAGCCGATCTTATGACCGGCGACGCCGCCAAGGCCCGATGCGGACAGAATCCGATTTGCGCGCGCCTGGACCTCGTAACCCTCGGCCTCGCGCACGGGCCGCATGTCGGCCGGCACATCGAGCGCTTCCCGCAAGATGCGCCGCTGCGCAATGGTTTCTGCGGCCTTGGTCAGCTTGGCGTCGTTCATTGCAGCACCGGACTGGGGAGCAGGCAGGGCAGGGCCCCGAAGGTCGCCGGCCTTTCCGGTTCGCGTTGGCCAAACGCTTCCCCGGGTGGCGCGCCCGTGCGGGGCCCTCCTGCAGTGGATCGGATTTCGGGCCCCGATCCTGGCCTCCTATTCACGATGTCAATCAGCGGTAGGCAAGGCACGTCTATTGCTGATATAGAACTTATAGGGAACATATGCAAGGACTTTTCTACGCTGTTAGGGAATAAGTGCTAACATGTTACACCGCCAATGCGTCGACCAGCCGCCCAAGCATGGCGTCGCACTGCTTGAGCTGATCGCGCGAGATATATTCGTCGGGCTTGTGCGCCACCGCGATCGAGCCCGGACCGCACACCACCGCCGGCACGCCAAGATCGCGCGTGAACAATCCGCCCTCGGTGCCGAAGCTGATCTTGCCCGTCGAATTGCCGCCCGTCAGCCTACGGACGAAATTGACCGCATCGCTGTCGACCGGCGTGTCGAGAGCGGGGTAGCTCGGAAGCGCGGTAAATTCGAACCGAGCCTTCGGATAGACCTTTCGCGCCCGCTCGGCGATGGCTTCAGCCTTGACCTCGATCAGTTGCAGGACCGCTTCGCCGTCATCGGCGGGCAGGTGGCGCACTTCGTAATCCATCTGGCAAAGGTTCGGCACGATGTTGAGCGCTTCGCCGCCGTTGATCTTGCCGACATGCAGCGTCGTGTAGGCAACCTCGTAATCGCCGTCGCGCGCGCCGTTGCGCGCGATATCGTCCTGCACGGCGCGGATTTCCGTTATGAGGTCGGAGATCATGTAGATCGCATTGACGCCCATCGGCGCGAGACTCGAATGCGCCTCGAGCCCATGCGCGACGGCACGCCTGCCGAGCTTCCCCTTATGCGCGGTGACCGCCTGCATCGAGGTCGGCTCGCCGATGATCACCATGCGCGGCCGCGGTTCGACATCCTTCAGCATGCTGATCAATCGTCGCACGCCGAGGCACCCGACTTCCTCGTCATAGGAGAAGGCGAAATGAATGGGGATGGTGAGTTCACGCTTGAGCGCCGCCGGTGCCATGGCCATGCAGGATGCGATGAAGCCCTTCATGTCGGCGCTGCCGCGGCCATAGAACTTGCCGTCCCGCTCCACCATGCGAAACGGATCGCTCGACCAGTCCTGCCCCTCGACAGGCACGACGTCGCTATGACCCGAGAGCACGATGCCGGGCTTGTCCTTCGGCCCGATGGTGGCGAAAAGGTTGGCCTTGCGCCCGTCCTCGCTCGGCACCAGTTGCGAAGTGATACCGAGACCGTCGAATATCTCGCGCACATAGTGGATGAGATCGAGATTGCTGTCGCGACTGACGGTCGGAAAGCCGATGAGTTTGTCGAGATAGGTCTCGGTCGGGGTCATGCAAGAATCCTGCGCGGGAGAAAATCTGGTATTTGACCTGATGGTCGGGACCAAGATTTAGCATGGCGAGGCAGGCCCGCATCATAATTCCGGGCTCAGCCCATTTCATCGTCCACCGTTCGCGGCCCGGCGTCCCGCTATTCCGCGAGGAGCGTGACTATACCCGCTACCGCGCCCTTCTCGCCGAAAAGTCTGCCATTCATGCCGTGACGGTCGGCTTCGTGGTGCTCGAACCGGACCATGTCGAATTGCTCCTGACGCCTCAAACCCGCGAAGGCCTCGCCCGCGCAGTCGGCGCAACCCACCGGCTCTATGCCCGCCATCGCGATCTCGGCGAGAATGCCCTCTGGGCCGGACGCTTCCAGTCCTGTCCGATCTCCCCCTCACTTGCTGACGACCCGGAAGCAAACCGCGCAAGTTTGCTAGCCGCGGCTAGTCGCGGCCGCCCAGTCGGCGAGCCTGACTTCATCGCCCTTTGTGAGAGTCAAACCGGCCGGAATTTCGTGCCCAAGCGCCGTGGCCGCAAGCCCAAAAGGTAAACAGCGCTGTTCTTTCGCCGGTAACATTCATCGTCTAGTTTGCCGCCCGACCGATACCGGAAGAATCAACCATGTCGACCATCTCCACCGATCTCAAGACCGGAGCGCTCGTCTATCACCGCGAGCCGAAGCCGGGGAAGCTCGAGATCCAGGCCACCAAGCCGCTTGCCAACCAGCGCGACCTGGCGCTCGCCTATTCGCCCGGCGTCGCCGCCGTCTCGGAAGCCATCCGCGACGAGCCCGCGACCGCGGCGCTCTATACCGCGCGCGCCAATCTCGTCGCCGTCGTCTCGAATGGTACCGCCGTGCTTGGCCTCGGCGATATCGGTCCGCTCGCCGCCAAGCCCGTCATGGAAGGCAAGGCGGTGCTCTTCAAGAAATTCGCCGGCATCGATGTCTTCGACATCGAGCTTGCCGAGAAGAATGTCGACAAGCTCGTCGACATCATTGCGGCGCTCGAACCGACCTTTGGCGGCATCAATCTCGAAGACATCAAGGCGCCGGAGTGCTTCGAGCTCGAGCGGCGTCTGCGCGAGCGCATGCGTATCCCGGTATTCCATGATGATCAGCACGGCACTGCGATCATTGTCGGTGCCGCCGTCACCAATGCGCTAGCGATTGCCGGCAAGAATCTCGCCGACGTGAAGATTGTCGCATCCGGTGCCGGCGCAGCCGCGCTCGCTTGCCTCGATCTTCTCCTGCTGCTTGGTGCCAAGCGCGAGAATATCTGGGTGAGCGATATCGAAGGCGTGGTCTATGAAGGCCGCACCGCGCTGATGGATCAGTGGAAGGCGCGGTTCGCGCAAAAGACCGACAAGCGCAAGCTCGCCGATGTCATAGCCGGCGCTGATATCTTTCTTGGTCTCTCGGCCGGCGGCGTCCTCAAGCCCGAAATGGCCGCCTCGATGGCGAAAGATCCGTTGATCCTAGCTCTTGCCAATCCGACGCCCGAGATCATGCCGGAAGCAGCGCTTGCGGCAAAGCCCGATGCGATGATCTGCACCGGTCGCTCCGACTATCCGAACCAGGTCAACAACGTCCTTTGCTTTCCTTACGTATTCCGCGGCGCCCTCGATGTCGGCGCTACGGCCATCAACGAGCCGATGAAGCTTGCAGCCGTGGCGGCCATTGCCGAACTCGCGCGCGAAGCCCCGTCCGATGTCGCCGCCCGCGCCTATGGCGGCGAGGTACGCCTCTTCGGTCGCGAGTCCTTGATCCCATCGCCCTTCGATCCGCGTTTGATACTTCGCGTCGCACCCGCGATCGCCAAGGCCGCCATGGATACAGGCGTCGCCACACGGCCGATCGCCGATCTCCGGGCTTACGAGGAAAGCCTTGAGCGCTTCGTGTTCCGCTCGGGCTTTATCATGCGGCGCATCTTTGCTGCGGCGAAGGCGGCTCCGAAGCGCATCATCTATGCCGATGGCGAGGATGAGCGCGTATTGCGTGCCGCGCAGGTCATGCGCGAGGAAAAAATCGCGATCCCGATCTTGATCGGTCGCCCGGCGGTCATCGATGCGCGCATCAAGCGCTTTGGCCTCACCGTCAGGCCTGGCATCGATTTCGATATCGTCAACCCGGAAGACGATCCGCGCTACCGCGATTATGTCGCGACCTATGTCGAACTTGGCGGACGCCGCGGCGTGACGCCCGATGCGGCACGAACCCTGGTTCGCACCTCGAACACGGTGATCGCCGCGCTCGCGGTCGCACGCGGCGAGGCGGATGCGATGATCTGCGGCCTCGAAGGCCGTTACCGCGCCAAACTGCGCCACATACGCGATATCATCGGCCTTGCCCCAGGTGCCCATGAATTCGCGGCGATGAGCTTGATGATCACGTCCAAGGGCGCCTTCTTCCTCGCCGATACCCATGTCCAGGCCGACCCGTCGGCCGAGGCGATTGCCGAAATGGTATTGCTCTGCGCCTATCACGTGCGCCGTTTCGGCATGGAGCCGAAGATCGCGCTCGTCAGCCATTCCGATTTCGGCGATTTCGATACCCCGTCGTCGCTCAAGATGCGGAAGGCGCTGTCGATCGTGCTTCAACGCGCGCCGGAACTCGAGATCGACGGCGAGATGCAGGCCGATACCGCATTGATACAGGGCGTGCGCGATCGCAAACTGCCGAACTCGCGATTGAAGGGCGTTGCCAATCTCCTGATCATGTCGGATCTGAGCGCCGCCAACGTCGCCTATCAGACGGTCAAGGTCTTCGGCGATGCATTGCCGGTCGGCCCAATCCTGCTCGGCGCCGCCAAGCCGGTCCATATCCTGACCGGCTCTGTCACCTCGCGCGGCGTCGTCAATGTTTCCGCGATCGCCGTAGCCGAAGTTTGCGCCCGCGCCGGCTGACGGGAACAATCGCACCATCCATGAGTTGCTTCCTCACAAATTGATGGAGCAATCCCCATGGGAAAAACTGTGGAGCGGCCGGAAGCCTTGGCAACCTTTGCGAAGGCGAGCCGGCATGATGGCGTCAAGCCCGATGATCTAGGATTGACGGCAGACAAGAGTACGAGGCCGATCCCGACATCCTCCAAAGACAAGGATCGCGCCGCGACCAAGGTTCTGCAGGAAGGCGTCACCCACAAGGATAAAGGCTCGCGCGAAGCGATCGACAAGCTTCCCGATCGCATCATTGAAAGTCGCAAAGGCGACACCTTGCAGAGCGATGATGACGCATCGCATCTTCAGAAGTCCGATACCCGCAAGGGACAGGAAGGGCAGGGTGACAGGCGCGGATAAGCGCTGCCGCACTCCCGTCCGAAAGGGCCGCACAAAAGTGCGGCCCTTCCTAATTGATCAGGTCCAACCGCGCCGACAATCGTCCGGGAC
>JAESFU010000662.1_pt1 | contig 13763 bp, 13 predicted proteins | sample 9269461 | NCBI WGS metagenome assembly JAESFU01 (sample SAMN14502556, study PRJNA617107) | algae metagenome | isolation source: Stenomitos rutilans HA7619-LM2 and co-occurring heterotrophs from cave walls | place: USA: Waikapalae cave, Hawaii | collected 2009-07-28
TCTCGTACCTGCTTACCGGCTCGCTGATCGTCGAGCAGGTGTTCGGTCTTCCCGGCATCGGCAAGTACTTCATCTCGGCGGCGCTCAACCGCGACTACGGCCTCGTGCTGGGTACGGTCATTCTCTCCATGTTCATCATCCTGCTCCTGAACCTCGTCGTCGACATCGTCTACGCCTGGCTCGACCCCAAAGTGAAATACAGCTGATGGCCGGCATCACCCAAAAAGACGTGGTGCTGACCCGCTACGCCGACAGCCTGGGCAAGGTCGATGCGCCCAAGGGCCGCTCGCTGACGCAGGACGCGCTGCGACGCCTGTTCCGCAACAAGGCCGCGGTGGCGTCGATCATCCTGCTCGCCCTCATCATCCTCATCGCCTTCATCGGCCCGTATTTCGTGCCGTGGGAATATTCCAAGGTGGACTGGTCGGCGATCAGGAAGCCGCCGGACTTCGCCAAGGGCCACTATTTCGGCACCGACGCCAATGGCCGTGACCTCCTGGCACGCACGCTGCAGGGCACGCAGATGTCGCTGATCGTGGCAGCCGTCGCGACAATCGTGTCGGTGGTAATCGGCATCGTCTATGGCGCGGTCGCCGGCTATTTCGGCGGCAAGATCGACGCGATCATGATGCGCTTCGTCGACATCATGTATGCCATGCCCTACGTGCTGTTCGTGATCATCCTCGTGGTGATCTTCGGGCGCTCGCCGGTGCTGCTGTTCGTGGGCATCGGCTGCCTCGAATGGCTGACCATGGCACGTATCGTGCGTGGACAGACGCTGTCGCTGAAGCAGCGCGAGTTCATCGAGGCGGCGCGCGCCGCCGGCACGCCGCCCTTCGGCATCATCATGCGCCACATCGTGCCCAACCTCACCGGACCGGTGGTGATCTACGCGACGCTCACGGTGCCCGAGATCATCATCACCGAGAGCTTCCTCAGCTATCTGGGCCTGGGCGTCCAGGAGCCGGCGACTTCGCTCGGCACGCTGATTTCGGCGGGCGCGGGCGTTGCCGAGGCGCAGCCGTGGCTGCTCATCTTCCCGGCCGTGCTGCTCGTCGTGATGCTGCTCTGCCTGACCTATATCGGCGACGGCCTCCGCGACGCGCTCGATCCGAAGGACCGCTGACATGGCCGATATTCTCGTCGTCGACGATCTCAGCGTCACGTTCCAGCTGCACGATACGGAAGTGCATGCCGTGAGCGGGCTCGACCTGACGCTTGCGCAGGGCGAAACCCTCGCCATCGTGGGTGAATCCGGCTCAGGCAAGAGCCAGGCGTTCCTGTCGATCATGGGCCTGTTGGCCAAGAACGGGCGGGCCACCGGTCGCGCCATGCTTGGCGATGTCGATCTGATCGGCATGAAGCCCGGCGAACTCGATCTGCATCGCGGCAAGGACATCGCGATGATCTTCCAGGATCCGATGACCTCGCTGAACCCGACGCTCAAGGTCCGCACGCAGCTTGCCGAAGTGCTGGTGCGGCACCAGGGTTATAGCGACGAACAGGCCTATCGGGCTGTCGTCGAGATGCTGGAGCGGGTCGGCATTCCTGAACCGGTCAAGCGCGCCAATGCCTATCCGCACGAACTGTCAGGCGGGATGCGGCAGCGCGTGATGATCGCGATGGCGCTCTTGTGCCGGCCGAAAGTGCTGATCGCGGACGAGCCGACCACAGCGCTCGACGTGACGGTGCAGGCGCAGATGCTCGACCTGTTCAAGAACCTCACCAACGATTTCGGCACGGCGCTGGTGCTGATCACGCACGATCTCGGCGTGGTGGCGGGCGTCGCCGACCGGATGATGGTGATGTATGGCGGGCGCTGCGTCGAAAAGGGGCCGGTGGACACGCTGTTCTACGATCCGCGCCACCCCTATACGCTGGGGCTGTTGCACTCGACGCCGCATGTCGGCCATCGCCAGCAGCGGCTCGACCCGATCCAGGGGCTGCCGCCCAGTCTCGAACATCTGCCCTCGGGCTGCGCGTTCCATCCGCGCTGCGCCTTCCGCTTCGATCGGTGCTTTGCCGAGCGGCCACCGCTGTTGCCGGTCGAGGATACGCGCGAGAAGGCGTGCTGGTACCAGGGCGAACTCAACTATGAAAAGGTAGCCTGATGCTGGACAAGCCCCAGGATCTGCTCAGGATCGAGAACCTTTCGAAGAGCTTCTCGATCTCGTCTGGCCTCTTCTCCCGGCCGCTGCAGCTGCGCGCGCTGCAGGATATCAGCTTCACGGTCAAGCGCGGCGAAACGCTCGGTATCGTGGGCGAGAGCGGTTGCGGGAAGTCGACGCTCGGCCGCTGCATCCTGCAGCTCTTGTCACCCGATGACGGCAAGGTGCTGTGGCTCGGCCAGGACATCACGCGGTTGCCTGACGCCGAGATGCGCAAGCGCCGGCGCGACTTGCAGATCATTTTCCAGGATCCGCTGGCGTCGCTGAACCCGCGCATGACGGTGGGCGAGATCATCGCCGATCCGCTGCGCACGCTCATGCCCGAGGTGGACGCCAAGGGACGGCGCGAGCGGGTGCTGCGCACCATGGAGGCAGTCGGGCTGCTGCCCGAGATGATCAACCGCTACCCGCATGAGTTTTCGGGCGGGCAGGCGCAGCGCATCGGCATCGCCCGGGCGCTGATCAGCGAACCCAAGCTCATCGTGTGCGACGAACCGGTGTCGGCGCTGGACGTCTCGATCCAGGCGCAGATCCTCAACCTCCTCTCCGATCTCAAGGAGCGGCTGGGGCTGACGCTGATCTTCATCTCGCACAATCTGAGCGTCGTGCGGCATGTGTCGGACCGGATCCTCGTGCTCTACCTCGGCCGGATCGTCGAGCTCGCCGATGGCGACCAGCTCTACGATGATCCCAAGCACCCCTATACGCGGGCGCTGCTTACGGCGGTGCCGATCCCCGATCCGAAACGGGCGCGACAGCGGACCATCGAGGGGCTGGTGGGCGAAATCCCGTCGCCGATCAACCAGCCGTCGGGCTGCACGTTCCGGACGCGCTGCCGCTACGCGCAGCCGCGCTGTGCGGAGAAGCGCCCGCCGCTCGAGACGCTGCCGGATGGGCGGCTGGTGGCGTGCTTCCGCTGGGACGAGATCGAGCTGAGGTCGGGGGCCTAGGTCGGGGCTGGTGCGTGGGGGATTGCCTTTGCACCGGCTGTCACCCTGCGAAGGCGGGGCCAGCCAGCAGCCCGTGCCAGCGGATAGATGGATCCCTGCCTTCGCAGGGATGACAATCGAGTGTCGGGCGCTTCAGGCGTACGGCATTCCGGCTTGGCGTCAGTGCCGGCGGTTGCTGCCGGTGTAGCCGCTGCGACGGCGGCGGCGGTCGGGGCCGGCATAGCCGCCGGAGGCTACGAAGGGGCGCGGGGCGGCGAGGATCGAGAGCAGTCGCGTCTCGATATGCTTGGCGGCAAAGGGCTTGCGCAGGAATTCGGTGATGCCGGCATCGCGGGCGCTTGCGACGTCGAGCGCGTCCGGCGAGGACGACATCATGATCACCGGGGTGTCGCGGTTCAGGCCCTCGGCGGCCTGGCGGAGGGTGCGCACGAGGGTGACGCCATCGGCGGGGCTCAGCACATCGTTGACCATGATGGCGCCGTAGCGATGCGTGTGGAGCAGACGGGCGGCCGCGTCGGTATCATGCGCCTCGGCGACGCTGCGGACCTTGAGGTGGCGCAGCATCTGGGAGATCAGCGTCGTCATGTGCGACGACGGATCGATGACGAGCAGGTCTAGCGTACTGAGCGTGCTGTCTGGCATGTGGAAAAAGCTACGGGCAAGCCGTTGCCGTGACGTTAATTGCAATGGCCCGGAAAACCAGCGGTTGAGCGTTGACATGTGCCGGATTTGCCCTTAGGTACAGCGCCAATTCGAAGGGCGCGCGGCGCCTCTTTTTATTTCGGTTCCGAGGTTTGGAATGAAAGTCACCAATTCGCTCAAGGCTCTGATGGGTCGCCATCGCGCCAACAAGCTCGTGCGCCGCCGCGGCCGCGTGTACATCATCAACAAGGTGGACAAGCGCTACAAGGCCCGCCAGGGCTGAGCTGCTCACGACGAAGTTGCATGGGCCCGCGTAAGCGGGCCCTTTTGTTTTGTGTTAAGCCTTGTCCGGAATGATCGGGCCGAACAAGGATGCACAGATGAAGCGTTCACGTGCCGTCGTCGTTCAGATCGACCGTCCCTACAAGGACGTCTATGCGTATCTGAGCGATCCGCACCACCTCACCGAGTGGGGACCGGTGAGCGGCGCCGAAGTCGAGCAGATCGGGCCCTATGACTACCGGGTCGAACTGCCACGCGGGCTCACCGTGCTGCGCATCACGCCACCCAATGACTACGGCATTCTCGACTACCAGGTACGGCCCGAGCACGACCCGGACTCCGGACCTGTCACGCCGATGCGGCTCATCGAGAATGGCACCGGCTGCGACGTGGTGGTGCTGTGGTTCCAGCGCGAGGGCGTATCGGACGAGCAGTTCACCTCCGAGATTGAATGGCTTTCCACCGATCTCGAAGTGCTGCGGTCGATGCTCGAGCTGAAGTAGCAGCTACTCGGCGAACTTCGCGATGATGCGCAGCCAGGAGCGGATGCCCTTGTGGTAGCTGCGCAGGTCGTATTTCTCGTTGGGCGAGTGGATGCGGTCATCGTCGAGTGCGAAGCCGATGAGCAGGGTGTCGAGCCCGAGGATGCGCTTGAAATCGCCGGCAACGGGGATCGAACCGCCCGAGCCGATCAGAGCCGCCTCGTTGCCCCACTCATCGGTGAGCGCCGCCGCCGCTTTCTTCAGAAACGCGCCATCGGTTGGTACGACCACGGCGGGACTGCCGCCATGCTCCTCGAAGCGCACGGTGGCGTCGGGGGGCAGGCGGTCGGTGACGTGCTTGCGGAAGGCGGCGCGGATCTTTGCCGGATCCATGCCGGAGACGAGCCGGAACGAGATTTTTGCGCTCGCCTTGGCCGGAATGACGGTCTTGAAGCCGTCGCCGGTGTAACCGCCGGTGATGCCGTTGATCTCGCAGGTCGGGCGCGAGCGCGTCTGCTCGAGCACCGAGCGGCCGGCTTCGCCAGCCGGGGTGGTGAGCCCGACGCTGCCGAGGAATTCCTTCTCGTCATAGGGCAGGCGCTTCCACTGCGCGGCGATCTCGTCGGGCAGCTCGGCGACGTCGTCGTAGAAGCCTTCGATCGCAACGCTGCCGTCGGGGTTGCGCAGCGAGGCGATGATATCCGCTAGCACCTGGATCGGGTTGCGGGCGGCATTGCCATACATGCCGGAGTGGAGGTCGCGGCTGGCGCAGGTGATCTCGACATCTTCGCCGACGATGCCGCGCAGCATGGTGACGATCGACGGGGTGTCGCGGTTCCACAGATCGGTGTCGCAGACGAGCGCGATTTCGGCGGCGCCAAGTTCGGACTTCGCCTGTTCGAGGAAGGGTTTCAGGCTCGGGCTGCCGCTTTCCTCTTCGCCCTCGAAGAAGGTGCTGACCTTGATCGGCAGCGGGCCGTTGACGGCCTTCCAGGCGCGTACGGCTTCGATGAAGGTGAGGAGCTGGCCCTTGTCGTCGGACGTGCCGCGACCGACGATCTCGGCCTCGCCACGGGCGTTCTTGACCTGGGTGGCGACGAACGGATCGGTGTTCCAGAGGTTGCGCGGATCGACCGGCTGCACGTCGTAGTGGCCGTAGAACAGCACATGCGGGCCGGTGGCTGCCTGGTCGTGCCCGACAACCATCGGATGCCCTGTGGTCGTGCGGACCGAAGCGTCAAAGCCGAGCCCGTTGAGTTCGGCCGCGAGCCATGCGGCGGCCTGCTTCACCTCACCGGCATAGGCCGGGTCAGTCGAGATCGAGCGGATGGCGACCAGCGCCTTCAGGCGCTCGACACTATCGGCGAGATGGGCATCGGCATGGGCGAGGGCGGCATCGAGTTTGGACATCGGGTACTCCGGCAGACTAAAATACAAAAGGCGGCCAACATGCCTGTGGCCGCCCCCTCCACCAGCTTCGCTGGTCCCCCTCCCCCGCTATCGCAGGGGAGGATCACCGAGAAGCAGGTGCGTTGCGCTTACGACGAGCCGGCGCCGTCCTGGCGGACGAAGGCGATGCGCAGCATGTTGGTGGCGCCGGGCGTGCCGAGCGGAATGCCGGCGGTGATGGCGATGCGGTCGCCGGGGCGGGCAAGGCCCTCCTGGTAGGCGATGACGCAGGCGCGATCGACCATGTCCTCGAGGTTCACCGCATCGGGGCTTTCGACGCAGTGAACGCCCCAGACGACTGAGAGACGGCGCACGGTGCGCAGGTTCGGCGAGAGGACCAGGATGGGCTTGGCAGGCCGTTCGCGGGCGGCGCGGATCGCGGTCGAGCCCGACGAGGTGTAGGTGACGATCGACGCCAGATCGAGCGTCTCGGCCACCTGGCGGGTCGCGGCGGAAATGGCGTCGGCGGCGGTTGCCTCCGGCTCCACGGCCTGGGCGCGGATGATGCCGCGATAGTTGACGTCGTTTTCGACGGCGACAGCGACCTTGTTCATCATGGTCACGGCTTCGACCGGGTACTGGCCCGAGGCGCTTTCGGCCGAGAGCATCACGGCATCGGCGCCCTCGAACACGGCGATCGACACGTCCGAGACTTCGGCGCGGGTCGGGACCGGCGAGGTGATCATCGACTCCAGCATCTGGGTGGCGACGACGACCGGCTTGCCGTAGCGGCGGGCGATGCGGATCATGCGCTTCTGCAGGCCAGGGACCTGCTCGAGCGGCATTTCGACGCCGAGGTCGCCGCGCGCCACCATGAAGGCGTCGCAGAGCTTGATGATCTCCTCGAGCCGCTCGACAGCCTGCGGCTTTTCGATCTTGGCCATGACGCCGGCGCGGCCCTGGACGATCTTACGGATATCGATGATGTCCTCGGGGCGCTGCACGAAGCTGACCGCGATCCAGTCGGCTTCGGCTTCGAGACCCTTCAAGAGGTCGGCGTGATCCTTCTCGGTCAGCGCGCCCATGGGCAGGAGCGTGTCGGGCAGGCTGACGCCCTTGCGGTCGGAAAGCTTGCCGCCATAGATCACTTCAGTCTCGACGGAGCCGCCGCCGACCTTGGTGGCCTTGAGCTGAAGCTTGCCGTCATCGAGCAGCAGGCGATCGCCCACCGAGACAGATTCGAGGATTTCCGGGTGGGGCAGGTAGACGCGATCGATCGTGCCGGGCGCGTCCGAACCATCGAGGGTGAATTTTGCGCCCTGGACCAGCTGGATGGCGCCATCGGCGAACTTGCCGACGCGCAGTTTCGGGCCCTGCAGGTCGACCAGCACGCCGATGGGGTGGTGGAGGCGCGCCTCGACGTTGCGGATGTAGCCGACGGTCTGCTTCAGCAGCTCGTGGCTGGCATGGCTCATGTTGATACGGAAAACGTCCGCACCAGCACGCGCCAACTTCTCGATCATGGCTTCGTCGTGGGAGGCTGGCCCCAGGGTCGCGACGATCTTCACGCGTCTCATGCGTCTCATTGTGTCCGTACCTTCATTCTGCTGATTGCTCGTCCGTCGGCGCGTCTTCGGCGCCGCCTTCCGGCATGTCCCCTTCGAGCACCGTCTCATCCGAGGCGGCGTCATCGCCGCTGACCATTTCGCCCTCGGTCAGCTGCAGCGTCCAATCGCTGCGATTATCCGTGTCGACTTCGAAAAAGCCCGTGCGTTCGTAGCCGCGTGCCAGGCAATCCTCAACCCCGAAGATTGTGAAGGTTTCGTCACGCGTGCACATGAAGACGCTGCCGTCCCAGGCCCCGCCGCTGACGTCGTCGGCGGCGTAGAGATAGTAGTAGCGGCGCGCTTCGAGATCGCCGCGATAGACGGTGACGCAATTGTCCGGCTCGGCCACCCACCAGCCTTCCGACTGCCAGCCCTTGTCGGCGCGATAGCCGAAGGCGACGGAGACGCGATTGGCCGTCTCGTTGCACACGCGGAAGCTGCCTTCGCCGACATCTTCGGGGGCGGGTGCATCGGCGGCGGGAGCGGCGGGCTGTTCCTGGGCCACGGCAGCGCCGGGCGAGCCGGCATCACGCGGGATGATCATCCATAGACCGACGGCGACGACGGCAGCGGCAAACACGCCAGCAATAGCCAGGAGGTAGCGCAATGAACCGTCCGGAGGTCGGAATGAAAACGTTTGCAGCGCGCGCCGTTTGTGCGCACTGCCCGGCGCGCTGTCAACCGCTATCGCAGGGTTTTGGCGGAATTGCGAAGGCCCTCGAGACACCCGGTGTGGATTGATGTCGAAGGGGCTTGATCGCGCTCTCCCAAGCGGGTTGAACGGGGGCCGAAACGAAGAGGAATACGACCATGTCCACCGTCTCCAGCGACAGCGTCGCCCAGGACCAGATCAAGGCCTTCATCGAGCGCATCGAACGGCTCGAGGAAGAAAAGGCCGCCATCGCCGGCGACATCAAGGAAGTCTATGCCGAGGCCAAGGGCAACGGGTTCGACACCAAGGTGCTGCGCAAGATCGTGTCGATCCGCAAGCAGGACGCCAATGAACGCATGGAACAGGAAGCGCTGCTGGAGCTGTACCTGACGGCGCTGGGCATGGCTGTGGCGCCGAGCGAACTCGACGAATAAGCCCCGGGGGCCGGCGTGCCGGCCCCATCCACGCCTTCGCGCTGTCGCCACCAAGGACAGCTGATGCCGAGAATTCTCCTTACCGGTGCGTCCGGTTCGCTGGGCAGTCACCTCCGCCGCTGGTTCGCGGAGCGCGGCCGTGACGTGCTTGCGACTGATATCCGGCCGGCGGAGGATGGCAGCCAGATCGCGCTCGCCGATCTCTCCGACCTGTCGGCGGTGGAGCGGCTGATGGCGGAGGACATCTCGGCCGTGGTGCATATGGGCGCCCGGCCGACGGAGGATCGCTGGCAGGTGATCCTCGATGCCAATATCGCTGCCACCTACAACGTGTTCGAGGCGGCGCGCCGGGTTGGGGTGCGCCGCGTGATCTATGCCTCGAGCTATCATGCGGTCGGGATGTACCCGGCGGCCGAACTGCCGCTCGCCGCCGACGCCGAGTTCAGGCCGGACTCGCTCTACGGGCTGTCGAAGATGTTCGGCGAGGGGCTGGCGCGGCTCTATTTCGACAAGTTCGGCATCGAGTGCCTCGCGATCCGCATCTGCACGGCGGGGAATCCGGGGACGTCGCGCGAGGCGCGGCTCTGGTGCAATCGCGATGATCTCGCGGGGCTGGTCGATGCAGGGCTGGATGCGCCGGAGCTCGGCTATCGCATGGTCTACGGGATTTCGGATAATCCTAACGCGCCGGTGCCGGTGGTGACCGGCGGGCCGGGTGGATGGCGGCCGGCGCATTCTTCGCTGGAGCTCGGGACGCCCGATCCGAATGCGGCACTCGATCCGTCGGATTGGCGCAACGCGCGGCTGGGCGGGGTGTTTGCGCAGTGGGGGCATCCGGAGGATTAGGCTGTTCGCCGATGGCCAGTGCGTGTTCGGATGACAGCTGGTGAGGGAGGCTTGAACAAGCCTCCAACAAGCCTCCAACAAGCATTGGCTACTCCGCCGCGGTGCGTTGGTCGAGGTCGGGGGCGTCGGGGTTGCCGGGGGCGGTCTCGAGGGCGAGGTCCGGGAAGGCGACGATGCGCTGGTTGCGCAGGTCCATGCGGACGACGACGAGGCCGCGTTCCTCGAAATAGGCGAGGAGGCGCCGGGCGCGGCCGGTGGAGTGCGTGCCATAGGCGCGGGCGATGGCGGCGTCGGAGGGGCAGGGGGTGCCTTCGAGGGCGGCGCGGGCGAGGACGAGGAAGACGCCCTGCACATCGTCGGCCAGCGAAGCCGAGAGGGCGAGGGCGTGCTGCCAGGTTTCCGAGCCGGCGGCATCGGCATCGACGCCGGCACGAACCACGGCCAGCTTGCGACGGAAGGCGGGCAGGGCCAGGGCATCTCCACGCACGCGACGGATGCGGCAGCGGACGAGGAAATCCTGATAGAGCACGGCAACCGAGCGGAACGAGGCATCCGGGTCGTCGAGCAGTTCGCGGATCACGCCATCGAGCGAGGCCTCGCGTTCGGCGGGGTCAACCTCCGGCTCGTCGGTCGGCTGGGGCTGCGGCTGGTTGCGGACCACCTGGGCCAGCAACTCCGTGGTCGACGGGGGTGGGGGCGGTGGCGGGCGGCGGATGGGGCGCGGTGCGGCTTCGGGCAGGGGCGCGAAGATCAGCTCTTTGGCATCGACCGGGGCATCGGGCAGCGGCATGAGCTTGGGGCTCGAGGAGCGCGCCGAGGTTTCGACCGGGCCGATCACCAGCGGCAGCGGGCGGCGGCTGAGGGCCGGGCCGAGGGCGACGAAGTGACCGCGCTGCAGGTCGCGGAACATTTCGGCCTGGCGGCGCTCCATGCCGAGGAGGTCGGCGGCGCGGGCCATGTCGATATCGAGGAAGGTGCGGCCCATGAGGAAGTTGGACGCCTCGGCGGCGACGTTCTTTGCGAGCTTGGCCAGCCGCTGGGTGGCGATGACGCCGGCAAGACCGCGCTTCCTGCCGCGGCACATGAGGTTGGTCATGGCGCCGAGCGAGAGTTTTCGCGCTTCGTCGCTGACTTCGCCGGCAATAGCCGGGGCGAAGAGCTGGGCTTCGTCGACCACGACCAGCATGGGGTACCAGTAGTCGCGATCGGCATCGAACAGGCCGCCGAGGAAGGCGGCGGCGCAGCGCATCTGCTGCTCGACATCGAGGCCTTCGAGGCTGAGGACGACCGAGACGCGGTGCTGGCGCACGCGGGCGGCGATTGTGGTGAGCTCGTTCTCCGAGCGCGAGGCGTCAACGACGAGATGGCCGTATTTGTCGGCCAGCGTGACGAAATCGCCCTCAGGATCGACGATGCATTGCTGCACCCAGGGCGCGCTCTGTTCGAGCAGGCGCCGGAGCAGGTGCGACTTGCCGGAGCCGGAATTGCCCTGGACGAGCAGGCGGGTGGCCAGCAGTTCCTCGAGATCGAGCTTCGCCTCGGCGCTACCCTGCGCCACACCCATGTCGATCGCGACGTGCATGGGAGGTCTCGTAGCCGATTCTCGTGCGTGTGGTCGCCCCCTCCACCGCCTTCGGCGGTCCCCCTCCCCCGCTTTGCGGGGGAGGATCACCGTGGGATTGTGCCTCGCCACAGGGTGTCATCCCTGCGGAGGCAGGGATCCATGGGGCAGCTGGTGCGGGTGGGGAGTTGGCCCCCTGCCTTCGCAGGGGTGACAGCTGGTGATTGGGAAAAAGCTGGGCTCAGGCCAGTGTCGACTTTGCGACGGTGGCGCTGTCGATGCCCATGGTCGTGAGCGCCGTGGCGACGATGCCGGCGCGGTCCAGCCCGGCGGCGGCGTACATGTCGTTGACGCTGGCCTGTTCCACGAAGGTGTCGGGGAGCATGAGCGGGCGGAATTTCAGCTTGCCGTCGAGGAGGCCGTTTGTGGCGAGCCAGCTGGCGACGTGGCTGCCGAAGCCGCCGATGCCGCCTTCTTCGATGGTGATCAGCACTTCGTGCTCGCGGGCGAGGCGGGCGAGGAGCTTTTCGTCGAGCGGCTTCAGGAAGCGCATGTCGGCGATGGTGGGGTTGAGCCCGTAGCTCTGCAGCTTCTCGGCGGCGGCGAGCACTTCGCCGAGGCGGGTGCCGAAATTGACGAGGGCGACGGACTTGCCTTCGCGCAGGATACGGCCCTTGCCGATTTCGAGGACGGTGCCGCGGGCGGGGAGATCGACGCCGAGGCCGTCGCCGCGCGGGTAGCGGAAGGCGATCGGGCCGTCGTCATAGGCGGCGGCGGTCGCGACCATGTGGCGGAGCTCGGCCTCGTCGCCGGCGGCCATGATGACCATGCCGGGGATCGCGCCGAGATAGGCGTTGTCGTAATTGCCGGCGTGGGTCGGCCCGTCGGCGCCGACGTAGCCGGCGCGATCGATGGCGAAGCGGACCGGCAGGCCCTGCACGGCGACATCGTGGATCACCTGGTCGTAGGCGCGCTGCAGGAAGGTCGAATAGATCGCGACAAAGGGCTTCATGCCCTCGGTCGCCATGCCGGCAGCGAAGGTGACGGCGTGCTGTTCGGCGATACCGACATCGAAGGTGCGGGTGGGGAAGAGCTCGGCGAACTTGTCTAGGCCGGTACCGCTCGGCATGGCGGCGGTGACGGCGACGATGCGGTCGTCGGCCTTGGCTTCCTCGATCAGGCTCGAGCCGAAGACCGAGGTGTAGCTCGGGGCGTTCGACTGCGGCTTCGATTGCGCGCCGGTGATGACGTTGAACTTGTTGACGCCGTGATACTTGTCGGCGGCGTTCTCGGCGGGCTCGTAGCCCTTCCCCTTCCTGGTGACGACGTGGACGAGGACCGGGCCGCCCTCGAACTGACGCGTGTTGTTCAGCACATCCATCAGGTCGTTGAGGTTATGGCCGTCGATGGGGCCGACATAGAAGAAGCCGAGTTCTTCGAACAGCGTGCCGCCGGTGAAGAAGGAACGAGCGAATTCCTCGGTCTTGCGCGCGGTCTCGTGGATGAGGCGCGGCATCTTCTCGGTGATCGATTTCGCCGTGTCGCGCACGCCGCGGTAGAACGGGCCGGAGACGAGCTTGGCGAGATAGGACCGCATCGCGCCGGTGGGCGGGGCGATCGACATGTCGTTGTCGTTGAGAATGACGATCAGCCGGGCGTCCATGGCGCCGGCATTGTTCATCGCCTCATAGGCCATGCCGGCCGACATGGCTCCGTCGCCGATGACGGCGATGACATTGCGGCGCTCGCCCCTCAGGTCCGACGCCACCGCCATGCCGAGGCCGGCCGAGATCGAGGTCGAGGAATGGCCGGCGCCGAACGGATCGTAGGCGCTTTCGGCGCGGCGGGTGAAGCCAGACAGCCCTTCCTTCTGGCGCAGGGTGCGGATGCGGTCGCGGCGGCCGGTCAGCACCTTGTGCGGATAGGCCTGGTGGCCGACGTCCCAGATCAACCGGTCGTTCGGGGTGTCGAATGTGGCGTGGAGGGCGACGGTCAGCTCGACCACGCCAAGGCCGGCGCCGAGATGGCCGCCGGTGACGGACACGGCATCGATCACTTCGGCGCGCAGCTCGTCGGCGAGCTGCCGAAGGTCGTCGCGCGAGAGTGACTTGAGGTCGGCGGGCGAACTCACCCGATCGAGCAGCGGTGTCTGCGGCTTGTCCAAGGACTATCGATCCTGTTGCCGGTGACGCGGCCGGTTAGTTGCCGAGACTTAGGCCCTAAGCCCAGCCAATGCAATGGATTGCTGGTGCGGCGTCGCCTGTCGATTTGTCGCGCTTTCGATCCGGGGATCGGAGGCGCTTCAGTGCTCGGCCACTACCTGCAGGCCGCTCGTGACGAAGCGGTCGTAGGCCGGGATTGCGGCGTTCTCGGGGAGGAAGGCGACGCGGCCGGTGAGCGGACCAAGCTCGGTGCCCTTGTCGAGGTAGCCCTCGGCATCGGTGAGTTCGGACCAGAAGGCGGTCTGCATCAGCGCGGGGTGCACGAGCGTGTCGTTGACGTGGTCGAGCTCGGGCGCAACGAAATCGGTCGGCCGCATGGTGATGCTGGTGTTGGGCTGGCGGCTCTCGGCGAGTTCGGCCAGCGCCTGCTGCATCGGCTGGGCCGTCTGCGTGCCGGTCAGCGCGTTGAAGGTCATGTCGAACATGCCCTTGAGCCCGGTATTGCCGCCCAGCGAGGGCGAGGGGCCGAGCGAGGCGGTGCGGATATTGTCGGGGCCAATGAGCTCGGCCGGGGTCGGGAGTTTTGGC
>JAESFU010000663.1_pt1 | contig 13755 bp, 10 predicted proteins | sample 9269461 | NCBI WGS metagenome assembly JAESFU01 (sample SAMN14502556, study PRJNA617107) | algae metagenome | isolation source: Stenomitos rutilans HA7619-LM2 and co-occurring heterotrophs from cave walls | place: USA: Waikapalae cave, Hawaii | collected 2009-07-28
GGTGGTGCTGACGATACGGCGGCCGCCAAAATGGCCATCATGAAAGAATGCGGTATCCACGTAGTAGAATCGCCGGCTGAAATTGGTGAGACAATGGCAAAAGTACTCGGCAAGCGATAAGCATCGACATTACTAAAAAATCAGGCGTCTCTCAGAAAACTGACTCAATGGAGCAGGATTTTTGAGAGACGCCTTTTTAATATGAAGAAAGCCGGCTAGAAACTGGCTTTGAACTCTTTCTCCAGGTATTCATTAAGATTGTTCAGCCCTCGCAGAATATTCACCTTTTCAGGCTTGTCGTTTTCGTCATCGTTCAGATAAAACACCTCAACAAACAGATCGCGCAACATGTAGATGTGAATTTTGCGGCCATTTTTTTCACGGGTGCCTAACATGATTCCTTTTTTCTTGAGGTGCCTTACTTTTCCCTCAAGTGACATTTGCTGAAAAATAAATCGAAAGAGCATATACGGGGTTTGGTACATGGAATGCCAATAACCAAGCCATCCGTAAAACAGCTAAAAAAAGTTAAATTTTAACGATTCTATTACGAATGTGTCCTAAATTGGGAACGAAAATTCTGCATTTTAGAAGAATTATTACATGAGTTCGTTAGCGAGGTTTGCCAGTTCCGAACGCTCGCCTTTTTCCAGTGTGATATGCGCATACAGTTCATGATCCTGCAGCCGATCAATCAAGGTTGATAGTCCGTTACTTTGAGAATCCAGGTAAGGTGTATCGATCTGATAGATGTCACCCGTGAAAATGATCTTCGTATTTTCACCGGCACGCGTGATGATCGTCTTCACTTCGTGTGGAGTCAGGTTCTGCGCTTCATCCACAATAAAGCAGATATTGGAGAGACTGCGACCGCGAATGTAAGCGAGTGGTGTAATCACCAGCTTTTCCTGTCCAACCATTTCGGTGATCTTGGAGTACTCCTTGTCCGTTTCGCTGTACTGGTTTTGAATGAATTTCAGATTGTCCCATAGTGGCTCCATGTATGGATTAACCTTGGACTTGATATCGCCCGGCAGATATCCGATGTCTTTATTGCTCAGCGGTACAATGGGACGCGCCAGGTAGATCTGCTTGAATTCGCGTTTCTGCTCCAGTGCAGCCGCCAATGCCAGTAACGTTTTACCCGTACCGGCCACGCCTTGTATGGACACAAGTTTTATCTCCGGTTTCAAAGCGGCATGTATTGCAAAAGTCTGCTCGGCGTTGCGTGGCTTCACACCATACACAGAGCGCTTCTCCACATGTTCCATCATCTGGTTGCCCGGATTGTAATAGGCCAGTGCGGATTTTTTGCCACTCTTGATGATGTAGTAGTGATTCTTGATTGGTTGCAGTTTACCCAGAATTTCCGACGGAGGACAATAGCCTTTTTCGTAAAGCAAGTTGATGACGTTCGAATCCACATCTTCAACAATGGTGCGGCCTGTATAAAGGGAGGAAATGTTTTGAACCTTTCCCGTTGTATAATCTTCCGCCTGCAAACCCAGCGACTTGGCTTTCAGCCGAAGATTCACGTCTTTGGAAACGAGAATTACCTTTTTGCCTTTTTCCGCTTTCTGAAGTTGAAGCGCTGAATTAAGAATGAGGTGATCTGCTTTAACTTCATTGAATACCTTGTTGGCGTCTACGGCACTGTGTGTATCCATGAGCACTTTGAAGTTGCCCTTGCCTTTGCCATTGATGGGATTCCACTCCTGGAGCATGCGATCTTTCGCCAGCTTGTCTATCAGGCGAATGAATTCACGTGCTTCAAAGTTTTTGGTGTCGTTGCCTTTCTTGAAATTGTCGAGTTCCTCTAGTACTGTGATGGGAATACCGACGTCGTGTTCATCGAAGTTGAGGATGGAGTTGTGTTCGTAAATAATAACCGACGTGTCGAGTACAAAGATTTTTTTCTCCTTCTTGAGTTTAGCCATGCTTCACAAAGAGCTTAAAGATAAATGTATGATTACAAACTCCCGGGCTGTGTAAGGGTCCGCCTCCTGCGAACGCATCAACCTCGTTCTTGTTGATGGTAAACTAAAAAAAAGGTTATGATTTGAGAAGATGAAAAGATGAAAACTTTTTGCATAACTTTACGACCCGTTTGTATTGTTACGCTGATATTAATTTTCAAGTCGTTGTTAGTAGCGTAATAGAATCTGATAATATTCTCTCAATAGATAATTCATTAACTGTATTTTAATATAGCATAAGGTTGCGATCAGCACATGAGTCGAAATGCCAACGAGTAGATATCGCCTCGTTCGTTGGGAGAAATTCGAAGTACATCGGCGAGGACAAGCAGTATCAGTTTTCGCGAGGCGTAGAATTTTTTCAGACCGCTGATCTCGGTAAATTTTTTTAAGGTGATGGTCTGGTGGATATCCAGGTATTGCATGAGCAACTGCTCGTGTTCGCCGTATGTAAATTTGATGTCCTTTTTGCGTTGAGAGCGTTGTGTGATCTCCCGTACCTCGCGACTGGCTTTGATGCTCTTGTCCTCCACGCGGATGAACGATTCACGAAGCTCTGGCGATGTTACCAGGTAGTGCGGCTTGCGTTTACTTTCCTCTACTTCGTACTGAATCACCGTGCGGCCCTGTCCAATGGAGATAAAGGACTCCGCGACGGGTAAGGCTGGCTTGCATTTCAATATAGCCTGTCGGATAACATGCGAGTCGTCTTCGGGATGTTTAAGACCGGGAATGGTAAGGTCATCGCCGATGCCCACCAGCAGCAGACCTCCTTTCGTGTTGGCGAAGGCTACCATTTCGCGCACAATCTTTTCAGGGAACGCAGCCTTGCGCTTGAACTCCAGCGTAAGGCTTTCTCCCTGCGACACGATCTTTTGTAATCGCTTTAATTGCTGCTGACTGAAGGTAACTGATTCGCGAAGCTGCATCGTCGTTGTCCCGTAGAATGTTATCCGTTAAAAGTCAATCGTTCTTTTTTACAGATAACTTTTAACGGAATGGATCAGAATTTTCTTCTTTGCTGTTCAGCATCATCTTCGTCGTCTTCGTCGTCCTGACCAGGAGTAGGAAGCGAAAACATGCTGCTGAGCAGGTCCTTGAACTGAAGTCCCGCTGATAAGTTATGTTTGCTGATGAGGCTGTATTCGGCGAGGCCATGCAGGGCGAATTCCATCAGGAATAATTTGGTGGCAGTGTCCTGATCTTTGTGCAACTCGTTGATTAATTCGGTAAGTCCAGGAATGGCTTTTAATGCACTTTCAAAATCACGCTGCGGCATCGTGTGGAGGAGGTCGGCCACGTTGCCATCACCAAACCAATTGCTGATTTTTTTGTAAGGACTTTTCTCTTTTTGTTTTCTGAATTTATCCGGATCGGGAAAGAAGTTTACAAATTGTGTGCGCAGGGCTTTGCCGATCAGGTTCTGTGCCACGATGCCCGGCCCTTCCTGCTCGCCTTCATATACCAATTCAACCTTTCCGGTAATGGCCGGGACAACGCCAATAAAATCAGCAATGCGGATCGACGTGTTTTTTTCTCCGTTGATGATACTTCTCCGCTCGGCTGCTGCCACCAGGTTTTCGTATGCTGAGATGGTTAAACGTGCCGACACGCCGCTCTTGGCGTCTACGTATTCGCTTTTACGCGCTTCGAATGCAATCTGTTCAATAAGATCTTTGGCAATGTCGTGGACAGAAACGCGTGTGCGTTGCTCCTCTTTCAGACGCGCTTCCTGTTGTGTAATTCGCCGGCCGATGTCCAATGTTTTCGGATAGTGCGTTATGATCTGGCTGTCGATACGATCTTTCAATGGCGTTACAATGCTGCCGCGGTTAGTGTAGTCTTCGGGGTTGGCGGTAAACACAAACTGAATGTCCAATGGCATACGAATCTTGAAACCTCGAATCTGGATGTCACCCTCTTGTAAAATATTGAACAGCGCCACCTGAATACGTGCCTGCAAATCGGGAAGCTCGTTGATGACGAAGATGCTTCTGTTCGATCGAGGTATTAATCCGTAGTGGATAACGCGTTCGTCGTTATAAGGAAGTTTGAGCGTGGCGGCCTTGATGGGATCAACATCACCAATCAAGTCGGCAATGGACACATCCGGCGTTGCCAGCTTTTCGGAGTATCGCTCGCTGCGATGCATCCAGACGATCGGAGTCTGATCACCTTTCTCGTTTACTAGGTCTCTGCCGTAGCGGGACAGTGGCTGAAAAGGATCGTCGTTGAGTTCAGATCCTTCAATGATAGGAATATACTCATCGAGTAGTTGTACCATGAGCCGCGCAAGGCGTGTTTTGGCTTGTCCACGCAAACCCAATAGGTTAATGTCATGTCCCGCGAGGATGGCGCGCTCCAGGTCGGGGATTACGGTTTCCTCATAGCCCCAGATCCCTTCAAAGACAGTTTCTTTTTTCTGAAGTTTCTGAATGAGGTTGTTACGAAGTTCATCTTTGGTGGAACGTGGCGTGTAGCCAGACTTCTTAAGTTCGCCGAATGTTTTTATGGATGTATACTGCATGATCGTGTCAAGGCGTAAGTAGAATGATAAAATTTGTGTTATAGATTTTTTGTCCTGTTCTTTTTGAAGTCCTCGAATACCAGGTTACCCAATCCTTCCAGACTGCTATAATACGCATTGCCGTTGTTGGCTTTGGTGAATTCGCGTACGAAGGATTTAAGGTATGGATCGGTGGCAATCATAAAAGTAGTTACGGGGATTTTTAATTTCCGGAGCTGTCCTGCAAGATTCAATGTGGCGCTGAGAATTTTCTCGTCGAGACCAAAGGCATTTTTATAATATTTGATGCCCTGCTTGATGCAGGTGGGTTTGCCATCGGTGATCATGAAGATCTGCTTGTTGCTGTTTTTGCGTCTTCGCAGAATGTCCATTGCCAGCTCAAGTCCCGCTACTGTATTGGTATGATAGGGACCGACCTGCAGATAGGGTAGATCTTTTATTTCAATTTGCCAGGCGTCATCGCCGAACACCAGGATGTCCAATGTGTCTTTGGGATATTTTTTGGTGATGAGCTCTGCCAATGCCATGGCTACTTTCTTGGCGGGTGTGATGCGATCTTCTCCGTATAGAATCATGGAGTGAGAGATATCGATCATCAGGACTGTGGAGGTTTGCGTTTTGTATTCGCTCTCCATTACCTCCAGGTCTTCTTCGGTCATGAAAAAGTTTTCGAGACCGTGATTGATTTGTGCGTTGCGCAAGGAGTCTGTTACGGCAATCTGTTCGAGCGTATCGCCAAATTCATAATCACGACGTTCGGTTGTCTGCTCGTCGCCGCGGCCGCTGTGCGAAGTGTTATGATCACCCTGTTTGGTTCTCTTTAGTTTGCCAAATATTTCCTCCAGTGCCGATTGCCGCAGACTTTGCTCACTTTTCGCCTTGAGTTTAAACTCACCTTTCGGTCCTTCGTCGGTTATATATCCGTTGCGCTTCAAATCTTCAATAAAATCGCCAATACCATACTTCCCGTTGGTGAGCCCGTACTGCCGGTCAACTTCTGTGAGCCATTGCAACGCTTCGGAAACGTTTCCCGATGTAACAAGAATGAGTTGCATGAATATTTTAAGCAGTTTATCGAAATCACTTTTCGACTGACCGGGTGGGGGTGTAAATTTAGAGAACCTGTATCCGAGCATAATTTGGGGCTATATCTCAGTAAACCATTAATTACGGCATTCCGTTTCGGCTTCAAAATTTAATTTCCATAAAGTTAACCGCCCCATGTAAGAATTCTGTTTGAAATAGAAATCTCCGTTGAACGGTCGTCTGTATCTTTGAATTACAAAATCAAACAACACTCATTATGAAAAAGACAGTTGTAGCTTTAGTTTTGTTAGCAGCCACGATGGCATCGTGCAGCTCGTACTCTTGCGCCACGTATTCCAAAAAGTCTGACACGAAAAAACAGGCTGTTCGGGAAACCAGAATTTAGTCGTACTCATTAACCTGAAAATAGAAAAAGCCATCTGGAGCAATCCGGATGGCTTTTCTGCTTTATATAGATTAAACTGAGATGCTAGTGCGAATGCGAATGGTGATGGTGTGTATGTGCATGCTGATGCGCACCCGAAGTAGTATTTTTCTCGCGCATCGTTCCGTATACATAATCCCAGAACGGTGAGCTTACACCAAATACATATTCGCCATGTTTGTAGTGGTGTACACTGTGATTAACCCACCAGCTTTTAAAAATGTTTTTCGGCGGCTGATACGCATGTACCATGTAATGAATAGACAGGTAAGCAGCATAACCCACCAGAAATCCGGGCAGGAAGGCGAACGTAAAATCACCCATAATCAACCTGAAAATCAATAACAATATCGTGGAGATCGTAATGCTCAACAGGGGAGGCATCGCCAGTCTGTCCTTGTCCTTGGGGAATTCGTGGTGAACGCCGTGCATGGTATACTGCATTTTCTGGCGAAACTTTGTGTATGTGGGCATGTGGAATACATACCGGTGAATATTGTATTCAACCCATGTAAAGGACACGAGGCCGAAAGCGAAAAGTCCGATGGTAGTAAGTGCATCCAGTGAAGTATGCGTAATGCTCCAGTACAATAAGCCAGCGGAATACAAAAAGAAGATTGTAAGAGGTACTGAAATATGCGTTCGGGATAACTTTTCCAGTACCGGGTTTTTAAATAGTTGTTTGGTGCCTTTGTTCTTTGGTATTACGTCAACCTCCATAGCGTCTTTAATATTGATGTGAAAACCGTTCCACAGTTATATACAATTAAATAACGTCACACCCCTACTTTTGCTGCACTTTTATGTAATATTTTTTGATAAAAAGTTTCGTACAGGGGCAATATGCGGGTTATATCAAATTCTTGTGCCCGCCTTAATGCGTTTTGTTTAAACTGCGGAAGATGGTCTTTATCCAATATGTAGAGTGAATTTCGGGTCATATCTTCCACATCTCCCACATTACTCATAAACCCGGTTTCTCCCTGAATGTTGAGCTCGGGAAGCCCGCCGGTATTAGATGATATGACGGGAACCTCGCAGGCCATGGCCTCAAGGGCAGCGAGTCCAAAGCTTTCTTTTTCAGAAGGCATAATGAACAGGTCAGCTACAGAAAGCACTTCTTCCACGGCTTCAAGCTTGCCAAGGAAACGGATATCGTCGCCCGTACCCAACTCGCGGCCCAGTTTTTCCGCTGGCGATCGCTCCGGTCCGTCACCGATCATCAGCAACTTCGCTGGAATCTCGTGGCGGATGTTGGCAAATACTTTCATCACATCCGGAATGCGTTTCACTTTTCTGAAATTGGACGTGTGGACAATCAGCGCTTCACCATTGGGACAGATGGCTTTTTTGAAGTGATCTTTCTTCTGCTTCTTGAATTTCTCCAGGTCGATAAAGTTGGGAATCACTTCGATATCATTCGTGATCTGGAAATGCTGATACGTTTCTTTCTTGAGGTCGGACGATACAGCTGTCACACCATCGGACTGGTTGATGCTGAATGTTACAACGGGTTCGTATGATGGATCTTTCCCCACAAGCGTAATGTCCGTACCGTGCAGGGTTGTCACGATCGGAATATGAATTCCCTGGGACTTCAAAATCTGCTTCGCCATAAAGGCGGCCGATGCGTGTGGGATGGCGTAGTGTACATGCAGGAGGTCAAGCTTTTCATTCTTGACAACGCTTACCATTTTACTGGCCAGTGCCAGTTCGTAGGGCGGATATTCAAACAACGGATAGGAGCGAATGTCTACTTCGTGATAGAAGAGATTTTCATTGAGAAAATCCAGTCGTGTTGGTTGTGAATAGGTTATAAAATGGACCTGATGTCCTTCCTGGGCAAGGGCCTTGCCCAATTCGGTTGCCACAACGCCGCTACCCCCGAACGTCGGGTAGCATACGATGCCAATCTTGATTTGTTCCACTGGTGGTTGGTTATGTTTCCTGTAAACCCGGATTGCACGCCGGAAGTTTCGCAGGCCTTGTTAATTTATTGTGAATGGGAAGCAAAATCAAACATTGATTGATAGATGACATCCTGTATACGCGAGCGGATATTGAGGGTATTGAGGCGGCCGCTGCGATCGGGAAAAACGCGGTTCGACAGGAAAATATATAGAAGGTTAAACTCCGGGTCAATCCACATACATGTGCCTGTAAAACCGGTGTGACCGAACGTCATCGGTGAAGCCAGCATGGATGTGGGACTGTTCCAGTCGCTTTGCACAGGCTTGTCCCACCCAATACCACGCCGACCCTTAAATGTTTTGTGCGCAAAGAGTTGTACGGTTTCGGGTTTGAAATATTGATAGCCGCCATACGAGCCTTGCTGCACCAGCATCTGTCCCAGCTTGGCCAGATCGTTGGCCGAGCTGAACAAACCGGCGTGTCCACTGACGCCGCCCATCATCGCGGCACGCTCATCGTGTACGGTGCCCACGATCATCGATCGTCTGTAAATCCTGTCGAACTCAGTCGGGGCAATGGTGGTGTTCGCTAATTTATTCAGCGGGGTAAACCCTGTAGTATAGGCACCGAGCGGTTCATAAAAATTCTGATGTAAAAAATCATCGAGTGACTGATTCAGAACTTTCTCGACAACGTGTTGCATAATCATCAGTCCCAAATCGCTGTACTTGTACGGGTATGGTGTGCGCGGTACTTTCTCGGCCAGTTTAGACTGGATGATCCACGACCACACCGAGTCCTTCATCACCTGCGAACCATACAGGCCCGGCGCTACCTGGAACGGATGTGCATTGTCCTTGCGATGGCTGTAGAATTTTGGCAGGAACGTAGTGTCCTTCATCGTCTGGGGCCACAACGGAATGAATGGCAACAGTCCCGACTGGTGCGTAAGCATGTCTATGATCGTGAGGTCTTCCTTGTTTGTATTGCGGAGCTCCGGCAGGTATACAGACGCTTTTTTGTTGATGTCGATCAGTCCACGTTCATATAGAAACATAGTCGCTTGCAACGTGGCGGAAACTTTTGTGAGCGATGCCAGGTCGTACACGGTTTGTTCTGTTACGGCGGACTTGTTATCGTACGTGAGATAGCCGAAGGACTTATCGTAGATTACTTTTCCGTTGCGCGCTACCAATACCTGGCAACCCGGTGTTGCTTTACTGCGGATGGCTTCCCTGGCAATGCTATCGATGCGGGTGAGAATCTGGCTGCTCATGCCTACATCTTCCGGGTACGAATAAGTTAATCTTCTCAGCGACGACGTATTATTGGCCGTGCCCGCCATCAGCTGCGGGTTTAGCGTAAGGGGTAATATGCCGTCAGCAGCAAGTCCACCGAACAGCACCTCGGGCATCTTGGCAATTACTTCCGGTGTGTTGATGTAGGCGGTGGCAACGGTTGGATATTGTCCTGCAATTTTTAGAAATGCTTCGTTACCAAAGTCGCAGAGCACTACTTCGTGCTGTTTGGACACCAGCGGAATGAGCTGCGCCAGTTTCTCGAAGACAGCAGGTTTCGTCTGCGGATAAATTCCGATAATAACAATATCGTGAGACAATGCGTTGAGCAGATCCACCACTTCCGTTTGCGGATAGAGGTTGAATTGATCGGCATGAGTATACCGGGTCAGGATATGATAGAATTCATCCTGCAGCCTTGTGCTGTCGGTGGATACATACGCGAACCGTCTGTTATCCAATGTGGCGATGGGTAGCGTGTGATTTATATTTCGCAGAATGGTAATGGCCCGTTCCTGCAGTTTTTCGTTCAGTAGTTTGGTGTGTGGTGCGTTGAGTCGCTTGACGAGATTGTCGGTGTCCACATGCGGCTTGCGCCAGAGGCCGGCGTCGTATTTGGCTGCCAGAATTTTCTTTACACTGTTGTCCAATTGTTCTGAAAAACGTTTCTCCTTGCGGATGAACCGCCTGATTTTACGGATGGCGCTGTTGATGTCCAGCGGATCGAGAATAATATCATTGCCGGCGCGAAAGGCATAGAGGGAGGCAAGTCCTTCGGCATTTTTTTGCTGGATGGGTGGAAGGCTGCGAATGTCGGCCACCGCGAGCCCATCGTAACGCAGTGCCTGTTTTACCCAGTTGCCCGTAAACAGGAGGGACAACGACTGTGCATTAAAGGGATTGCGGCGTGAAAGATTGTTACTGGCATAGGACAGCGGAACCTCGGAGTTGCCGGAGACAAAGCCGATGGCGCCCTGGCTGAAAAGTTTTTTGAACGGATATACTTGTGCCGAGTCCACCCCGGGTAATACCACAGGCCAGTCCTTCTGCACATCCTGCACGGCGATACTTTTTACCGGAAAGCTTTTTACCAGTGTTAAAATATTCTGCGTTCGCATGCCCTGCATCATGGCGGTAGCCTTGGATGCTACGCGTACGGGATCTTCTCCCAGAAATTGATACTGAAGAATATGCTGTTGTGCAGCCGGCGTGTTGATGTTGGCGCTGGCAAGGTTGAGGTTGATGCCGATCATGTTGAACTGGCGCCCGAGATTTTTTCCAAGTTCGAATAACAGTGAGTCCTGACGCACGGCACCCAGAACAAGGGCCGACGGAAATGCCAGCGTACTGTCCAGACTCATGCCGAGCCCACCGTCCGATTCCTGTGCAATGAACAGCGGCAGGTCTGCGTCGCTTTGCAATTCGTTGATGATTCGCGCCTGCGCGCGCGCGTTGCCGTCGGTGAAGATGAGACCGCCTATTTCCTGGCTTTTTATTTTGCTTCGAATGTCGCTGAGCGCGGCTTCCTCGCTTTTGGAGGACACGGGCAGCATGAAAAGCTGACCAATCTTTTCGGTTGTATTCAGTTTTTCAAAAACACTGTCGACCCAGATTTCTTTTTTTGTTTGCGCGAAAGTATCCGGAGTACAGTATACAGCAAGAAGAAAAACAATGAGAGGGGATCTCAGGATCTTTGTAATCATCAGCTATCCAGTTTAAAAAGTATATGCAAGGTAGGGAAAAAGCTGTGAAACGGAATGATTAACCGTTATCCGTTACTGGTAAACCGTTAAACGTTAGTCGCGAGATCAGGCTTCAACGGACAATCATCACTATTCACGGTTAACTGTTAACGGATAACGATTAACGATTCACGAATAGCGATTTCTACTATCTTTGAAACTCCAAATCCGCTCATGCCCGATATCATTCAGCTCTTGCCCGATTCCATAGCCAACCAGATCGCTGCCGGTGAAGTGGTGCAGCGGCCTGCATCGGCTGTGAAAGAACTGATGGAAAACTCCATCGACGCCGGTGCGACGTCAGTCAAGCTCATCGTAAAAGATGCCGGCAAAACATTGCTACAGATTATCGACGATGGCATTGGTATGTCGGAGACAGATGCGCGGATGAGTCTGGAGAGACATGCCACATCGAAAATACGCAAGGCAGAAGATTTATTCTCGCTCTATACCATGGGTTTTCGCGGAGAGGCACTGGCCTCTATTGCCGCGGTGGCGCAAGTGGAAATAAAAACACGACAAACCGATCAGGAACTGGGCACGCTGTTGATTGTGGAAGGTTCGGACGTAAAGAGACAGGAGCCGGTGGCCTGCGAGAAAGGGACAAACATCTGCGTGAAGAATCTGTTCTTCAATATTCCGGCGCGACGGAATTTCCTCAAGTCCAACCCGGTGGAGCTTAAACATATTCTGGATGAGTTTCAACGCCTCGCGCTTGCGCATCCGGAAATATCGTTCACGATGTTGCAGACCGATGAACTGATCTATGATCTGCCGGCCACCAAATTAGGACAGCGCATTGTGAATCTGTTCGGCAAATCCTATCAGGAACAACTTGCTACCTGCCAGGAAGAAACCGAAGCTGTAAAAGTTACAGGCTATGTTGGCAAACCGGCTTTCGCCCGCAAAACACGTGGCGAACAGTTTCTGTTTGTGAACAGAAGATTTATCCGAAGCAACTATCTGAATCATGCTGTGGTCAGCGCCTTTGAAGGACTGATCACCGAAAACAGTTTTCCGTTTTATGTGTTGTTCATCGAGATCGATCCGAAGCATATCGATGTGAATGTGCACCCCACCAAAACGGAGATCAAGTTTGTGGATGAGCGCGCTGTTTATGCAGTCGTACGCTCTGCGGTGCGGCAAGCTATCGGTACGCATAACCTTACACCGGCGATTGATTTTAATGCCGATGTGAATTTTATATCCAAGCTCACCAATGCCAATGGTCAGTCGAACCAGGTATATTTTGAAGAGCGTTTCAGCACGGCGCTCCATCGCTCCAACCTGGAGAACTGGGAGAAGGTATTCGAGCGCCCGGAGTCGCAGCCGCTGATCCGGCAGATGGATGAAGCGCCGGCGCAAACGCTGCACTTTGCCAGTGCAATAAACGAACCCGCCAAACCGACTGCAGAGGAGAAGGCTCTGTTTCAGCTCCACCTTCGGTATATTGTGAAGCAGGTGAAGTCGGGCATGATGATTATTGATCAACAGGCGGCACACGAGCGGATTCTCTATGAGAAATTTCTGCAACAGGTAAAGAATAAATCGGCCCAGAGCCAGCAGAGTTTGTTTCCGCAGGCGTTAACCTTACCGGCGGCCGATTTTGCGCTGGTGCTGGAGATGCAGCAGGAAATTGAAGCTCTCGGTTTCCGCTTCGATGTATTCGGCAAGAATACGCTGGCCGTGAATGGCGTGCCGGCCTCCGTAAAGGCGGGCAATGAAAAAGAACTGTTCGAGGGATTGGTGGAGCAGTTTAAAATAAATCAATCCGAGCTTTCGCTGCCGCTACAGGAAAATCTGGCGCGATCGCTGGCAAAACGCGCATCCATTAAAACAGGACAGCCGTTAATGCGGGAGGAAATGCAGGCCCTGGTGGATAGTTTATTTGCGTGCTCCACGTCCAACTACTCCCCCGATGGCCAGCCCATATTTTTTATTTTTGAATTGAATAAAATAGAAAGCTATTTTCGGTAGATCTTCATTTTTGGAGATTCCGATTTTTAACGACAAAGGGATACTATGCTGAATCTGACACCGGTTGTAAAGAATCTGTTAATCATCAACGTAATTGTTTTTTTTGCCCAGCACTTCGCGCCCGCTATGGAGTTTGCCGGCTGCTTCGGCAGTCAGTATACACAGGGCTACACGCAGGATGCCATTACCGGCTACCTGTCCATGTGGAATATCAAGACCGCATGTTTTAAACCTTACCAGCTTTTTACATACATGTTCGTGCATGGTGGCTTCGGGCACATTTTCATGAACATGCTCGGACTGATATTCTTCGGTCCTATTCTGGAATCATATTGGGGAGCCAAACGCTTCACGTTGTTTTATATGATTACAGGTATCGGAGCCGGTATATTTAACATTCTGCTGGACGCCATCATGGGCTCCGGGTTTTCTTTTATGCTGGGAGCTTCCGGTGCCGTATACGGTGTCCTCACCGCGTTCGGGTTAACGTTCCCCAACATGGAACTGAGACTGTTGTTTTTGCCTGTATCGTTCAAGGCAAAATACATGGTGATGGTAACGGGCTTTCTCACCATTTATTCGAGCTTTAAGGCATCGGCCGGCGATAACACCGCGCACTTCGCTCACCTGGGCGGAATCGTGATCGCCATTATCATAGTACAGATCTGGCGCAGCAGGGGAATTCAATAAGGAGAAAGATTGCATGTTCGACGATTTTAAAAACGCTTTTAACCGCCACAACAACTCACATGTACAGTTGATCATCATCAACGTGGTGATCTTTGTGCTGCTGGGACTTCTGTTTGTAGCGGCAAAAATTGCGCAGTCGCCGGATATGTTCAACCTTGTGTAT
>JAESFU010000664.1_pt1 | contig 13749 bp, 11 predicted proteins | sample 9269461 | NCBI WGS metagenome assembly JAESFU01 (sample SAMN14502556, study PRJNA617107) | algae metagenome | isolation source: Stenomitos rutilans HA7619-LM2 and co-occurring heterotrophs from cave walls | place: USA: Waikapalae cave, Hawaii | collected 2009-07-28
GCTCGCACGCTCGGCCCCTTCGGCGTCGCCTTTCTCGATCGCCGCGATCATCGCCAGGTGGTGGCTGAGCTTCGGCAAGGGCACGCGATCCTGGAAGTGATGCAGATACATGCGGAAGACGCGCTGGCCTTGATCGAGAAGCCCACGCATCCACGTCACGATGAACTGGTTGCCGCTCATCTCGGCAATTGTGCCGTGAAAATCGCGATTGAGACTGACGATGCCAAGTACGTTCGAATCCGTATGCGCCTGTTCAAGTTTACGCTCGATCTCTTTCAGCCTCTCGACCTGGGACGGCGTGCGATTGAGCGCAGCAAGCCGCCCGCTGAGCCGATAGAGCAATTGCATCGCGTCGAAATAAGCAGGCAGCGATGCAAAATCGAACTGAGACACCATCGATGTGCGATTGCGCGGCGTGTCGACCAGGCCCTCCGCCGAGAGCCTGATCAAAGACTCGCGCACCGGCGACCGCGACAAATGAAATTCGCGGCTGAGCTCGGTCTCATCAAGCAACGTGCCCGGCTTCAATTCGAGATTGAGGATCTTCGCTTTCAGACTCTCATAGACGAAGGTTGCGCCGGTGCCGCGCGGCCGCTTGACGGTTCCGGTCCGGCGCTGTTTCGGTTTGGATGGTGACTTGGACAATGGAGTTCTCCGAAAGATCGATCAGGATTGCGCAAGGAAAAATTGCTGGAAAGCGTGCGGCGGCTTCTTGCCAAGGACAGCATCGGCGACAAGCCGCGCCGAGAGGGGCCCGGCGGTGAGCCCCATCCACGGGAACATGCAGATATGGAAGCCTGGAACGGACGGCACCTCGCCAAGGATCGGCCGCCAGTCCGCCGTCCCATTGACGATCGCCGGCCAGGTTCTGAGCAGCTTGATGTCGGCGAGCTGCGGGACCGCAGCGACGGCGACCTGAAGATTGGTGCGCGCCGTTGCCGGATTGACCATCGGCCGGCCGCTTTTGGGATCGAGCAAAGCGGGCCAACCGCCGCCGATCAGCAGGCTTCCCATCCGAGCCTGTTTGAGAGTGAGTTTTTCGCCAGCGGAATAAACAAGATGCTTGATGAAGGGAGCGACAGGTTCCGTGACATTGACTTGGATCGGATAGCCTTCGATCTCAAAATCGACTCCCAGAAGCCGTGCGACTTCGCCCGCCCGCGCGCCTGCGCAATTGACGACGCACCGCGTCGCAATCTCGCCGCGCGAGGTTGCTGCGATAAATCCGTCTCCTTCGGTCTTGAGACCTGTGAGACGCGTCTGCCGCCACAGCGTCACGCCCGCTTTCTCCGCCGCCCCGGCGATCGCCGGCATGGCGAGCAGAGGATTGATCTTGCCCTCCTGCGGGCAGAAGGCGCCGCCAATCATGCGTTCGGACAGATAGGGCGCAATCGTCTGAAGTTCGCGCGCATCGAGGAGATCGATATGCAGACCGACTTCGCGCTCGAGCGTGGCCTTGCGCCTGACATCGCGCATCTGCGCTTCCGTCTCGGCGACCAGCAATCCGCCGCCCAGCGAGATTTCCAGATCGACGGCGAATTCCTTCGCAAGTTCCTGCCAGAGGACGATCGATTCAACCATGAGCGGAATGACGGGCGCGAACCCGCGCGCCCAGGCTTCGCCCTCCAGCACGAAGGGTTCATGCGGAATCTGGGCGTGGAGGCTGCCGGCATTGGAGCCGGAAGCCAGCGTCCCGAGGTCAAATTCCTCGACGAGCAGCACGTCGCGCCCCGCCTTGGCCAGAAAATAGGCAAGAAGGGTGCCGACAATGCCGCCGCCGACGACCAGGATGTCAATATGCGTGGATTTCAAGGCCGGTCTCGCTGCCCGTTGCTGGCAATCTTGTATACTTCATGTTAACATCTTGTCGACACGTCGGGGCACCGTAAATCGTCAACAAGAATGGCCCTGATAGCCCGTTTGGAGAGCAATAATGGCCCAAAATTTCCGCGGCAGCCATGCCGTGACGATCACCCCCTTCACCGCGGACGGCAGCGCCATCGACATGCCGGCCTGGAAGCGCTTCCTCGACTGGCAGATGAAGGAAGGGGTGCCAGGCATCATCATTCTGGGCACGACTGGCGAGTTCCTGACGCTGACCGATGACGAGCGCACCATGTTCGTCGACGAGACGATCAAATATGTCGCCGGCCGCATGCAGGTCATGGTCGGCACGATGAATGCCTACACGCCCAACGCGGTCCGCTACAGCCGCGAGGCGGAAGAACTCGGCGCCGACGGCTTGATGATCATTCCGCCTTATTACTACACCCCGACCGAGGACGAGATCTTCGCCTATTACAAGGCGATCTGCGCCAAGGTCTCGATCCCGATCATGCTCTACAACAATCCCTATACGTCGAATGTCGACATGTCAGCGAAGTTTGTCGGCCGCCTGACAAAGGCGTTTGAGCAGATCCGCTATATCAAGGAAGCGAGCCAGGACATGGCCCGCGTCTATGACATCGTCGAAGAGACGAAAGGCGTGATGAATGTTTTCGCCGGCCAGCGCATTGTCGAATCCTATCTCTATGGCGCCGTTGGCTATGTGAACCCCTATGGCAATTACATACCGCGGGCGTCCACCATCATCTGCGATCTCTGCGCCGACCGGCGCTATGAGGATGCCAAGAAGATCGAGCGCCTGATCAACAAGATCTACGTGATCATTCAGGAAGGCCATCCGACTTATGGCCACCAGTGCTACTCCAAGGCCTTGTCGGCGGCGGCGGGATATCCGGTCGGCGATGTGCGCCCGCCCTTGACGACCTTCAAGGAACTCGGCCGCGAGGGCGAGGAGCGTGTCGCCAAGGTTCTCGCGGTGATGCACGAGATGGATCAGGTCGTCGACGGCATCGTCAATCGCCCGCGCACCGTTCCGGCAGCGGCGGAATAGTCAGCGGATATAGCTCGCGCCGTTCACGTCGAGCGTTGCACCGCTCAAATGGCGGCAGGCGCCGCTTGCAAGGAAGGTGACGAGATTGCCGAGTTCGGTGGGTGGCACCCATTCGCCCATGGCGAGCGTCGCGGTGAAGGCGGCCTCTCCGCCCGCTGCGGCCGCTGCCTGTTCCGACAATCGCGTGCGTACGATGCCCGGCGTGACGACATAGGCGAGGATGTTGTTCTTGGCGTAATTGCGCGCGATCGTCTTGGTCGCGGAGAGGATGGCGCCTTTCGAGGCCGCATAGGCAAGCAGCGCCGGATTGCCGGGGCCGCGCTGCGCCGCCCAGCTTGAAACCGTAATGAGCGAACCGCCGCCGGCCTTGAGATAGTGCTTGACCGCATTACGCATCAATCGCGCCGGCGCCAGCACATTGACCTGCAAGGCCTCGTCCCACACCTTATCCCAGGCCTCGTCGTCATCCTCGATGCCGCCGGCGATCCGCATGACGGCCGCATTGTTTACCAGCACATCGATGCGCCCGCGCCAATCGAGCGCCTCACGCCACAATCGATCGACATCCTTCGCATCTTTCAGATCCGCGCCGATCAGCTTCAGCCGCTCTGGCGGAATGGCAGTTGTCGCTTCCTCGGCACCGCTGCGGTCGCCGCCATAATGCGCGATGAGATTGGCGCCGGCCTCGCCGAGCTTTGCAGCGATGGCGGCTCCGATGCCCTTGGAGGCACCGGTGAGAAGGATGGTTTTTCCGTTGAGTTCGAACATGCTGACTGACCCGTGAAACGACAGGCTTCAGTATACAGCATGTATGCGCGTGTGCGAGGGCGTTACAGATGCAATCCGCGGCGCTATGATCGCTCCCATGGATATGAACAGCTTTCGATCGTCACTGAGCAACGCACAACCTCCTGCAGGAATGAGCCTCGCGCTTCAGGCCTTGTGGTGGGACGCCAAAGGCGAATGGGACCGCTCGCATGAATGCGCGCAACAGCGCGAAGATGCAGCCGGCAACCGCGTCCACGCCTATCTCCATCGCAAGGAGGGTGACCAGGGCAATGCCGGATACTGGTATCGCCGCTGCCGGATAGCGCCCTTCACCGGAAGCCTCGATCAGGAATGGCAGGAACTGGTGGAGCAGTTTCTGCGCGAGGCTTCATGACCGACGCTTTCATTTGCGATGGATTGCGTACGCCGATCGGCCGCTATGGCGGCGCTTTGTCGGGCGTTCGCACCGATGATCTTGCGGCCATCCCGATTGCCGCCCTGATGGCGAAACATCCGAATGTCGACTGGGCGAGCGTCGATGATGTGTTCTATGGCTGCGCCAACCAGGCTGGCGAAGACAATCGCAATGTCGCACGTATGGCCGCACTTCTTGCGGGCCTTCCCGTTGAAGTTCCGGGCGTCACGATCAACCGACTCTGTGGGTCAGGCCTCGATGCGGTGGGCACGGCAGCGAGGGCCATTCGTGCCGGAGAGGCGGGGCTCATGATCGCGGGCGGCGTCGAGAGCATGTCGCGGGCACCGTTCGTCATGCCGAAGGCTGACGCGGCTTTCTCGCGGCAGGCCGCAATCTACGACACGACGATCGGCTGGCGCTTCGTCAATCCGCGCATGAAAGCGGCTTACGGCATCGACTCGATGCCGGAGACGGCGGACATCGTCGCTAAGGAGTACGGCATTAGCCGCGCCGATCAGGATGCTTTCGCACTGCGCAGCCAGAAGCGCTGGGAAGCTGCGGTTGCCGATGGCCGTTTCGCAGGCGAAATTTGTGCCGTCACGATCCCGCAGCGCAAGGGTGCGCCGCTGCTGATCGATCGCGACGAACATCCGCGCGCCGATACGACCCTCGAACAACTGGCCAAGCTCAAAGGCATCAATGCACCCGACTTGTCGGTGACGGCAGGCAATGCGTCTGGCGTGAATGATGCTGCCGCCGCGCTGTTGATTGCCTCGGAAGCGATGGCGAAGGCCAATAGCTTGCAACCACTGGCACGCATTCGCGGCATGGCGGTCGCCGGTGTCGCGCCGCGCGTGATGGGCATTGGTCCCGTTCCGGCGGTGAAGAAGGTCCTCGCGCTGACCGGCCTCACTCTCGACCAGATGGATGTAATCGAACTCAATGAAGCCTTTGCGGCGCAGGCGCTCGCCGTGACGCGCACGCTCGGCTTGCCCGACGACGCACCACAAGTGAATCCCAATGGCGGTGCCATCGCGCTCGGCCATCCGCTCGGCATGAGCGGCGCACGCCTCGCCTTGACGGCCGCGCGCGAACTACACCGCCGTGGAGGCCGCTATGCGCTTTGCACCATGTGTATTGGGGTCGGGCAGGGCATTGCGCTGATTCTGGAAGCCGCCTGATCCAGGCGTCGCTACGCCTCAAGCTCGAGAATATAGAGCCCGCCATTATAGTCGTTGGAATAGATGAGCCCATTCTTGTCGACGAAGACATCGCAGCTTTGAATGACCTGCGGCCGGCCTGGCCGCGGATCGACAAGTCGCCGAGGCCGCGGGGGAACGAAGGCGGCGATTTCATGAGGCCGATATTGGTCGCGTATGTCGAACACCCGGATCCCGGCATTCTGATAGGTTGCGAATATCCTGTCGGAACTGACAAAGCTGCCGGGCCGGTTCTCATGGACATTGTGCGGTCCGAAATGCGCGCCCTTCTTCACGTAGTCGGCTTCCGCCGGCGTCGGGAAGGTAGAAATGCTCACCGGGTTTGATACTTCTCGATTGTCCATAACCCAGATCAGCTTCAATCCATCTTCCTGATTGTCGAGCACGGCTTCATCGGCAACGACGAGCAGCTCGCGGTCGGGCAAGGGCAAGCAATTGTGTGTGCCGCCCCCGAAGGGCGGCGACCAGTTGCGATGCACAATAAGCTTCGGCTTGCTGCGATCGGAAACATCGATCACCGCCATGCCGGCATCGCGCCACGCGGCATAGGCCGTGTCGTCATGAACGATCGCGTGATGAAGGCCGTAGCGTCGGGTCGGTGCCCATGTCGGTTTCTCGCCGGCCGCGGCATTCATTCCGGGCAGCCAGTAGCGACCAACTTCGCGTGGCTTCGTCGGATCCTGCATGTCGACGATCAGAAGGATGCAGTCGGTGAAGCCATCGAGCAGGGCGGAGACATAGGCCCAACGTCCGCCGACATACCAAATGCGATGCGGGCCGCCGCCTTCCACTGGCATGAAGCCGATCTGGCGCGGTTCGGCGGGCTTCGAAATATCATATACCGCGACACCGGCCGACCAGTTACGCGCCTGTTTCGTATCGCCGCCGACTTTCGTGCCGAGCGCGCCCTTGTAATAGGCCTTCTCGTCCTGAAATTCGGCAGATGCGAACATATCCTTGGCATGAATGACAAGAAGCAGATCGTCATGCGTCTGGAGATGGATGTTCCAGGTATTCTCGGGCGCTGCGATGTACTTCACAGCCTTTGGATCGCTCGGATCGGAGACGTCGATGACGCTGAAGCCCTTGGAAAACATGTGGCCGACATAGGCAAAGCCACGATGCACCATCAACTGCACGCCGTCCGGCCGGCCGCCCTGATCCGAATGACCGATAAGCCGCATCTTGTGCGCATAGTCGGGCTTGGGAAGGTCGGAGTTCGTCATGTCGAGCCCACCTCAGCGATTGCAGTCGCGCTCATTAAATTATGGACAGGACAAGGAGTCCCGCTCCCACAGCATGGCCCCATTCCGAACCAAATTTTCCATCACCGGTTGAGCGCGGATGATTAATTCTGAAAATATTCGAACATAAACTTTCTTAAAAATCAATGGCATAGAATTTAGCGCCAGAATTTATGCTACAAAATGAGCTAATGAAAAAAATAATTTACATGATCAAACCTTATGGCTAGGCTCCCTCTGACGACGCAAAAACGTCGGGAAAATGCCAAAGTCTGGCCGGGCTGGTGGGGCTTTGGAGCAGCCGGGCGCGAATGACGCGCTAAACAACATTTTCCGGAATCGAGCTCAATGCCGCCGGATGGGAGGAACATATGTTTTACACGCCGAAGGATGCTGTTTTTAGCCGGGTAAACCGTCGCAAGTTTCTTGAGATGGGCGGTGGTGCCGCGACTGCTCTAGGCGCTGGCTCGCTCGCTTTGGGTCTCGGATCGACGGTCACGCGCTCGCGGGTCCAGGCTCAGTCCTCGGATGACGCGAAGTGGAAGCAGTATGCCGGCTCGAAGCTCGTCTTCATGTCCGAGAACACGCCGCCGTCATTCGCGATCCGCGACAACATCAAAGCCTTTCATGATCTCACCGGCATTGATGTGACGATTCTAACCGACGACCTTCCGGTCGTTCAGCAGAAGGTCGGCATCGATCTTCGCGGCGGCAAGGCCGACTACGTTCTCAACTATGTGCAAGACAAGCCGATCGGTGCGCCGTTCGGCGAATTCTATGCCGACATGACCCCGCTCTTCGGCGACAACACGCTGCCGCAGGATCCGGATGGTTATGGCGATGCGGCCTGGTTTGACAACTTCCTCTCGGCCTGCGGCCGCTTCTACAAGGAAGGCAAGATCATCGCCCTTCCTTATGACACCGCCATCGCGGTGACCTTCTACCGCCAAGACCTCTTCGAGCAGAACTCCAAGGACTTCGAAGCCGAGTATGGCTATCGCCTCGAATTCACGCCGGAGACGACGTGGAAGCAGGTGACCGACATGGCAGCCTTCTTCAAGAAGGCGAAGGAAGCCGGCAAGGACGTTCCCTATGGCTACGCGCAGCACCAGGGCAACTTCGCCTGGACAACGCAGCTCGACATTCAGCGCATGCTTTTCGCCAATGGCCGCTGGATGGATTGGAACATCGACGACGTCTATGGCAGCCAGACCCCGGGCAAGACCAACTGGGGCGATGCGCAGTCGATCGAGATCATGCAGCGCTTCAAGGATCTGGCAGACGTGTCGCATCCCGACAATCTCGCCAACGGCACGCTTGAATTGAACACTGTCTATCAGTCCGGCAACATCGCCATGCAGGTGCAGTATCACGAGTTCGCCGCGTCCATCGAAGACGAGACGAAGTCGCGTGCGGCTGGCGGCAAGACCGCCTACGCCATCTGCCCGAAGGGCGAAGCGAGCTGGATCAAGAACGGTGGCCAGGCAGTCAACGGCTGCAACTGCGGCATCGGCGGCATCGGTATCAACGGCAACGCTTCGGAAGACCTGAAGCGCGCCGCTTATATCTTCGCGATCTGGTCGGTTTCGCGCGAGAACCAGTACAACGTTCTAAAGGGCCTCGGCGGCACGCCGACTCGCAAGTCTGTGCTGGCCATGCCCGAAGTCCAGGCTGCGATGAAGCGTCCGACGACCATGCCGAACGCGCTCACCTTCGATGCCGCCTACGGCGTCGGCATTGCCAATCCAAACTTCGTCCTCGGCCCGAAGATTCCGCAGGCCAACGAATACCACTCGATTCTCGCCGCCGAAGTGCAGAAGTGCTGCTCCGGCGAGCAAACCGCCGAAGAGACCTGCAAGTCGGTTCAGACTCAATTGGACGAGTTGAACGACGCGGGATAGAGTTAACTGAACGTGCTGCATCCGGTTGCCCGGAAGGGCGCCGGATGCGGCGCACTTATCCCAGTCACTCTTCCCGACATCCGTTTGATCGGCGGATGCACATGCGAGTCCGATGACAGATACTGCACTTCCTTACGAGCAAGCCAGCGGGCGGGGTGAATCCCTTTTCAGAGTCAGGCAGATCCTGGACAGCGTCGAATCGCGGCCCGTCGCGAGCGGCGTCACCGAGCCCCTGAAGCTCAATCCAAAGCCGTCGCGCGCATATTTTTTCTGGTTGATGGCGCCGGCTATCATCCTGCTGGCGTGTATCTCGCTCTATCCGTTCTTCTGGATGATCTACATGAGCCTCCACGACGTGGAACTCGGCTCGGCCGTGTGGAACAACTTCGAGAACTTCACCAAGCTCGCAACCGACTCGCGTTATCTGAAGGGCTGGACGCTCCTCTTCCAATACAGCGCGCTGTGTCTTCTGCTGCAGATCGGCATCGGCGTTTTTCTCGCGGTCGCGCTCAACGGCTCGCGTTTCGAGAAGTTTCTCGTAACGGCCTTTCTGATGCCCATGATGATGGCGCCGATCGTGGCCGGCCTCGTCTGGTACTTCCTCTATAATGGCACCTTCGGCTGGTACCACTGGCTGTTCCAGAGCCTCGGCATCCTTGGCGCGAAGTCCATTCTCGCAAGCCCCGACACGGCGATGTACGGCCTTGTGATCGTCGACGTCTGGCAGTGGACGCCGCTCATCACGCTGATCACTTTGGCGGGCCTTAAGCGCGTGCCGCAGGATCAGCTTGAAGCCAACATGGTCGACGGCGCTTCGCCGTTGCGCAATTTCTTCGCGATAACGCTGCCCAATCTCTATCCGGTGCTACTCATCGCCGTGATGTTGCGCTTCATGGACAATTTCCGCTTCATCGATTCAATTCTGGTACTTACCGGTGGCGGCCCGGGCAACGCGACGAAGATCCTGCCGGTTTATCTCTTCGAAGTCTCATTCAAATTCTTCAAGCTCGGTCGCGGCGCGGCGATCGCGCTGACCTTGCTTGTGGTCACCATCATTCTCGGCATGATCCTGGTGAAAGTCTTCGATCGCCAGCAGAAGGGGAAGGCATAAGCCATGGCTTCCCGCGACATCGTTCACTACGACACACCGCTGAGCAAGGCGTTTAAATGGTTTTCGGGCGTGTTCATCGGCTTCTACCTGATCTGGACGCTATTGCCGATCTTCATCATGTTCGTCTCCTCCTTCAAGGATTTGCTGGAGGCGTTCAAGCTTCCAGCTGTCGGTGATTGGCTCGGAGCGTCGGTATTCTTCGACTTCACCCCGACTTTTACCCATTACGAAAACCTGTTCGTCAATCTGGACTTCACCAGGTATATGCTGAACAGTCTCGTGGCGGCCTGCGGCTCGGCGTTGATCTCGGTCGTGCTCGGTTCGATGTGCGCTTATTCGCTGTCGCGCATCGACTTCAAGGGCAAGAACGATCTCTTCTTCTGGATCATCTCGACACGCATGGCGCCGGTCGTCGCGGTCATGGTGCCGCTCTATGCGATCTTCAGGTCGCTCGACCTCGTCGGCACATTGCCCGGATTGATCCTCGCCTACACGACTTTCAATCTCCCCTTCGCGATCTGGATCCTGAAAGGGTTTTTCGACAACGTCCCTTACGCGATCGAGGAAGCCCAGATGGTGGATGGGGCCACGCGCCCACAGGCCTTCTTGTCGATCCTGCCGCTCGTGGCCCCCGGCATTGGCGCGTTTCTCGTCCTTTGCATTCTATTCGCGTGGAACGACTTCCTGTTCGCCGCCATCATCGGGTCGGGCGGTGCCAAGACATTGCCGGTCGCAACCCGCGAGCTTGTGCAGCCGCAGAATATCCAGTGGGGATCGATCATGGCGGCGGGCGTGGTGACGACCTTGCCGATGATGCTTCTCGGTCTGGTGATCAGGCGATATCTCGTTACGGGCCTTACGATGGGCGCCGTCAAGGAATGAGCGGAGCTTAGTATGGCGAAAGTATCGATCAGGAACGTCTGGAAGAAGTACGGCGAGTTTCCCGCCGTCAAAGACCTCAATATCGAATGTGCGGATGGCTCGTTCCTGAGCATTCTTGGGCCTTCGGGTTGCGGCAAGTCTTCCACGATGCGCATGATCGCCGGGCTCGAGCACATCAGCGCCGGTGATATTTTCTTTGACGAGCAGCGCATAAATGACTTGGCGCCAAAGGATCGCGATGTCTCGATGGTCTTCGAGAACTACGCGCTTTATCCGCACAAATCTGTCTTCGACAACATGGCAAATCCTCTTAAGCTCCGCGGCCAGGATGCGGCCAAGATCAACGAGCGCGTGAAATCGGCAGCCAACCTTCTCGAAATCGGGGGCCTGTTGCATCGCCGCCCGCAGGAACTGTCAGGCGGCCAGAAGCAGCGCGTTGCGATCGGCCGCGCCATCGTGCGCGAGCCCAAGCTCTTCCTCTTCGACGAGCCCATTGCGCATCTCGACGCCAAATTGCGCGCGCATATGCGCGGGGAGATCAAGCATTTGCAGCGCACGCTGGGCACGACGATGATCTACGTCACCCACGACCAACTCGAGGCCATGTCGATGGCGGACATGATCGCGGTCATGCATGAAGGCGAATTGCAGCAGCTCGGCAGCCCGCGCGAAGTCTACAACAACCCCGTCAATGCTTGGGTCGCGGGCTTCGTCGGCGAACCGGCGATGAACTTCCTGACCTGCGACGTGCGGGGCGACGGCGACAAGGTTCTTCTCAGCCATCCCAATTTTGCGCTCGCGCTGAAGCCCGAGCAGGTGAAGCGCCTCAACGGAAAATCAGGCGGCGGCAGCGTTCGCATGGGCGTGCGGCCCGATGCGTTGCATATCGGCCTTGAGCGGCCGGCCGAGCCCTCGATCGCCGGCGAGGTTTTCGTGAACGAATTGCTGGGTGGCGATATGATCGTCGAGGTCCAGCTTTCGGATGCGCGCGTGCGGGTAAAAACATCGCCCGAATTCACCGGAAATCCGGGCGATGCTTGCTATTTGACCGTCAATCGCGACAAATGGCATGCCTTCGCGACCGATACTGGAAAAGCCTATTTCTAGGCGGCCGGCTGTCGTAAAGAAAGTTCCAGCCAGAGCTGAAGCGCGGGATAGAAATCCACTTTATGAGGCTATTCTCGCGGTTCGGCGTGAAAAATATTTTCAGAAATTTGGCCAAACCGCTGGACGTTGACAGGGCTCAGATGGTACTTTCTGGCCCAATAACAATAAAGAAAATTAGTTTCAGGGAGGATCAGCGCACATGCGGGTAGGCGATTTGGCGACAGGATGCGAGTTCGCCGTTGCCCGTCCCGCCGCGCTGTGAATTTCCGTGCTCGCGACACCCTCCTATAGCCGGCAGCTCGACGATTTTCTCGATCGCCATGCGCGCGCCGGATACGCGATCGTCCCTGCAATTTTCCACGCGGTGCGCAATCTCACTTACGCCTCGGATGGCAATCGCCTGCCGGAACTGGTGATCGCCACCGGCAAGGGATCATGCACCGGCAAGCATTTGCTTCTTCGTGATCTTCTCCGCCATGTCGGCGAGAAGGCAGATGTCGAATTCATCGAGGGCGATTTCGCCGCCGCCATGCCGGTCGTGTCTTCGATGTCCGAAGAGCTGAAAGACTGGGTCTCCTCAGGGGGCATTTCCGATTTTCATTGCTATGTCGTGTGGCAAGGCAATGAAGGGGAAGCAAAGCTCGATGCTACCTGGCCCGATCGATTGGCACCGCTCGGCTACCCGGTGAACGACAAATGGGCTGGTGCCGGGGATACGCGCGTTGCAATCCCCAATGGCGTTGTCAGGGGGCGTGCGGAAGGCGTACTCGAGCGCAAGGCCGCGCTGCTCGCTACGCTCAATCAGAAACAAATCAATGACCGTCTGAGATTCCTGAAGCTCCTGACGGAATGGATGCCGAAATAGGCGCGAATGGGGGACTGAATGGCGAAGAAGGCAAGCGCGTTTGTCGGCATCGACGCCGGGACCACCGGTTGCACGGTGATGATCTTTGACGAAAAGGGCAACGCGCTCGGTCACGGTTACGAGGAATATCCTTGCACGTCGCCCAATCCCGGCTGGAGCGAGCAGGACGTCGAAGCCGTGTGGAAGGGAATCTGCGGTGCCTCGCGCCAGGCCGTGAAGAAGGCCGCACTTCCGGCCGATGCCTATCGCTCCGTCGGTCTGTCGAGCCAGCGCGGCACCTTCATCTATCTCGACAATGCCAAGAAGCCTTTGGGCAACTCGATTGTCTGGAATTGCGGGCGGGCACTCAAGTATCAGGAAATATTCTCCAAGGAGATTTCGCCGGCCGATCACCAAGACCACACCGGCATGCAATTGAGCCCCTTGTGGTCGGCATCCAAGATTGCCTGGCTTCGCGACAATGAGCCGGCGATTTTCGAGAAGACCCGCTGGTTCGCGAATGGCCAGGAGTACTTCCTCTACCGGCTCGGCGCGGAAGAGTGGGTGACCGATCCCGCTTCGCTGACGCTCAACGGCATGATGGAGATCCGCAAGCTCGACTGGAGCGATCGTATTCTTGGCTTGGCGGGCATCGACCGCGACCGTCTTCCGCCGGTCGGCATTCCGTCCGGCAAGGCGGGAAAATTGTCGAAGGCGGCTGCCGAGGCGACGGGTCTTCCCGAAGGCATAGCACTTTGCCGCGGTGCCGGCGACCAGCAATGCGCGGCTATCGGCGCCGGTGTCATCAAGCAGGGCATGGCCGAATTCACTGTCGGCACATCGGGCGTGATGGTCGCCCATCTCGACAGTCTTGATCGCATCAAGGGACGAAACCTTTGGTGGGGCGGACATGGCGTTCCCGGCGCCTGGGACATTGAAGGTGCCGCATTCAGCCTTGGCGCCTGCCTCAAATGGTGGCGCAACAATCTCGGCCGCGATGAGACCGAAATCGGCTCGCTGCGCGGCACCAGCCCGTACTCGGTGATGGTCGAGGAATCGGCGAAGTCGCCGGTCGGCGCAAAGGGATTGATCTTCCATTCCTTCCTGACGAGCCAGGTGACGCCCTATTACGACGCTGCATCGCGCGGCGGATTTCTGGGGCTCGGCCTCTATCACGACCGGCAGGATCTGATCCGCGCTTTGCTCGAAGGCTGCGCCAATGAAATGCGCATGGTGGTCGACGCCTTCGAAAGCGACATCGACGGCGGCATCACCGATTTTCGGTTGACCGGTGGCGGCACGAAATCGAACGGCTTCGTGCAGATCATGACCGATATCATCGGCAAGCCGGCGCAAGTAAC
>JAESFU010000665.1_pt1 | contig 13725 bp, 11 predicted proteins | sample 9269461 | NCBI WGS metagenome assembly JAESFU01 (sample SAMN14502556, study PRJNA617107) | algae metagenome | isolation source: Stenomitos rutilans HA7619-LM2 and co-occurring heterotrophs from cave walls | place: USA: Waikapalae cave, Hawaii | collected 2009-07-28
CCTCGGCAAAACAATTGTCCTGTCGGGAGGAAGGATGGACGGAACGTATACCGTATCGGCCGTGATGGACGATGTACCGCAGAATTCGCATTTCTCCTTTACCATCCTGCTGCCGCTGCATACTATGTTGCAAAGCAATCAATACAGAAAAGACGACGGCTGGGGCTGGAATAACTTCACCACCTACATTCAGCTGAATGACCACGCGGACAAGGCATCGGCCGAGAGCAAACTTGCCGATTTCTGCAAGCGCCGGCTGGACCCGAAATGGAAAGATGCCGGGGGGCGTGTAGAGATAACCTTTCAACCGCTGCGCGACATCCACCTGCACCCCGGGTTGAGACACGATGTGGACACCGTCAGTCCCGATACCATCTACTTTTTCGGCATCATTGCCCTGTTCATTTTATGCATGGCGTGGATCAACTACATCAACCTGTCCACCGCGCGGGCCATGGAGCGTGCGCGCGAAGTCGGTATCAAAAAATCCATCGGCGCATTTCGCAGCGAGCTGATCGCGCAGTTCCTTGTGGAGTCTGTCCTGATCAATTTTGCAGGCATCGTACTCGCCGGGCTACTAGCCCTTGCGTTGCTGCCCGTACTGGGCGAGATGATCGGCAAGACCCTTGCCTTCGATTTTGGCGACCGCCGTTTGTGGATTGTCCTCTTCGGTCTTTTCACCATCGGCACACTCGCGTCGGGCGTGTACCCCGCACTGGTATTGTCCTCGTTCCGCATTGCCAGCGCCCTGAAGGCGAGCCGGCAACCTGAACAGGGTTTTTCATTGCGCAAGACACTCGTTGTATTTCAGTTTGCCTGTTCGCTCATCCTCATCGCCGGCACGTTCGTAGTATACCGGCAAATCAACTTTATGCAAACGCGGGACACCGGCCTGCAAATGGACCAGATGCTGATCGTATCCGCGCCCGGCACATTGCCCTGGCAGGAAGCCAAACAGAAGCTCGCCCTGCTGAAAGAAGAAGCGCGCAAAATTCCCGGCATCCAGGCCATGGCCACATCGGGTGCCATACCCGGTGGAGGACACAACTGGGGCGCCGACATTCGCAAGAGCGGTACGCCGCTTGCCGATGTGAAACTCGGAAGCGTGGTGTGGATCGATCCCGACTTTATCGGCACCTACAACATTCCGTTTGTAGCCGGCAAAAATTTTGATCCTGCCGTCCGGTCCACCATGCAGTCCGTCATCATCAACGAGGCATCGCTCACCGCCTTTGCGCTGGGCACCGCCGAGCAGGCTCTGAATGAAGAGCTGATTTTGCAGGACGACACCGTGCGCATTATCGGCGTGCTGAAAAACTACAACTGGAGCTCGCTGAAATCCGAATTCGTGCCATTCCTCTTCAAGGCCGATACCATCGTGCCCGGCACGCTCTCGTTTCACCTGTCCGCGCAATCCATACCGGCCACCGTAGCACGAATAGGACAACTCTACAAGGACATTCTCCCCAACGACCCGTTCGAGTACCAGTTTCTCGACGACGCATTCAATGCCCAGTATAAAAGCGATCGCCAGTTCGGCAACATCTTCGGACTCTTCGCAATACTCGCGGTGTCCATTTCGTGCCTCGGCCTGTGGGGACTGGCATCGTTTACCACGACACAGAAACTGAAGGAGATTGGCGTACGAAAAGTGCTGGGCGCCTCGCGGCGCAGCATCCTATGGCTGCTGTCGGTCCAATTCCTGCGGCTTATCGGTATAGCCGCCGCGCTCGCGTTGCCCTTTGCCGCGTATGGCATGCAACAATGGCTGCAGCGCTTCGCCTTTCACACAGCCTTGCAATGGGATCTTTTTGCATTCCCAGTATTGCTGCTCACAAGCGTGGCCTTGTTCACTGTAAGCATACAGGTATTGAAAGGCGCGTCCGTAAACCCCGTAAACGTATTGAAGTCCGAATAACAAAAGAGATTCAGAATACAGTCGCTGCACAGCGCGTCTTCTCAACAGAAGTCCCGCTGTGCAACGCCGGCATTCCTTCGTGATCTCTGTGGCCTGGATTTCCCCCGCGTCCATCCGTGCGTCCGGGCTTTTTATCCAAATACTTTATTTTTTCTTAATTAAAATGTGTCCACCAACCCGTGCATCGTGCCTGCAATGAAAGGAGCGGAGGTAATTATCATTGTCCCGATACTAAAAACCGTCCAGACAAACTCCATTCGCCGAAATAGCTTGTTGGACATGCTGAAAATTGTCCAAAAACAGATTAGAAATGTGATAAACCAGACAGGAATTGTCATAAAGAAGGGAAGGAATGTCCCAAAGAAGGGAAGGATTGTCATAAAGAAGGGAAGGAATGTCCTGAAGAAGGGAAGGATTATGATAAAGAAGGTTAACATAGCCACAAACCAGGTGTGGTTTGTCGTAAACCAGACGTGGTTTGTCATAAACCAGACATGGATTATCGTAAAGAAGACAGGAATTATCGCAAAGAAGGTCGGAAATATTTCGAAGAATACATGATATTGTCCCTGTTTTGTAAAGATGATGGTGATCTTGTAACGTTTTGTTATGTCCTGCTACCGTAAAAGGATGATGATTTTAATCTTCGATTGTAGCGATCCGGGAAACGAAGCATTCCCCAAATGATGTTGAAGAGGACATCCGGGCCGTAGGAAATTATGGCTACCGGATTTTTAATAGGACATTGATCACAGAACGCCGAAATGATTAACACGATCAACCGCGCGCAGAAATATCCTGTCCAAATACAAGTTCATAACCATTGTTATCGGCAATCGAGAAATCGCGCATCAGGTAGTCGCGGTCTGCCAGCGAAGTTATTATTCTCGCATGGTCCTTTACCTGCTGCCAGAGCGAGTCCACATCGTCCACATCGATGTAGAGGCTGCCCGTCAACAGCGGCTTGCGAAAAAATTCTTCCGCATCGGGTGCTTTACAGTCGTCGGGCTCTTCCGTTGGAATTACAATCATAATCTCAATGTCATCTCGATAGAGCGAAGCAAAGTCTGGAAAATTGCTTCGGCAAGAAAAGCCCAGCACCGTTGTGTAGAAAGAAACTGTTTTGTCTATGCTTTTAGTCCACAGAATAGGTCGTAATTCCTGAAGCTTCATAGCGGTTTTGTTTTAGGAAAAAATCAATTTTTGTTTGTAGCCGGAACAAGGTGTTGCTTCACTAACGCGCAGCTGAGGCGGTGATAAATTATTCGTCAGCCACCAGTCGCAGGGCAACAATGCATCGCTGAATTTACATACTTTTTTCTTCCGGAATGCGGCAGAAAAGCCACACCTTTCAGGACGGAAATTACCGCCATCATTGCTTTTTAACGGATTATCATCTGCGAAACATTTTCGCCACTCCCTACATATTTGGTTTCGAGAGATTTAAGAAAAGCGCGGGCGGAAGCGGAGATTTCATCTTGGCAAAATGCCGGAGAGTATCTAACTTAACCCTCCTAAAAACTCTATCCATTATGTCCTCTGACAAAAACGACAGCAACGATTCGAAATTAGAAGGCGCAGGTCCGAAACCGGTAGCTGCCCAATACAAGTTCAAGGACATGAAAGTGCACTCCTCGGACGAGTGGATGGCTGACGCCACAAAAAAATACCGCCAGGTATACGATCGCTACGAAACAACACACCTTCGCGTAGAGCTTTCGTTCTTCAACAAACTGTTTGATGAAGACGAATGGGAAGCCTCCGTGAGCCTGAAATGTTTTGCCATCAACGGCAGTCAGCAACGCGAGCTGTGCAACCTTACGCAGAAGCGAAAAGTATTGAAAGACGAGAACGTGGTTTACATTCGCGACTCGTGGGGCAATCCATCGCCCGGCGTATACTGGCTCAAGGGCAACTACGTGTGGGAAGCCTACATCGACGAAGTGAAAATCGGCGACGTAAAATTCTATGTGGAAGATGTGGGCATGCCCAAAGAAGGCGAGAATCTTTTCTTCGACATTGAACACATCAAAATGTTTGAAGGCGACTCGGTAGGATCGGGACAGCCCGAGAAAAAATACCTGACGAAGTTTAACCAGAAAGAAACCCGCTATGTATGGGGCGAATTCTGTTTTAAAAATAAAGTGGCAGGCGACTATTATACCGAAGTAGCCTTTAACTTTTACGACGACGCAGGACAACCCAAGGGCCGCAGTGTGCGCCTCATCTATGTGCAGCCAAACACCGCAGGCCAGTTGTATAATCTCTACCCGGCATGGGGCAGCGATTCGCCCGGCACCTGGAGAGACGATCTGTACACCATGGAAGTGGTGTTCATGGACAAGCTGATTGCCGTTGTCCCGTTCCAGACCGGCGATGCCTTTGAAGAAGGCAACGTGAGCGTGGTAACAGACGCCGGCAAGATGTTGCAAAACATACAGGCGGGTTCGTCTTCCACCAACAAAAACCTGGACGATGTTTTATTCGAAGCCATGGCCGAGCTCAACTCGCTTACCGGCCTGGATGGCATAAAGACCGAAGTGAATGAAATGGTGAAGCTTGTGCGCTTCTACCAGGAATCCGGCAAAGATATTCTCAACAAGTTTTCGTTGCACACCGTGTTTACCGGAAACCCGGGGACAGGTAAAACAACGGTAGCGCGCATTCTCGCCAAAATCTATAAAGGCCTCGGCATCCTGGAAAAAGGACACCTCGTGGAGGTGGATCGCCAGGCACTGGTAGCGGGCTATGTAGGACAGACGGCCATCAAGACCGGCGAAAAAATTACCGAAGCCATGGGCGGCATTCTCTTCATAGACGAAGCCTATTCCCTGGCCAACGAAAACGGCGCGCAGCATGATTTCGGTGGCGAGTCCATACAGGTAATTCTGAAACGCATGGAAGACCTGCGCGGAAAATTCGGTGTGATCGTAGCCGGCTACACCGACAACATGCAGGAGTTTATCGGCTCCAACCCCGGCCTCCGTTCGCGTTTCGATAAATACTTTTTGTTCGAAGATTATTCCGTGGAAGACATGGTTACCATCGCCACCGCGTTGTTCGACAAAGAAAGTGTGAAACTGGACGAAGCGGCAGCGAATCATTTGAAAGAATATTTTGCCTATCTGCACCAGGGCCGCGATAAACATTTTGGCAACGCGCGCACCGTGCGCCAGGTAGTAGGAGAGTCCATCAAAAACCAGCACCTGCGTCTTGCTTCCATGAAGAAAGAAGAGCGCACACCCGAAGTGATGGAAGTTATTATCCTGGACGATGTGAAGGAATTCGAGATCAAGCCGATTTCATCCGGCCGATCTGCACTGGGATTCCAGTTGGGAAAAAAATAATCTGCAACGTATAAACAAACAGAAGCCAGGTCTTTCAGAGACCTGGCTTTTTTTATGATGCGTCATGAATGCCGTGCCGATCAGCCCCTGCTGCCTTCACTGTTGCTGATGCCGAAATATTTTGCTTTCAGTTTATCATCCCAGTCGTTGGCATAAATACCCACGCGATCAAACGTGCTCATGATCTCCGACTTGTCCAATCCCTGCAACTCGCGGATGGATTTGATATAGGCAGTCTCTTTAAAAATAGTAAAGCCTACGCCATAGAGAGAGTGATTTATTTCGAGCAGCTCTTTTGTAAACAGGTGCTGATTATTAACGGGCACTTCGCATACAGGCGCCAGCACTTGCAGGTAGCCGTAGTTTGTCAGGTTTCCGTTCGCGTCTTTCGACTGGAACACATCAACCCATACGCTCGCCGAGCCAAGTTTTAAATTCCATTGTCCGGGTTGCTGGCCGCGTGCCGAAGCAAGATCAATTTTGTATTCCGTTAATACCTCTTCTACCAGCGTGTAGAAGTGCTCGATGGGATGTTGCATAGAGAGTGATTTGGTTAGAATGAAAGATTATTAAGGAACAAAAATTAAACGAAATCCACCGAATAAAAAAATACCCGTAAGGGGTATTAAGCCTGTGTTATGGCAGGATTAACCCGGGTAATAAAGATGCGCGAGAGCAGAAAGGACGATGGTGTTTGATCGCTGCCGGAACATGCCGGAAAAAGAATCAGGACACGGGAATGTGGCCAATGTCCTGATGGTTTTTTGATGGCATCCCTTGCACGAAAAGAACGCGGAAGCAGAATACTTATGCCGCGCGGGCAGTAACGTTGAGGCGGAGGGTTAGCATCAACGCAAAGAGGGCGCCGGCAAACGCCATGAGTGCGCCCACAATTTCCGGCGAGGTATACCCGAAGCCCATGGCGATGGGAAGTCCGCCGAGAAAAGCGCCGAGCGCATTGCCGATGTTAAAAGCCGCCTGCGTGGCGGCCGCACCCAGCATCTCGGCACCTTTCGCCGTGTTGATCATCAGGATCTGAATAGGAGACCCGATGGCCAGCGAGAGACTGCCGGCAATAAACGTCATGATGAGGGACAATACTTTATTTTCGGAAACAAAAAAGATTACCAGCAGCGAGCTCGCCATGCACAACATGAGAATGAGACACGCCTTTACCGGCGGCACGCGATCAGCCAGCTTGCCGCCTACAAAATTTCCAACCACCATACCAAGTCCCGCGAGTACAAGTATGTACGGAATGCTGCTGTCCGAAAAACCCGATACCTCCGTCATCAGCGGTGCGATGTAACTGATCCACGCGAAAAGTCCACCTGTCCCGATGGCCGTAATGAGCAAGATCAGCCATGCCTCGCGTTTCTTGAAAAACTCCATTTCAGATTTAATGTTGCCCGTTCTGTTTACCGGAAGCGCCGGCAACCACCACTGGATGAATACTACGGTGATCAACCCGATCACAGCAATGAGTCCGAACGTATAGCGCCACGAAAGATGGTGTCCTATATACGTGCCGATGGGTACCGTTAAAAGATTGGCTACCGTAAGGCCGGCAAACATAATGGAGATAGCCTGCGCCTGCTTGCCTTTTTCAGCAAGTCTGCTGGCCACCACCGAGCCCACGCCGAAGAATGCCCCGTGTGGCAACCCGGACAGCAAGCGTGCAATAAGCAAGGTGTAATTGCCGGGAGCAAATGCCGAGAAGGCGTTAAACACCGTAAAGACAATCATCAGTGCCAGCAATATTTTTTTAGGAGCGAAGTTGCTGCTGATCGCCACCAGCACCGGGGCGCCGATCACCACGCCCAGGGCATACGCGGAAATCAAATGTCCTGCCTCCGGAATAGTGATCTGAAAATCCCTGGCGATGTCCGGCAGTAATCCCATCATGACAAACTCCGTTGTCCCGATGCCCAGGCCGCCCAGTGTAAGCGGCAATAAACTCTTTTTCAATGTATCCTCTCTTTTAATATAATTAAACCGCTGCAGCCGCGCAGGGCTGCTCATGGCGTCGCCAGCTAACACCGGCCATGGCGTAAAAAATTCCCGGCGGGCCACCGTTCACCTCCACAAAACCCCGAAGAGCGGCATAACCCTCACCCTTCCTTGTTGCAATATTTTGCAATTATAAAGATTTAATTTGCAAAATGTTGCTTATTTGACCGTACTTTGAGGCATAAATAACCGAAAACGAATGAAACGATCTGTTGCAATCGATATGGACGGCGTGATTGCCGATGTTGAAACCCAATATTTGCGCTACTATGAAAAAGAATACGGCCAGACTATTTCCCGCCAGTCGATTCGTGGCGTCTCCGAGCTGGAAGTTTTTCCGGAAGGCGTTGTTGTAAAGATGCTGCACAGCCCGGGCTTTTTCAGAACACTGCCCGTGATGGACGGTGCCGTGGAAGCCGTAAAGTCGCTGATGGAAACATACGAAGTCTACATCGTGTCCGCCGCCATGGAGTTCCCGTTGTCCTTATTTGAAAAGCGCGAGTGGCTCGCCGAGCACTTTCCGTTTATCAGCTGGAAGAATATTATTTTCTGTGGAGACAAGAGCATCATCCATACTGATTTCATGATCGACGATCATTGCAAAAATCTGGACACCTGCCGCGGCAAGGCCATTATGTTCGAAGCCTTTCACAACGTAAACCAGGCGCACCACGTGCGGCTCAAACACTGGCGCGATGCGTTGCCGTTGCTCGAATCGTTTGCCGGCAGCGTGTAAAAGAACCAACGGAATGTCCCATCCCCACCCGCCGTCGGAATTTGCCCCGGAGAATGTCGTATTGCCCACCCGCAGGTGTGGCCCCGTTGTCGTAGTTTTGAAATATCAATTAAAATAAAAACTATGCAACCCGATAACATTTCAAAACCGAAACTTTGGACAGGCCGCATCCTGAGTGGTCTCATTATTCTCTTCATGCTATTCGATGGCATCTTCAAATTCGTGGCGCCGCCGGAGGTGGTGGACATCACGGTGAACCAGCTGGGCTACCGCGAACATCACCTCGCCGTCATGGGCGCGCTGGCACTGATCGCCACTGTCCTCTATGCTATTCCCGCCACCGCTGTCCTTGGCGCCGTGCTGCTCACCGGCTATTTCGGTGGTGCCATCGCCACCAACCTTCGCGTCGATAGTCCCCTGTTCGGCAACATCCTGTTTCCGGTTTACCTCGGCATCATCATGTGGGGTGGCCTCTGGCTTCGCCATCCGAAACTGCAGGCATTGTTCCCCATCAGCAAAGCGTAATATATTTTAAACAACAACCCAACGTGAGGGACAGGGAGACATTGCATGATCCTGTGCAGTGTCTCGGCCTTCGTGTATACAATAACTGTCCCCGATAACGATTATTCCCTCCGCACAATTCAAAGGTGGCTCCTCCGGAGCCTGATATTGAATTGGGTTTTGTTGCTATAGACAGGAAACTCCTTCGGAGTTAAATGCGGGATAAATGTGTAATCCAGTATAGACAGGACACTCCTCCGGAATTTAGCCACACGTATTGTGGAAGATAACATCATCAGCAGATGCTTCTTCAGAGCTTGCCGGTGATTTGAATAAACAAGATTATACCGGCGAAAGCTGAATTATATTTCAGTGTGAACATCCTCCAGTTTGCACGTGTCCCAAACTCCGGAGGAGCACCCTGTCTATAGAAAAAAAACACGCATCCGTTAACCGGCTCCGTAGGAGCCACCTGTCCTGTTAAGAGGCCTTGATTGTTTGGGCTCATACGCAGATGTATTGTCCCTTCATCACGATTTTTCCTTCGTAGTCCGGAGGAGGCTCCTCCGGAGCCCGGTATTTAAACTGGACTCTGTGGCTATAGACAGGATACTCCTCCGGAGTTAAATACCGGTTTGAATAAATAATAGTATAAACAGCAGGCTTCCCGGGAGTCTAACCATTGATCTTGGAGGAAATAACATCATCAACTGCATACTTCTTCAGTGGGTTGCTAGTGATTTTAATAAATTCATTGTCCTTACAGACGTTTGGAAATGCTCATATTCCAATAGCACCTGTCCCAAACTCCGGAGGAGTACCCTGTCTATAGAAAAAAAACACGCATCCGTTAACCGGCTCCGTAGGAGCCACCTGTCCCGCGGGTGATTTGGTGCGTGGATAGAAACAATCGCGCACACAACTCAACCGTTACTTGAATTTTGCACCACGAACGCTTACCTTGTTCATTCTTTTAGAAATATGAAGTATCTCCGTGGGATCTACACCGCGTATGGTGTTGTCGTCTTTACCGTTCTGTTCGCGCTGTTCCTGCCCTTGCTTTTTATACCCATTATTTTTCCCGGGCAGTTCAAACTTGTTGGTGTCTTCAACCGCTGGTGGGCAAGGTTGCTTTTCTTCTTCATCTTCGTGCCCGTTCGGCGCGAGTATCGTGGCAAACACGATCGCAGCAGGCAATACGTATTCTGTCCCAATCACTTTTCCTACCTCGATATTCCCACCGCCGGCCTCAATAAACACAACACCATCTTTGTAGGCAAAAACGAAATTCAGAAAGTGCCTGTGTTTGGTTATATGTACAGCAAGCTGCACATCACCGTAGACCGCAGCAAGCTCAAAAGCCGCTACGCCAGCCTGCAACAGTCCCTCAACGCCATAGACGAAGGCAAGAGCCTCGTGATATTTCCCGAAGGAGGCATCGTTACCGTAAAAGATCCGGTGATGGGCCGCTTTAAAGACGGCGCCTTTCGCATCGCCATCGAGAAACAAATTGCCGTAGTGCCTGTTACCATCTCGTATAATTGGATAATTTTGCCGCCAGATCAGTTTCTGCTTCGCTGGCATCCATTGAAAGTCGTATTCCACGAACCCATTGACACCACCGGCCTGACACTACAGGACATGGACGCACTGAAAGAAAAAGTCTTCAGCGTCGTGCATGAAGAATTGCAGAAAGCGATCGCCAAAAACTAGCATCACACCATGAACATAGACCGTTCCCTGCTCGACAAGATGGCGCACCTCGCGCGACTGGAGTTCGATGAAAAAGACGCCGCGAAAATGATACACGACATGACGGGCATCATCAACTGGGTAGAGAAATTAAATGAAGTGGACACCGAGGGCGTAGAACCCCTCACCACCATGAGCCACGAAATAAACGTGCTGCGCGAAGACGAGGTAAAAGAACACCTCGACCACAACCGCGCCCTGCTGAACGCCCCCAAAAAAGACGACACCTATTTCCGTGTCCCGAAAGTACTGGAGTAACATCCAGACAGCCCGAACAGCTTTAGCCGATTGGACAGTGACCATGTCCTGAATGCGCGGGAACATCCGGTTGTCCCGCACGCCAACACCAAAAGCACGCAGCCCGCTATATGCGAAACGATAATCCCAGGTACGCCTTCGTAGGGGCTTCATCCGTTAACCCCACATTAGTGGCAACGTCAACCTTTACATTGGGACTTACATTATAAATAATGCCACCGTTGGCTGTAAACCAGTTACCCCCGGAGTAAAACGTACCCATCCCTTCAACATAGAAATCAAAATTACCCACCAGCGGTCCGCCCAATACAATCGTCTGGAAATAACTCATCTCGCGTCCGCCGTCTTCCGATGGAACGAAGTCGAACTGCGCCTGTGCACCGGCACCCAGCTTGTCCGATAAATCATACGAGAAGGGAAAGCCCACGCCATATACCACATCCGAGTCAAAAGGATTGCCCGATACAAACGTTACGTACGGAATCATTCCAAGAGCCGTTACCTGCTTGCCATCATTGCCCCAGAAATTATGTTTCAGGCGAATCGTCGTGGCGCCAAAGCCTTTATCATACGTTTTCCCTTCCGGGTCCTGATCGATATTATACGCCTCAATACCAAAGTGAATGTCCCACGACTGTGTAAGTCCCAACTTATAGAGTCCGCTGATAACATTGATGGTGCGGTCACTCTTTCCCTGCGCGCTTTTGGACCATTTTACCATGTCTCCCTCAAACTGAAAATGCCCGGCGTCCACCGAGATCGGCGACTCCGTTACATCCGGCCGGTCGATGCTGAATTCACGCATTTCACTTCGGGGCACGGGGTTAAACAGCGAATAACGGTGAGCAGCATCCTGCGCATAAGCATGAGCCATGGCCAGAAAAACAAGAAGAACGGTAGCTTTTAAACGCATAGTGTCTGAGTTTATCCAAAACTAGTTAAAATTTAGATGTATCTAAAAATAATATTTAGATTATCCTAAAATATAGAATGCGCACGGACAACGTTCCCGGGTACAACTTCTGCTAATTCGCCTGAAACCATACAATCCTTTTCTTTTTCCGTCCCATATTGTTAACTTTTCAACGTAACTGCACGCGACCGTTTATTCGGATTAACTTTTTAACCTTGTCATGAGAAACCGCGCCCTGAAATACACACTCGCTCTAGGTATCATCGGAGTCGTTATCGCTGTATTGATATCCTACGTGGAGCGTAAAACCGTAAACACCTACGAGGACAATCTCCCGTATATATCGCTGGGTGACAATGTTAAAAACCGTGTAACACAGGGGCACCTGTGGCTGGAAGAATCCCTGGCCGGCGACAACTCCCTGTCTTTCGATCGGGACATACTCCCGCTGTTCACCACCTCCGGCGATATTTTGCAGGCGGCCTACAAAGGCGAACAAACCGAGCTCGGCAAATTCAGCGCGTCCGCCGACGAAGAAACCAAAGCCATCATCAAAGAAGCCATGGTCAGTTTAGACAGGCTTGTCGAATCAGCGAGACAACGTCAGAAATTCAAGACCCAGGCCAGCGCACCCGTGCCGGTTGCAGAGCCGGTGGTCGATAGTACCGGTGCCGTAATTTCAACACCCGAGCCATCCGTACAAGCGTCCCCGGGTGGTGAAGAAGCCGGCGGCATCCTGGACCAGCAGTTCGATGCCAGTTACGATGCCTTTCAGCAAAAGATGAACGATCTGAGCGACCACGTAAGAAAGATCGTGCGCGATGATGCCAGCTACCTCGACACCCTTTCGTGGATCTCCATATTCCTGCTCGTAGCAGCCTTTGCCTTGTTATGCTGGTCTTTATACCGGCTCCAGAGCGGCAACGACCGGCTGGTATTGGAAAACCAGACGCGGCTAAACGCCCAGAACACATCCGTAGAGTCCATCACACATTTCGTAGAGTCCATTTCATCCGGCGACTTTTCAGCCCAGCTGGAACAAAACAACGACGACAATCTCAGCAACACGCTGGTGACCATGCGCAACAAGCTTAAGGACAATGCCGAAGAAGACAGCAAGCGCAACTGGTCTACATCGGGTCTGGCGCAGATCGGCGAGATCTTGCGTACGCCCACCAAAACAACGGAAGAGCTCTTCGACAACATTGTGCGGTTCGTAGTGAAATATACCAAAAGCAACCAGGGCGGATTATTTGTGCTGAACGAAGAAAGCGAAAGCGACAAATTTCTGGAGATGGTGGCGTGCTATGCCTTCGAGCGAAAGAAATTTCTGAAGAAACACATCACCATCGGCGAAGGCCTGGTAGGACAATGCTACATGGAAGGCGAGAAAATCTACCTGGTAGAAGTGCCGGCAGAATACGTGTCCATCACCTCCGGCCTGGGTGCTGCCAATCCAAACGCCTTGTTACTCGTACCCCTTAAAGTAAACGACAAGATTTATGGCGTTTTCGAGCTTGCCACCTTCGGCATATACCAGGATTTTGAAATCGACCTTGTAGAGAAATTGGCAGAGAGCATAGCTTCTACCATTTCTACCGTACGCATAAACGAAAGCACGCGGCAATTACTGGAGCGCACCCAGCAGCAGGCCGAAGAAATGCGCGCACAGGAAGAAGAGATGCGCCAGAACATGGAAGAGCTGGAGGCCACCCAGGAAGAAATGCGCCGCAAGGAGAAGCATATCCAGAATATGCTCGACACCGAAAAGCAACGCAACGAAATAGCCCAGCGCAACCGCAAGGTGCTCATGGAACTCACCAAAAACCGCGATGTACAATCCGGTAACTGGAATGCCGCGCTCGAAAAAATTACCAGCGTAATCGCCAGTCAGCTGCACGTGTCCCGTTGCAGCATCTGGTCCCTGAGCGACGTTCGCAACAAGATCATCTGCGACAAACTTTACCAGAGCGCAGAGCGCACATTCCAGAGCGGCGCCGAGCTGCATGCGCGCGATTATCCCGGCTACTTCGAAGCATTGACGAGCGAAGAAGTCATCAGCGCGAAAAGCGCCTGGTCCCATCCCGCTACAAAAGAATTTACCGAGTCCTATTTTAAACCACTCGGCATCCAGTCCCTGCTCGATGTCCCGTTCTTTAACGAAGGGCGCATCGCCGGCGTCATCTGCTGCGAACATCAGCACGAAGAGAAAGAGTGGACAGAAGAAGACATCGAGTTTCTCAAGTCATGCTCCGACCTGGTAACCGTGGCCTTCAATACCATGAAG
>JAESFU010000666.1_pt1 | contig 13720 bp, 11 predicted proteins | sample 9269461 | NCBI WGS metagenome assembly JAESFU01 (sample SAMN14502556, study PRJNA617107) | algae metagenome | isolation source: Stenomitos rutilans HA7619-LM2 and co-occurring heterotrophs from cave walls | place: USA: Waikapalae cave, Hawaii | collected 2009-07-28
GGACTGCGGACTGCGGACTGCGGACTGCGGACTGCGGACTGCGGACTGCGGACTGCGGACTGCGGACTGCGGACTGCGGACTGCGGACTGCGGACTGCGGACTGCGGACTGCGGACTGCGGACTGCGTGCGGAGCATAAAGAAGAGGCCGGATCCGCGGGGATCCGGCCTCGTTTACTTCTTACTGTATGTGAACAGGATCAGAGCGTGGCCATGTCGATGACGAAGCGGTACTTAACGTCGCTCTTGAGCATGCGCTCGTAGGCCTTGTTGATGTCCTGAATCGAGATGATCTCGACATCGCTGACGATGTTGTGCTTGGCGCAGAAGTCGAGCATTTCCTGCGTTTCGGGGATGCCGCCAATGGCAGAGCCCGCGATGCTGGCACGCTTCATGAGGAGCGGCCAGACCATGGGCGAGGGATGCGGATGCTCGGGTGCGCCGACGAGGCAGAGCGTGCCGTCACGGCGGAGGAGCGTCGTGAAGGCGTCGAGGTTGTGCGACGCGGCGACGGTGTCAAGGATGAAATCGAAGCTGCCGAGGTGCTTTTTCATCTCAGATTCGTTCTTTGAGACGACGACTTCATCGGCACCAAGACGCTTGCCGTCTTCGATCTTCGAGGGCGACGTCGTGAAGAGAACGGTGTGGCAGCCAAAGGCGTGCGAGAACTTGACGCCCATGTGGCCCAGGCCACCGAGGCCGACGATGCCGACCTTCTTGCCCTTGGTCGCGCCCCAGTGCTTCAGGGGCGAATAGGTCGTAATGCCTGCACAGAGGAGGGGAGCAGTTGCAGCGAGATTCACGTTGGGCGAGACGCGGAGGACGAACCGCTCGTGGACGGTGATCGACTTGGAATAGCCGCCGTAGGTGGTCGGGGTGGTCTTGTGGGCGTCGGGGCTGCTGTACGTGAAGGTCGGGCCCTTGTCGCAGTACTGCTCAAGGCCTTCGTTGCACGAGGAGCAGGTCTTGCAGGAGTCGACCATGCAACCGACTGCGGCGAGGTCACCCGCCTTGAAGGACTTCACGTCAGAACCAACCTTGGTGACGCGGCCGACGATTTCATGGCCGGGAACGACGGGGAAGGTGATTCCGGGCCATTCACCGCGCGCGGTGTGGAGATCTGAGTGGCAAACACCGCAGTAGAGAATCTCGAACTGGACATCCTTCGCGCCCGGCTCGCGGCGGTCGATGTCCGCGAGGGCGAGAGGGCTGGTTGCGGTCTGTGCAGCGAAGGCTTTGGTCTTGGGCATGGGTCAATCCTCCAATATCGATGATGATCGATACGCCGAGGGTAGCCCACTGGCTGAACGCGCGGAGAATCGGATGTAACCGGTGTGTTACAAGTACGTCCAGCCTGAATAAACAGAGATCGCCCGCGGGATCTGCGGTCTCTTTCAGCAACCTGCATCAAACGCGACCGCAAAGGCTGTGAAATCGTCGATATCGACAAAGCCCGAGCCATCGAAGTCCGCGTTGTCGTCGCCGACTTCAAAGGCGGTGGTGAAAGCACTGAAGTCGTCAAGGTCGACAAAGCCCGAGCAGTCAAAGTCTGCATGGCAGACGGTGACAGTCACGAGAGCACTGACCACCTCACCGCAGTCGTTGGTGATCACCACGTCATACAAGCCGATCTCGTGAGGATCGATGGTGCCGAGTTCGAGCGACGCAGAGGCTGCAGAAGGAACCACCTGAGGATCGATCGCGACGCCCTCGTGACGCCATGCGTACGTCGCTGCAGACCACGCAGTGGTCACTTCAAGCGTGACGGGCGTGAAATGACATGCAGCGACATCTTCGGGCTGCTCAAGAATTGTCGGGAGGCACATGGACTCGATGCCTGTGATGACAAATCCAACCGGATCATCAACGCCTTCCATGACTGCATCGCCCGCGATCGCAGTGCCATCAGGACTGATCGCGTAGCAGTTGGTCAGCACCCAGCCGCCAAGATCAACGCCGGTTGACCGGAAGTAATCGTTGAGATCGACGGTCGAACCTGCCCGAGTCCAGATGATGGCACGGGGGCCGTCTGCGGTCTGTGCAGTGCCGCCCAGAAGCTCGCCATCATCGCTCGTGCAGCCAACTTCGTTTGCAGTGCTGCCCTCGTGAAGCGGGATGATTTCAAACCCCTCCAGCGCCGTCCAGCGAAAGCCCTGCATCGATCCAAGCGAAGTAACACTCCCCACAACGACCGAGCCATCACCGCTCAATGCACGCCCGACCGAGCCTTCCCACCCTTCGGGAACACCCAGGCCGACAAGCCCGATCTCGCTCGACCACAGGATCGCACGCGGACCATTTGCACCGCTGGAATAGCCTGTAATCCACTGACCATCCGCGCTCACGCCCCGTGCGTCTGACGTAAAATCATCACCCAGGATGCCAAGAGACTCGACTTCGCTGTCGTCGTCATCGCATTCCCAGCGAAGCGCACGCATGCCGTGCTGCGTCAGGCCAAACCCCGCGACGACCGCTGCATCGCTGCTGAGTGCAAACGGGCTGAAGACCGAACCTGCAGGGGATTGCGGAAGCTCACTGACATCGTCGTCATCGTGCCACAGGAACGAGGGAAGCCCGACAATCGCCAAACCGTCCGCGCTGATCGCGGTCGCAAACGTGTCGCCTTCCGCGTCCATCAGCGGCATCAAACCATCGACGTTCGTCCAGCGAATCGCAACGTACGAACCATCGAGCCTTGCAAAGCCGCAGCCTGCAGATCCATCAGAAGAAAGCCCCACGATCGCTGATTCGTGATGAGTATTCCCGAATGAGACAATGTGCAACTCCGGCCCCGCACCTGCAGCGGTCCCGAACGACGCAGCGATCGCGCAGGCACCAAGATGGTGCATCAACGGACGGACACGCATCGCCCCGAGTTTCATCGTGACACTCATTTCCCTGCCTGCGGAAAAACCGCATGCCCAACGTCGCACGAGAACCGCTCCAAGTCCCGTGCACATTCCAGCCTATGAACCGATCGATGACGGTTCAACACGATTCCGAGCCGGTTTGCAATTCATTGAGACACTTGAGGTTCCAGAGCCGACCAGCCTGCGAACCGCCTCCTTGATACTCACGCACGGCGCCGCGGTTCGGTTCCGCGTCACGGTCTACTTCCGCTGTTTTGGTACGCCCGGTGAACAGGGCGCCCACGGGGTAAACTGGACCCGTGACCATCCCCCACTGCCAACCTGGAATCTGGCCCACGGACATCGCGGACGCGAGATTTGCCGCACATGTGCACGCAGGGCTGCCTGTCGGGTGCAGGATTGGCCTGATCGGTCTCGCGGACGACACCGGCGTCTCCTTGAACTCCGGAAGACCCGGCGCGGTGGGCGGGCCAACTGCATTTCGAGCTGCACTGGCGAAATATGGCGTCCAGAACCCGACCGGCTGGGCGTGGCCGAAGGTCTTTGATGCAGGTGACATTCAGCCTGCCAAGGGAACCGGCGAGGACGCCCTGCGGGAAACCCACCAGTGCGTGTTCGAAGCAGTCTCCGCAATGCTCGATCTTGGTTTGTTTCCGGTCGGAATCGGCGGCGGGCATGACCTGACGTTCCCGTTCGTGCATGCAGTTGCGAGACGCAACCAGCCGATGACTGGCGTCTACTTCGATGCACACCTTGACGTTCGCGCGGAGGTTGGCTCCGGCATGCCGTTCCGGCGGCTGGTAGAAGACTGCGGCGTGCGGTCACTGAACGTGTTCGGGCTCAATCCGCTGGTGAACACGCGCGAGCACACTGCGTGGTTTGAATCCCATGGCGGGCATATCCACGGCGAGAGCCTGAGCGGTGCATCAGAAGCAGTGCTTGCATCGCTTGCAGAGTGCCTTGATGGCCGAAGCACGCCGCATCACACGGTGTTTGCGAGCTTTGACATGGATGTGCTGGATGCATCCGCAGCTCCGGGCGTAAGCGCACTGAACCCTGCAGGCTGGAGCGTTCGCGAGGGCGCGATCGCTGCAGAGATGTGTGGACGCTCGCCATATGTCAAGTGCTTTGACATCATGGAGTTCAACCCTGCGTACGACGAACAGGGAAGAACTGCACGCGTCGCTGCACATATTCTCCTCTCGTTCCTTCGTGGCTTTTCTGCAAGGTCATCGTGATGTCCATCCTGATCAACAACGCGAGGGTGGTTTCCACAGGCACCACGTCAGATGGTCCCTTGCAGTCGATCCTGATCGAAGGGGATCACATTGCTGCAATCGGGCCTTCGATCCAGACGCTGCGCCCGGTTGATCGGACGATCGATGCTGCAGGCAAGTGCGTGATTCCTGGATTCGTGGATTGTCACACGCACGCGTGCTTTGCAGGGGACCGGCTCGATGAGTGGGACTTGAAGCGTCGCGGCGCCACGTATCTTGAGATTCTCGAAAAGGGCGGCGGGATCATGTCAACCGTCCGCGCGGTGCGGCAAGCGTCGCAATCGCAGCTCGTTGATCTCCTAAGAGAACGTCTTGACCGGATTCTCGCCGCGGGAACGACGACGATCGAGATCAAGAGCGGGTACGGGCTTTCAACCGTCGATGAACTGAAGATGCTCCGCGCAATCGACGAAGCTGGACGCACCTGGCCTGGGACGATCGTCAAGACTGCACTCCTCGGGCATGCAGTTGATCCTGATATTCCTGACTTCTTCTCCGAGACGATCAACACGACGCTCGATGCAGTGCATGCGGAGTTTCCTGAGATCGCGGTCGATGTCTTTTGCGAGAATGGTGCATGGCCGCTGGAGCAATCAACTGCACTCCTCCAGCGTGCAGTCGACCTCGGGCATCCGGTGCGAGGTCACGTCGACCAGTTCACCGCGATGGGAATGGTCCAGCGTGCGATCGGCATGGGCGCGATGAGCGTGGATCATCTGGAAGCGTCAGGTGATGCAGAACTGAACGCGATCGCTGCAAGCTGGGATGGCGAACGGAGAGGAACGTACGGCGTGGGGCTGCCGGTATGCGGGTTCCATGTTGACGGGCGGTACGCCAAGCTCAGGACGCTGATTGATCGCGGTGCAAAGGTCTGCATCGCATCGAATTTCAATCCCGGGTCCGCGCCGTCGTTCTCGATGCCGTTTGCGATGGGGCTTGCAGTGCGGCACTGCGGTTTGACGCAGCGCGAAGCGCTGGATGCAGCGACGCATGAGCCTGCACGGATGCTTGGATTCGATGATCGCGGCGAGCTCGCGCCGGGCAAGCGTGCGGATGTGGTGGTTCTCCGGCACGGCGATGTTCGCCTTGTGGCGTATGAAGTTGGGGTGGATCCGGTGTCAATGGTGATTGCGGGGGGCAGGATCGTGCGGGAGGCATGACATATCGGAAGTAGGATGGAAAAGGGAAGACACGCTGCGTGCAGGTTGGAGTTGCAACTCACGCTCGGATCTGATTTTTGATGTTGGGAACATGGAGTTTGGATCCGCGGTTCAGGCGTGATACGAGGGCTTGGGATCCTTCAAGGTTATTCTACCCTGCGAAAAAAGCACCATAAAACACCCTTGCTCGCGCGAAGGGTTCGTTGGTTGGCCGCCGCTATGATCCTTCACAATGCAGGCACCCAGCATTCGAAAGATCGATGTCCAAGCTGCGTATGACGCGGCACAGAAGGTGGTCGAGACGCACCACAAGGTGGCGGATTTTCTGCGCGTTGGGATGACGCTCCCGCAGATCGACACGTTCATCGCGCAGACGCTCGACGAGCTCGGATGCAAGAGCTGCTTCCACGGATACAAGCCTGCACGAAGCACCAAGCCGAGGTTTCCTTCGCACTCGTGCCTGAGCGTCAATGAATGCATCGTTCATGGAACTGCAGGCTACTATACCAAGCCGATGATGGTCGGCGACGTGCTGAAGATCGACATCGGCGTGACGTACAAGGGCTGGATCGGTGATGCAGGGTGGACGTACGTCTTTGGCGAGATGTCGCCGCTGGTGAAGCGATTGACCGACAGCGGGAAAGAATCGCTCCGTCGCGGCGTGCTGCAGCTGAAGCCCGGCAACAAGTTCATCGAGTGGGCACGTGCAGTCCAGACGCACGTCGAGAAGGAATGCGGGTTCCATCTTGTGCGTGGACTTGGTGGACACGGCTTGTTCGACAAGCTGCGTGGCAAGCCGGATCTGCATGCAGCGCCGTTCATTTCGAATTCGATGCCCAGCTACGGCGACTGGCCCGAAGGCTCGATGCCGTGCGAGCCGGGCGAACTGCTGGCGGTTGAGCCGATGATCGCGGTCGGGACCGGTCACATTGTCGAGCGTGGCTGGCCGATCTTCACTGCGGATGGTTCACTGGCAGTGCACTACGAGCACGACGTATTGATCACCGAGAACGGGCCCAAGGTGCTGACCGAAGGCCTTGAGACGGTCGCGGATGTCGTGACTCGATAGAGACTCGCTGTTGTTTACTTCGATGCGGGCGGGGATGACTTCACCCGCTGGTGCTGCATGTCGAGCACGAGCGAGCGCTCTGCAGAACCCGCGTTGTCTGTTGCGGCGGTGGTCCATATCTGCGTGTGCACGGTGCGATCTTCATTGAAATCGATGCGTGCGGTGTGCGGGATGACCTGATCGCCTTCGTAGCCATTGAGATCGATCTGCAGCGAACCGCCTTCGAGGATGGTGACGTCGCCTTCATACACACCGCCGGTCGGACCGCGATTCGAAAGTGCGAGGCATCGCAGCACGCCTCTACCGGTGTGGTGATAGAGGTAGATATCAAGCAGTTGCGTGCTTTCGCCGCCATTTGCAGGCGAAGCGATGACGCTTGCGTAGACGCCGTCTGCGTAGGGGACCCACTCGAAGGTTGATTCGACCTGAGGTGATGATCCTGAGAGCCATGTGCCCGTTGCGGTGCCGGTTGATTGCCAAGCACCTGCAATCTGCGAGACGAGCTGCTCGGTCAATGCAGAGGGCTTGGGCGCCTTGTCTGCTTCGGGGATTGCGACGGGCGTAATTGCTGCAGCGCGGTGGTAGACCAATTCAAACATCCGGGTCTTCGTGCCAGGCGAGGTTTCCTCAAAGAGCCGGAAAAAGTGCTTGTCGGGACCGTCGAACTCTGTCTCGAAGGTCACCTTGCGAAGATTGCCGACCTGATAAAGATCCGCGACAAACTCGATCTTGCCGTCTTTGACCGTCGTTACGCCATCGAACACGCTCCGGGAGAACGGATTGGTGCCCCAGCTTCGAATCTCCTTGTGGCCGGGGTGCCAGTACATCACATTCACCGCGCGCCACGGATCACCGTTGGCTGCATGCCCGTGCGTCATGCCTCGGAGCGAATGATTCCCCGGGCCCCAGTGCCAGCGGTCGTGCATCTTGTAGCCAGACTCGACGGTCATGGTCCATTCACCGCCGACGAGCCTGGCGAGTGCAGGTTCGTGCCCTAAAGCACCTGCGTGCGGAGTTGATGACGTTGCAGGCGAGGTCGCTTCGGGTTGGCGCGGCGTACTCGCAGACTGCTGCGAGCCGTGCACGGCTGCACAAGCACAGAGGGATGGAAGAAGACACATCGCGACGAGAGCGTGATGCTGTGGCATGTGATGATTTGGTTGGAAAGTCCGAAACGTGGCTTGAGTGCCTGAAACGACGTGTGCGCGGTGAGACCTTGCGAGAGCTTAGACTTGCAGGTGTTTGTACTTGGCACTGGCCAGCGGGGTTCGACCGAATGACGAGTCTTTTTCACATCAACTGCGGGACGCTCAAGGTACCGTCGTTTCCGACGGTGGTCTGCCACTGCATTGGCATCCAAGAGCGAGATCGGGTCGTACTGATCGACGCCGGGATCGGGCTACACGACGTGCATGATCCGGTGGGGATCTATGGGCAGGCCCTGATCGACGCCGCAGGCTTTCAGTTCAACGAACACGACACTGCAGTACGCCGCCTGGCTGCACGCGGCATTGCACCTGAACAGGTGACAGACGTCGTGCTGACGCACGGCGATCCTGACCATGCAGGTGGGTTGGCGGATTTTCCACAGGCCTTGGTGCACATCGCACAAGAGGAGCTCCTGGAGATCGGATCCCAGAACCCCCGGTATCTTCCAAAGCAGTTCGAGCATGGGCCACGCTGGCGCACGTACGACAGTCGCGATAACGCACGGGACTGGTTCGGGCTGCCTGCACGCAGAATCGATCTACAACTCAACACAGATGTCCTGCTCGTGCCGCTCTTCGGCCACACCAAGGGCCACTGCGGCATCGCGATCCGCCAGGACACGGGCTGGCTTCTCCACGTCGGCGACGCGTACTACGTCCGTGGCGAACTGACCGACATCAATCATCCAGTCAATGCCATCGCTGCATCGCGTGCGGAAAGCGATGCACAGCGCGTAGCGAGCGTGAACCTGCTGCGCAGGCTCGTAGCGGCGCACTCGCGCGAGATGACGATGCACAGCTACCACGACATCACAGAGTTGCCTGCAGAGTGCGTCGATTGGGACGAGCCTGTCGTACGTAACTGAGCATGCAGCAGTATCACACAGGCACGGTGATGAAGATAACACACACGATGGCAATGCTCGACATGATTGAACGAATCCGTGATACACGCATCGATCGCGGGCTTTCGCTGAGCGAACTCGACGGTGTCGAATCCTTCTTCGCTTTCCGCTTCCCTCCCGACCTTGCGGAACTTCTGCGTGCAGGTCTTCCGATCGGTGAAAAATGGCCGAACTGGCGTGCAGCAGTTCAAGGCGACGACAACGCGATCAAACAAATCCAGCAGATGCTGGACTGGCCGCACGAGGGCATGTGCTTTGATGTCGAGCACAACGGAGCTTGGGATCCATCGTGGGGCTCGCGTCCTGCATCAATGCAGGACGCACTTCGCATCGCTTCTGACGCAGTACGTGCCGCACCGATGCTGATTCCGGTGTACGGGCATCGATACCTCCCTTCAGATCCATGCGAAGCAGGGAATCCGGTCTTTTCGATCCATCAGTGGGACATCATCGTGTACGGTCGCGATCTGCAGAGCTACTTCGAGGCAGAATGCGATGGATGGCGTCCGGAATTGAGTGCAGATGCGAAGACAATCCGCTCATGGACTGCATGGTCGATGATGGATTGATGCGAACTGCGTCTTTCGTCCTGCGTCATCGACGGCGACGCAGCCCAGACACACCAAGAAGCACCGACGCCCCACCACTCCCGGCCCCGGCACTGAAGTTCCGTAGGGAATCTTTGAAATATGCACGACTGCCTGCGTTCAGGCCTCGCGTCCCTCACAGCCGCCTGCTTTGCCGACACTACTACACTTGGCCCAATGAACCGCATCGACTCCATCTTCTCTGACCTCCGCGCACGTGGGCAGCGTGCCCTGATGCCGTTCATCTCTGGCGGACACCCCGGCCCGGGCAGAACGGGCGACATGCTCCGAGCTGCACAGCGCGGCGGTGCATCGATCGTCGAGATCGGGATCCCGTTCTCGGACCCCGTGGCAGATGGCCCGGTCATCGCTGCAGCCATGCATAACGCGCTGAAGGCAGGGGTCACCCCTGCGTCGGTCATGCGGGAAGTTGCCGAGGCACGGGCAGATCTTTCGATCGGCATCGTGGCGATGTGCAGCGTCTCGATCGCCCTGAAGATGGGTGGCCCGGGCGGGTTTGCGAGCAGGCTCCGCGAATCGGGCTTTGACGGGATGATCCTGCCGGACGTGCCCGTGGAGGAAGCGACGCCCTACCTCCAGGCCGCCAAGGAAGCAGGATTGACTGCGTCGCTCCTGATCGCCCCCACCACACCTTTTGCGCGTGCAGAGCTCATCGCCAACGCCTGCACGGGTTTCGTGTATCTCCTGACGCGAACGGGGATCACCGGCACGACTTCAGAAACGCCGGACATGGGCCCGAGGATCGAGCGACTCCGGAGCGTGACACAGGTGCCGATCGCGTGCGGGTTTGGTATCTCAACGCCGCAGCAGGTCTCTGCAGTGGTGCAGCACGCCGATGCAGCGATCGTGGGAAGCGCGCTGGTCCGGCGACTGACCGACGCTGCAGGGCAGGGACAAGACCCTGCCCAGGCCTGCGAATCGTTCGTCCGCGAGTTGGCTTCGGGGCTCCAAGTCACCGCGCAGGGATGAACGTAAACGTTTTAGTTCGTCCTGAAACGCGCACCAGTGCTTGTCATTTGTGAATGGACTTGAAGATCGCGCCCGGGCTGCAAATATAACCCGTGCCTCTGGTGTTGCGCCCGTTCTGAGCTGGGCGGTTGTGCGGACGCCTCGGGAATCAGCAACATGATGCACGGTGAAGGGAAGGAGCCTCCCCGCTTTTGAATGATGGGACGCGGGGCGGATTCTGTTCTTGTTTTGATAGGCTTGCTTCGGCTCGGTCTTCCTCTGCTTGGTACATCCCCCATCCCTGCGGAGCGTGCCTGTTCAGGACGGTTCCCGGGCGACGGCGGGCGAGTGATCTGGTACTCCGCACCGTGGTTGGTGCGGACATGGAGCTTGATTTATGAACAACGGACATGCGGTGACGGATGGAATGACGATCGGCGAGCTTTCCAGGCGTCACAGCGGCCAAGCGCCCAGCGCCCCGGCGCACGACGTCGGTCGCGTGGACCAGGTGTTCGGCTCCGATGTCTTTAGCGAGCGCGTGATGCAGCAGCGCCTCCCCAAGGACGTCTTCAAGCGTCTCCAGAAGACCATTCAGCACGCTGCACCCCTCGATCACGATTCCGCGGACATCATCGCCGCGGCGATGAAAGACTGGGCGATCGAGCACGGCGCAACGCACTACACCCACTGGTTCCAGCCCCTCACGGGCCTCACTGCAGAGAAGCACGACGCATTCCTGACGCCCGACGGCCAGGGCAGCGCGCTGACCGAGTTCAGCGGCTCCTCGCTCGTCCAGGGCGAGCCCGACGCAAGCTCGTTCCCCTCGGGCGGTATCCGCGCAACCTTCGAAGCACGCGGCTACACGGCCTGGGACTGCACCAGCCCCGTCTTCCTCAACCGCAACGGCGGCACGGTCACGCTCTGCATCCCCACCGCGTTCGTCTCATGGACCGGTGAGGCACTCGACCACAAGACCCCGCTCCTTCGCTCGATGGATGCACTCAGCGAGCAGGCGATGCGCATCCTCAAGATCTTCGGCACCGACGCGGGCGTGACGGGCGTCATCTGCACCGCAGGCCCCGAGCAGGAGTACTTCCTGATCGACCGCGAGCACTACTTCAAGCGCCCCGACCTGATGGCGTGCGACCGCACGCTCTTTGGTGCAAAACCTCCCAAGGGCCAGCAGCTCGAGGATCACTACTTCGGTTCGATCCCGTCGCGCGTCCTTGCATACATGCAGGAAGCAGAGCGCGAGCTCTATCGCCTGGGCGTTCCGATCAAGACGCGCCACAACGAAGTGGCACCCTGCCAGTTCGAAGTCGCGCCGCTCTATGAGATGGCCAACATCGCCTGCGACCACCAGATGCTGGTGATGGAGACGCTCAAGCGCGTCGCCCCGCGCCACGGCATGCAGTGCATCCTCCACGAGAAGCCCTTCGCAGGGATCAACGGCTCGGGCAAGCACCTGAACTGGTCGATGGCGACCAACACGGGTATCAACCTGCTCGACCCGCGTGATGAGACGCACACCAACATGCAGTTCCTGGTGTGCCTCTGTGCGGTCATCCGTGCAGTCGACATGAACGGCGAACTTCTCCGTGCGTCGGTCGCTTCTGCGAACAACGACCACCGCCTGGGCGCCAACGAAGCACCCCCCGCGATCATGTCGATCTTCCTTGGCGACATGCTCAGCGACATCATCGACCAGCTTGAGAGCGGCGCTCCCAAGAAGACGATGAAGGGCGGCAAGCTCGACCTTGGCTCGCGCACGCTTCCTGCTCTCCCCCGCCACACCGGCGACCGCAACCGCACGAGCCCGTTCGCCTTCACCGGCAACAAGTTCGAGTTCCGTGCAGTCGGTTCCTCGCAGTCGGTCACGTGGCCCGCGACCGTCCTCAACACGATCGTTGCGGAAAGCCTCGATTACCTCGCGACGCAGCTTGAGAAGGCAGTTGGCGCGACCCGTCCGGTCGATCCCAAGAAGCTCCAGAACGTCGTGGCGACTTTGCTGCAGAAGATCGTCAAGCAGCACAAGCGGGTGATCTTCAATGGCGACGGCTACGACAAGGCCTGGCACGATGAAGCAGAGAAGAAGCGTGGCCTCGCGAACCTCCGCTCGTCGGTCGATGCCTTCCCCGTGATCGGCGCAAAGAAGTCAATCGATCTCTTCAAGAAGTACCGCGTCTTCTCGAAGGTCGAGACGGAGAGCCGCGAGCACATCCTGATCGAGAAGTACATCAAGCAGGTGCTGATCGAGGCAGAGACCGCCGCACTGATGGCGCGCACGCAGATGCTCCCCGCGGTCCTCCGCCACCAGGCGGAGCTCGCGGAAGTCGTCGCCGCAAGCGAAGCAGCGGACGTCGACACGGGCGATCTGCGTTCTTCGCTCGAAGAGTTTGTGGAGCTTGCCAACAAGTTCCGCAGGTCGATCGACACGCTCGAGCAGGCGTCGGATGTCGAGTTCGACGACATCCACAAGCACTCGCGCCACCTCAAGGATCGCGTGCAGCCCGCGATGCTCGAAGTTCGCGGCTATGCAGACCAGTTCGAGCAGCGCGTCGCTGCAGACCTCTGGCCGCTGCCGACGTACCGCGAGATGCTCTTGATCAAGTGATCTGCGTGTAAATGAAACACGAAAGCCCGGCTGAGAGGCCGGGCTTTTTCGTTTTTGAAGAAGGCATCAAGGCAACAAGGCAGAGGAAGATCAGGCAATGGGCATCAAGCGAGGATGCTACTTGGTCAGTTGTACTGTTCAACCCACTCACGAAGTTTCGGATTGTCGGGGTTGGCTTCGAGCGCCAGCCTGGCGTACATCAGCGCGAGATCGAGCTCGCCCAGATCGCCCGCGATCTGGGAGGCAAGGTGAAGAAGCACGGGTTCTTCAATCCACTCGCGGGCTTCGATGAGTTCCATGGCTCGCACCGTTTGCCCGATGGTCCAGAGCACTTCGGCGCGGTTATGTACATACGCATCACCGGCATCCGGACCTGCTTTGGGCATCAGGCTGTAGACAGCTTCAGCCTCTTCCCACGTGCAACGAGACCTCATGTAGCCCGCAAGACCTGCATGCACGCGAACGTTGGTTGGGTCGAGCTCGCTGGCAATGATGAGGTACGCCATCGCTCTTCCCTCGTCGCCAAAGGTGCGAAAGTGCCACCCGAGAATCACGGGAAGTTGCTTGTACTGCGGACTGATCGCCCAGGCACGCTCCATCAGCAGAATGCCCTGATCAATCCTCCCAAGCGAACAAAGAGAACCACCGGCTTGCCACAGCGCGATACCTGAAAGACCGTCGGTGCCGTATTGATCGATGATGGAGACGATGCTCTCGTCATCGTGGACCACGCCGTGCAATCTGATCGCCATCTCACGGCATTCGATGCTTCGGTCAATGCAATATGCAGCTGGTACTGCGAAGTTCTCCGCCTTCGTTTGAACCCGAGCCTGCATCAAGTAGTAGTCGCAGTGAAGCGGGAACAAATCGATCAAGCGACTGAGGATCCTGCACGTCTCAGGATACTCCTTGCTACCACGTAAACTCTCTCGTGATGCGGAAGCGTTAAATATGAACGCGCCAGCACTGATATGGATGCGACCGCTCACGAGCAGTCGATCCACGAGCGCGAAGGCACCACTGGTATTTCCCGCATGCATATATGCGCGAATAAGCTCATTC
>JAESFU010000667.1_pt1 | contig 13667 bp, 9 predicted proteins | sample 9269461 | NCBI WGS metagenome assembly JAESFU01 (sample SAMN14502556, study PRJNA617107) | algae metagenome | isolation source: Stenomitos rutilans HA7619-LM2 and co-occurring heterotrophs from cave walls | place: USA: Waikapalae cave, Hawaii | collected 2009-07-28
TAAATTCAACGTGCTGAATCAGGAACAGCAACACAAGGACCTGTACCGGTTGCTGACGATGGAAAAGCTTTTTGCCTTTCTGGCGCTCACACTCTTGCTGGGCATCGGCTCGATCAATATATTCTTCAGCCTGATGATGCTCGCTATCGACAAGAAGAAAGATATTTCAATTCTGGCAGCGATGGGCGCAGACCAGAAGCTGATCCGCAACATTTTTCTTTCTGAAGGCGCCCTGATCTCTTTTATCGGCGCGGCAATCGGCTTAGTGTTCGGGGCAACCCTTTGCCTACTGCAGCAGAACTACGGAATGGTTTCGATGGGCATGGAAACCTCCATTACGCAGGGCTACCCTGTAAAAGTTACGTGGATCGATTTTATGGCTACACTGGGTGTAGTGTCCGTCATTACTTTTCTTATTTCATTGCGGCCAGCCGTGCTTGCATCCCGGAATATCTCAGCTCAACAACTTTAATTTATTAGATTTTTCTAATCTAAGTGTTTCAACATCAATAACTTCTGTAAGTTTGATGTATTAAATACCATAAAAAAAAAGCATTTCTTTTCAGCTTTATGTGTAATATTCGAATTCTTTTTTCATCAAAAAACGAGTTTTTGCATGAAAGTGTCCGCTTCACAGCCGTTTCAGATTATCTATTCGTTGTACCAGCACGAGTACCTGGGCTATATTTTTGAATCCTATATCGTCCACCTGGACGAGAAAGGGAAACTCACATATCAGCATCAGAACATTTCTTCCAAAAATGCCCGCGAATTTTCGAAGGGCTTGGACGATCGCGATTTTGAATTGATCGAGCTTATGGACTCGATGCAGCAGGAAACTATTGTTAAAAAGTTTTCGGCCAAGTTTATGAAGCCCGAAGAGTTCTTTGCCAAGATCTACGATAAAACAAAAGGCAGCGAGATGGTGCAGGAGCAAATCGAGGATTACCTTGAAAAGCGCCGCGCCAAAATACTGGAGAAAATGAAGGGTAAACAGCTCTTCGAAATGGGCAACGACGGCGAGCCCACATGGAAAAAAATTGAAGTGTTGGACAATCGCGCCACCATCCAGTTTCATTTCATGCGCACCGACGATCACACGAACTACTATCCAACCATTCATCATCAGGGAAAGAAGCTGGAGCTTCCGAATCCTTCTGCTTATCTCATCTGTAAAAATCCGGCGTGGATGGTGTTGAATGGAAATCTATACGGATTCGAAAAATATGTGGATGGCAGAAAGCTCATTCCATTCTTTGCCAAGAAGTTTGTGGTGATTCCCAAGAATGTGGAGGAGACATACTACAATCGTTTTGTTGCGCCGCTCATTGCCTCGTTTGACGATGTGGAGGCCAGCGGTTTTGAAATCAACAAGACATCGTACGATCCGCACCCTGTCCTGACTTTATCCGAGCTCCATAATACGCACGCCACCGCAGCGCCCTCGCTGTTTGATTCAGGACCCGCCCCGGATGATGCGAGTGATGAGGCCGGCAAGATTGTATTCGACTTGTCCTTTAAATATGGCAAGCACCGCTTTCGCGGTGATAACATCGGACCGGTGAGTGTTACGATGGAAAAGCAAAGCGATGGCTATGTATTTCACCGCGTAGCGCGTATGACGGATGTTGAAAAGAACTTCCTGCACACACTACAAAAATTGGGACTCGGCATGAAAGGGTTCCGCGTGGCGATTCCAAAATCGGAAGCTTTCTCGTGGTTGAATGAAAACCGTGTAAACCTGTTGAACCTGGGTTATGAAGTAAGCCAGCCGGAGAGCAGGGACAAGAAATATTTTGTAGGCAAAGCGGTCATTGAAGTAGAAGTAAAAGAGAATATCGACTGGTTTGATATTCACGCCAAGATTCGTTTTGGCGAATTTGAAATCCCCTTTAAGGAGCTGCGCAAACTTATCATGCGCAGAAAAGTCGAGTTCAAATTACCGAACGGAGAGATCGCCATTATTCCCGAAGCATGGCTCACCAAGTATGCCGATCTGTTTTCGCTCAGCGAGACGGAGGGGGACAATGAGAAACCGGTTCTGCGCAAGCATCACCTCAACCTGGTGAAGGAACTGGAAGAAGGAAACCTTGCGAAAGTACACCTAAGCGAAAAGCTGAGATCGCTGAGCTCGTTTGGTGGAATTAAAGATTATCCGTTGCCGACAGGTTTTAAAGGAGAGTTGCGTCCATACCAGAAAGCGGGCTTTAACTGGCTGCGCTTTTTGCAGGAATACAGATTGGGCGGATGCCTCGCCGATGACATGGGTCTTGGTAAAACCGTGCAGACGCTTACCATGCTGCTCGCCGAAAAAGAAGCGGGCTCCGGGACATCGCTGCTGGTGATGCCAACCTCTTTGATTTACAACTGGGAAATGGAAGCCAGCAAGTTTACGCCGGGACTTCGGATTTTAAATTATACCGGCACACTGCGCAACAAGGACATCAGCCGTTTCGAAAAGTACGATCTCATTCTTACGTCGTATGGTATTACGCGTCTCGATGTCGAGCTGCTGCAACAATTTTATTTCAACTACATCATCCTCGACGAATCGCAGGTTATAAAAAACCCCACGTCGAATATTTCGAAGGCGGTGCGCGATCTGAAGTCGCGCCATAAACTCGTACTTACCGGTACGCCGATCGAAAACACCACATTGGACTTGTGGTCGCAGATGTCCTTTATCAATCCAGGCTTGCTGGGCGCACAGACCTATTTCAGAAACGAATATCAGAACCCGATCGAAAAGAAAGGGGATGAGTCGCGCTCCAAAAAACTGCACGCGGTTATCAAGCCATTTATTTTACGCCGGCATAAATCGCAGGTGGCAACGGAACTGCCCGAGAAGGTAGAGAACATTCAATACTCTACCATGACGCCGGAGCAGGAGAAGCGATACGAAGAAGTGAAAACGGTGTACCGTGAGAAAATCTTCAAGCTTATCGAGACAGAAGGACTCGGCAACAGCCGCTTTATGATACTTGAAGGCCTCACAAAACTGCGCCAGCTGGCAAACCATCCCAAGATGGTAGAACAAGGCTACCAGGGCGACTCCGGAAAGTACGAGGACATTACCCACATGCTGGACAACGCCATGGGCGAAGGGCATAAAATTCTCGTATTCAGTCAATATGTAAAACACCTGGAACTGGTACGCCAATATCTGAAAGCAAACAAAATAGATTTCGCCTACCTCGATGGCTCCAGCACCGACCGCAAAGAACAGGTAGACAGATTTAACAAAGATCAGAACCTGAAAGTATTCCTGATTTCAATAAAAGCCGGTGGTCTCGGATTGAATCTGACAGAAGCAGATTACGTATTTATTCTCGACCCTTGGTGGAACCCGGCTGTAGAAGCGCAAGCTGTAGACCGTGCCCACCGCATTGGACAGAAGAAAAAAGTTTTCACCTACAAGTTCATTACGCGAAACACGGTGGAGGAAAAGATTCTGATGCTGCAACAGAAAAAATTAAAGCTCACCACCGAACTCATCACCACGGAAGAAAGCTTTATGAAGCAATTGTCCAAAGATGATATTTTACAGATGCTGGCATAGCCCCAGTCGCTCGCGTCCTCGCGCGTGACGACTATCACCAGGCCTCTGGCCTGACAGCGGCAATAGAATACCCATCGCTTATATTAATTAGTAACGCTGCCAGCAATCACTCCGAGGCGAGGACGCCTCAGAATAGTCGTCACTCGCCAGAGGCGAGTGACTAAAAAGAAATTAGCGAACGCTCTTTTTTAGTCGCTCGCGTCCTCGCGAGTGGCTACTATCACCAGGCCTCTGGCCTGACAGCGGCAATAGAATACCCATCGCTTATATTAATTAGTACCGCTGCTAGCAATGACTCCGAGGCGAGGACGCCTCAGAATAGTCGTCACTCGCGAGGACGCGAGCGACTAAAAATAAATTAGCGAACGCTCTCCAGCACCTTCTCAAAATTTATCCAGTAAATATTGTCCAATCCGTTGAGTGTGCTGAATGATTGTTTGATCACATCCTGATAATTGAATGGCTTCTCTGAAATCCGCTCACTTTTGCTGCTCACAAAAAACATAATTTTCTTATCGAAACTCACAAAAGGACAATAGTCGATACTTTCCGAGTTTACAATCTTCAGGTTTTTGGCAGGTTGCCACTGTCCCTGCTTGTTTTTGAAGCTTATATACAAGTCGCCGCCACCCGTATCGTCTTTGCGGCCGTAGGATGTGAAGAGGATAAATTGCTCGTCGGGTGATACAAACGCGTTGAATTCATATCCCGGTGAATTTACAGCGCTGTCCAATGCCACGCTGGCGGTAAAGTTTCCGTCTACCCAACGCGATACGTAAATGTCCTCCTTGCCGATTCCCTTATCGTATGCAGCCGTAAAATACAAGTTGCCGCTCATGGTGGGTGAAGGATAAAATTCGTTTCCATCGGTGTTGATCATCGGTCCCGCAGATTGTGGTTTAGACCAGCCCGAGCTTTCGCGCGTCACAAACCAGATGTCGAAGTCTTCTTTTGTTTTTTCAGCCGATGTCCGATTGGAGCAGAAGAAAAGTTTTTTTCCGTCGGGCGCGAATGCAGGTTCAATGTCACTGTACTTTCCGGAGAAGGAGGCCACGGCGGGTTGAGACCAGCTTCCGTCTTTTAAGCGCTTGCGCTGCACAATAACGGAGAACGTTGCCTTGTGTCCCTGAATGGTATAATACATTTCGCTGCCATCGGGCGCGATCGCCATGTCCCGTTCCGATAAATTGGTACTTACTTCACCCTCCAGGAAGAGCGTGGCTTTGTCGGGGACAGCGCGTTGTCCTGTTACAGATAGCGAACACAGCAAAATTCCCGTGGACAGGCAGCAAAATATTTTCCTCTTGAATGATAAATATCGGTGGATCATAATTTTTGAGGATGTGATAAGATTACTAACTTAATGATTTCCGTGTTGATACTGAATAAGAAATTCTTGAATCACCCATAATACGGCATGAAGAAATACATCACCCCACAACAATCAGTACTGGCATTGCGCATTGGCATATCCATTATTATGATGGCGCATGGTTTTCAACGCGTTTACTACGGCACCATTGATGACTTTGGTAACTACCTGAATCACGAAGGTTTTATAGTGGGTGTTCCGCTGGCGTGGACGATAACGTTATTTGAACTGATTGCCGGTGCAACACTGGCCGCGGGTTATTTTGTGAAGTGGATTTGCATGGCCTGGATGATCGTGATAATCATGGGCATCATTCTCGTACATGCCGCCAACGGCTGGTACGTGGTAGGACCGAGTACGGGCGGTGTTGAATATAGCTTCCTGATTTTATTGTCCTTATTGGTACTGGCGTCTCACGACAAAAGATAACTATCGCTTCAGCAGATCGTCGATTGCTTTCTCCAGCGTATCAAAACGGAAAGTAAAACCGGCGGATTGAATCTTTTCAGACGAGACTTTGCTTCCTTTTAAAACGATGTCCGCCATTTCGCCCAGAAAAATGCGCAATGCAAAACCAGGTACTGCCGGGAAGAGAACAGGTCTGTGCAATGCCTTTGCAATGGCTTTGGTCAACTCACGATTAGTTACAGCATACGGACCTGTTCCGTTATAGGCACCTTCCATCGAGGTGTCATGCATGGCTTTTATAAATATGTTTACCAGATCGTCTATGTGAATCCAGCTGATGTTTTGTTTGCCAGAGCCCAACGGCGCACCGGCGAAGAGCTTCACCGGCTTCGAGACTTCTTTCAGGACACCCCCTTTTTCGCTCAGCACAATACCGATCCGAATCTTAACAACGCGAATACCGAGGCTCGCGATATTGTCCACTTCGGCTTCCCACTGGCGCACAACGTTCGCGAGATAGTCTGTGCCGGCCAGATCGTTTTCTTTAAACAACTTTTCATTATCATCGAATCCGTAATAGCCGATGGCCGAGGCGGAGACAACAGTTTTTACGGAGTGCTTTCCTTTTTTTAATTCGTTGTAGAGCAAACGCGTGGAGAGAGTTCTGCTTTCCAGAATCTCGCGTTTGCGTTCTTCTGTCCAATGCTTGTCGGCTACGCCGGCTCCGGCCAGGTGGATCATGGTGTCCACGCCATCGAAAGCTTTTTCGTCGAGTGTTTGCTTCTTTACATCCCACACATACGTTTTCACATTTCCGCCTTGCGCAGAGCGGCTGAGATGCGCCACGGAATGTCCTTCGGTTTGCAAAAGTTCTGTTAAGCGCGTTCCGATTAAACCGGATGCACCGGTGATGAGTATGTTTCCTGAATTCATATTAATGATCGCCTCAATATGTTAACAACCGGAAGGCAGAATAGTTAACTGAATAGGCTATTCAATTCGAGATCAATTTTATTTACGATGAATGAAAAGTCTTCCACGTTCAGTACAAAGTCGAGATTGTTTACATCGATGATCAGCAACTTGCCGAGTTTGTAGTTTTTAATCCACGCTTCGTAATGCTCATTCAGATTTTTCAGGTAATCGATGCGGATGGCGTATTCAAAATCGCGTCCGCGTTTTTCAATCTGGCTTACCAGCTTGGGAATATCAGAGCGCAGATAAATGAGCAGATCCGGTGGCGGAACAAAGTTGATCATGGAAGAGAACGTGTCCAGATAGCAACTGTAGTCGCGCTCCGACATAAAATCGCTGCTGCGCAAATTGGCAGCAAAAATATAGGCGTCTTCGTAGATGGTTCGATCCTGTACGGTTATTCGGTTGTTCGATCTGATTTTATTAACCTGCTTGAAACGGCTGTTGAGAAAATACATCTGGGTATGGAAGGCCCAGCGATTCATGTCTCCATAAAAATCGCGCAGATAGGGATTGTCTTCGACAGATTCGAGCAGCGCCTGCCAGCCGTAATGTTTGGCGAGTTTCTGCGCCAGCGTAGTTTTACCGGAACCAATGTTTCCGCAGATAGCAATGTGTTGAGGTTGCACGTTCAGAAATTTTTTACGGCTGCCAAGGTAATGAACTCTGCATATTTAACACCCGAAAAATCGGTGAGTGCGCCCAGGAAATTTTATTGCACACGAAACATCAGGAGTGTGAAACACGCCATACAGAAGCATGGAGATTTATTACACTGCGATCAGGTTGGGGATAATCTAAATAGGACAATAAACCGGCAAGAAATTACAACCAGTTTTTACGTTTAAAATACCAGAGGAAAGCCAGCGACGATGCGATCATCAGTCCGATAGCAAACGGATAACCACCCAGCCATTTCAGTTCGGGTATGTAAACGAAGTTCATACCGTAGATGCTGGCAATTAACGTAGGCGGCATGAACACCACTGTTACTACGGTGAAGATTTTTATAACGGTGTTCTGCTCGATATTCACCAAACCGAGAAATGTATTCTGTAAATACTCCAGACGCTCGGAGCTAAACTGGGCGTGTTGCAGTAGCGAGCCAATATCCTTGATGATAATTTTCAAGCGCTCGTTTTCCATTTTGTTAAACTCCGGGATACGAATAAGGGAGCTTACGATGCGTTGCTTCTCTGTAATTGTTTCGTGCAACACCATGGTGTTTTCCTGAAGCTGTGCAATGGCCAGGAGCAAATCTTCTTTCAATGATTTGCGCGAAATCACATCTTTGCTGATGGTATTGAGCTTACGGTTGATGCCTTCGATCAAGTCGGCGTCGGTATCGATGCGGCTTTCGAGGATGGTGAGGAAAACGTTGAGACCGTGCTCCTTCGCGGAAGCGTTCATGGTTTTCATGCGGCGCACTGTCTCGGCAAAAATTTTAATATCGCCCTGGCGATACGTGAACAGCACACGATTTTTTAAAATGAACGTAACGTTCTGAATGGAGAGTTCCGCCTCCTGGCTGGACACAAACGTCAAGTTGATCTCGGTGGTCTCGTCGGTTTCCAGAAATCGCGAACTGCTTTCAATTTCCTGCACCTCCTGATAGGTGAAGAACTCGATTTTGTAATTCTTCTCAATGAAGTCTTTTTCGTCCTGCGAGGGCGATTGCAAATCAATCCAGATAATATCCGACAACTTGGTAAGCTGTTCGCGTGGCAGATTTTTAAACTGCTCAAGCTTTCCCTCCTTTATTGTGTAAACCCGGATCATGGCGCAAATATAGTCTTGAGTTTGTAGTCTTGAGTCTTGAGCAGGGAGTATTTAGTGTTAAGGTTAAAACCGCTCCATTTTTTTCAAGCTCAAAATATAGGTTCAGGTTTTGGTTGGATAAAAAAGAAAACCCGATCGAATTTCTCAACCGGGTTTTCAAACCTGTAACTAAAAGTTGTTAATCGTGATCGGCATCGTCTGCTTTTTTGATTTCTTCATCTACGATTTTCTCAATCACTTCACGCTGGCGTTCATCGATGGTCTTATCGACCTTGGCTTGCTTTTTCATGAAACGCAGCATCGCATTCTTTTTGATTTCATACGCAATGAAAACGGTGTATTCATTGGCTTTTTCGTTGAAGTATTTTTTCTCGTCCATCTTGCGCAGATCGGCGAGGTTGGTATTCATAACAGCGCGCACGAGGCTTTGAAATTTATCGGCTACATCGGCGGAGTTTTCGTTTTCAGTTTGTCCCAGATATTGATCGGCCACCTGTTTCATGGTGATGTTTACCTGCGATGCCAGTTGTGCCTTGGCTTCGATATCAGCTTTGCCACGGGCAATGTTGTCTTGCGAGCTGGTTCCTTTGCCGGACGATCGCCAGAAGCGGTTGTTTGATTCGTAGGCGCTGCCCTGAAATGGCTCCTTCACCTTTGTTCCATACGGACTGGAGGCGCACGATGCCAGAAACGCCAGACAGGTAATGGCCAGAATTTGTTGAAATACTTTCATACAAGCTTAAAATGGTTGCCAACGAAATTACGAAAAATTATGCCAGAGTTAATGGCCTGTGTTTTCATGGAGCACCCCTGGTCGCCAGTAGTGTGCATTACGAATGCATTGAAGCCCGTCAGATATACCATTGGGACATCGAATAAAGCCGTCCTGTCCTGCGCAGGAATAGAAGAACCGGTGTCCCGGATAAACAGATTCGCGAAGCGCTCCTCACAAACCTGTGGATTAATCAGGTTCAGTGAAAGCAAAACCAACCGTCGCGCGTGGACTGAAAATTACCATGCAAAATTCCACCAAGCAGCCACAGATAAAGTAACGATACACATAATCGAGCAAAGCATGACACCGGAACATCGACACGCGTAGCCTTGCACCCGGGAGAACGCCCCGCTTCAACAGCATCCTCAAATGAACCTTTACACCACCAATCACCTTATAACAGCTGTATATTAACCGGACGTACACCGAATTTCTTGGCCATACAGAAAAATTAAAGTATTCTCGCAGAAAACTATTCCTGCGGAACATACCTTGTTGCCCGGTTTCACCTGTAAACACCACATTTTTTGACTTTCCACGATTTTACATTTGACGAAAAGCTCCTGGACGGGCTGGACTCAATGGGATATACCAAGCCCACACCCATTCAACAGCAAGCCATACCACTCATTCTCCAGAACCATGATGTGATTGCCTGCGCCCAGACCGGCACAGGCAAGACTGCCGCGTATATTTTGCCGGTGCTGAACAAGATCATTCATGCCAACACACGCCACCTCAATACACTGGTGATTGCACCTACGCGTGAGCTCGCACAACAGATCGATCAGCAGATTGAAGGGTTTGCCTACTTTTTGGGTGTAAGCTCGTTACCGATCTATGGTGGCGGCGATGGCGCCACATGGGATCAGCAACGAAAAGCCCTCGAGCAGGGAGCCGACGTAATCATTGCAACGCCGGGCAGATTGATTGCCCTGCTGGCAGGTGGCACCATCAAGTTCGATCACCTGGAACATTTAATACTGGATGAAGCCGATCGCATGCTGGACATGGGATTTTTTGATGACATCGTCAAGATTATAAATTATCTGCCCAAAGAGCGCCAGACGTTATTGTTCTCGGCTACCATGCCTCCCAAGATCAGGACACTGGCCAACAAAATTCTGCGCGACCCAAAAGAAATCAACATCGCCATTGCCAAACCGGCCGCCGGTATTTCGCAGCAGGCCTATGTTGTACGCGATGAGCAGAAGGGCGCGATCCTCAAACACATTCTGAAAACCGTTGAGTGGAAAAGTGCCATCATCTTTGCTTCGACGAAAGAGACTGTAAAAAAACTCGATGGAGCTTTTCAACGCGGTGGACTTCCGGCCCGGGCATTCCATTCGGATTTGGACCAGACTGAACGTGAAGAAATTTTGCGCGGCTTTAAGAACAAGCAGATCAATATGCTCATCGGTACGGACGTGCTTTCGCGTGGTATTGATGTGGAAGGAATAAGCCTCGTCATAAACTGGGACGTGCCACCCGATCCGGAAGACTACGTGCACCGCATCGGACGCACGGCACGGGCTGAAACCACCGGGACAGCCGTTACGCTGATCAACGAACGAGATCAGCGAAAATTCTATAGCATTGAGACATTGATCGGCGACGTAATTCCTAAAAACCCGCTACCACCGGAGGTGGGCGAAGGCCCGCTCTACCAGCCTGAGCTGCAAAAACCTCAACGCAGCTTCAAGCCACGCCGCTTTGGCAAGGGCAATGGAAAAGGAAAGGGTGGACCGCCCCGGAAAAAGTAATAAATCCAGACCACCAGGGGCACAGAGAAAATACAAAGTTACACAGGGGTATTTCTTTGTGTAACTCCTGCATTCTCTGTGCCCTTCGTGGCCTGGATTTAAAAGCGTACTACTTTTTATTCAACACCGAAATCAACTCATTCAATTTCAACAACGCTTCCACCGGACTCATGGTATTGATGTCCACCTTGCTGAGCTTGTCCTGAATTTCGAGGAACCGCGGATCGGCTTCAAACAAACTCATCTGCGGCGTGGCCTTGGGAATTTCTTTTACGCGTTTCTGTTGTTCGTTTTTGTGCTTGTCCTTTTCGAGAAAATGTAAAATCTCGTTGGCGCGGAACACTACGCGATTGGGCATGCCCGCCAACTGTGCTACGTGAATACCAAAACTGTGTTCGCTGCCGCCTTCTTTCAGCTTGCGCATGAAAATAATCTTGTCCCCCAACTCTTTTACAGACACGTTAAAGTTTTTCACGCGGGTGAGATCTTCTTCCAGCTGATTAAGCTCGTGGTAGTGCGTGGCAAAAAGTGTTTTGGGTTTGAAGTCCTTGTGATTGTGCAAGTATTCAACAATAGCCCAGGCGATGGAAACACCATCGTAGGTGCTGGTACCGCGACCGATCTCATCCATTAAAATAAGACTGCGATTGCTGAGGTTGTTCAGAATGCTGGCGGTCTCCGTCATCTCCACCATAAACGTAGATTCGCCTTTAGACAAATTATCAGACGCGCCCACACGGGTAAATACTTTATCCACAATGCCGATAGACGCCGCATCGGCGGGGACAAAACTGCCGATCTGCGCCAACAGGACAATAAGTGCCGTCTGGCGAAGCAGCGCCGATTTACCGGCCATGTTCGGACCGGTGATAATCATCACCTGCTGTTTATCACTGTCCAGGTATACATCGTTCGGCACATAGCTTTCGCCCACGGGCAACTGCTTTTCAATTACCGGGTGGCGTCCCGCTTTTATATTGATCTCTACCGAATCGTTGATCTCCGGTTTTGTATAACGATTGAGGCGTGCCACCAATGCAAACGAAATGAGACAATCCAGTTGCGCGAGTGCGCGCGCATTTTGCTGAATCTGCGGAATAAAATCGGCCGCCGTGCTGATCATGGCATTGTAGATGCGCTGTTCAATCACCACCAGCTTTTCTTCGGCATGCAAAATCTTTTCTTCGTAGATCTTCAGTTCTTCGGTAATGTAGCGTTCGGCATTTACCAGCGTCTGCTTGCGAATCCAGTCGGTGGGCACCTTGTCCTTATTGGAGTTGCTCACCTCCAGGTAATATCCGAAAACTTTATTGTAGGAAATTTTCAGTGAGTTTATGCCCGTTCGCTCTACTTCACGTTTCTGAATCTGCAGCAGGTAGTCTTTGCCTGAAAAAGATATTTTCTGGAGATCATCCAGCTCGGCATCAATGCCTTCTTTGATCAGCCCACCCTGATTGCTGAGAATGGACACATCTTCGCGAAGCTCTTTCTCAATTTTCTCTACCAGAAATTCGCAGAGGTGCAATTGATCGGCAAGCTTTTTCAGAACCGGCGACGAATGTCCATGCAGACATTGTTTAATGGGTTCAACAGATTTAAGGGATCGCTTCAGTTGCAGCATCTCGCGCGGATTGATGCGATTGGCTGCTACTTTTGAAATCAATCGCTCCAGATCGAAGATCTGTTTGAGTGGTTCCGATATTTTTTCCAGCAGGTCTGTGTCCTGAAAAAGAATGTCCACCACACCGAGACGTTCGTCGATAGCCGCTTTTTCTTTCAGCGGAAGAATCATCCACTTGCGCAGCTGGCGCGAACCCATCGGGGTCACGGTGTGGTCGAGAATGTTTATTAGCGGAACGCCGCCTTCATGTTGCGTGCTTACGATTTCAAGATTGCGGATCGTAAACTTGTCCATCCATACATAACGATCTTCATCGATGCGGGAGATCGAGGAAATGTGCGAGATGTCCTTATGTTCTGTATCTTCCAGGTAATGTAACACGGCACCGGCGGCGATAATGGCTTCGCCATAATCTTCCACACCAAAACCTTTGAGCGATGTGGTTTTAAACTGTTTGGTTAATTTCTCATAGCCGTAATCATAACCATAGATCCAGTCCTCCAGCGCGTAGATGCTATACTCGTCTTTGAAAAGCGTTTCAAATTTTTCGCGTGCCTGTTTGCTGAAGATAATTTCCGAAGGCGCAAAGCTCTGGATAAGTTTGAGCGCATACGTTTCTGTTCCCTGTGCAACATAGAACTCACCGGTAGAAAGATCGAGAAATGAGACACCGAAGGCGTTCTTGCCAGCGAAGACCGATGCGAGAAAATTATTTTGTTTCCGCTCCAGTACATTATCGTTGAAAGAAAGTCCTGGTGTTACAAGTTCTGTGACGCCACGTTTCACAATTCCTTTTACAAAACGCGGATCTTCGAGTTGATCGCAAATGGCCACACGATGTCCGGCGCGAACAAGGCGTGGCAGGTACGTGTCCAGTGAGTGATGCGGAAAACCTGCCAGTGCCGTTTCGGAAGCCGAGCCGTTGCCGCGTTTGGTAAGCACGATATCAAGCACCTTGCTGGCCGCCATGGCATCCTGCCCGAAGGTTTCATAAAAATCGCCAACCCGGAAGAGCAGAAGTGCTCCGGGATATTTTGCCTTGATGGCATTAAATTGTTTTTGCAGCGGGGTTTCTGTAGCGGTCTTTGCTTCGGCCATGATGGGCAAAGATATCCGTTATCCGTGAATCGTTAATCGTTATCCGTGAATTGTTATCTGTTAGTCGGACGACGGTTTACGGTTTGACAATAGTTTCGTGGAATTTTATGCATTCGGCTCAACGATTTACGAATAGTGGTTAACATACAATTAACAGATAACTGACAACGATTAACGGATAACAATTAACGACTCATCGGCTCCAGCTTCAATGCTGCCTCCAGCTCGCGGATTCGATCCTGATATTCGCGCTCCTTTCTTGCCAGCGCTTCCTGTGTTGCGGTAAGCTCTTCCAGGTTCTGGCGCATTTCTTCTTC
>JAESFU010000668.1_pt1 | contig 13654 bp, 8 predicted proteins | sample 9269461 | NCBI WGS metagenome assembly JAESFU01 (sample SAMN14502556, study PRJNA617107) | algae metagenome | isolation source: Stenomitos rutilans HA7619-LM2 and co-occurring heterotrophs from cave walls | place: USA: Waikapalae cave, Hawaii | collected 2009-07-28
CCAAGTCTCTAATTGAATTTGTTGGGGACTGGGCAGAAAATATTGAAGGATTGCCACAACCGCTTAAAACATCGCAAGGGATATATCTTGATCATGGCATCCCATCACCAAAAGCTGGGAAGAGCCCTATGTAATTGTCATTTCACAATGCGCGCTCGGTTAGAAGCGATGACCCAAGCGGTGATTGCCTCCATTGTCGGCTGGCGTTCCATTCTGGACGCATTATCCGTAGCGGGTCTTTAAGGAATTGGTATTAGAGAAGTTGTTAGTTTTTGGTAAAAGAGAGTTTTCTGCCTCCCCTGCCCCCTTTGCCTTCTACCCCCTGCCCTCTTGCCTTCTGCCCTCTACTCACTCCACGCTATTCCCTGCACCGTTCAACTGACGCGGTATGGTGACACGAAACGTTGACCCGACTCCAAGCTCACTTTCAACGGCGATCGCGCCGTTCATCCGTTGGACAATCAAGTCGGTAATGGCTAAACCCAACCCTGTACCAGGAAACCGCTTGGCAAGGGTTTGATCCAGTTGATAAAACGCTTCAAAGATGTAATTCAGGTGGGCTTCGGCAATGCCAACGCCTGTATCCTCTACGGTAATGACGATCGTATCGGGTTCAACCTCGACCACTTCGACGCGCACACCACCGACTTCGGTAAACTTGATGGCGTTTGAAAGTAGGTTGACGAGCACTTGCCGCAAGCGCGTACTGTCATTCACAATCAACGGGTTCTGGAGCGAGATCTGGACATCGAGCGTGAGCTGCTTTTGGTCTACCAGCGATCGCAACTCTTCGACGGTGACATTCACGAGCTGAGGAAGATCTACGGTCTCAAGCACCAGTGCCAATCGTCCCGCTTCAATCTTGGACAAATCCAGAATGTCGTTGATCAGCGCGAGCAGGTTTCTGCCGTTGCTGAGAATGCGATCAAGCATGTCCTGCTGTTGCGATGTCACTTGCTGGCGCAGCAGCAGTTGCGAAAAGCCAATAATGGCATTCATGGGTGTCCGCAGTTCATGGGACATCGTTGCCAGAAATTGTGATTTGAGCTTAGCGGCTTCTTGCAGTCGCAAGTTTTGAAACTGAATTTGCTGCCGCTGTTCTTCTAGCTCATGGTTTTGCTCACCCAGAATGCGGTTTTGCACCTCCAAGCGCTCTTCTCGTTCTTCGAGCGCATTAATGAGCTGGGCGTTGGTCAGCGCGATCGCGGCTTGCTCTCCAAAGGCCACTAGCAGTTGCAGGTTTTCGTCGTTAAAGGCCGCTGGGTTTGTCCAGTTGCCGATAGCCAACACGCCTAACCGCCCCGCCTGAGACGACTCGATCGCCACAATACACAGCGACGGTGGTAGAAGTACGCTGTCGTTTGAAGCAAGGCGATCGGGAATGTCCTGCTGCCAACGCTCTGTATCCTCATGTAAGTCGTTCTCCCTTGCAGAGTCATCCCTGGTTGGTTCCCGAATGGATGCAAACCCGCTCATGTCAGATGCTTGAATGAGCTGCGACCCCCCACTGAGAAAGATCTCGCCCAGTAGTCCTTCGCCCGGTGCAAAATCGTTCTCTAGTTGAAAGCGCTCTGTGCCCACTCCGGTCGCTGTTGTCAGTTCTAACATGCCTGTATAGGGGTTTTGAAGCACAATCAACCCAAAATCGGCGTTGGGGATCACATCGCAGACAGCAGCAACCATGCTTTGCAACAGTTCCGGCAAATTGGTCAGGCGTTGGTTTAGTAAGTCGGTGAGCCGTTGTAGCGTGCGCAGTTGTTGCTGATGTTGCCCCAGAATAATCAGTGCATGCCGCAAATCTCGCTCGGCTTCTTGGGCTGAACGGTAAAGCTGAGCATTGTCGATCGCTAGAATAGCTCGCTGCGCTAAGTCGTCAGCTAACTGCTGATCGATTTGGGTATAGCGCCGCCCAGAAGACCGAGACAGGCAGAGGGTGATAGCCCCCAGTTTGCGATCGGGGACGACCAGAGGCAGCGTCATCAGAGAGCCGATTTCGAGATCGCGTAAAAACTGGAGGTGCTCGCTATTAATGGCGATCGACTCAAGCCACTCGTCTGTCACGTGCGATAAAAAAACGGTATGCCCTGTTGTCAGGCATTGCACAACCGGATGTCGCTCCTGGTCTAAGGTAGGGGTATGCTGTTGGGCGCGACTCAACCAGTGTTTTTTGACAGGGTCTACGTGTTGCCATGCTAGAAGCTGAAACTGTTGCTTGTTCAGGATGTCAAAAAAGCAGAAATCGGCTAAAGCTGGCACTGCTAGCTGAGCCAGGTTGTTCAAAATCGTTTGATAGTCAAGCGAGGCGGACAGTACAGAACTGGCTTCAGCCAGAAACCGCTGGGTGGCTTCTGCTTGTTTCAGCGAGGTGATGTCCAGAAACGCGCCTACGCACCCTCTTGGCTGACATTGTTCGTCAAACAGGGGATTGGCATAACTAATCACATTGATGAGCGTCCCATCGTCTCGCACAATATCAAACTCTGCATCTAGCACCGATCGCCCCAATGTTGTGACCAGTTGCATGGGAAAGACCTGTGATGGTAACGGCTGCCCCTGCTGCTGCAACCTGTACAGTAAGGGGTCGCCAGTCTCCACGGTAAGGGACGTATTTGAGTCGGGTGTCAGGCCCAGCATGGCGGCATAGGTGGGATTAACACGAACCGCCTGACACTCTGGGTCATCCGCGATCGCAATGCCAATTGGAATCACATCCAAGAGCGTTTGCAGCTCTACCACCCGTCGCTCTAACGCGCGATTGAGTTCCACAATTTCGGCTTCTGCCTGTTTGCGCACTGTAATGTCGCTGACAATACCCGACATACGAAATGGTTGGCTGGTTTCATCCCGTTGGGCTTTACCCCGCGAAATGCAGTAACGGTAGACGCCCGACGCATGGCGCAACCGAAATTCAACATCAAAGGGGGTTTCTTGTCGTAAGTGAGCCTTGATTGCCTCTAGAACATGGGGTTGATCCTCTGGATGAATGAGTTGATAAAACGCTCGTTGAGCCGTACCCATCGCCTTGCGATCAATCCCAACGATTTCTAGAAAGCGATCGTTACAAATGACCTCATTTTGGCAGATGTACCAATCCCAAACGCCATCATAGGAGCCTTCCAGCACCAGCCGATAGCGCTCTTCACTTTCGTGCAGTCGTTTAGTAACCTCTGCTGCCTGCATTTCTGCCCGATGCACCCGCACTGCATTAAAAAGACTCCGTACCAGAGCTTCAGGTTCTAACCTGCGCTTAAAGAGACAGTCCACTGCACCTGCCTTCATGAGCGCAACGGCTACTTGCTCATCACTTTGCTCAATGAGACCCACAAAAGGAACGGCGATCCCCAACTGCCGTGCTTGCCTGACTAACTGCAACCCATCACCATCGCGCAACTGATAGTTCAGCAACACACAATCAAACGGATGCTGCTGCAAAAGCGCGATCGCCTCTGCACACGTTCCTATACTCCTAACGTCTGCCGCAACCTCTGCCCCGTTGAGCAGCTGGCGAACAGTGGAACGTGCAGACGCGTCACGATCAATCAGCAAGATTTTTAAAGTTTCTTCCATGACACGTAACCAGGACTGATGACTAGGAATCAATCGCTATAGAGTTTTTTTACGCTCCCAGCCGCTCGCCCTTCTTCAAAGGCAACCACGTTGAATCGAACGCGACACAGACTCAATCGGCTATCGATCAGTACATTCATGATTAAGGAATGTGTCTAATTTGTCCTCAATCTATCGGCAGGTTGAGGCCAGCCTAAAAGGAGTAGTGAAGGTTGTCCTGCTTGAGCGTTGCCTCTAACCGCTTTAGGATTCCGTGCTGGGGCGATCGTGCTCACCCGATCGAGTCATTACTCTGGCTCTCCAAGCTTCCCACTTTAGGCAGATGCACGAAATGCAGAGCGCCTGCGAAGCTCCTGTATGGCGGTTAAGACTTATCCGTTCACAGTTTAGTGTGCTGCATCGAGTCAAACACGGTGTAACTTAAGTACGCATAGCGTTGCAGTTGCTGGTTGGGCTAATCAGAGCTAGTTTGCTTCAAGTGACTGTTCACTAAGCGTTAGTCACCCCTATCCTTAATTGTTTAGAGTATGATTAATCCCTCACTCTCTTACTTGCTATTTGTTTAAAGCTGAGGAAACTGAAGTATGGAAGATATTCGGATTACCCTCATTGAAGACCACGATCTTACGAGAGTTGGGATGCGCACGGCATTGCAGCAGCGGGGATTCAATGTCATTGGCGAAGCCGCTAATGCCACCGACGGCCTAAAACTTTTGGAAACGACTAAGCCAGATGTGGCGATCGTAGACATTGGGCTGCCTGACATGGATGGGATCGAACTCACGCGCCGCTTTAAGCAAGCACAGACAGAAGCCGTAGAGGCTCCCGTTGCCGAAACAAAAGTTTTGATTTTGACTCTACAAGACAATGACGATATTGTGCTGGCTGCCTTTGCGGCAGGTGCTGATTCCTACTGCATGAAGGATGTGAGCCTTGATAGTCTTGCTGAAGCGTTGCGGGTTACTAACAGCGGCAACTCGTGGATTGATCCCGCGATCGCGCGTGTGGTGCTGCATCAGGCACGCCAAGGTGCAGAGGATGGAGACGGATCAGAGTCTAGAACGGTGGCAATTCATGCTGCTGAGCCAGAGTACAACCAGATTATTGAAGCCTACCCTCTGACAGAGCGCGAACTTGAGGTTTTGCAATTGATTGTCGATGGGTGCAGTAATGCGGCGATCGCCGAAAAGCTTTACATTACGGTTGGTACTGTGAAAACACATGTCCGCAATATTCTCAATAAGCTGTGTGCTGACGATCGCACTCAGGCGGCTGTCAGAGCCTTACGATCGGGTTTAGTTGGCTAAGGACTGGTTCACTGCTGGTTCACTGGTCTATCAGCTGACTGGTTCACAGACTGAAGTAGTCAGCGACTTGCTAACACTGCAAGCCGCGCTACTGCTGCTGAAGGTTCTGTCACACCAAGGGTTCAGTGCTCGTGTAGACAGTATATGGTTAGGACTGACGCAAAAGCGATCATCTTTCGCCCCCTAGCCCCCAATGCTGGGGGAACCGAGCCAACTAAAGCCCCCAGCATTGGGGGTCTGGAGGCAAACGCGTAAGTCCTAATGGTGATCTAAAGGCAACGTATAGGCTGAGCAATCACTACGATGTTGGTAGCCTGGAGCCGTCATCAATCAAGCTCAAAAACCTTGCGTATCAGCCTTACCGCGCCCGTTCTAACAAACAGGCTAGGGGTTGGAACCCCGCTGTAAGCCATGTGTATGAATCGCCAAAATCAGCCTCAATCGACGCTCTCTATCAAAGGAGGGCTTCGGAACTTCTTCCGAAAGGTGCCTCTCCGGCCTAGAGAGTCAGGGTGCTGTAGAAACGTGCGCTAAGCGTATGCTTTGCAACCACAGTTTAGGCTGCAAGTGTGTCTGCCTATCAGGTCATCAACGTCTCACTGTACCGTTACAGTTGCGATCGTAACGTCTGCGCTTGCTTATCTTGCCTCTTTCTCCGACACTCAAGGAGTATCGATATTTTGGCAACTCCACCCGTTTTGACTCTCTCATCTCGTCCGCTTCAACGCGCTCAGTCACTCCACGAACAAACCTACCAAACTCTCCGCACAGCCATCCTGTCTGGGGAGCTTGCGTCTGGCGATCGACTGGTCGAAACTCAGCTTGCAGATAGTTTGCAGGTAAGTCGCACTCCCATTCGTGAAGCCATTCGGCAGTTGCAGCGAGAGAGCTTGATTGTTGCCGATGACAATGGTGCTTTGCGGGTGGCTTGGCTTTCGGTTGCCGATGCTGGGCACCTTTACGATTGCCGCATCGCGTTAGAACAGGTATCAGTGGCCGCCGCTTGCTCGCATGCGACAACGGTTCAACTGGAGCAAATTGACCTTGCCATTCATCAGGCAGAAAGGTCAACAGAGCAAGAATCTCATCAGTTGACGAATTATCAACTGCTGCATCTGGACTATCAGTTTCATCGCCTGTTGGCAGAAAGCTCAGGTAATCCCTGGCTGGTGACACTGCTCGATCAAGTCTTTGATAAAATGATGTTGCTTCGCCTGCGCACAATGCAACACAACCCTCGTGTGCTCGAAATTCGCACAGAACACCGTCGCATTTACCAGGCTGTCAACGATCGTGACGCTTCCACTGCAGTACAAGCCATGCGAGACCATCTGATCGCCAGCAAAGAACGCGTGATTCAGGAGATTCAGCAGATCGAAGGGACTGAGGAGTGAACAGGAGTTTTGAATTAAGAGTTTTGAGTTAAGAGTTCTGCCATCAGCGGTCAGCTATCAGCCGTCAGCCCACTCCTTACTCCCCACTCCCCACCTTTTGCCTTCACCCTTTTTCATTCCTCCCCTCATGGCTGCTTTGTCTCCGTCCACATGAGCGCGATCGCCAACCGCATTGCTTGCCCAACCGGAGACAGGCGGGCTGCTTCAGGTGCAGTTGTTTCCCAACGCTGCATGTGTGCACGAAAGCCGTTGTCTTGTTTGGCACGTTGCGTGATGACCTGGCTAATCACTTTTTTTTGAATGTCTTCTGTGGCAATGCCTTGGCGGGTGAGATAGTTCAATAGTTGCTGCACGCTTTGCACAAACTGTTCGGGGGCCTGACACATCATGATGTGTTGAATTTGGCGCACGACTTCCTGGTAAAGCCGGATGCGTCGATCGGGCGACGGCAGCAGCTTTGGTTCGGCTGAAACTGGTTCAGGAGGGGATGCGAGTGCCAGATTGGGTTCATTGCCCTGAGGGGCGATCGCCAACAGACTGATAATCTTTGCCTGATGGGTTAGCAGCCGCTGCAAAACCTCTGGATAAAGCTGAAAAAATCGCCGCGACAAGCTTTTGGCGCTCACTGCGCGGCTTGCTTTCAATCGTATGAGGTAGTGATCGTCTGACGATTCGTAGGATTTCACGGTCAAGGTCAAACCGTTCCCCTCTCGCGCAATCTGCACCAAGGTAAAGGCTAGTGCTTCCCAATTGGGTGCTTCCGTCAGATGAACCTCAATGACTGCATTGTCTTCCTCATATTGACGCCCTAGTTCTCCTGGTTCTAGCTCACGCCCTGTTGGGTAGCGATCGGTCGGGCTTTTGGTCGTGTAGTTAAATTGAGTGAAAACATAGCGGCAATTGATTTTAGAGAAGTCGGTGTCTTCAATATGCCAGTTAGCAATACAGCAGCCTGTCATCTGGGCACCGTCCAAATTTGTGCGGATCAGGTGGCTTTCAAGCAAATAGGCACTGCTAAGGTCGGCTTCGTTTAAGGACGTATCGCTTAAATACGCGCCGCTGAGGTCTGCTCTCTGCAACGACGCTCCACGCAGATTGGCATCTTTGAGGTCTGCTCTTAGCAAGTAAACGTCTTGCAAATTTGCCCGTAACAAATGCGCTTTGTTGAGGCTGGCTTTCAGCAGATAGGCTCCGGCTAAATTGGCTCGACTCAAATCGGCACTATTGAGAATTGCTTCACTTAAATCTGCTCCAGTCAAAATGACCCGATGCAAGTCGGCTCCTGTAAGGTTTGCTTGCCGTAAGTAAACGCCGTCGAGGTTTGCTTCAATTAAATTGGTGCCGACTAGCGACGCTTCTCTCAGGTTTGCTTCTTCCAGGTGTGCTTCTCGTAAATTGGCACGATCGAGATTGGCATTAGCAAGATTGGCACGGCGCAGATTTGCTTCCATGAGTTCTGCTCCGATGAGGCTACTGCTGCCGAGTTTTGCCCGCTCTAAATTGACCTGATCTAATTTTGCTTCTTGAAGATTGGCGCTACTCAGGTCAGCTTCTTGAAGGATAGCCCAGTTAAGGTCAACGTTTTGGAGTTGCGCTAGCCGGAGGTCGGCTTTACTGAGGTTAGCACCACTAAGGGTTGCCTGGTTAAGAATGGCGTTGTTGAGGGACGCGCTACGCAGGTCTGCTCGTCGCAAGCAAGCTGCTGTCAGGTTTGTGCGGCTTAAAAAGGCCCAACTCAGGTTAGCTCCCGTCAAATTTGCCCCAGTGAGATCAGCGTCTCGCAAGTTAACGCCGCTCAGGCTGGCTCCACTCAGGTCAACGTGGGAGAAATCGCGTTCGCCTTTCTGGTATCGCTCCAGTAGATCCTGTACTTGCATATTGACCTTTTGAGCAGAATGCCGATCGCCGTCAGGTGCAGAGGCTCACTATCAAGCGGCTGTCTTGTGCTTAAGCCTGTCTTGTGCTTAAGTCTGACGCAGATTCAGGATTGCTACAGAGTAAATCGATTTGATGGGATAGTCGAGAGCCATCATCCATCAAACCAAAAAGGTCACCGCTCAAGGCAGCCATTGGGGGCGAAGCCCTGGCAACGGCAACGATTCAGGTTGAAGCTTGGCAGCAGGATTGTTTGGATCGAGGGGCAGTAGCCAGAGACGGCTATCGGCAATTACTTTGCCTGCGCTGTCTTGCAACTTCCCGCTGCCTGAGGCGAGAGAGGGGTCTGAGTCGATCGCCTGGTCAAACAAAAGCGCTAAACCATCAGACGATAAGCTCACCTGCACATCGCGCTGGTCGGGCAGCATGACAAGACGGCGGAGTTTACTCGTGGTCAGGTCGATCGCGGCCAAATACGGCTGTTCACGGTAAAGATTGCCTCCAGTTAAAAGTTCGGTGAGCAAGCAGTAGAGGGTTTGTTTCACAGGGTCAAAACGCGCGCCCAAAATGGAGCCTGTGATACGAAGTAACTCTTTCTGCGTGCCCTGATTGCTGACTAGAAAAAGCGATCGCGTATTGTCTGTATTAAACTTTACCATCGTTGCCAGGGAACCATCTTTGGCAAAGCTCAGCACCATCCCAAACTTGGGCAAAAAGTCTAGTGGTTTCGCTCCTGGCTGCAAGGGTAAAATCGCCAGCCCTTGACCCTGCGCGATCGCCAACGATTGGCTATCGGGCGTAATCAAAAAATCGCCTCCCGGTTCTCCTTTAAGCGGTTGCGGCGGTGCTCCTGCTTGAACGAGCCAGGGGCCAAAATCATTTGGATTACTACGATTCACCCGCTGCACGACAATCTTGTTGCCATCTGCTGAAAGGTCAAACTTCAGGTTTTGATAGCCTTTGTTATCAAGCACTAGATCAACCTGATTCGGAGGAGCCGCAACAGAGGCTGGCTCATTCACTGCTACTGGCGCATTGAGCTGTCTTGGTGACTCGACGTGAATGCCAGTCGTTACTGTAAAAAGTTGTTGATCGGTCAGTGCCGCAGGTTGGGTTGTGCGAGGGGTTGCGGCAAAGAGCAGGCGATCGCCCAGCGGGTAAGGCTTAAATTCCAGCACCACCATATTTTGTGGGGTGAGCACTTGTTTTTGCTGCTGATTCAGGTTGTAGAGCACTAAGCGCCCTGCTTCCTCACCGCTGACCCCAATATAGGCAAAGACGCGATCGCGGGTTTGAAACTGCCCTGTAAACGGCTGCATAGACGATCGGGCACTGGCAAAGCGATCACGAGCATTTTGGAGCTGCACCTGAAACGAGGTGCCGTAAGGCGCAGGCATACTCAGGGTGTACGCCATGCGTCGTCCCGCCCAACTCACTTTGCCAGAAAGCGGTGGCTCAAGCCGCAAGTTGGACTCCACGCTGGCATGATCCATCGGGCGGCTAAAGGTAAGCGTAAACGCCGTATCGTCAGCACCAACCTGTTTGTTCTGCCAGCTAAAGTCGCGGACACGAGCCGAGGCATGTTCACCGCTCAGCAGCAAAATGCCAATCAGCAAACTCAACGCTACGATGAGAACGATCGCAACACGATCAATCGGCTGCGTCCACGAACGTAAGGTGGCAGTAAAATTTGAGCGAGTCAATGGGGCACTCTACCGTAGAGACATCAAACTAGTCAATCAAAGACCTATTGTTTCGTGACCTGACGCCCTCGTCAATGCGTCGCCGTCAATTGCACAGCGATCAACTGGAATACAGTGGTCAATTGGATAAGGATAACCTGTGGGACACTCGTTCAAAGATCTAGGTTCAGATATTCTACTCATCGAGCATCTGCTGGAGCCATCGCTCTGCAATCATGTGATGCAGGTCGCAGAATGCTGTCAATTTAAACCCTCCAGCATTCTCGTGAATGTGGTCGATACAGATGTTCGCAGCAGCGACATGTTGCCGTTGGGGAACACTGGGCAGCAACTTCAGGAATCGACCAACCAGATCTTACTCACAAAAGTGCAAATCATTCAGGATTTACTCTTCAAGCACTACGGCATCAAATTTTCTCAGGCGGAAATGTGTTCCATCTTGCGCTATAAACCAGGGCAACGCTACAAGCGCCATGTCGATAACCTGCTGCTGGCAAGCCGCTTTCAAGAAATCGCAAACGGCATTCCTACCCGCGACATCAGCATTGTCGGCTACCTAAACGATGATTTTGAAGGTGGCGAGACCTTGTTCGATCGCCAAAATATCAAAGTCAAACCCAAGGCAGGCAGCGCGATCGTCTTTCCCTCGTACTATACTCATCCCCACCAATCCCTACCCGTCATCCGAGGACGCAAATACTCCTTTACCAGTTGGTTATTTTACTAATGATTCGACCTGTTTGTGCTCTGGAGCGGGTTGTTTCAATCGCTCACACAGCGGAAAACCCATTTTTTCTCGCTGCTTCAAATAACTTTGTGCCACCTGCCGCGCCAGACTCCGAATTCTACCAATGTAACGTGTCCGTTCGGTTACTGAAATGACACCCCGCGCATCTAGCAAATTAAACGTGTGCGAACATTTCAGCACATAGTCAAACGCAGGCAACACTAGCTCTAGTGCCATCAAGCGCTTTGCTTCCTGCTCATAGAGCTTAAAGAACGTAAACAGCAACTCTGGGTCGGAAGCTTCAAAGTTGTACGTAGAGCCTTCGATTTCCCCCTGCAAGTGGATATCACCATAGGTCAACGCATCGTTCCACTGAATGTCGAAAATGGAGTCTACGCCCTGGAGATACATCGTTAACCGCTCCAGCCCATACGTAATCTCGATCGACACTGGATAGCAATCAATCCCGCCACATTGCTGGAAGTACGTAAACTGCGTGACTTCCATCCCATCCAGCCACACTTCCCAACCAACGCCCCACGCACCAACCGCCGCATCTTCCCAGTTATCTTCGACAAACCGCACGTCATGGTCTTCTGGCTGAATGCCCAGCGCCCTCAGCGAATCTAAATACACGTCTTGAATATTGTTCGGAGAAGGCTTGATCAGCACTTGGTACTGGTAATAGTGCTGCACCCGATTTGGGTTCTCTCCGTACCGTCCGTCCCCCGGTCGCCGACAGGGTTCTACATAAGCAACCGACCACGGCTCTGGCCCGATCGCCCGCAAAAATGTATGAGGACTCTTCGTTCCTGCCCCTTTCTCAGTGTCATAGGGTTGCACGATCAGACAACCTCGATCGCTCCAAAATTGGTGTAAAGCCGCAATGACAGACTGAAAGTTCAAGAAATTTCTCCTTTGGGTAAATCGACACATCGTGCCTTTTCATTGTGCCGTAAAGTGTTCTGCAGTCAGCACCCCCAACATGGTGCTGGTTTCAAAAATTTTCGGCTAACGCTTGCAAACAGCTCTCAAGCCGCTCCACTGCTGCTGCATTGGCAAACTGCTGCTGACGTTCACACTCGTTTTTTAGCAGACTGGCAAGTTCAACCAGGCGATCGTCGAGGGACTCCCCACTATTCACAAGTGCCGTCATCCAAACGGCTTGAGCCTCATCCACATCTCCCTGCAGCAGCAAACTTAATCCTAAATACCAATAGTTTGACACTCGATTAGGTGCTTGCTCTAGCAGTTGGCGATATAGCACTGTTGCCTGACCATAGTTTTGCTGCTGGAAGAAGACAGCCGCTTGTTGTTGAACGTGATTGATCGCAGCATGAGTAGTCGATCGATCACGGTCAGCGACTAACGCTTCTAACCATGTCATCCACTCCTTCGCACGCACCGACCAGCGATACGCTTGATTCACATAGCTAACCTGCTGTTCCAACCGCTGTTCAACCTCGTTCGGGTTGGCTAGACGATGTCGGACAGTATCAATGACTGCATCAATAAAATGCTGCTGGTAAGCGGATCGATCGTCACTTGTCGGAATCAAGCGCGCAAATCCAGCCGTAGTCTCTGGCAGCGCACCTAAATCACTCGTCACAACCCAACAGCCACTTGCCATCGCCTCCATCACCGCAATGCAGGACGTCTCAGCAAACGTATTTGGATACGCCAAAATCGATACAGCCTTAAGTTCTTCTGCTAAAGCTGGCTGAGGAATTGATCCAACATACTCAACGCCTTCTGTTTCCCGACACTGCTGATAAAGCGCTCCGTAGTCTGTTTCCGGCAAGTTGTATACCTTCATGCTAGAAAAGACCTTCAAAACCGCTCCAGGAATCGCGCGACGAATCGCAGGGAATGCATCTAGCAGGAGATCTAGGCCACGAAAGGGTGTGCTTGTGTATGCCAAGATGGGAGGATGAGACTTGTAGCGGATGGCAATCGACGCGCTACCAACATCACGTTGAAAAACAGGGCTGATCCCATTCCTTAAAACTTGGATGCGCTGACAATCAAGCGCAAAATGCCGCTGATACTGTCCAGACTGCCACTCACTTACCAGGGCAAAACCATCATAAGCAGCGCACTCATCAGCTCTGTGTAATCCTTGAATCGCAGGCTGATCGTGAGCATGCTGTGACCACAACACCAAACGCGTCCATTCTGGCAAAACAGCTCGAATCGGACGACCGTGACTAGCCACATTTACAACAACTAAGACATCAAGCGATCGACGCAAATCAGCAGACATCTCTGCAAAGGGTAAACATGTCACCCCAAAAAACACACCGGGGGTTGTCGTCTTATTTAGCAAAAAGACCTCCTGCCCCTGCTTCACCAACTCCTCAGCAAGGTAGCAGATGGCAGAACTTGAACCGCCCAACGGTTGATAATAAACCGTCTCAGGCGTGTAATCGTAATCAACAACATCCAGAAAGGCAATCCGCATCTTCTTCCCTGATGGCAAATCCTCACCATAAAACCATTTAACTGCTCTAAGGCTACACGTCCCTGCCCGAAATCATCGCTTTGGTAGGGTCGCATTTGAATGCAGTTACGACAGGCTGCCATCTCGCCCCAAAAGCAATTGCATTTCTCTATATAGCGCGCCAATCATTGCTTCACTCGCTTTGACTGAGGTGACTCCTGAGCAAGGCCACGAGCAGAAAATCCTAAGCCACTCAAAGCCTATGCTGCCGATGATTCAGGCGACCAAAAACTTTTTTTCTTCAACCGCTTGACACCTCATCATCATTCCCGTTATATTGGCTAAGCGGTCGAGAGGGAGTGAAGCGCGAGCGACGTTCTTGAAGCCGCCCGAACCTAGAGAATTGAATAGTTTGGAAGCCAGAATAGCACTTAATCGTTGAGAAAGAAAGTGTTTCTTAGGGATTTGTTCCTAAGGATGAGATAACGAAGGTAAGAGCATTAGTTTTAGGTAATCTTTAGCTAATGAGTTTGCTTTAATTTGAGCCTTAAGGCTCTTCATTCAACAACATGGAGAGTTTGATCCTGGCTCAGGATGAACGCTGGCGGTCTGCTTAACACATGCAAGTCGAACGATGTCTT
>JAESFU010000669.1_pt1 | contig 13624 bp, 9 predicted proteins | sample 9269461 | NCBI WGS metagenome assembly JAESFU01 (sample SAMN14502556, study PRJNA617107) | algae metagenome | isolation source: Stenomitos rutilans HA7619-LM2 and co-occurring heterotrophs from cave walls | place: USA: Waikapalae cave, Hawaii | collected 2009-07-28
CTGCATTACCATAGGCACGCCCGCGAATTTCATTTACGTAACCCAATGCTTTCGCCGCATCGCCGCCCGAACCTCCCCGCAGAAATGCTTCCGCATACAGGAGGTATACATCAGACAACCGGAAGAGCGGAAAGTCAGTGTCCACAAACGTTTCATTCACACCTTTTGCACCGCCCGAGGTTATGTTTCTGAACTTGGAGCTTAAATATCCTTCTGTAAACACAAGCGGATTGTTGATATCCAGGGTCTGTCCACTTGTATAGAAGAGCGCGCGGGTATCGGTTGCGCCGGTCTTGTCTGCAAACTTGTTGGCAAACGTATTGGTGAACCGGTTGCCAGACCATCCGCCGGACTTAATACCGAAACCATTGTCCGCATCCATCGAGCCACCCACCTGCGCGTGGACAATAAACGTTACGCCGCCATAGCCACGTGTGCTGTTGCCATCTTCCGCAACCGCCAGAATAATTTCATTGTCCAATGTATGATTGTCTGCGAGGAACAGGTTTTTGTAATTACTCGCCAGGCTATAAGCATTTGCATTCAGAATATTATTGCAATGCGTGAGCGTTTCGGTGTAGCGCTTGTTTCCTTTGCCAAGGTATACTTCTGCATTGATGTACAATTTTGCCAGAAGCATATTGGCAGCGCCCTGATCGGCGCGTGCGTATTCCGCCTGTCCTACAGCCGGCAATTGCGGCAAGGCATCTTTCAATTCACTTTCGATGTACGCGAACAGGTCAGCACGTTTGATTTGTTTGGGCAGGTACGCACCGGGGGCATCGGCCTCTGTTACGAATGGCACATTACCCCACAAGTCCAATGCATAAAAATAATACAGCGCCCGCATGAAGTGTGCTTCCGCCAGATACGTTTTTACATCGGCCTGCATATTTTCCGGAACAGAACCTGCGCGCGCAGACACCTCACGGATAAACTCGTTGCAATACGCAATGTTGATAAAGATCCGCTGATACATCAACTGATTGTAGCCGTTCAGCTCCGACCAGTTGTGTCCATGGAACTCCGTAAGACCGGGATCGCCCCATGCGCTGAGACATTCGTCGGTGGTGATTTCCTGGATGCTCCAGTACACACGCAGGAAGGAGGTTGTCCCTTCGTCCGGCGCAGAGATTTCAGGTTGTCCGTATTCACCGCGTTGTCCCGTCAGCGTCATGGCTGCATAGAGCTTGGCCAGAAATTGTTTATATGCTTTCGGATCATCAAACACATTTTTAGATGTGGTGATCTGTTTGTTCAGCGGTTCGGTATCCAGATCATTTACGCACGAGAACAGGCCCAGCGTTATAACCCATGCCGAAAAGATTATATATTTTTTCATAATCGCTATTCAATTAAAATGTACAGTTCAGGCTCAGGAAGAAGGAACGCGTGCGGGGAAAGAAGTTGTTGTCCAATCCGCCGGATACTTCCGGATCAAGTCCCGAGTATTTCGTAATCACAAACACGTTCTGCACACCCGCACCTACACGCAGGTTCAGCTTTTCACGCATCATATCGAAGCGATATCCCAGGTTGATATTGTCCATGCGGAAGAAAGAAGCGTTCTCGATGTAGTAATCCGAGAAGCGCGTATTCTGTGCGTTCACAAACTGTGTCCTGTCTGCCAGCGTGCTGGTGTTTTGCAGGAACTGCATAGAGTTGTAGAACGAGCGGTACGTGCTGTTGGCCGCCACGTTGTTATACACGTAGTTGTCCAGGCTGACGCGACCGGAGAACGAGAAGTCCCATTGATTGTACGACAACCGCGAGTTGATCCCCATGAAGACCGTAGCATCCGGTTTCTTGTAGATGTACATATCGCTGGTATTGATCACGCCATCGTTGTTACGGTCCACATATACATCCTCCACAGGCTTTCCTTCCGCACTATATACCTGCTGATAAACCAGGTACGATGCACGCGGATATCCCACCTTGTGTGCCTGAATGGTTCCTGATGTTGTTCCGCCTACACCGCCGACATTAAGCATGAAGTTTGGACTCTTGCTCAGGTCGAGGCTGTTGATCTTGTAGGTACTCCAGGTTACGTTGTATCCTACTGTCCACTGCAGTTTCTCATGGGAGATGATATCGGCGTTCAGGTTCAGTTCCACGCCTTTGTTTTTCATTGTCCCGATGTTAGTGAATAGTAAAGGAGAGAAGTTTGTCCCGGCCGGAACCGGAATACGCGCGAGTAAATCTTTCGTGTCCTTCTGGTAAATGTCTACCGAACCGGTGATCAGGTTGTTGAATAATCCGAAGTCAAGCCCCGCGTTGATCGTCGTGGTTGATTCCCATTTAATATTCTTGTCGTATGCATCCGGGCGCAGCGTGTTGTAATACGTATTTCCTAACTGGTAGCGTGCGGCATTATCGCTGACGGTATAGGTGGATATGTATGGATAGTCACCAATGGAAATGTCCTGTTGTCCTGTTACGCCATAACCCAGACGAAGCTTCAGGTCTGACACGGCAGTCGCGGTTTGCATAAATGGTTCTTCTTTGATCTTCCAGCCCAGGGCAAATGCGGGGAATAGCCCCCAGCGATTGTCGGGTGAAAAACGCGAGGTTGCATCGTCGCGCAGCGTAGCCGTGAAAAGGTACTTGTCCCGGAAAGTATAATTTAACCGGCCGAAGAAGGACAGCAGATAGTATTCTGTGGCATATACGTTTTTACGGGTCGTGCCTTGTCCCGCTTCGTTCATGGTGGAGTCGCTGCCCGAGTTATAGAAATGCGACCATGAATAACCACCCATCAGATCGATCTTGCTGTTAATGGAAGGCAATTCTTTTTTGTAGTTCAGGTAAAAGTCCAGCAACTGATTTTTGGCTGTGCTTTCGTATGGATTCCAGCGGCCACCGGCCGTGGTGGGCAGGTATTGCCATTGCGTACTGTCCACGACATTGTTATGACCTTCGGTTTGCGCGTAGTCGTAGCCGAGGTTCAGCGTGGCGCGCAGATCTTTTACAAACGGCAGCTCATAGTCAAACTTGATGTTGCCGATGCTGCGCTTTACGCGCGATGTGTTATCGGTAAGGGCGAGCCGTGCCACCGGGTTGGCTGGCGCCAGGTTGATGCTTTCGCCATTAATGCCGCCGGTTGTCCATGTAGTGTATCCACGCCAGCGTGTGTTGCCATTGAATACCGGCTTGGTCGGATCGTATGCTATTGCATCACCAATCGCACCCTGATCGGCAAAGTTGTTATCGTTGATCATGCCTTTCACATTGATGTTCACTTTCAACTTGCCATCGAGCAGCACCGGGTCTGCACCAATGGACAATGTGGTGCGCTCAAAGTTGTAGGTCTTCAGAATCCCGTCGGTGTTGTTATATCCCAGCGAGACACGGTACGGAGTCTTCAGTATTGTGCCGGATACGGTCAGCGCATGGTCCTGTCCAAATGCCTGCTGGTAGATTTCTTTCTGCCAGTCGGTGTTTGCATCGCCCAGCAGTGACAGTGCAGCATTGTTGTTGGGATATTGTTGACTTACCAGCGCACGGAACTCATCGCCTGTATACACATCTACTTTCTTCGGTATGGTGTACGCGGTGGTGGTTACATTGTAATTTACTTTAAACTCCTGCGAACCGCGTTTGGTGGTGATGATGATAACACCGTTGGATGCACGCGCGCCGTAGATAGCCGTTGCCGATGCATCTTTCAGAATGGTGTAAGTCTCGATGTCCGCCGGGTTAATGGTGGACAATATGTTAGGCGAACCGCCGAGACCGGAGTTGCTGATCGGGACACCGTCGATTACAATCAACGGATCGTTGCTCGCATCCAGCGACGCACCCCCGCGGATACGAATGGTAGATGTATTGCCTGGTGCGCCACTGATGGTCGTGATGTTAACGCCGGCAGTCTTGCCCATGAGCAACTCCTGCGGCGAGGTTACCACGCCCTTGTTGAAAATCTTCGAGTCCAATACCGCGACCGATCCGGTGGCATCCGATTTTTTCACTTCGCCGTAGCCGATAATTACTACCTGCTCCAGCGTGGATACGTCGGCCTGCAAGGTTGGCGAAATGGTGTTCTGGTTGCCCACCACAATTTCCTGTGATGCAAAGCCTACGAACGAAAAAACGAGCGTGGCTCCTTCTTTCAGGAGCTGCAAGGAATAGTTTCCATCGGCATCGGTCACTGTGCCGTTAGAGGTTCCTTTTTCTAGAATGTTTACACCCGGAAGTGCCGAGCCGTCGTCGCCCGAGTTCACTTTGCCGGATACAGTGTGGCTTTGCGCCTGCGTGTGGAGAGCCAGCAGGCACAGCAACCCCACGAGGCTTCCCTGGAGAATCCGATAGAGTTTTGTCATAGTTGTGTTTGGGTTATTGTTCGTTAAGCGCCGCACCCGATTGTTACACTCGCAACAAACGTTTGCAGGAAAGCAAAGGAATGGGGTGCCCGAGGCGGGAACAATTTGTCACTCGAAAATCTAGAAAAATCTGAGGCTTCTCCCGCCCTATCATTTTCTCCGTCAGCGTGTTAGTAAAAATCTGTTGAACCGGAAATCTTAGCGGTTTCGGGGTTAGCCAATGGCGCGGATATTCATAATCTGCTTGTCGAACTCGTCGTTGGGCACGATGGACTTGTTGCGAAGGCGCGTTTTGTAAGTATAGATGGTGGTAACGGAGTAGTCGAGAATGCGCGCAATTTTTTCGTTGTCGTGAATACCCATGCGAATGAGTGCGAAGATTCGCAACTCGGTAGTGAGCAGTTGTCCATCTTTTGGATGAATCTGGTCTTCGGGTTTGAAGAGCGCGTTGAACAGCGTGACAAAATCAGGGAAGAGTTTCAGAAAGACTTTATCAAAGTTGTGATACAATTCTTCACGCTCCTTTTTAATGTTGATCGAGTCGACAATAAACCGGATGTCTTCCAGTTTTTTGGTGAGCAGCTTGATCTCCATCGATTTTTTCAGTCCATCCAGTTTGGCGATGTGATCGGCCGTGGCGATAAAATAATACCAGATGTACTCTTCCTTGATCTTGGTGGCATCCATCAGCTGATGGTTGGTCTCCTGGAGGCGGTCGTTGGCATCGGAGATGATTTTTTTCGAAACCTGAATCTTCTGAAACTGTTTGTAGCTGATCACAGCAAAGGTAATGGTGAGCAACGAGAGCACCGTGATAAGGGATGCATAGAGGATCAACGCGCGCCGCTGGGACTCAACGGTCTGCAGCCGTTGTCCTTCTATAATCGGAAAGACCGCCGCCACCTGCACCTTGCGATGGCGCGCGCCGTAGAAGTTGGCATCGTCCATGGCAATCTTCACGTACTGGTAGGCATGTTCAATGTCACCATCCTTGTAGAGCATGTCCGCCAGGTTCAGCATGGCCAGTGTCTCTTTGGTGGATGAGTGGATATCGGCGAGGGCAGCCTGTATCAGCATGGCGATGGCCTTCCGGTGCTGGTCGGTGTATTCGTAAATAAAGCTGAGTGTGCTGGCCGCGATGGCGAGGTCACGGTCGTCCAAAGGTTGCTGCATCACCCATTCAAAATCTTTCCGGGCAATGTCCACTTGTCGCAGGCGCACATTCTTGATACCGTTGTATAATTTATAGTGCACCGATGCCTGATCCACTTCGTGCATGGCGGAGTCCATATACTGATGTCCCAATACGGTGTATTGCAGGCTGTAGAAATCGTCGCGGTTAAAATCGCAGAGATCGTAATACGTGCGTGCCATCAGGTAATAATAATCGGCGCGTATGTTTTCGGGCAGCGCCTGCGGGCGGATGGTCTTGAGCGTGTCCAATGCTTCCTTGAACAATCCGGAGGACACCTGCACAAATCCCAGTTGTATTTTGGCGAGCGATATTTTCGGGTCTTCGCGCAGGTGATACGCCAGTGCCTGGAGCTTGCGCGCATAAGTAAAAGCGCTGTCGTAAATAAACGATTTGTACTCCTGGTAAAGGTCCTGGTATACGTCAAACCGTTTCTCATAACGAAGCTGCGCCGCCTGCGACTTCAATCGATCGATGCGGTCGATTTTATCGCGTGTAATAATTTCGCGGCTTTTGATGGCATTTTCCAACCGGTTGAACAGGCTGTCCAGATTCTGGGCACCCAGGGTACACGGGATCAGAAAAAAACATACTGCCAGGGCTATGCGCATGCGTTCAGATGTAGGTACGATATCCTTAAAAATCATGAAAAAAAAGTGAAATCAAACGTTCTCGGGAATGAATCTTTCACGAATCATGCATGCCATCACAAATTCACCTTTTTTCAAATTGATACAACATTTTAGGGTGAACTGCTGTTTTCAGAAAATAAAACTTGGCAAAAGGACAATGAAGTTCTGAAAACCCTTCTCACCTGCATCTTCGTATGTTAACGGGCCGGCGATCACAAGCTGAAACTCTCTATTCAGGAATGTATTCTTCGGCTAAAGCCCCTGCAATGCGTATCGCTTCGTCAAAGAACGTTTGGCACAATACTGACAGGACAAGGGCAAGCCTGATCGCACAAACAACACGCGGCGAGGCCGAACAAAACAAATGAAACAGAAAACAGTAGTAGCCATTTATGAAGATGATCCGATCGATCAGTTTGTGTATGAGCAATTGCTCCTGGCAGCCGGCGACACGATCGAGTTTAAAGTCTTTCGAAATCTTACCGATGCCTTTAAATCTCCAAACTTTGACTTCGACATCGCGCTGATCAATTTACATTTCGGCTGGTGTCGCGGCGGTTTAAAAATCCTGCAAACATTGAAAGAAAACAAGGGCGAAAACTTTTTGGCCATCGCCGTCACATCGATGTTGCAGGGCAACGATCTGCAGGAAATTATGAAAGCAGGCTTCACGATCTGTCTTGAAAAACATATCATCTTTGAAAAACTCGGTGGCAAGCATCTTGACTTCTTACGAACCCAACACCATTCGTAAAGAACAGAGCAGCATGGTTCCATAGTTTTTCAGTATACTGCAAAGGATTTTAGACAACCATGCGAACCTACCTACGACAAAAAGAAGCGGCCCTCATAGCACAGGTGCCCACGGCTTCGTGGCAGAAAGAGCTTGAGCAATCGACGATGAAGTATCACACGGCGGCAGCGTGGGCCGCCATCATCTTCGATCCGATCTTCGCGTTCACCGACTACATCAATATACCCGAGAGCTGGTCGTATGTGCTTGTGATCCGCCTGTGCGTTTCCGCTGTCACACTCGCCACGCTGTTCCTCAGCAAGCGTTACCATCTCCCCGCCAACAGCATCGTCATCGTTCCGTTCCTGCTCATCTCGCTACAGAACGCATACACCTACAGTCTCATCGGCGACGAGGACATTCTCGGACATAACCTTAACTACATGGCACTGCTCATCGGCGCCGGTTTGTTTGTAGCGTGGTCCATCCGGTATTCACTTGTATTAATCATTCTGTCCACCATCGCAACGGGTTTCTTTATCCACCTCAACCCTTCCCTCGCCCTCGACGAATTTTTCCTGAAAGGCGGTCTCATCCTGATGGCTTCCGCCATCTTCATGGCCATGCTCATCCAGACACGACACAACCTTACTGTAAAAGAGATCAAGGCACGCCTGGCACTACAACTCAGCAACGAAGAGATCCGCCTGCAGAACGAAGAGATCAAAGCCCAGAACCAGGAGATCCAGGCGCAGGGCGAAGAGATTCGCGGCATCAACGAAAACCTGGAAGGCATTGTCCGCTCGCGCACCGCCGAGCTCGAAAAGAAAAATCAGGCTCTTGAAGAATATGCCTTCATCAACGCGCACAAGCTGCGCAGCCCGGTAGCCAGCATCCTGGGACTCATCAACCTGATGAACAAAGTCCCGCTCAACGAAGAAGGCCGCAACATCCAGGAACACCTCCAGATCTCCGCCGACCGCCTCGACGAAATTGTGTCGTCTATTACAAAGGCGATTGAGCGGGGGGACAAGGCTTAGTCTTTAAAAGTCCGGAAGTCTAAAAGTCCGAAAGTCGGGAAGTCCGAAAGTCCGGAAGAAATTTTTTATAGATTAAGGATTCGATACTCAATTCAGATTCCTGCAGTAAGGATTCTATGTCCGAATGTATTATTCCGTGTAATTCTGTGGTTTCCGTGAGCCTCTAATTCTGTATTCTATTGTCCCTCACAGAAGGACACAGAATTCATAAAAACCACACTGTAACATTTAGCAGGATTAAAAAACCTGTAAACTTATTTTAGTACGAGGCACACGCAATTCAATCCATAAAAATTCTTCCCGACTTTCGGACTTCCCGACTTCCCGACTTTCGGACTTCCCAACCTTCGGATTTCTAAAATTTTAAAAAATGGACAATTGCTGCGTACGAACCAGGGGCTGCGTACGAGGTCGCATCTGTGGAGCACGATCGGCGTGCAGGGTGCCTGATTCGATGACGTAGACGGATGTCTCTTCGTACCGCGTGGCCACGATGATATTGGTATCGCGCGCCGCGGCGGTGAACATCTGCGCTACGAGTGCTGGCTGATTATTATTGTGCGATAAATGAGATAGGAACAAATGGGACATGCCCGGCGGCTTGTGTTCCTTGAAAAGTTTTAGCGCCTGTTTATTGGACAGGTGTCCGTTGCCGCCACGGATGCGGTTCTTCAGAAAATAGGGATACGTGCTTTGCTCCAGCATCTGCTCGTCGTAGTTGGCTTCGAGAAATGCGGCGTGACATTGCCTGAAATGATGTACCAGCTCGCCGCATACAAAACCAATGTCCGTAAATACACCCACGTTCACGTCGCCATCGCTGATGGTGAAGCTGTGTGGGTCGATGGCGTCGTGGTGCTTGCGAAACGCTGTCACCGACAGGCTGCCGATCGTTACAGTATGATTGGTGTGGAATGTTTGCACCAGATTTTCCTGTAACAGCAAACGGCTTTCGCGCAGCGTGCCCGTGGTGATGTATACAGGAATCGAAAATCTTCGGGACAACCGCGAAAGACCGTAGATGTGATCGGCATGTTCGTGCGTAATAAAAATGGCACGTACCCGATCAATCGACAAGCCAATGCGCTTCATGCGCTTAACGGTTTCGCGGCAGGAAATGCCGGCATCAATCAACACGGCATCGCGGTCGTTTCCGATGTAGAAACAATTTCCGTTGCTGCCGGAGTTAAGAGATGCTACGAATAAGGCCATGCACGAAGTGGTATTTAAAAAGTAAATGCAACCGGCGGAAAAATACTGCGGCAATGATGGGCCGCGATCCTGCAAATATAAGCATGAACGGAGAGCAGGGCGCTATCGTATAGAGTGTTTTAATTTTTGCAAAAAAAGAAGCCCGCAAAGTATTGCGGGCCTCCTGCATTTTATGTTGATGCTCTTATTTTTTTGCCGGGATCGACGTTCCGCCCGGCAACACCTGCGGCTGTTTGAAATCATCCTTGCTCACGGCACTCTCCTTGCCCAGATACGTCCAGTTGATGGAGTTTGAATATTTCTTGAACACGGTGTTCAGATCCTGTACGGTAAGCTTGTCTACATCGGCCATAAACGATTCGGCCTTGCGCCAGTCGCCCGCCACTTCACGTGTGCCAAGGGTAAAAGTCTGCGAGTCGTTTGTTTCAAGACCCATGAAATAGTTTGTGAGGTAGCTCTCTTTCATGTTCTTCAATTCTTTTTCGGAGAAGCCCTGGTTCTTCACTTTGTTTACTTCGTCGATCATCACCTGCAGCGATTGTTTTGGATCTGTGGTGGAGATGTAAAACACGGTGTACGGATTCGAGATCGCGCTCGACGCGTAGCTCACCGCCGGCGCATACGAGAGGCTGCGCTTGGTTCGCAGTTCTACAAAGAAGCGATCGTACAAAATCGCCGACGACAGCATCATGGCGATACCATCTTTCTCGTTCACAGACGGCGCATTCATCAACCCGCGGATGTAGTTGGTGGCAATGTCCCGATTCTCGATGGTGGCAGTCGGTTTGAATTCAATCTTCTTTTCAGGCGCAATAACTTTCCCGGCACCAAGTCCTTTGAAGGCCGCGGCCACTTTCTGTTTCAGATCGGCTTCAGAAATATTTCCTACCACCACCAGGAAACAATTCTGTTTGCCGATGATGGACTTGTAGTGTGCCGCCGTTTGCTCCAGCGTGAGCTTCTCAAGACTTGCTACTGTACCCGTTGCTACTTTGCTATAGTTTCTTCCGGCGAACGTGTTCTCCAGGCTTTTGTTTTTCAAGTGTGCATCCGGATTGGACTCACTCTCTTTGGCCTGTGACACAACCTGGTTCTTTATCAGATCAAATTCTTTCGCAGTAAAGGCGGGATTCACAATCGCATCCGCAAACAGTTTCCACGATGCATCCCAGAAATCCTTTACACAGGACAGGTTGATCTCGCTATAGTCCAGCGTAGAACTGGAGCCGATGGAGGCTCCGATTTTTTCAAGCTCGGTGGCGAATTGCGTTTTGGACAACGTTTTGGTACCGCCCTCGGCGGCCACCATCAGGGCCAGCGATTCGACGCCTTCCTGCGCCTTGCTGTAATTTGCCGTGCCGCCTTTTATAAACAGCCGGGCGCTCACCATTTCTTTTACGGAAGGCTTGAAGATTACCTTGATACCTTCCACCGTAAATTCGCGCGGCTTGTCATCTGCCACAGGCGCGAAGCTCTGTGCAACGAATGCCACCGTGATCAGGAGTATGCAACTTATTTTCTTCATAACTATTTCGTTAAAGATTTCAGACTGGCTTCCAGGGCTGGTTTGTTTTCCGGTGTGGACAATACACCGATAGCCTTGGGTTTGCCTTTGATATAGGTTTGTACGTATTTCTTGATGTCCTCGCGCGTTACTTTCTTCAGGTTGTCCACATACGACGTGTAGTAATCGATGGTCGCAGAGCCCCACCAGTAGGTAACCGTGTGAATAAACTCGGATGTCTTCTCGCGGTTTTGCGCATCGCTGATCACGAGCTGTGTTTTGGCGGTAGCCAGTTGCTCATCGGTAAAGTAAGTATCACTGTCCCACAGGTTGATGTGCTCTTCGATTTTCTGGATTACCTCTTTGATCTTTTCAGGATTCGGCACAGCAAAGATGGTGATAGGACCGACGTACTTGGCCGTACTGTAGTTCACATTGGCGCCGAAGGCGAGCCCGCTGTCCACCAGCTCCTGCTGAAACCTGGATGACTTCTGTCCCAACAGGTATGAGAACACGTCAGCAGCATAGGTGGCCTTCAGATCATGGCGTGTATCAGGGCCGTGGAAACCGATCATGATGTATGGATTGCGGGCATTGGCGTTTTCGGTAATGAACACATTCGTTCCTTGCAGGGGTTTGAATTCCGGGATAGGATATTTCACAAACGGATCAAAGTCCGAGGGTGCCCAGCTTTCGAATATTGTGGTCGCTTTCTTAACAACTTCGTCGTGATTCACATCGCCCGCGATCACGAGAATGGAATTATTGGGATAGTAATATTTCTGCTGAATGGTTTGCATTTTTTTGGTCGTCGCCGTGAGGATAATCTCGTGGTCGCCGATCGGATTTTTACGGCTGTACAGATCTCCCCACAGTTTACGGTTCATATCCTGGTAAAGCCAGAAGCCGGGATTGGACTCGTTACGCTGAAATTCGCCGTCCACCACCGGGTTTTCGTTCTTCATTTCTTTCTCATCGAACAGCGGATAGCGGATGGCCGAGTTCATAAAGGACAATCCTTCGCCGAGAAATTTTTTATTGAGTGTGAAGTAATAGTTGACGCGCTCGGTGGAGGTGGTTCCATTGAATGAAATACCCAGCTCGTTCACACGGTTCAGAAAGGCTTCCTGCGAAGGCAGGTCTTTGTTAGCCTTGAAAAACATGTGCTCGTACAAATGCGAAAGGCCGTTGTACTCGGGGTCTTCTGTGTAGGAACCGTTCTTCACGCATATCTCGATGGTGATCAGCGGTACCGTATGATCTTCGATCACCAGCACCTCCAGCCCGTTCTTGAGCTTGGTGAGGTGAAAATTAGGAGGCAGTTGTTGCGCCTGCAGCATGTTTCCTACATACAGCAGACAGATAAGGATGAGTATTTTTTTCATACAAGAAAAACTTTACCTGTAAGTTGACCAGAAAGCCCGAAAGTTACAATGCCGGTCACATATTAATGGATTATTTCAGAAGGACATCCCTCAAGCCTCACGCGTCCCGTAAAAAAGCAAAAAAGGACTGAAGCCTTATCGCTTCAGTCCTTCGTACCGGATGATCCTTCCGGTTGGTTCAGCAAACGTTACAGCGACAAACGCTGTCCCGCTTATAATACCAATATACCGTTGGCGGTTAGCCTTATTTCCTTTTTGGGCTCGGTGATGGCATCTATCTCCTGCTGCGATTTTTTGGCATCTTCTGCATAATGGCGCAGCTCGTCGACCGATGTGGTGATGGTTTTAGCCTGGCCATCGATCACGACATCTTTACCGATCATTTCCAGCGGCACAAAGAATCCATAGTCTTTCATCTTCACAAACACTTTGCTGTTGTCGGGCATTTCAAGCGCCATCCAGCAACCCTTCTTGGGGCATACGTCAATTACTTTGCCTTTTACTTTTACATCCACGTTTTCCTTGTTCGCCAGTAACGTGGGGAGCTTGCTGACTTCCACTGCATTTTTTGCATCTGTAGGAGCACCGAATGTAGCGCCCTTCACAGCAGGAACCTGTGGCGGCTGCGCCCATACGGTAACAGATGCCGCAATAAACATGAGGATAAACAGATATTTCATAAGTGACCTTTCTTGAACGTAGAAAAAACATGCGTACTTCGCATGTTCATGTATTGATCCGGCTAATATATTTACTTTTCTCATTACTAGTATTCACGGGCGTGTTTTCAAAAAATTCTATTGGCTGTTTTTTTACACCACCGGTATTCTGCGCCAGGATGGCGGAGATCATTCTGCAGATGTGCCGGGATCGTCGTGCCCGTTACATAACGCGTTTTACGCATTGACGTATGCTACAGGATGGAAGCGGCATCTGACAAGAGATCATATCGCAAGATCATTCACGTGGACATGGATGCTTTCTATGCGTCGGTGGAGCAGCGCGATCATCCGGAGTATCGCGGCAAGCCTATTGCCGTAGGCGGCTCACCGGAAGGACGCGGCGGTGTTGTGGCCACTGCGAGCTACGAGGCGCGCAAGTTTGGCGTTCGCTCGGCCATGGCCAGCAAGCGCGCGCGTCAGCTCTGTCCGGATCTGATTTTTGTATACCCGCGCTTCGCAGCGTACAAGGAAGTGTCCCAACATATCCGTGCCATCTTTCAGCGATACACGGATCTCATCGAGCCACTCTCGCTCGATGAAGCATATCTCGACGTTACCACCGACAAGCTTGGCATCGGGTCGGCCATCGACATCGCGCACCAGATCAAACAAGCCATCAAAGATGAATTGCAGCTGACGGCTTCTGCGGGTGTGTCCATCAATAAGTTTGTGGCCAAGATCGCATCGGACATGAACAAGCCCGATGGATTTATGTTTATCGGCCCGTCGCGCATTGAACGTTTTATGGAGACGTTGCCAGTGGAAAAATTCTTTGGCGTGGGGAAAGTAACAGCGGAGAAGATGAAGAAAATGGGACTTCACACCGGGGCCGATCTGAAAAAATTAACGGAAGCAGAGATAATCAAACGCTTCGGCAAGCCG
>JAESFU010000670.1_pt1 | contig 13624 bp, 15 predicted proteins | sample 9269461 | NCBI WGS metagenome assembly JAESFU01 (sample SAMN14502556, study PRJNA617107) | algae metagenome | isolation source: Stenomitos rutilans HA7619-LM2 and co-occurring heterotrophs from cave walls | place: USA: Waikapalae cave, Hawaii | collected 2009-07-28
AAACATCAAACTATTCTATGGTATCATAAACAGTGACCTTCCACAGGCCACGCGTGTAGATATTTGCAATTTCCTTTCAGTTAAATATTCAATTGCTCAGTCTGGCTTTTTCTTCAAGAAAGACATTACTTTTTATGCTAAACAATTAGGTATTGGTAGAACCACTTTGTCTGCCCGCTTGAAAAAGTATAAACAACTTGGTTGGGTCACAGAACATAAAACCAAGTGGCAGCTTATGGGAGTTAACTCCCTTTGCAAAACTCTTGGCTTTGAAAAATTCACCAGGAAGAAAGGCACAAGCCTTTACTTCTATCAACCTGTGTCAATAACATTTAAAAATAACTTAGTAGAACTATGTAACATCCTAACCTTTGAGCAGAACACTGCCCGAATGGACTATAAGAATAATGAGAAGTTAATAAGACGTGATATAGCAAGTAAAAAACACACTCTCGCTCGCACTCACACCAAAACAAAAAGTCTTAACGAAAATACGTATCAGGTTTCTTTAGAACGTTTAAGCCAGTGGTTTGGCACATCTTCCAAGAACAATGCAAAGAAGATCATTGAATCATTCCCTAAGTCTTATCTATCAGTAAAGGAGTTCTATTGCCTAGTTGAATCCAATGTAAGCAAACAGGACTTTAATAATCGATTTGCAGGCTTTAAAGTTGAAGGCAGTCAAGCATACTACCGATACAATGAAAAGAAACGAGAGGTCTTCTATTACGCCTGTAACCAGTATTCTTTATTGAAGAACTTTCATTCATTGAAAGCGGATGACTTTAATAATGTTAAACCTGTATTTGTAGATAAATCGGCTGATCTTAAAACAAGAATGAATTCATTTGTTAATGATTTCAAACTTCAATTGATTATTGTCGGTGCTATCTCTGGAAAACAGTTTGATAAGAAAGTATCTTATCTTTCATACAATAAGATTCTTCATACGGTTTTATCCTCTCCTGATAATTGGCTTAAATCTGAGATGAAGAAATATATTAATGAAAATGAATATTCTCTTCAGAAGGTTAATAAGACCAAACTTGAAGATGGTTCTTATTGGACTTATAAAGTTGATGAATTCAGATTCAACATTGTTTTTGAAACTGAACCTAAGGAAGTTAAAAAAGAAAAGACTTTGATTCATTATAAGATTTCTGAACCTGTGGTTAAACAGGCTAGACCATTGGATATTTTAAATGAAGTGATGAGTACTGAATTCTTAAATAATTTGAAATTAAGACAGAAGGCAAAAGCCAGCAGTATTACTTGCTTGCTGTAATACCGTATTAATTCTGACATAATGTAAGTCCCCAACAAAAAAATGTTTCAAAATGGAATTTTCAGAATACTATGATCTGTTAGTTAAACTTGTACAATCTCAAGAAGAAGACAGTGTAAAATTCGACGAGGTAATTGACGCTCTTCAACGATTACGATCCCATCCACCAACTCGGACAAACGAAGGAAAAGATGTTATAATTCCACTGGGGCTATATGAATTGTTGTTAAACTCATTGTTTCATTTTGAGTTGGATAGGAACACTGTAAGACTTAATAACACCGAATTATTAGATGCCCTCAGGGACGCCATAGAGAAGACAAAATAAGAAAAGGACTTTTTGTCGTTTTTCAGAGTTATTTAGGTGACTTCTAACAAAAACACCATTAATAAGTCTATGCCATCATTTCGTGTCCACGTTACGTTTTCTACCAAATATGTCTTTTCAAAAATCTCGGTGTAATTTGGTTCGGTTGAAGGGACAAACCTATCCAGGTCTATGAAATCGTTAGCCCGTGGAACTCCCGGAAAGTCACTTAGATAAAATTCCAATGAGGTATTAGGGATGATAAATTTCATTTGCATTGCGACTTATGAATTAGATGGCTCATTCCTTTTCGTCGTGTCTGAAACGGTCTCAATTAGGTCTGATAGTTCTATACGCGTCAGTAGGTTTATAATTGAAATGTTGTCCATTGACTCATATTCAAGCTTGTGTTTTTTGACCTTGCCGTGCTTCAGCATTTGAATAATTCTTTGTTGATTCTTCAATACTTGCTTGATGGCAATATTGTTTTTAATGGCATAACGAAGCCCGTAGAGAGCCAGTAGATTCGGATGTAGTGTCAGCAGGTCTTTAGCCTGTGGCCCCATTAAAAGCTGTTCAAGGCTCTTGTATAATGCTGGATCATCTTGATCTTCCATAACATCAGTGATTTAGATTTAGTATTCCTTCCTACATCTATTACAGTAAAAATGAGCGCAACCCTACCGGCTAGTTGATATTTATTTTTTGCTATGCAAGAAATGTAAGAAGAGAAGAAGTAAGAACAATGGTTCTTAACTTGTGGTAAGTGAGGTCTGAACCTGAACCTTTGTTAAACGGAGACCGAGAGACTATGCCTTGATTTTGTATTCAATTGCAGATTTAAAGAATGGCTCGTCTAGTGTTATAGCAATTTTGCGAACCAATTCTTGATGGTCATTGAAAATATTGCTGTTCTCATTTTCGGGACTTGCATTAGGTAAATCTTCGAACACTTGTGTGTAGTTAAAAGACACTAGTAACACTTTCATCTTTAAGACATTCAATTCGTCCGATTCGATATTTGATTCATATTTTTTCAGAAGAAATAAGAGATCATAGAATAAGACACTACACGTGATTAAATATTTGAATTGAATATGATATTGTTCAGCATACCTCTTATCTGCCTCGACATTCCTTTTCATTGTGTGAGTCGCTGTTGGACCTGAAAGATTACCAAGTTGGAGGTTCTCGTAGTCACTTTTAATTTCGTTTATTAGATTATACAGAAATTCAAACTTCCGTAGGTTGTTATCTTTCTCACTATTCTCAATCTGTAACAGAAGTGTGTAGATTAAACCAACGAATCCTAGCCCTGCGAATAGGGCATTAACACCGCCGAAAGAGTCACCAAGCTTTCCGCTGTCGAAGCTACCAGAATCCCAAAGCGCAGGTACAAGCCCGAAAAGGAACCAGATTACTAAGATAGAGCACAACGCCAATGTGATGTTAATTTTAATTTTAAGCTTATGCATAACGGGCTAGTAGTTCTAAGGGAAAGATACTAATTAAAGTCCTGAACTTTTTGATTTTCAGGCAATCAGGTTTGCGACAAGGTATTATATACCCTTTCTGTTCATCTTAATTGATAAAAATTTTGCATCCCTCTCAGGATAGATTTCCACAATTTTTGCGGTGGTATCATACAAAAAAATATATCCTTTAGTTGAACCTATATAGGGCCGAGCATTTGAAGACTTTATTGTGATCGATTCATAACTAAAACTAATCGAATTCTTAGGGTTCCCGTCCATTATGTTCGAGTATGCGATACGATTCTTCGTGGTTATATACAACAGAAAACATGTAGCCGCTGCTAAACTTATGAAATGAAAATTTATATGATTTACTTTTCGATTTGCTTTCATATTCTTCACTATTCTAGCGGCATCCCAAAAGAGACAAAATGCAACTAAAGTAAAAAAGACCGACAGATAGAAAATGATAATATTTAGTTCAGACGTTGTCTTGTAAATTGTTAAAAGGCCTAGAAAAATTGTGACTAAAATGAATGCTAACGACGAAAAGCCGCTAACGAGCATTAATCGAGCAATTCGTTTTTGTACGCGTTCTTTTATGTTGACCGTTGAAGACTTTTCTTCATTCTTAATGAAGGAAGCTGTCATCATCGGTGAAAGCATAAGCATAAACAGAAAGGGCACCACATATAAGACGGCAGCTGCAAGGACATTGGAGAATGTGAATATAATTTCAGAAACATCTATATATGGATAAATGTCAATCCCCCAATTTTGATAGAATAGATAACGATCATAGTAACCCAGTAGAATAAGTACAACAGATATTACGACCAGGTTTTCTCGCAAAAAACCGAGTACCGTTTTAAAATTCATTTCAGTTTCGTCCATTGGCATATAACTTTAACAATTTAGCGAAAATAAATATATTATTTTGGTTTGATGCTTTCCATTATTTCCCGTTTTCTCTTAAGAGTATATGTAATATAGTGTCCTTGGACATCTGAAATTTTGTGTCCCACAAATTCTTTCAAATCGTAACTAGAAATATTGGCTTCTTCTTTAAGGAGCATCTGAAACGTCTTACGAGCAAAGTAAGATTCAAACTCGTCAGCAATATTCAGTTTCAATTTTTTCTTCTGTCCATCACGTTCTTCTGTTTTAATGATAACCCTATCGAATATCTGCGATGCAATCACCTTTAACATTTGGCAATATGTGCTGTATTCAATTAAAATCTTATCAAATTTATAATCATATTTCTTTAGGATAATGTCCGAATATGAGCAGATTGGATTTTCGTTTTCCACTTTGCCATCTTTGCTAATGTAGTAATGCACCTTCTTCGCACCCTTTCCATCTGAGAGGATACTTACATTGTCATCATACATTTCGTTTGGTCGTAATCCACCGAGATAAGTTTGCAGAATAAATAAATCTCTGGCCTGTCCTAATTGTTCCTTTGTATAGGATATGTTCTTAATGCTTTTACCAGTCTTCTTTATATACAAACAGTCTTTGAATTTAAATGATAGGAGGGAATCAAATTCCTCTTTGGTCAGATAGTAATCTTTCTTAGTGTGTTGTGTTACCCGAGCCAAGTTAAAATCTTCGTACTTGATTTTGTCAATATCAATCTTTGGCAACTTCCCTTCATCACCTAGCCATCGAAAAACCTCTTTCAAATTTTTAATGAATTTCTCTAAGGACAAATCATTATAGTAGGCAATACCCGAATTCTTAAAGGGATCGGCTTTATAACTGAATGGATTAAATTTCTTTGGGTGTGCTTTTGAGTAGCCTTTCTCCTTAATGGTGGTGATTAGATCAATAACCCATTGAGTGGATAAATCCTTCACATTTTCCAGTGGTTGAAATCTTGATCTATATTCAAACAACTTCATCACGGCCATCTTCCAATTATTGGAGAATGGTTTCTTTGCTTTCTCATTTTTGTTCAGAAACAACACCTGTCCTGCAACATCAAATATGTTACCCTTGTTGAACTCTCCCTTTTGATAGCGTTCCAATGGGGACATCAATTCAACCTCGGCCAGATGCTTTAGTTTCTTTTCTCTTTGATCCTTGGTTAGCTTCTCGCTTGCAACTATGTGAAAGAAATCTTCATCATCTTGAATAGCCGGTTCACCTGTTTCTGGATCATTAGATAAGTCTACATTCGACAAAAGTTCCTGAACTTCTTTTTTTTCAATCTCATAACTGCTTACAACTTCACCGGTCTTAGAGTGGACAGGAATAGTGATATACTTTGTGCGCTTTTTCTTGTGGGTGTTTAAAAACTGAGTAGGGTAGATGTGATTTAGCAGAAGGTCTTTGTTGAAGTGCGATTTTCTGCTAGCATACTCAGCAAGTCGAACCTTCATTGATTCAATAATCCGGTTGTATGTATTGATTATGTCCTGCTCAAATCCTGAATTGATTTTGCCGTTCGCGAATGCGCTAGGTTTGCATTTGATTCTTTGTCCAAGTCCATCATAGACTTCGACATCTACATTCTTTGTACGGTCCGTAATGCGTATAATAACACCACAGTTTCCTTCCTTGTCTGGCTTATTGGAGATGATTTTTGGATAGATCGACCATCGGCCAACCTTCAATGATGAATTCTGACTTTTGCCCATACAGTGGTCAAACATTACACCACAAGTATAACTGATTATTACACCACAAAAAAGCCTAGTTATTACACCACAACGAGGAAAAACAGCGAAATTAGGCTGTTTTTAGGGTTTTATGTATTCCCGTACGGACTACTTTATAACAATCAAACAAGACTAAAGCCTCTTAAATTCCAAATTTAAGAGGCTTTTTTGTTTTTAGCCCTCCTAAATTGTTCATTGAAAAGCAACTGAAAAGGTGGTAATCCGGTGAGTCACCAGAACGACGAAATTTGACTCACCTAATAGTGGACAACTTACTCATCATCAGTTGGTTCAATTAATGGACATCTGGTTTCCAGTCAATAACATATTTATTTTTTAACAGTTAAAAGATGATGCGTTATGACAAAAACATTCAATCAAATTTTCTTCGTACGGAAATCAAAAACCGTTAAGGACAATGACGTAGGTACGGTTTATCTACGGTTGACAATTGATGGACAGCGATCCGAAATGTCACTTCAACGAGATGTTAAATTATCTGCCTGGTCAAGAAAGGGGTATCTTGCCGTGGGCAGTTCAAAGGAAATAAAAGAATTCAATAATTATCTGAACACCATCAAACTCAGAATATTAGAAATTCATAGAGATCTGATAAGTAGCGGGAGTGAAGTGTCGGGACAAGCAATCAAAAACAAATTTCATGGAATTGAGACCGGACAACAACAACACTTCCTGTTAGAAATATTTAAGGAGCATAACAGAAGATTTGAAGCCTTGGTGGGCATAGAGTACGCGCACAATACGTTGAAAAAATTCAGAACCTGTCTCTCGCTGTTAACGGCCTTTATAAAATTACAATACAAAAAAGATGATATCGAACTGAGGGACTTGGATCATGGCTTTGTGTTGAACTTTGAATTTTACCTTAAGACCGTGAACAAATGCGCCCATAATTCAGCGATGGTATATGTCAAAAAATTGAAGAAAATAACCCGAGAATGTATAGCAATGAACTGGCTGGATAAAGATCCATTCATGTCCTTTAAAGTCACCATTAAAGATGTTAGGCGCGAGATCCTGTCCCAGCCCGAACTTGAAGCCATTGAACAGAAAGTCTTACAGATTCGCCGTCTTGATGCGGTGCGTGATATTTTCCTTTTTTGCTGCTATACCGGACTTTCTTTTTGTGATGTAACCAAGTTAACGAAAACGAATGTTGTTATTGGTGCCGATGGAAATAAGTGGATTCATATAAGCCGGACAAAAACTGACATAGAGTGTCGGATACCTTTGCTGCCAATGGCAGAGCAAATACTGGCAAAATATCAAAATGACGATGAGACCTCGATAACAAGTCTTGCATTGCCCGTATCCAGCAATCAAAAGATGAATTCGTACCTGAAGGAACTGACGGAGCTATGCGACTTAAATAAGGATTTAACTTTTCATTGTGCGAGGCATACATTTGCAACGACTGTCTGTCTGGCCAATGGTGTGCCTATCGAGACAGTAGGTAAATTGCTTGGACATAAAAGCTTGAAGACAACACAGATCTATGCGAAAATCTTGGATCTAAAAGTGGCTTCTGATATGTCGAATCTTAAGGAAAGGCTTAAAAAGATCAGCTGATTTTTTGCTAATCAATTTCTGGATTCCACATATTTTAATTGATGGTTGATCATAGACATCATGAGCGACAGCTGCAATCTTCCGGCGACATCTCGTCGAATCTGAACATTACATTCTGGGAGGCCTTTAATTTAATCTATGTTATTAACAGGCAAATCTGACTAGCTCTAAGCGGGTGAAAGGACGGGCAGTAGGTTATATAACCGAAGAGTTGGAGGTCTTTTATAATCTTGTGGTATGTAGACTTTGACCGAATGTGGGCCGTGCGCATGAGAACTCTTCGCGAGACACGGAATGAGATGCCTCGCTCACTTTCAGTCCAACGCTGTACGATAGCGAGCGAAAGTGAAATATGCGTAGGTGTCAGCCGCGCATCAGTGGTAAGCCGCTGGATAAACTGGTTGAGCAATTGAATCTGATCCATATGAAATCATCTGGCATTTTTTTCAAGGCGCTTGAGCACGTCCTCATAATCATAATAGGTAAGTGTCCCAAGCCTTGAGTAAGACAGCTCTCCGTTGATGCGCAAAGTTTGCAGCGTTCCGTTAGATATGCCGAGTATCTTGCGCACGTCCCGGGATCGGACCCAGCGTTTTTCGGATGCATCACTACGTTTTGTTAGTTGCTTGATCTCTTCTAATAACTCCTTTTTGAAATCAAGAAGGTCTCCTACCGTTAATAACTGATCTCGATTCAACCAATTTCTTCGTTCATTGTTTTCTGGGATCATATACTGCGTTTTAGTTGTTGAAAAATACCCTTTTTACGTGTCTCACTATTTTTGCATGCTTGGTAAATAGTATCTACTATTTCAGGTTAGAAATATGGGAAAGCTGTTTAATAATTGTTGACATCTTTCCGCAACTTTGTGTATAAAAAATGTGATCGACTACGATTCACGCCGGGTGAGTAGCTTTAGTGCCTGACTGTAAACTCCGGATATCAAATAACATAGGACAATTCAAAACCCTTGATATGTCAAAGGCATGAGAAAGGACATTCAGGAGTCATTCTGTCCCAATTCACTTTCCAAGACGGAATACTCCTTAATTCATCACTTTTTTCTAGAAACGGAAGATATATGGTGGGAGGGTCAGCGTCTGCAATAAGGGTCCATGACAAAGGAAATTTTCTGGACCTGTGTCATTCCTAAAGGAGTTCGCCAGGAAGCGATAGACTTTTTACGCGTCACTATAATTTTCAAATACGTGTATCTTTCCTTCGCCGTCCAATTGCAGTAACATGGTGTCTGTGAAGTGCGGCGCAGTCGTTACTGCCGAATCCGTACCCTCTAACTTAATCGATTGTACGGGATTTCCGGAGTCTCGATCAAAGATTATTATACTGTGAAAGGGTGCTTTGGCTAATCTTCGTGCGGATGTCATGGCAAAGAAACGATTGTGAATTGCAGGCATTGTAAACTGGAAGCTATACATGGCATTCCAATCACTCGGTAATTCCTTTCTTAGCAAAAACTCACCAGTCGCTACATCAATTTTATGAAACAGGCAGCAATCCATTTCGGAGGTTATAAAATAAAGAGTTCCGTCCTGGTCAAGGATTGGACTTGTTGTTTGTACTTTTTTAGGAAATGTCCATTTTATTCGACCAATCGCCAGATCAACTCCGATGATTGCTTCGCTTACATGAAACACGGCATGACCATTTGCGTATCCCACGAACAGCATGACGCTTAAAGGGCTATTTTGAAATGCATTCAGATCGAGTTCCCAATATATATTCGCAGTCGTCATCGATATAAGGGCAAGGTCATGTCCCTTCTTTAGTAGCCCTTTTCCATCTTCAACGAATATCAGTTGTTTGTCAAAGAGTTTAATAGTCTTCTCTATGGTGAAGGAGGCAGTATCAATTTTCGCCGACCAGAACTCGTTATTTTCATTAACTTCACCATAGATTACACCATTTACAAGTTTCACAGGGCAGAAAGCTTTCTCCAATCGGAAGACCACACTGCCGTCACTTTTGTTCAATTTATGAAGGCAATGGTAATCTCGATAAGGATAAATAAATTCGTCATCTTCAAGCATAACATACTGCGTATCTGCGGGCGTTGACCACAAGAGCTTCTTATCCTCCAATGAAAATCTTTTCAATGCGTGATCGTTCCCGAAAAAGAACAAATCGTCTCCCTTGACGGATATAATTTGTGCCACATGGTTAATGAAAAAGCTAGTCATTATAATTACAGCCTATGAGGCTTTTACCTGGATTAAAAGCAAGGTACTAAAATTGGTCTTGTCTTTTTTACTGATTATTCCAATGAGAATTCACGTTTAATACGCTGTTGTTCTTCAACAGTTAAAGAAACTTCTAAAATTTGCAAATGGATACGCTGTTGTAGCGCAATGTCATTCAATAATGAAGCGAGGTCGGAATTTATATGTAGCGCCCTTGCTATGTCGAATGCCCTTTCTCCGTGAGATTTACGCAATCCATTTTCGATAACCTTTAAAGCTGCAGGATAGTCCAGTTTTAAATCTCTGAGGCGAATAGCCAGAGCGATAGCCTTTTGCAGTTGAGACATGCCTTTTCGATCGGCTTGTGCGTATAATTCATTGTCCTCATTACCATCTTTGATAAATATCACCGAGTTACGGGACACGTCCGTTACCGTAAATCGGGTTTGACCGGGTTTCATGCGTGAAATGCGCGGAAACCCTGTAGACGAGATTTTTCCGTAAAGATGCTTCATGCGTCGCACAAATTCCGCGTGTACCTCCTCTACGTTAGACACAATCACCAGGCAGGTCACACCGACGGTTGCATCTCTGATGCTTTGGAAATGAATTTCACAGCTACCACGTCTCGCCACGCCATATTGATAAGGACTTTTTTGAAAATACGTTCTGATAAATCCAAGATTTTCCCAGAAGAGAAGCGTCTCTTGCAGGGAATCACAATTTAACACGGGGATTGTTGACCATATACTTTGAGTCATTTGCATTAAGTTTTCACAAACATAGGCTGGGCAGACTTTGTTATTGTTTTACATACTTCTTTGTATGTAAAGGCGCTTTAAATTGTGGCTTGAATATATTTACGCTATGGCAGACTTTAAATACCAGGGGCGTATCTATTACACGCCGATAGAATTGACAATGACATTTATCGGGGGAACGTGGAAAATACCGATTATACTGTCCCTCCGAAAAGGCGCACTCCGCTATGGTGACTTCAAGAAAATGATTCCGCACATCACCGATAAGATGTTATTTTCTCAACTACGTGCGCTTGAAAAAACTGAAATGGTGATCAGGAAGAGTTATAGAGAAAAGCCACCACGCGTCGAGTACAAGCTCACAGCATTTGGTAAACGTTCGCTACTAGTTATCGATTCGCTCCATAGATTTGGCGAGTATTTGATGAGCCATGAGTCCGTAGAGATAGTCAGGCAACCGGGTAAATAATCAAGCTGGTTTTTGATGTCCGTTGTGTCCAATTGGATGTTGAGAAAGTATGCCGTGTCGGATTGTCACCGTTTAACTAGTCCACAACGGTGCTTTTGAAAATTTTTGACATCCAAATTGTCCTGCGCTATTTCTCCCTGATTTTCTTCTTATGGTTTTTGCCCCATTTAATCATTGCGTCTATTACTTCCAACAGTGACCTGGAGTAGGGCGTTGCGGAATATTCAACCGTTACCGGTTTGGTGTCGCAAACCTTGCGACTGACAAGTTTGTTCTGCTCCATTTCATTTAACTCCTTTGACAGGATACGGGCCGATATTCCGGTATGTCTTACCAGTTCGCCAAAGCGCTTCGTCCCAAATCTCACCAGAATCGAGAGAATAACCATTTTCCATTTACCACCCACAACATACAGAGTATCCTGTACGGCCAGGTGTGCATCGTCGCAGTCCATTGTGTGCTTTTTCATAGTAACATAAATGTAACTAGTAACCTTTGTGTAACAGATAACAAAGATAGCGATTGCCAACAGTAGTTTTGCCCATATAAAAACAAACCATGGAAGCATTCAGAAACAAAGTAGCTGTCATAACGGGTGGAAACAGCGGTATCGGATTCGCCACAGCCAAAGAACTGCGCCAACAAAACGCAGTTGTTATTATAACAGGAAGAAGGGAGAGTTCGACAAAAGAAGCCGCAGCAAAACTTGGTATCGTGGATTACTATCAAAGTGATCAGAGTAAATTGGAGGATATTGACTTTTTGGTAAAGGATATCGCCGCCAAATATGAAAAAGTAGACTTGCTTGTAGTAAACGCGGGGGTAGCAACATTTCAACCGATCGCCAATACGACAGAGGAAGTATTCGATAACATGATATCGATCAACTTCAAAGGAGCATTCTTTACTGTCCAGAAATTTCTTCCAATTCTTCAAGACGGTGCTTCAATCGTTTTGATCTCGTCCAACAGTGCATCGATGTCGAGCCCGGGTACTTCAGTCTATTCCGCCAGTAAGGCCGCACTTAATTCGTTCATGAAAATTGCCGCCGTTGAATTTGCTGATCGAAAAATCAGGGTAAATGCGATCAGTCCTGGTCCAACAGAAACAGAGATGGTCCATAAATTCGGCTTCGATGATCAAACATTAAGAGGGATGAAAGAGGCAGTTGTCCAGCGAGTGCCACTATCTAAAATCGGTAGCGCGAAAGATGTTGCACAACTGGTGCTATACCTTTCCAATCCTGACACTTCCTCTTTTATAACCGGAGCGGAATTTTTCATAGATGGTGGAATGGTCTTGAACTGAAAACCCACAATGCAATGAATGAGAAAATAAAAATAATATCTGGCTGGACATTATCCACAATTGTGTCCCTTGCCATGGCTGCATCTGCTGTCGATAAAATCATTTTGTCCGTGCATGCTCTGGAGGTCAGCAAGCTGGTAGGGATATCGGCAATCGGGTATAGAACCTTGGGTGTCATTGAAATATTGTCCACCATACTCTTCGTAATACCACGAACAGGATTGCTCGGCCTTCTGCTGCTCTCATCGTATTTGGGTGGAGCAATTGCCACGCATTTGCAACACGGACAGCCTACCTGGTTTCCTGCCCTGTTTGAATGTGTCGTGTGGATTGGTGCAGTCATTCGATTTCCGGAATTGAGTCAACGAATGAAGGGCGAATAGAAGTCCATAAGATGGTTGCAGGGCCGTGATATGGAATGGTCCCAAGTCGTCACAATTTATTTTTGGTTTCGTCTCAATTGTCCAATACCATTAATAGTATGTTGAAAGTGGGAAGCTTATATTCGACGCGGAAACGCAGAATGTGCAAATTATCGCTGGCCAGATTACGGCAATACCAGGACTAAATTCTCTTTAAGTATTTACACGACCTACAAGTTCCAATAATTTATCGCCCATAGTTTCAATTCGTACGCAATACGGGTTGTCCGCTGCGATGGCTGACTCGGGCATAGAGCTATGATCGGAGGTCGAAGGGTCCTGAACAAATGTATGTCCTCCGTTCTTATATATTGCGTTCATTCCTATGGCACCATCCATGCCCGCGCCGGATAGTATGATGCCGATGGCCTTGTTTGTTTGATCCTTCGCTAATGAGACGAAGAAATTATCAATCACACGATTAATAGGTCCACGTATTCTGGGAGACATGTGCAGTGCTCCATCCGATATTTCTGCTTGTAAATGCCCAGGCAAAATATAGACATGATTGCGTTGCAGTATCTCTTCCGATTCCAATAACGTAATTGGGCGATCAATACAAGTAGATAATATCTGCGGAAGATTTGTCTTGTGATATTTCGGAAGATGAAGAATTACAACAAATGGGATGTCCAGCGCCGCGGGTAGGTGTTTGAAAAAAAGCTTCAGCGGTTTAAGGCCTCCAGCGGACGCACCGATCGCTGCAACATTAAATCCTAAGTTACTCATAGTTGCATAAAAATTTAATGCATTTGTCGTTTAAAAAAAAATGCCTGCCCCCATTCCTGCAGCTATGACCTAATCACTAATGTCGTTAATACATTCCTATGACTGAAATTGTCACCCGAAAATACAGACAAGAATTAGATCACCCCGAGGTGATTCAACGGGGCATCGGGCACACGTTTTTCAAGCTTGACAAAAAAGATAAATATGATACGTATAGGGAAATCGTGCAACCATGTGAGCTAGAAGATTTATTAAAACGTGAAGTTGTGTAGTTGTTTGTCATGTAGAAAACTTTTTTCCACGCATCGTTGTGAGTATGACCCCTATAAGTACAACAGCGAGCGCGATCATCTGCATGGTATTGACGTCTTCGTTTGCAAGTAACCAACCAAATCCAACGGCGACTACCGGATT
>JAESFU010000671.1_pt1 | contig 13612 bp, 9 predicted proteins | sample 9269461 | NCBI WGS metagenome assembly JAESFU01 (sample SAMN14502556, study PRJNA617107) | algae metagenome | isolation source: Stenomitos rutilans HA7619-LM2 and co-occurring heterotrophs from cave walls | place: USA: Waikapalae cave, Hawaii | collected 2009-07-28
ACCAGCTTCAAGGCCATGGTCACACTTGCCATGATCCAGCGATGCCTTCGATTACTCGATCCGTGAGACAGAACCTAGCGGCTCGCTGTTAGCGGCTAGCACAACGGCAGACGGCAGACGGCAGACGGCAGACATCCAATGCTGAGCCGCAACGCGGCGCCAGAGTAAAGCTTGGGACGTCAGCCCCAAGAGAACGTCAATACACAATCTCCCACGCCGCCTTCCCCACAAGCCGCAACGTGGCGACACTTCATTACATACCTACACAAACTCACCGTCCCCAACACACCTCCAACGACAAGCTTCCCCACCCTCCTGCCTTCCCCCCAACATATACTTCACTCCACCCCAATACCCGGGTTCGTGCTTCCTCGTCTGGAAGCCAGGAGTCCGAATCACATGAAACGCGTCGTCGCTCGTGCCGCCTCGTACATCGTGGTGCTCGCAGGTCTTGCCACATCCACCATGGCACAGGTTCTCCCCACCGACCCATCCATCGTCACCGGTACCCTCGACAACGGCCTGACCTACATGGTCAAGCAGCACAACAAGCCCGAGGGACGTGCGGTGGTGTGGATCCACTTCCACACCGGCTCGCTCAACGAGACCGACCGCCAGCGCGGCATCGCGCACTACCTCGAGCACATGGCCTTCAACGGCTCTGAGAATTTCGAGCCCGGCTCGCTCATCCCCTTCTTCCAGTCGCTGGGCATGACCTTCGGCCGCGACCAGAACGCGTTCACGAGCTTTGACCAGACGACCTACCAGCTCTCCCTCCCCGATACCAAGCCCGAGACGCTCGACAAGGGCCTCCAGTTCTTCGCCGATGTCACCGGCAGGCTCCTGCTCTCACCCACCGAGATCGAATCCGAGCGCGGCATCATCCAGGAAGAGCGCCGTCGTAGCCTCTCAGGCCGCCAGCGCGTCGGCTACCACGTCATCGAGCACATGGCACCCGGCTCACTCTTTGGCCAGCGCATCCCGATCGGCACCGAAGAAACCATCGGCTCGGTCCAGGAGCAGGATTTCAAGGACTACTACGGCAAGTGGTACGCAGCGTCGAACGCCACGCTCATGATCGTCGCCGACGAAGACCCCACCAAGATCGTCGCCGAGATCAAGGACAACTTCGGCTCGCTTCCCAAGAAGCCCCGCCCCACTTCCAACGACATCAACGTCCGTGCATACGACAAGAGCTTCGCCATCGTGGCGCACGACCCCGAAGTCCGCTCTGAAGAACTCCAGATCGTCCGCCTCGAACCTGCACGCCCCGCCACGACCACCATCCCCCAGTTCCGCGATGATCTCGTCGCTGCACTCGGCCAGATGGCCCTCAACCGCCGCCTGAGCGACAAGGTTTCTGCAGGTGGCACCAGTTACCTCAGCGCCCGCGTCGGCATGGGCAACGAATCAAACGCGATCTACACCGCGGAGATGTCAGGACGCGCACAGCCCGGCAAGTGGCGCGAAGCACTCAACGAAATGGCCCTCGAGCTCCAGCGTGCACGCGCCTTTGGCTTCACGCAGCGTGAGCTTGATGATGCACGCAAGGACATCATCGCGGGTGCAGAGCGTGCAGTTGAAACCGAAGCCACGCTCCCTGCAGGCTCCATCATCGGTGCGATGAACGCATCGGTCGCCAGCGGCGAACCGCTCATGTCCGCCGCGCAGCAACTCAAGCTCCTCCAGGACACCCTCCCCAAGATCACGCCTGAAGAAGTCTCGCGCCGCTTCGCCAAGGAGTTCGAAACCTCCAAGGTCTGCTTCGTCGCGACCATGCCCTCAGGCCCCACCGTCCCGACCGAAGCACAGCTCCTCGAAGCAGGCACCGCTGCACTCAACGTCAAGCCCACCGAAGAATCGCAGGCAGAGCACGCGACCGAGCTGATGGCCAAGGCTCCCACTGCAGGCAAGGTCGAGAGCGGCACGGTCCATGAAGCCTCCAGCGTCTGGTCCGGGTGGCTCAGCAACAACGTCCGCGTCCATCACAAGTTCATGGACGAGCGCAAGAGCCAGGTCTCGATCTCGATCGACCTCATCGGCGGTGAAGTCCTCGAAACTGCAGGCAACCGCGGCATCACTACCGCTGCACAGCTCGCCTGGGCACGCCCCGCGACCCGCAACCTCACCTCCAGCGACATCCGTTCGATCATGACCGGCAAGAAGGTCAACGTTCGCGGCGGCGGTGGCATGGGTGGTCGCGGCGGTCGTGGTGGCGGCGGCGGTGGAAGCACCGATTCGATCTCCCTCTCGGTCTCCGGGAGCCCCGAAGAACTCGAGACGGGCATGCAGCTCGCCTACCTCCTCCTCACCGAGCCCAAGATCGAGAAGTCCTCGTTCGATCAGTTCCAGATCGCGATGAAGACCGCTCTCCAGGAATCTCTGAAGAACCCGCAGGCAGTCGGCGCACGTGCAGCAGCGTCGGTCATGTACCCGACCTCCGATGCACGCCTCCAGCCCGTCACTGAAGAGCAGATCGACGCGCTCACGCTCGATGCCTCGCAGGCCTGGCTCGAGCAGCTCATCAAGACCTCGCCTATCGAGGTCGTCATCGTCGGCGACATCTCTCGCGACGCTGCACTCGACCTTGCAGCAAAGTACATCGGTGCTCTCCCCTCACGCGAGCGTGTGTCTGAAAAGACCCTCGCCGCCCAGCGCACCGTCGAACGCCCCAAGGGCCCGCGCACGACCGAGCTCTCGATCGAGACGCCCACGCCCCAGGCATTCGTCATGTCTGGCTTCTACGGCGCAGATCAGGCCAACCTCGCGGACGCACGTGCACTCTCTCTTGCCTCGCGCATCCTCTCGACCCGCATGATCAGCGAAGTCCGCGAGAAGGCCCAGCTCGTCTACTCGATCGGTGCAGGCTCCCGCGCTGCATCTACCTACCCCGGCTTTGGCCTCTTCTCTGCTGCAGCCCCGACCGATCCGCCCAAGGCACAACCGCTTATTGAAAAGCTCGCCTCGATGTACGCGACCTTCGCCAAGGAAGGCCCGACGCAAGACGAGCTCGACGTTGCTCGCAAGCAGTTCGCCAACACCTACGCAGAGCAGGTGAAGGAGCCGGGCTACTGGTCCGGCCGCCTTTCGCAGATCACCTTCCGCGGCGCATCGCTCGACGACGTCGTCAACGAGCAGGCCGCGATCGAGGCGATCACTGCAGAAGAAATCAAGGCTGCCTTCGCCAAGTACGCGACGCCTGAGAACGTCATTACGGTCGTCGTGACCCCTGCAAACGCACCTGCAGGCTCTGCTCCCGCAGCCCCTGCAACGCCCGACGCGACCAAGTAACACTTCAAGCCTGCTCAGAAACACCCCAAAAGCACGCAAGCCCCCGCCAATCGCGGGGGCTTTTTCGTGCCAGACCTCCCCGGAGCTCATCCGTGGTCGCCCCCGGTAAGGGCGGTGATGAGTTCAATGAAGTTTGTGTTCAGCAATCCTGAACAGATTCAGTTGCCATTCCCGTCCACAGGTCTGCCCACGCTCTCATTCCTCACGCTTCACTCCCCCGCGCACGGCACCGCCCCCTTCACAGGGGATGGGTCCCTCCCAACCGTTCAGATGGGCGATGCCAAAGCCGACGAGCGGCACGCAGAACGTGCATCTATGCACGCACGCCCTGCGTCTCACGAGCCCCATCACGAGATCCCCCACGAGCCCCTCACGAGAACCCCCAGAGACCCGCATTCATAAACCCAACACCGCTCCCCCGCGGCTGTCGACTCGACCATGGAAGCTCAGGACCTAAACATCCATCCCTTCCACGTACCTACCGAGCCTTCCCTCCCGAGATGGTCCGTACTACTTCCGCCGCAATCGGCGCCGCCGCGCGCTCACAAGGTGAACCCTTTGCATTGAATTTCGCTCGTAGTTACCCTTGAAGTGATGTCTCCGGGCCAAAACGACCTCACGGGTTCCATCACCCTGCTGCTCCGAAAGGCGCGCACCGGTGACCGCGCCGCCCAGGCTTCCCTCATGGACCGCGTCTACCCCGAGCTGCGCACACTCGCCCAGTCCATGCTCTCAGGCAAGTACCGCCCCACCGGCACCGGCGAAGGCACCGGTCTTGTCCACGATGCATGCTGCAGGCTCCTCCAGCGCGAACAGCTCGACGCCGAAGACCGCAGGCACTTCTTCTTCCTCTTCGGCCGCGCCATGCAGGACGAGCTCGCCGAGCACGCACGCTCAGACCTCGCACAAAAGCGCGGCGGCCACCACACCCACGTCACGCTCGACAACGTCCAGGTCGAAGCCACCGGCGCCGGCAGCAACCGCGTCGAAGTCCGCGAAGCCATCGACAAGTTCCGCACCATCGACCCCGAAGGTGCTGCAGTCGCGCAGCTCCGTTGCCTCATGGGCCTCAGCCTCGATTCAACTGCAGCAGCGATGGGCCTCACCGTCCCCATCGTCCGAAGACACTGGAAGTACGCCAAGGCCTGGCTCCAGGTCCATCTCTCTGAAGTAGGGCACGGGGCAATTACCCCTGATCCTGATTCTGAACCTCAAAACTGAATGTGCGCGAGCAGACCCGCCTGCTCATGTCGGCGGATGAGAGAGCACCTTCCTCGCTGGAGCCACTCACGCCGTGCCCGAACCATGGGATGAAAAATCCGTCTTCCTCGCCGCCGCTGCACTCAGTCCGCAGGACCGCGAGGCATTCCTGGATGGCGCCTGCCCGAACGAAGACGCACGCCGCCGCATCCGCGCGCTCCTCGCCATGCTCGAGGATTCGCCCACCGGCGACACGCAATCCCGCACCGCCACCGGCCCGCGCCCCACGCCCACAAGCCCTGCAGAACTCTTCGCCACCGACCCGCGCCAGATCGACGAGTTCAACATCCTCCGCAGGATCGGCAAGGGCGGCATGGGCGTCGTCTATCTCGCCAGCGACGCAACGCTCAACCGCCAGGTCGCGATCAAGGTCCTCGCCTCGCACCTCACCGAATCCGACGAAGCACTCGGCCGCTTCCGCGACGAAGCCAGAACCGCTGCACGCCTCCGCAACCCCGGCATCGTCTCGGTCTACAAGTTCGGCCACGACGGCTCGCGCCACTACATCGTCAGCGAATACGTGGCAGGCTTTACCTTCAAAGAGTTCATCGCCCACGAATCCGAGCGCCGCTCGCTCCAGAACCCCACCCAAAAGCCCGGCCCCTCGCACAAGAAGTCTTGGAACCGCCGTGTCGCCGATCTCTGCGCCTCGCTCGCGGAAGCGCTCGAATACTCCCACCGAAACGACATCGTCCACCGCGACGTCAAGCCTTCGAACATCCTCATCGACGCCGACGGTCGCCCGCGCCTCACCGACTTTGGCATCGCCAAGATCGTCGCCTTCGGCGCATCGCTCCAGGTTACCGAGCAGCTCGGCAGTTGCCACTACATGAGCCCCGAGCAGGCCGCCATCAAGGCCTCGCGCATCGACCGGCGGAGCGACATCTTCTCCCTCGGCGTCGTCCTCTACGAATCACTCACCCTCCGCCGCCCCTTCGATGGCCCCACGCCCGAGCAGATCCTCGACGAGGTCCGCACCAAGGACCCCGTCCACCCGCGCTCGCTCGACCGTGCGATCCCGCGCGATCTCGAAACCATCTGCCTCAAGGCCCTCGAAAAAAACCCTGAACGCAGGTACCAGTCCGCGATGCACATGGCCGCGGACCTCCGATCGTTCCTCGCGGGCGATCCCATCCTCGCCCGTCCCATCGGACCGACGCGCAAGGTCGGCCGCTTCATCTCGCGCCACCGTGCGCTCGCCGCCGCCTCCACTGCTCTCCTCCTCATCACCGCCATCGCGTTCCTCTGGCACAACCAGAACGCCATGCACCGCGCCAGCAACGCGTGGCTCACCGTCGCAAGCGAAAAAGACGGACTTACGGTCTACATCGAGCCAGTCGACGCCATGTCGCTCGCGATCCTCCGTGCATCAAAGCCTGCAGGTGTCACCCCACTCCGCGAACAGCTCCTCGCGCCCGGCCAATACCGCGTCACCATCATCGGCGCGGGCGGCCAGTCGTTCTCTGAGTTCAATGCAGTGCTTCTCCGCCCCGGGCACGAAAACCACCTCGTGCTCTACGCCCAGGAATCCGGCCCACCTGCCACCATCACGCAGACGTTCTCAACACCGCACACACTCGTCCGCGCAACGCTGACCACGCCATCGCAGGTCTCCGCCACCGACATGGTCGAAGTCCCTGCAGGCAAGTACCACTTCGGGTGGTACAAAAAGCCCGGGCACCAATTCTCACAGCGAATGGTCGACGTTGATGCCTTCATGATCGACCGCGATCTTGTCACCAACGGCCAGTACCGCGCCTTCGTCAATGAAACCGGATACCCACAGCCCAGGCCATGGACAGACTTCGGCTATAAGCCTGAGTACGACTCCATCCCCATAGCGGGAATCACGTCGCGCGACGCGGAGGCCTATGCAGCCTGGGCCGGTAAACGCCTCCCCACTGCCATCGAGTGGCAAGCAGCTGCACGCGGCACCGATGGGCGCGAGTATCCGTGGGGCAAAGAGAAGGACACCTCGCGCGTTGACGTGCCCTCGGTTGATGATCTCTTTGCTTCACGATCCATCGTGCCAGAAGAGCAGTACGCGTTGTACCTTCGCGTCGCTGCTCCGGGTTTCATTCGAGTGCAGCTCGATCATCCTCTTCAACTCCGAAGTATCTTCGGCCCACTTCTCGAATACACCAGCTCACTCACGCTCGGGCAGGATGGCGTCATCCTCGTTGGTAAGGCGTGGACTGATCTGCCGACCACCGGCCTCTCGGTCCTAAGTGAATTCCCTGTCGAACGACAGACATACTCCGGTTTTCGCTGTGCCAAAAGCCTGACGCCCGCAGGGCGCCGGGATCCACCAAAGGAGGGAAACACGTGAAGCTCCACAAGATTGTCACTCCACGCCTGGCAGTGACCACGACCGACATGGCCGCCAACCCACCGGTCCCGCCCAATCGACTCGTCCCAAGCGTCCTTGAAAACCGTGCCCTGGAGGAACTCACCACCCACGCCGACATTCACAGCCTTCTCGCCGAAGCGAACAACAGCACCGTGATGGCCGTGAACGCCAAGGCCGCCGCCGAAGCAGCCCTGCTCACGCTCTCCGAAAGGTTCAACCAGACCTGGTCCAACGTCAACGGCTCCACCGTCTCGATCGAGCAGGGCCAGCCCGTCTACCGCACGCTCCCCGACGGCACGCACGTCACCATCGGCTTCCTCATGGAAACCAAGCCCGATGGCACGCGCTCCCCCGTCTCTGTCGATATCAACGAAGGCAGCGACATCTACCGCTGCTATGTCCACGTCTCGCTGAACGCAATCGCCGTCTAAGCAGCGTTCGTGTCACGCTGAATAACTGATGCTCAGGGGTTCGGTCTTGGCAACTTCTTGCCAAGAGGGTTTTATGCTGGAGGGAAAATTTCATGCTTCTGCCTCAACCGCTTTTCGAAGCGATCCGTCATCACATGGGCGATCACGGAGACTGGCACATCGCGCGCTACCGCAAGCTCTGGCTCCCGCTCGATGAACGAGCTGCATGGCAACGTGCACGCGACAAGTACCCCGACCTCTTCTACCTCGATGAACGAGGTGCGGGCGAGCAGTTCCTCGACTTCCACCGCATGATGATCCGCCATTACAAGTGGATCCTCGCCAACACGCAAAACCACGGCAAAACGTGGTACGTCTGGCCGCGCGTCCCTGCCATCTACATGCAGCGTCTCCCCTCGCACATCAAAACCCATGCGCTCGCCCGCATCGAAGCAATCATCAACGATCCTGCCAGCACTGCGGATCAGCTCGGCGCATTCATCGAACGCACCAAGCTCGACACCTCACCCGGCAGCGATCTCCACACCGCCCTCCACGGTGTCATCAACAACGTCGAGAGCGAGCAGTTCCCGAGCCACCCCGACCTCTACAGCGCCAGCATGGCCGACCTCTCGCACGCCCACTACAACGAGCACTTCTGGATCCTCCACGGCTGGATCGACAACATCTATGCGCGCTGGCAAGCTGCTCACAACATCGCCGTCGAGCAGGACGCGCTCGATCCCTCCGGGCACAACCACGGCAACACGCTCATCGGCACCAACGACCTCACCGGCGGAGGTGGATCCGGGCACGATGGCCACACCGGTCATGGTGGCGATTCCGGGGGTGGTTCCGGTGGTGATCATGGAGGCGGCCACGGCGGAGGTCACGGCGACGGACCTTCTGATGGTGGCGGTGGCAATTCAACCGGCGGTGCAGGCGGAGGCCCGGGCGGAGGTGCAAACACCGGCACACCCCCGTTCTTGAATGAGCCCAAGCCGACGGCCCCCGTCACCAGTGGCATCGGCTTCCACCACGACCCCATCCTCCACGATGCAGCCGCAACACCGCCTCAGGATCCTTCCGATCCGAGCCGTCCGCACAAACACCACTGATCTGCATTCTCGCCAACCCGATCAACCCACGCCTGCAACGTGATCAACCTCGTCAAGCGTGGTGACGCCTTCGGAAACCAATCTCCACCCGAACTGCACGAGCGTCGTGAAGTGGCCCGTCTCGATCACCTTCTTCATCGCCTGGATCGTCGGTTCACGCAGCACAACGTCACGCAGATCGTCGGTGAAGTCGAGTAGTTCAAAGATGGCGCGGCGACCGCGATATCCCGTCCTGATGCACTTGGGACATCCGGTCGCCGCGTACATCCTGGTCTTGTTGCCCAGATACTTCCCAAGCCGCGTTGATTGCCCCGGCGTCACCGCCACCTCGCGCCTGCACGTATCGCAAAGCAGCCTCACCAGCCGCTGCGCGAGCACGAGGTCCAGCGAGTTTGCCACCAGGTACGGCTCGACCTTCAGCTCCAGGAGCCTGAACACCGCCGCGATCGTGTCCTTGGCGTGAATGCTCGAAAACACAACGTGCCCCGTCATCGCGGCCTGCATCGCCGTCCGCGCGGTCTCCTCGTCGCGAATCTCACCAACGAGAATCACATCGGGATCCTGCCGCAGCACCGACCGGAGGAGATTCCCGAAGCTGTTGCCCTTGTGCTCATCGATCGGGATCTGCGTCACCATGTCGAGCTGATACTCGACCGGGTCCTCGATCGTCACCACGTTCCTCGAATTGCGATCGATCTCGCGGATGCACGTGTACAGCGTCGTCGTCTTGCCCGACCCCGTCGGGCCGCACACAAGAAGCAGTCCATGGTCCTGCTCGCAGATCCGCCGCACCCGGTCCACCATGTACGGCGCAAGCCCAAGCTCGTTCACCGACCGCGGCAACCCGCGCGTATCCAGCACGCGAAGCACCAGCTTCTGCCCGTACACGCTCGGCGTGAAGCTCACGCGATAGTCAACTCTCCGATCCGGGAACTTCGCCGAAAAGTGCCCTTCCTGCACTGCATCTCTCGCAGCCATCTTGATCTGCGCTGCAGTCTTGATCAATCCATACACCAGCTCACTCGCCCGCCCCGGCAGATCCACGACCGACACCATCTGCCCGTCGATGCGCATGCGCACGTGGCTCCGGTCACCCTTGGGCTCGACGTGAATGTCCGTCGCGCGCGTCTTGGATGCAGTCCGCAATAGCAGCCGCATCCCAAGCGGGCCAACGCTGTCGTTCGTGAGCGCCTGCGAGTTCTTCCCCGTCGCATCCACCATCGACACCGATTCCTTCTGCGCATCCCGCGGTGGAAGCGAATCGATCAGGTCCTCAAGCTTCTGCACCCACTCCATCGACTCGGGCGACAGCTTCACCTGCTCCATCGAATCCATCGTCGGATACGCAGGGATCGGCGGCGGCTCGGGCGGTGTCCCATCCGCGGCCATGTCCATGCTCGAATCATCCATCGCCGCGATATCAGATGCAGTCGCGGACTCGGGATACACCTCGTCAAGCTCGATCAGAAACTCGTGGTTCCCCACCTTCAGAATGTCACCCGCCCGCAGCGGTGACTGCGTGATCCGAACGTCGTTCACCTTCGTCCCGTTGCGAGACTGAAGATCCCGAACCTGGAATCCGCCCCGCCCGTCCACTTCCACCACGCAGTGCAGCCTGCTCGCCCGCTCATCGCGAATGCACAGCACGTTCTCCTGCCCGCGACCGATCGAAATCGGCTGCTCCGCCAGCTTGGTGTCCCGTGCATCACCCCGAATTGTCCGCATGATCATCTTGGGCATCACCGCTCCAAACACTGCACCACAGGTTCAAAAAACCCTCTGCAAGCCACTCAAAAGGACCAGACCCACGCCGCCAAGGCAAACACGCCGAACTTCTCAGTCCAGCCGCGCCGCAGCCAGCATACCGACCCGCGCCCGACCGGCTGCAACTTCAGCGTAACATCCCCCGTTTCCCGTACTTTCCCCCACTGCCTCGCGGCCTCCGTATTATCACCGCCCCACGGCGGCGAAGCCGGATCTCGGCACGCCGAATCCCGTCCCGGGCACTATCGGACCTCATCCATGATCGACATCCGTCAGCTTCGCGAGAATCCTGCCCGCTTCGCGCTCGGCGCCAAGGCCAAGAACATCCCGGTCGACATCGACCGCCTCATCGCGCTCGATGCACAGAAGCGCCAGCTCCTCACCGAGCAGGAACGCCTCCGTGCAGAGCAGAACCGCCTCGCCAAGGAAATCGGCCCGCAGATCGGAAAGCTCAAGGGCCAGCTCAAGGGCAAGCACGGCGCGGAAGCAGCCGACCTCGAAGGCCAGATCGAGCAGCTCAGCGCCAAGCCCACTGCACTCAAGGCTGCAGTCGCCGAGATCGAATCCAAGATCACCGAGATCGACCCCGAGCTCACCAACATCCTTCTTCAGGTCCCACTTCCTCCCGATGCAGACGTCCCCGTCGGCACCTCTGCAGACGACAACATCGAGACCAAGCGCTGGGACCCGCCCGGCTTTGACACCAAGAAGTCATTCGAAGCCAACAAGGGCTTCAAGCCCAAGACCCACCTCGAACTCGTCCGCGACTTGGGCCTTGCCGATTTTGAGCGCGGTGTGAAGATCGCAGGTGCTCGCTCCTACATCCTCACCGGCGACGGCATGCGTCTCCATCAGGCCGTCCTTCGCTTCGCGGTCGATTTCATGACGCAGGAGAACGGCTTCAAGGCGATGTCGGTCCCCGTCATCGTTCGCGAAGAGGCCATGGTCGGCACCGGCTTCTTCCCTGCAGGTCGCGAGCAGGCCTACCACGTTGAAGAATCCAAGCGCGGCGGCGGCTACGACCTCTTCCTCACCGGCACGGGCGAGGTCGGGCTCATGGGCATCCACCAGGGCGAGATTCTCGATGAATCCGTCCTGCCTCTCCGCTACATCACCGTCAGCACCTGCTTCCGCAGAGAAGCAGGCGCTGCAGGCAAGGACACTGCAGGTCTTTACCGCATCCACCAGTTCGACAAGGTCGAGCAGGTCGTGATCTGCAAGGCCGACGAAGCCGAATCACGCGCATGGCACGCCAAGATGATCGGCTACGTCGAAACGCTCCTCCAGAAGCTCGGCATCCCCTACCGCCTGCTGCAGTGCTGCACTGCAGACCTCGGCCCCAAGAACGCCTCGATGATCGACGTTGAATCATGGATGCCCGGCCGCGGTGAACTCGGCCCCGACAAGACCCCCACCGGTGCATTCGGCGAAACGCACTCCGCCTCGCGCCTCTACGACTTTCAGTGCAGGCGCCTCAACATGCGGTACCGTGCAGGTGGCGAAGGCGGCAAGGGTGACACCACCTTCTGCCACTCACTCAACAACACCGTTCTCGCCAGCCCCCGCTTCCTCATCCCCTTCCTCGAAATGCACCAAAACGCCGACGGCACGGTGAACATCCCCGAGTGTTTGAGGCCGTACATGGCCGGGCAAAGCAAGATCGGGTGAAAAGCAGTCAGCAGCAAGCCGTTCGCAATGAGCACGAAAAAGGCCCCCGCTCTCGGGGGCCTTCTGCATTTCTTGTCGTGCAGTCCGCAGCCAGCAGTCCGCCGTCTGCTCTTCCTCGCTGTGCTAGCAGCTAGCTGCTACTTCGGTACGACTTCCTCGTACTGCCCACGATTGGCCATGAAATTCGCCCAGAACGCACGGCGCTTGCCGACGGTGAGTTCGTCTTCGAGGATGTCCAGGTGTGCATGCCACCCGCCCGAGACGCTGAGCATCTCGTAGCGCGTCGGCAGCTTGCGGTGCGTGAGCGTCAGCACCACGTTCTTCCCCTGCTCTTTGAGTGCAAACTCCACTTCCGAATCCGGCGCACCGTTCTCTGAGCCCCACGTCATCACGAACAGCGTGTGCGGCTGCCATGTCACAACCTTGGCCTCAAACCCGCACCCGTTCTCGACCTTCTTGAATTCCGCAGGCGTCGCCTCGGGCGTGTCAGAGATCCGCGTGTGCACAAACTCCATCACGATCTTCCCGCCTACGCGCGGCTCGGTGACGCCACCTGCAAGCCACCGCATCCGCTTCTCGGGGTTTGTGATGTACTCCCACACCCGCTCGATCGGGCCCGGCAGCACACGCACAAACTGCATCGTCCGCCCATCCACCACCACACCTTGCTTTGACATATTCCAGCTCCTTGTGACTTGCTCTTGAATCTGCTTCTTGGCTTTGCTTCTTGGCTCTACTTCTTGGCTCTACTTCTTGGGGCGGGGCCTTTCAGGCCCCGTCTGCTCTGCTGTCTGTGCATATTGGGTGCCCTGCTCTTGCCTGCTCTGAGGCCGGGGCAGGCGACACACGCTCACTGCACGGCTGCTTTGAGCCTTGATGCCTCGATGCCTTCTACCTCGACCCCTTCTTCCCACCCTTCTTCTTCTCATCCTCTGCAGCCTCTCGCAGCAGTTCCCGCTCCAGTGCATCGAGCCTGTCACTCCAGAACGCCTCGTAGAACTTGATCCACGTCTGCACATCCTCCAACGGACGTGCATCCAGGCTGCACCAATGCTCACGCCCGCGCCGATCGCGCCGCATCAGGCCTGCATCCTCCAGCGTCTTGATGTGCTTGGACGCAGCTGCGAGCGACATGTCCATCGGCTCTGCAAGCTCCGACACCGTGCACTCCCCCTTCGACAATCTGCGAAGCATCCGCCGCCGCGTTGAATCCGAAAGCGCACGAAACACACGATCCAGAGATGAGGCACGATGTTCAACCATATCGTTGAATATACCAAGCCTCGCACCGATCGTCAACCGTTTAGTTGAATATTTCCTCCCCACGCAGATGCGTCGAATTCAGCCACAGATGAACGCGGTTTGACGCAGATCAAAGCAGAGATCTAGCCGCGGAATACGCGGACGACGCGGATTAAGGCAGAAGAGAGTGGGAAAAACAGAGAACGTTGAAGTGCCACCGAGATGCAGCTTTGGGCATCTCGGTGCTCTTGGTTTTCTCAATTCGATAATCGAGCGTTCTCGATCTCAAGCAGAAGACAGGCCACGGATTTCACGGATGGGACGGATCAGAGAAGAGCAGAGATTTAGCCGCGGAATACGCGGACGACGCGGATGAAGACATCAAGACTTGGTGAGACCAATAGCCTGACGTGTCGCTGAACGTGAAGTGCCACCGAGATGCAGCTTTGGGGATCTTGGTGTTTTTGGCTCTCGCCCCGACAGGGGCGCGTGAATGTAGCCGGGGGTTG
>JAESFU010000672.1_pt1 | contig 13587 bp, 10 predicted proteins | sample 9269461 | NCBI WGS metagenome assembly JAESFU01 (sample SAMN14502556, study PRJNA617107) | algae metagenome | isolation source: Stenomitos rutilans HA7619-LM2 and co-occurring heterotrophs from cave walls | place: USA: Waikapalae cave, Hawaii | collected 2009-07-28
GAGCGTCAGTTGGCAGTGGATCCTCTGCAAACTGACGCTCTACCAGACGTACAGGGCACTGCGACTCAAACTCGCCTGATGCAATTCCTTGTGAAAGGCCCCGCCCCAAGAAGAGTTCCGCCGCAAGAGAAGCGAGTGGGTCAATAGGTGAAGTTTGCACTGGGGTCGCTGGAGCCGAGCGGGCCGCCGCCGGTGTCGCCGTTGATGGCGGCGCCTGTCTTGTTGGTGATGACGATGGGCGCGACGGAGTTGTTGGCGACGATCGACCAGTTCGTGGTGTTGGTATTGCAGACGTTGCGGACGATGATGTTGCGGGTGGCGGTGACGAGGATGCCGACGGTGTTCTCGGTGCAGGTGTTGGCGTCGATGCGGTTGTTCCTGCCTGCGACTTCGATCCCTGCACCGGTGCCGGAGGTGCCGTTCTTGTAGCAGTGGTTGCCGCGGATGGTCGCGCTGTCGAAGAGCTTGATGCCGCTGCCCTTGTTTGCGTACGTTGTGCAGTTGATGACTGAGGCGCCGTCGCCGACGACGATGCCTTGAGAACCGCACGCCATCACGTATGAATCGCCAAGCGATCCACCGGAGAGGATGAAGCCCGAATCTTCGGATGCCGATGCCCTGCAGTTGGTGGTGATGCAGTAGTCAAGCCGGAAGCCGTATCCATCGTCGTCCGACGTGCAGTTGCTCAGCGTGCAGTTGTCGGCGAAGTATCCGTAGGTTCCATTCTCGCGCGACACGCAGTCAACGATGGTGCCGTTTTCGGCCGCGCGGAATGCAGAGGCGTTGCCGCCTGTCACTGTGCAGCCTCGCATCACGGCGGAATAGACCGCCTCGATGCCGTAGGACGTACTTGCGGTGACCACGCAGTCGGTGATTGCGGCGCTGGAGTATGCGTAAATACCCACGCCGGTGGTGCTATCGACCGTGCACGCAGAGATCGTGCAGCCAGTGCGGGTGACAATGCCCCCTGCACCTGCGTTGATCACGCTGCATCTGCTGATGGCAACGTGGTTGCCTGCGCGGATTCCTGCACCTGCAGGGTTTGCGATCCGGATGTCCTCGATCGTGCCGCCGCTGGTCATGTCGGCCTCTGCTGCACCTTGAGGGGCGAGGTCGATGGCGTCGCCGAGGCCGAGGTTGAGCGTGCCATTCCTGACGCTGATGTGCGTGCGAGCGGTGCCTGTGATGCGGATCGTCGGAAGCGTGGAGGCACTGCCAATGACAAAGCCCCCCAGGTCGATCGTGACGTTGCTGGAGGCGATCTCGATGCAGGACTTGTTGGGAAGGACCGTGAAATTGTCGGCGAGGTAGTACGAGCCGGGCTTGTTGATGCGGAAGTGGCTGTCTGCGTCGCCGGGCGTATTGGAGGCGTTGATGGCAATGCGCGGCTCGACCTCCGCGAGCGTTTTGTAGGTTGGGGCGATGGCACCGGAGGGTGGGTCGAGCGGGCCTGCAGTGAGGATGGCTGCGGAGGCGAGGAGTGCGAAGAGTCCGATAGCAACGGCACGGGATTTCATGGGCGGGTCTCTCTTTTTTCTGCTCCGAGGATTGTGCAGCGTACTTGGTTTTGGATTTGGTTCAAAGGGAAAACGAAGAGGGAAGACGGGCCGCAGATGAACGCGGATTGACGCAGATCTGAAGAGGAGATTTGGCCGCGGAGTACGCGGACGACGCAGAGGAAGGCGGGGAAGAGGAGAAGAGGGAGCAAAGAACACACGGAGGGGAGAGAGAAGTAGAGAGAGCAGGGAGCCTGCCCCGCTCAGGGCAGCGGAGCAGGGCACTCAAACTCGAACCGCGGGGGCCTGAACGGCCCCGCCCCAAGATGCAGAAGAGGCAGAAAGTGAAGAAGGGTGCATGAGATCATGCACCCTTCGCGTGATGTGCGTTGAGATGGAATGAGGCTTGGGCTGAGGCGAGTTAGAGGGCCTTCGCGCCTGCTTCGGCGACGGCGTGGTCCTGCTCGCCCGATCCCCCACTGACGCCGATCGCGCCGACGACCTTGCCGTCCTTCTTGAGCGGGATGCCGCCTGCGAAGATCATGACGCGGCCGTCGTTGGAGGCGTGGATGCCAAAGAACTGGTTGCCCGACTGCGAGTGCGAGGCAAGGTCCTTGGTGGCGATGTCGAATGCACGGCTGGTCCAGGCCTTCTTGATCGAGATGTCGATCGAGCCGAGCCAGGCGTTGTCCATGCGGACGTGGGAGATGAGATTGCCGCCGCAGTCGGCGACTGCGATGTTCATGGGCTGGCCGATTTCGGCGGCCTTCTTTTCAGCGGCGGCGATGATACGACGTGCGTCTGCGAGGTTGAGCATGGAGGAGTATACAGGGACGAAGGGTCAAAGAGTCAAAGGGCCACAGATCCAAAACGCAAAACCGCAAAGCGGCAAAGCGGCAAAGCGGCACATGAAGGATGAGTAGATGAGGGAGATGAGAATCACGGCCGGCGAGATGTCGCAAAGGCCGCTGATGCATCAGGTTTTTTATATGGCTGTTTGCAATTGAGCCCTTTGGCTCTTTTTCAGTACGTGAAGTTTGCGCTCGGGTCGGTGGAGCCGAGGGAACTGCCGCCGGAGTTGCCGGAGATCAGTGCACTATTCTTGTTGGTGACGACGATCGGCGCGACGGAGTTGTTGGCGACGATGGACCAGTTGGTGGTATTGGTGGTGCCGGTGTTGCGAACGATGATGTTCGTAACACCGGTGACGCGGATGCCGTAGGCATTTGAGGTGCAGACGTTCTGCTCGATGCGGTTCTGGTTGCCGCTGACTGCAATGCCTGCAGTGTCGTTGCTGATGCAGGTGTTGCCTCGAACTTGTGCACGTCCGTTGACGGCGATGCCGTCTGCGAGGTTGAAGTTGGCAGTGGAGTCGGTGATCGTGCCGCTGGAGATCGAGAAGCCGTGGTACGAGTTGCCGTTGGCGATGCAGGCGGTCATGGAACCGCCGCTGGCGGTGAAGCCGATGCCCAGGTTGTCGTTGGATGTGCACGCCACCGCAGTACCAAGACCGAGCGTGATGCCTGTGTTGCCGTTGTTGCTCGCGATGCAGGCGTTGAGCGTGCATTCCCCTGCATCGATGCCGCGAACAGTGTTGCCACGTGCCGAGCAGTTGGTGAGCGAGGAACCAGCACCTGCAACGATGCCGTTCCCGGCGTTCATTTTGGCGGTGCATGAGATGAGCGTGGACCCTGCACGTGCGAAGATGCCGGTATCGGCGTTGCCATTTGCGATGCAGTTGTTGAATGTGCATCCTTCGCCGGAGAGGAAGCCATAGGCTCCACCGTTTGATGCAGAGCAGTTGTTGATGACAACGCCATCGCCGATCCTGAACGCGTAGCCCACGACATTGACGGCGCTGACGTTCTCGATGATTCCACCAACGACGCGGGCACCGCTTGGTCCCAGCTCGATGTTGATGCCATCGCCGACGCACGTACCGATGTGACCGTTGCGGATCGAGATGTTGGTGCGGTTGTCGACGGTGACGCGGATGGCGGCGAGTGTCGCGAGGCTGGAGATCGTGCAGCCGTTCAGATCGATCGTGACGTTGCTTGCAGCGATCTCGATGGCACTCTTGCCGCTGGCCGCGACCATGTTCTCGGTGAGGTAGTACGAGCCAGGTTTGGTGATGCGAAAGACGCTGTCCGTATCGCCGGGTGCATTGGCCTGCGTGAGCGCGATGCGCGGCTCGACTTCATTCAGCGTCTTGTAGGTTGGCGAGATGGCACCGGAGGGTGGATCGAGCGGACCTGCAGTGAGGAGAGCAGCGGAGGCGACGAGGGCGAAGATGGGGAGGATGGTGCGGTTCATGGGAAATGGGGCAAAGAGGACAAAGGGGCAAATGCGGCAAAGGTTGTCTCGATCCTGCCCCGTGCTCAAAGCAGCACGGAGCAGGGCACCCCGGGGAAATCAAACAAAGACGGGGCCTGGAAAGGCCCCGCCCCAAGAGTCATGGGAGATCAGTACGTGATGTTGGCGGTTGAGTCGGTGGAGCCGATGGTGCCTGCAGCGCTGTTGCCGTTAACAGCGGCGTTGTTGATGCCTGCGACGAGGATCTGTGCGTAGCTGTTGCCGATGGCGATGGACCAGTTGTTGGTGGTGTTGCTGCCGCAGGTGTTGCGGATGATGAGGTTGCGCGTGCCCGTGACGCGGATGCCGTACTGGTTGTTGTTGGAACGATTTCCTTCGATCGTGTTGTTGGAGCCGCTGACGAGGATACCCGGGCCGGTGTTGCCGGAGGCACGGTTGTCACGGATGTTGCAGTATGCAGACATGGAGATGCCTGCAGCGCCGTTGCCGTTGGTGGAACTATCGATGACCGAGGCATGCGCAGCACCGATGCCGTCGGTGGTGTTGTTTTCGGCGGTGCATGAATGGACGGTGCCGCTCAGGATCGTGAATCCCTTGTCGTTCCCGTTTGCGACGCACTGCGTCGCGGTTGAGTCGTTGAGATAGAAGCCATTGGAACCGTTGTTGGTCGCGGTGCAGGAGGTGAGCGTCGCGCCCGAGAAGCGGAATCCGTAACCAGTGTTTGAGGTTGCGACCGAGTTCACGATCGAGCCGGTGCTGCCGTTCATTCCGTCGCTCGTGTTGCTGAAGGCGATGCACGATTCAACCGCAATCGCGCCGGCGAAGTCGAACCCGTATCCCGCGTTGCTGCTCGAAACGCAGCCAGAGAACATGGACCCAACGCCTGCATCAAAACCGTCGCCCCCCGTTGCAGTGGCCGTGCAGTTCTCAACGGTGACGCGACTTCCCAGGAAGAAGCCACCACCCGTGGTTCCTTCGATCAAGACGTTGCTGATAATCCCGCCGACAGTGTCAAGACCGCCGAGTGGCACGGGGGCGATATCGATGCCTGCGCCCGGGGAGTTCCTGATGAAGCCGTTGCAGATCGAGATGTTTCTCTGGTCTGCAAGTGAGAGACGGATCACCGCGAGATTGGAAAGGCTTGAGAGCGTGTAGCCGTTGAGATCGATCGAGACGTTGCTCGCGGCGATCTCGATCGCGCTCTTGGTGGACGATGCAGCGAGGCTGTCGGTGAGGTAGTACGACCCTGGCTTGGTGATGCGGAAGTGGCTGTCTGCATCGCCGGGCGCGGTGGCGAGGGTTATCGGAATGCGCGGCTCGACCTCGTTCAGGGTTTTGTAACTGGGCGCGATCGCGCCGGAGGGTGGGTCGAGGGGGCCTGCAGTGAGGAGAGCTGCGGTCGAAACGATGGCGAAGGTGGCGATAACGATGCGTCGGAAGTGCATGAAGGCAGCGTACTTGGGATCGCGGGCGGGGGGAAGGAAAATGAGAAGAGAAGGGGCACTGGGGACTGGGCACTTGGCACTGGTGGAAAGACCACAGCGGCACAGCGGCACAGCGGCACAGCGGCACAGCGGCACAGCGGCACAGCGGCACAGCGGCACATGCAGATCATAAAGACAGGCCACGGAGTACGCGGATGACGCGGATGACGCGGAGAACAGGACGACATTGGCTGAGGCCGTTCTGATCTGCGTTGATCAGCGTTTATCTGCGGCTGAATTGAGTCTTTGGACGACTGACGCCTGCCCCGTGCTCAGAGCAGCACGGAGCAGGGCACCCAGCACGAAGCGGGACATCCAAACAAAGGAGAGCAAAACAAAAACGGGGCCTGGAAAGGCCCCGCCCCGAGAAGATCATGGTGATGGTGTGGATTACTTCACGCGGGTGTAGGTCGCGGTCATGAAGCGCATCCACTGGCCGGGCTCTGCTTCGACCTGCGACCAGAGGAGCCTGCGGTCTGGGCTCTGGATCTCGATGACGTCCTGATAACGGACCATCTTGGTCGGATCTGCCCAGCTCGGGCCCATCGTGTTGAGCGGGAGGATGCCGGGCTTGGCTGCGTCGATCGTGCCTTCATAGACAAAGAGCAGCGGCATGCACTGGCCGAGCCATGTGCCGATGTACGCGTTCTTAGCAGGGTCAAAGCCGAGCGTCATGCGGGACTGCATGGTCCCTGCACCGCCGGGCATCTCGCCTTCGCCTTCGCAGATGACCCACATGTCGCCGAATGCACGGACGGTCTCGGTGCCGGTCGTCTTTGATGGCGGCTGGTCAGGGCCCATCATGCATTCTGCTTCCATCTTCCAATTGCCGATGAGCTGCTTGAGCCATGCATGCTGCGGGACAGGGGGTGACATCATGGGCGGTACTCCTGAGTTTGATTTGGAGAGGGAGTGTACTCGGAACACTCAATTTTTGCACGTAAAAATCGGCATGCGATGAGCCGCATCGCGGTACTCCCCCACTGCAATCCCCGGTAACATGGAGATGCCCGTGATACAAATGATGCAGAGGCGCACGATGCTCTGGCAACCCGATGTAGGTGCATACGACCGAGTTTTTTTGAACCCGCGCCGCCACACACCTGCAACTCAAACGAACGCATGGATTTAGCTCGTGCGTAGCACGCTGTTGAAGGAGGCTGGCTGTTGCATGGCCTGAGGATGGAGGTTGCCGCGTGAACGAGGCGGTGGTATGGTCATGCTTCATGAAGCGGCTGGCGTTCAACACATGCCTGCTCTTCGCGGGGAGTCTTCTACATGAAAACGGTTCTGGCATTGAGCTCGGCCGCGCTTTCGATCACCCTCATGGCAGGGTGCATGTCGCGCGATGCACAACTTGAAGCAGTCGCGCGGGACTGGTGCATGACCATCCGCGCGAGCCAGATCATCCCTGTCTATCCGCTGACGGAGGATGTGCAGCCCGGCGATATTTTCCTTGTGCAGGTGCCTGTCGATCAGCAGCAGGTTCTGTACAAGAAGCGCGGCTTCCTGGCGCTCGACAACCACCTTGCAAGGCTCAATCCGGATGAGGATTACGAGAAGTTTTACTCACACTCGTTCTTGAATGACGCAGAAGAGGCAAAGAAGCGGCTGCCCGCGAATTGGATCCGGCCCGGCGGAGATCTTGACGCGTGGTCGCCCGCGCCGAACGCTGCATTTCCTTCCTATGCATTCTCCACTTCCAAGGGTGCGGGCTTTAACCTTGCGCTCCCGATCAGCGGGGTGCCCGTCGGCCTGAGCCTGATGGGCGCGCAGTCGGCCAATGGCTCGATCACGATCGACAAGACCAACACGCTTGGCGTGGACATTCTTTCACTCCACGCCAAGCTCAAGACCTGGGCAAACACGAACCGCTTGGCACTGACGCCCTTTGGACCTGCTTCGGGCGAAACCAAACCTCGCAATTATCTTCGCATCATCAGCCGGGTGTACTCGACCGGCCGCGTGAACATCGCGCTCAGCGATGCACGGAGCGTTTCGGGCGGCGCGGATGTTGGCGTGCCGAGGCCGGTCGATCTCATCACCGCCAAGGCCCCAAGCTCTTTGGCGAACACCAATGAATCGACGATCGACAACTACAACCGCAATCTTGCGAACCTGAACGCAGGTCTGGCGGAATCGCTCCGCCCCACGCGCGTCTCGGGCTCGAACGCAGGGCTGAGCCTTGAGGAGATCGACGCCAAGACCGCTGCATCGAAGGAAGCCTCCGAGGCGTATCGCGCCAACGCAGTCAAGGAAGTTGATGCGCAGAAGAAGGGCCTTGCGGACGCAAAGTCTGCAGGTGATCCGAAGTTCAAGGCCGAGGCAGAGGCCAAGGCGGCATACCACGCGAAGGTGAAGGAAGCAGAGAAGACCAAAGCGAGCCTTGAAGAGGCACAAGAACGCCTTGAGCTTGCAGAGAAGAAGCACGACGACGCAGTGCGCTCGCATGGAGCAGAATCAAACGAGGCCAAGCAGGCTGCAACCGACCTTGAGAAGGCACGCAAAGAGCACAAGGATGCAGAGACTGCACATGCCACAGCCATAACTGCTGCAGAGAGTGCTTCAACGGCCTACGAGGGTGCCAAGAAGGATGCAGCTGCGGATTACAAGAGCGTCGCCACTGCACAGGGCAAGCTTGATGCAGCCCGCAGTGCGCTCGATTCGGTCGCGCAGGTCGTGCCCGGCGGCTCGCTCCGCGTGACTGCTGCATCGTCGCGGTTCATCACGATGCGTGAGGATTTCGATCCGCCGCTGGTGATCGGCTATCTTGCGTTCGACATCGCGATCCTGGCGAACGGCGAGATCGGGCCTCCGATCCCGACGCACTCGCAGCTTGATCCGGAGCAGGCAGGGAGAGCGAACGAAGTAGAGGAACCTGCGAACGAACTGTCTGGAGTGGATGAGGAGTATCGCTCACTGCTCAAGGACGCAGACGAGACCGGGCAATCGGAAGGGATCCTTACGTTAACTGCGGCAAAGCTGGGCAGGCAATGGGAAACAGCCTACAGCAGAATGCGGGCTGGCTCGGGTAACCTGACTCCGCGCGAGACGTTTGGCGATGTCCGCTCGGTGTACCTGAATGCAGACAATTTTTCCAAAGATGCTCGTCATGCGGCACTCAACAAAGCGCTTCGTGATGCAATCAACGAAGTGAAATCCGAGAAGAAGAAGCAAGATTAACGAAGGGGGTTTGCGTGGCGCAGTTCAAAGATGAAGAGGCTCCTGCCCGCTCAGCAGATTTTGTCGGCACCATCAAGGAACACCTTTCGAACGACAAGACCGTTGAGGTACTGCTGAAAGATGTGAACGGAAAGGAACGCGTGTTCTTCAGGGTCTGGACCGGCAAGCGTAGAGATACATCCAACACTGCAGGTGCGGATCCTGCCAAGGACTATTGAGCAGGTGATTGCTTGCAATTCGCCTACGAATCGCCAGTCCATCACCTGCATATTGATGTCGGTGGTGCAATGGGCTCGGAATGCAAACGCGCTGGCACCGCCTCATGGACCTTGAAATGTCGGGGGAGACGATGACTGCGTCTCCGCACTCTCGCCCGTGAGCACGCGAAGCGCTCGCTTTCCTGCTCTCACCGCGGTCAATGAATCCGGGCTTTCTCCGGATCGACTCCTCGCGTGCTGACGGGCAGGAGTAACTCAGCAATGTACGCGAATACGTGATCAGCAGCTCTCCCAGTTGAACGCGACGACGTCTGCGTGGCTCGGGCAGATGGTGATGTGCGCGACGCCCGAGTCTGCGAACATGTAGGGGATGTTGTCCTCGCTGGCGATCTGGAAACGATGCAGCATCCCTGCACTGCATTTGGGGCAGGGTTTTACGCTGGCGCAGAGGGGCCTGCTGCCCCTCTGCAACTCCCCGCCAAGAATGATGAGATTGACTGCGAATCACAGATCGTGGAGGGTTTGAGAATGGCCGTGCTCTTCAACAACTGCAGTGGTCGAAATCATGTCGAACTATTTGGTGCGACAGCGTTTTACGACCTTGAGACTTCAGGTCGCCATAGCACACAAGCATTAAACTTACCCAATGGTGCGGAGTGCGTAGTTGCTTCCTACGAACCCTCTGGCTCTGTCGCGTTCAACTGGTACGAGCTTTCTGCGGAACGCCGCCAAACCGATCCTGATCGCGATGTTCAGGTTCGTGTATTTCACGGGAAATGGATGCGGAAGGAAGTCCTGCCCAAGGGTGTCGCGGCGCAGACGGGCATTTACCGTGCGTTCTTCAATCGATTGGGGCACTTCAAGCAGGTATCAGTCGCGGCTGAATCTTTGTAAGTTGAGTCGTACTGAGTTCCACGGCTTCAAGACACACCGAGATCGCAAAGCCGATCTGCGGTGGCACGGCTGACAGGGCCTGTGATAAACTGCGAATTATGAGCAAAGGACGCATAACACTCACGAGTGCACAAGCTGCATCAGCGGTGGGCAAGAAGCTCATCAACATGATCTTGGATATGTGTCATGACGGGCAACTCGATATCGCGGAAGTAGAGACGATGGATGCGTTTCTCCGCGAGAATGCCAACTCGGAGATAGCTGCAGTGCATTTTCTTCGTGCGATCACGCGTGAAATCGTCGCTGATCGCATGGTTGATCCAATGGAGGCGTATCGACTCAAGAAGGCTTGGGAACGCGTCGTACCCAAAGAGGTACGTGCAGTCGTTTCGACGCATTTGGAGAGCATCGGGTTCCCGGCTGGCGAGTTCGATTACACGGACGCACCTTGGAAACGGCATCCTGCAACTGCTGCACAGATCTCCTACATCGATAGCCTTGGCGGTGCCATCACACCGTGGCTCACGAAGGGAGAGGCTTCAGACCTGATCGAGCAGCTACTTGAGCGGCGGCCACCGACACCGCGTCAGCGACTGCTCATTCGGTTCTTTGACCGGCTCGATCTGCACTCGGCGACCAAAGAGCAGGTCAGCGTGTGGATCGATGATCTGTTCATCAACAGCCCGAAGCACGAACGAGCGTGGGACAGGTTCAAGATCGAGACGGGGATGAGCCCGGAGGAGACGGATATGGCACGGGTGCCGATTGGGGCTTGCAGGAACTACGGATGTCCGTAGCTGTCGGAATTCTCCGCATCAGTGGGATCGTAAAGACACACCTAAGTCGCAAAGCCGACTTGCGGTGGCACGTCGGATGGTCAATACACTTCGGTGCCACCCGCCAAAGCTGGATGTACTTTCATCAATTGAATTCATCGCGAAATTTTGTGCCGCACATACGCATAGACAGCGATCGCGATTCCGCCTGCTATAAATAGCAAAGCGAGAGTGCCCAGCACAACTCCCGACGGTTTATCGGAAGTGAATAACTGAAATACGTCGTTAAACGCCGATCCGATCGCGCCGATGCCGACAAACGCAACAACAAGGCGAAGGTAAAATGAGTTGCGGCTCTCCTCGTCAGCTGCGAGAACGTCAGCAAGCCGTCCAAGGGATCGCTCAAGATCCATCAGAGCTTGGTAGCGTCGAGAAAAATTGTTTATCCGAGAGTAGTCATCGATAAACACCTTCTCGTCATCGCCAACCCAGCCCTGGAGAAACTCGGCACGCGTCATCAATAATGCAAGCTCACCGATGAAGCACCGCACCTTCTTCGAAGTGAATGCACTGCGTAGATTCTGCGTGCCATGTGTGCGAGTGCTGTATTCTCGATTCTTCGAAAGAACGTTACCTGCACGCAGCATCGAGACGTGCAATGCTGAGGAGTAGCACAATCCAAATGCATCTGCACGGAGCAGCGAGATGAGCTGTGGGTCGTCGAGCGAGACATCGGCTGGAAACTGCGCGCCCGAAATCTGCCATGCCAGAAACACCTGAGTACCTTGATACGCGATTTGAGTGCTGCCTGGATAATCTTCCTTCGTGGCACCGGAGCGAAAACTGTATGTGTTGTAGCGACGGCAATACGAATAATTGCCGCATGGACCATCAAATCCAATATCTTCTAATCCAAGCGTTTCAGCGTGGCTTGCTTTGTGTGCATCGAAAATCTGACGGATAATTGATGGAATCAGCTTCTCGTGCAGTGATTCTGAAATCGCGCTGAAGGTGTCTGCTGGAACCTCTTGCGGTTTGTGCATCGACGACCAACGTGTCCGCAGATTCAAAAAATGATTGTCGTAGATCTCGATACGTATCTCAAGAATCTGCGGAGGCACTGGAATGCGCTTGATGCGGGCGGCCAATGCACTATCTAAGTATGGCCTCGCGTCGACGGCAGCCATGGACCAGACCGCTACACGGTCGTCCGATTTGCATTTAGTGAGGTGCGGTCGACCTGGCCCACCCAAAGTGCGATAGCCGTCAGCAATCACCTCCCGACCCGGTGAAGGTTCGAGCAGGATTGGAATAACACGATTATCAATGAAGTAGTACACTATTACCCCCTATCACCTCACCATGCCGAACACTTGAACGGTGCCGCAAGACGCTTTCAGATCCTATTCACGTCTAAACGCATCGTCTGAACACTTCCGCGCGAGGACTGAGCAGATCTCCTCTATCGATAACGTTCACGCCGTAATTCACGATGAGTGAGACATCCGGCATGATCGATCAGTTTCTTGAGCGGCGGCCGCCGACGCCACGTCAGCGGCTGCTCATTCGGTTCTTTGACCGGCTCGATCTGCACTCCGCGGCCAAGGAGCAGGTCAACGCGTGGATCGATGACCTGTTCATCAACAGCCCGAAGCACGAACGGGCGTGGGACAGGTTCAAAATCGAGACGGGGATGAACCCGGAGGAGACGGACATGGCACGAGTGCCGATTGGGGCTTGTCGGAATTATGGGTGTTCGTAGTAGAGAGCGTTCTTCGCTTCAGTAGGGCATGCAAAGACACACCGAAGTCACAAAGCCGACTTGCGGTGGCACGTCGGATGGTCACTGCATTTCGGTGCCACCTGTCTAGAGACAATCACACAAGCATTCGCAAGAAGAAGAATACTCGGCAAAGCATAATCACATTATACGAGATCGAAGGATTTTAGAACTAGGCACTTGCCGCATCTATTATTATAATACGCGACGAAGTACAATCTTCTTTGCCGGGCAAAAATATGCTAAAGATTCAACCACCGAGACAAAATATGACATCATGCCTTAAACAGCTTTTATACCGTATTCCGAAGAGCGGACATTAAAAATACCAACTCACATTAATTAGAAACTGTTTTCTTCAACATCATTTACCCAGTTTACCACATTTTCATCATCAAGTACCTTACTGGCCGTTATTTCACCAAGCAAGAATGAGTTGAAATTTTTCATGTGCGAAGCATCGGATTTCAACTCTCTCAAACACACATGCGCAAGCGAGTACATTGCAGGATTTCGATATAAACCCAGAATACGAACCACGGTTATAAAGGATATTTTGTCCGTAATCGACGCATGAATAAGCGCGATTAATACCGAAATACGAGTCACGCCAGGAAGAGATCTACTAAAAACTCCTGCTTTTTTAGGAGTAATGAGATTCGCAGGAAAACATCGATTATACTGCAAACTACCCAAACCGAATTCTTGAATAACAGCAAATACTGCAAGACAAGATGTCCCCACATCAATGTATGGCGAAGATATCACAAGAGAAAGCAATTGATATGCCCGCTTAGAACCATACTTTTTTTTATACCTTTTAAAATTTTTCACATGCAGGAAGCTAATACTTAAATCTGTTAATTCCACTGCGTCATTGTCTTTATTTCTTGACAAATCTTCAAACTTAAAAAAATCAACCAATAGATCGTCTTGAAGATCCTTGACAGCTGCATGTACGCGTGCCGCCTTTAATCCTGCAATTGCAGATTCCAGAAGAGGCATTTCGCAAAGCCGCTCAATCTCGATTATAGATTCTTTTTTGCAAACGCGACAAACATATAGCAACACTTGCTCGCGATAGTAAACTGGAGAGGCTCTCCAAAGGTCGGACAATAAATTACTGCTTCTCGGTTCTTTGTCAAAATCACTCCAAATACGATCAGCAAGTTGATCACGTCCTAATTCCGGGAAAATGCTTGGCAATAGATCGAGCCTAGTACGTCGATTTTCAATTTTTGCCAATCTCTTAATTAAAAATGACAAGCAAAACCACCTGTATGTTGTTTCAAGTGAGGTTAATTCTGCGGCCGATTTATGAAATACTAAAAAATCTCTACTTTGTATATTCTGAGATTCAACACTTGCAAGAAAGCCAAGAAGCGCCAACAGACCATTGGATGATCGTCCATCTTGTGCGTGTGAGAGCATGGTCAACATGAC
>JAESFU010000673.1_pt1 | contig 13559 bp, 7 predicted proteins | sample 9269461 | NCBI WGS metagenome assembly JAESFU01 (sample SAMN14502556, study PRJNA617107) | algae metagenome | isolation source: Stenomitos rutilans HA7619-LM2 and co-occurring heterotrophs from cave walls | place: USA: Waikapalae cave, Hawaii | collected 2009-07-28
AGAGATCGTGGAACAGCATGTGGTCAGCGGCATCGCCTATTCGCGCGATGAGGCAAAAGTTTCGATCCGCAAGGTCAAAGACCGGCCGGGCGTTTCCGCATCGATCTTCGGACCTCTGGCGGAAGCCGACATCAGCGTCGACATGATCGTTCAGAACGTCTCGGCCGATGGCGAGACTGCGAACATCACCTTCACCCTGGCGCGCAAGGATCTGCGCAAGGCGCTCGAAGTCCTGACCCGCGTCAAGGACAAGGTCGGTTTCCTGGAACTGACGCATTCGGAAGACGTCGCCAAGGTTTCGGTCGTCGGAATCGGCATGCGCAGTCACGCCGGCGTTGCGGCGCGCATGTTCAAGGCGCTGGCCGACAAGGGCATCAATATCCAGGCGATTACGACGTCCGAGATCAAGGTGAGCGTGCTGATCGACGAAGCCTATACCGAGCTCGCTGTGCGCGCGCTCCACACCGCCTATGGTCTAGAGGCCGCGAATTAGCACAATGGCGGCAATCTCACTCCACTTCCAAGTATGCAAAGGCCGTTGGAAAACGGCCCGCGCACGTCTGCGCGAGGACACCGCCTAATGGCTTCTTCCGCCCTTGGCCCGCGTGTCCTGCTCCGGCGGCTCCGCGAGGTGATGGCGGAGCGGGAGACAGCGCAAAAGCGGCTCGACAAGATCGTCATCCTGATCGCGGCCAACGTGGTGGCCGAAGTCTGCTCCATCTATGTGATGCGGCAGGGGCAGGAACTCGAACTCTTCGCAACTGAAGGCCTGAAGCCCGAAGCCGTGCATAAGTCGCGGTTGCATGTCGGCGAGGGACTCGTCGGCACGATCGCGGCGACCGCCGAAGCGCTAAATCTTGCCGAGGCGCAAGATCACCCGGCCTTCAAATACCTGCCTGAAACGGGCGAAGAGATCTATCATTCCTTCCTCGGTGTGCCGATCCTGCGCGGCGGCATCGTCATCGGCGTGTTGGTTGTGCAAAATCGCACGCATCGCCATTACACCGAGGAGGAAGAAGAAGCGCTGCAGACGACGGCCATGGTTTTGGCCGAAGTCATCGCATCCGGCGAATTGCAGGAAGTGGCGCGCGTCGTCGCCGCCGACGTCACGCATATCAGGCTTCATCATCTCAAGGCCGAGGTTCTCGCGGAAGGTGTGGCGCTCGGGCATGCGGTGCTTCATGAACCGCGCATCGTCATCACCAATTTGATTGCCGAGAGTATTCCGAAGGAAAAGGTGCGCCTCGAGGCGGCGGTGCAGGATTTGCGCACGCATGTCGATGAAATAGTCGAAGGTACGGCGGGGCGCGGTACGGAGTATTCGGAAGTACTCGAAGCTTTCCGCATGTTCGCTCATGATCGCGGCTGGCTCAACAAGCTCGGCGAGGCGGTCGAAACGGGTCTTACCGCCGAGGCGGCCGTCGAGCGCGTTCAGAACGACAATCGCGCGCGCATGATGCGCACGCCCGACCCCTATCTGCGGGATCGGATGCACGATCTCGACGATCTCGCCAATCGACTCTTGCGCATCCTCACCGGCCAGATTGCCACCGCATCGCGCGGCGATCTTCCGGCCAATGCCATCGTCGTTGCCCGCAATATGGGGCCGGCCGAACTTCTCGACTATGATCGCGCCAAGATCCGCGGTGTCGTGCTCGAAGAAGGCGGCCGCAACAGCCATGTCGCGATCGTTGCGCGCGCCTTGGGCATTCCGGCGCTCGGCCAGGCGGAAGGGCTCATCGATGTCATCGATACCGGGAGCCCGCTGATCGTCGATGGCGCGAGCGGCGATATCTATGTCCGCCCGTCACCCGACATTGAGCGCGCCTATGTCGAGAAGGTGCGCTTTTATGCTCGCCGGCAGGCGCAATATGCCGCCTTGCGCGATACTCCGGCGGTTACGCGCGACGGCGTCAGAATCCAGCTTCAGATCAATGCCGGCCTGTTGGTCGACCTGCCGCATCTGGCGGAGTCGGGCGCAGACGGTATCGGGCTCTACCGCACGGAGCTGCATTTCATGATGGCGCAGCGATTGCCGCGCCTCGATTCACAGATCAGGCATTACTCGGCGGTGCTCGATGCCGCGGGTGACCGCCCCGTCACCATCCGCACGCTCGATATCGGGGCCGACAAGTCGCTGCCCTATCTGCGGCAACCAAAGGAGGACAACCCCGCCATGGGCTGGCGTGCGACGCGTCTCGCCATCGAGCGGCCGGCTCTGCTCAAGCTTCAGCTGCGCGCCCTCCTCAAGGCGGCTGCCGGGCGCGATCTCCGGGTCATGTTCCCGATGATCGCCGATATCGAGGAGTTCAGGGACGCCAAGCATCTTCTCGAAGAGGAAAACGAGCACCTCCGCCGCGTTGGTCACGACCTGCCGCATTCGATCAAGCTTGGTGCGATGATCGAAGTGCCGGCGCTGATCTGGCAGTTGGACGGGCTTCTTGCCGAAGTCGACTTCGCATCGATCGGGTCGAATGACCTCTTGCAGTTCCTCTTCGCCTCGGATCGCGGCAACACGCGATTGGCGGCACGCTACGATCCGCTCAGTCCGCCGCTGTTGTCCGCCATCCGTTATATCGTTACGCGCGCCAATGTGCATGGCGTTCCGCTGAATCTATGCGGTGAGATGGCGGGCCGGCCGCTCGAAGCCATGGCGCTTATCGGGCTGGGGCTCAAGTCCATTTCCATGGCGCCGGCGGCGGTCGGGCCGATCAAGGACATGATCCTCGCTCTCGACAGGGCGGCCCTGTGGCAGGAACTCGAGCCCATGCTTGCATTGCCCGATCACAGTCTGCGAAAGCGCCTCGCGGCTTTTGCCGACAGGCAAGGAATTCCGGTCAACGCGTAAGGCCGTTAGCCTTCTGCTTACCATTCTGCGGCATTCTTCGAAAATGTGAGTCAACGGCCGGTTAAGGCCGTGTGCCGGAGAGTCTCGACCATGGACGCCCGAGTGAGTGGTTCCAGATACGCGCAGCCAGACCTCAATACGACCGCCTTTCGGGCCAAGCCCGACGGTTCGATCGATCCGATCGGGGAGACCGGTTGGTTCCTCCAACGCGAACGTGAAAGGCGCGGCCAATCGCTCGAACAAGCGAGCGAGGTAACCGGCATCCATGCGAGCCACCTGCGCTCGATCGAAATCGGCGATCTGCGCGGCATGCCGCATCGCGACGAAGCCCTTCAGATGGTCGGGCTCTATGGCATGCAGATGGGCTTCGAGCCCGAACCCTTGATGGCGCATTACGCGCAGTTTCTTCCCGGCAGTCCCGCCATTTCGCACCCGGCCGATCCGGCGCCCTGCTCAAGTGCAAAGGTGATCAGTTTCGGCAAGGCGTGGACGCTCTTCGGGCGCAGGCCCGGACGCGGCACAACCGGTATCATTGCTTCTTGCTTCGGCGCCGTTTTGCTCTTTGCCGGCGCGAGCTGGCTCATGAAGCCCGCCGATGACATGGCGCCAGTCGATGAGCTTGTCGAACAGGCCACCGACCCGATGCCAACGGCCTCCGTCGAGCCCTCGATCGAGCTCCAGGAAGAGGACATGCCGGATGACAATCATGCCTCGGCCTCAGTGCTGCCGGGCGGAAAATCGGCCGTCGGCGTTGAGCCCGGAGCGGGAAGCGATGGCGAACGCAGCCTCGACGGGCTGACCGCACTCATCGAGAGAACAGTCGGCGCCGAGCCGGATGCCAATGCGGAGGCAGTGCCGATCCCGGTGCCAGCACCTTCCAAACAGGAAACGCAGAAGCCGGCCAAATCCCAGGGCAATTCGCGGCTGGTGCTCAAGGCCAAGTCACCGGTCTGGATCCGCATCCAGGACGGGCAGGGTAGCGTCGTCGTGACCAAGATGCTGATGCCGGGCGACAATTATCGGGTGCCGGAACAGGAAGGCCTCGTGGTGATCGCGCGTGACGGCGGGCTTCTCGCCTATGAAATCGACGGCAAGGATTACGGCATCCTTGGTACCCCCGGTGAAATTCTTGTCGGGCGCTCGCTCGATCTCAAATCGCTGGAAAAACGCAGCTAGGACGACCGACGCGAAGCGCGGGTGCCAGGGTGTGTACACCCTGGCCGGTCTTGCTCTAAAAGCCGCGCATCATGACTGCCCAGCTTACTGAAAAGCTCGACCGTATCATCGAGCGCTTTGACCTCATCCAAGCGGAACTGTCGTCAGGGGCCACCGGCGAGAATTTCGTTCGCCTGTCGCGCGAATACGCCGAGATCGAAGCCACCGCGCGCGTGGCGCAGGGTTTGCGGAAAGCTTACACCGAGCGCCAATCCATCGCCGAAATGGCTGCCGAGAGCGATCCCGACATCGTCGAAATGGCGCGTGCCGAACAGCCGGTCCTGGACGAGCGGATCGATGCCCTCGAGCACGAGTTGAAGATGCTGCTTCTGCCCAAGGACGCCGCGGACGACCGCAATGTCATCCTTGAAGTCAGAGCCGGAACGGGCGGCGATGAAGCGGCAATCTTCGCCGGCGATCTCTTCCGCATGTATCAGCGCTATGCCGCCTTCAAAGGTTGGCGGGTCGATGTGATTTCGGCGAGTGAAGGCGAGCATGGCGGCTACAAGGAAATCGTCGCCAATATTTTCGGCACCGGCGCTTACGCTCATCTGAAATTCGAGTCGGGCGTGCATCGCGTCCAGCGCGTTCCGGCAACGGAAGCGCAGGGCCGCATCCATACTTCGGCGGCAACCGTTGCCGTGCTTCCCGAAGCGGAGGATGTCGACATCCAGATCAACGAGTCCGACCTCAGGATCGATGTCTATCGCTCGTCGGGACCGGGCGGCCAGTCGGTCAACACGACCGACTCGGCGGTGCGCGTTACCCATCTTCCCACCGGCCTTGTCGTGGCCCAGCAGGATGAGAAGTCGCAGCACAAGAACAAGGCAAAGGCGCTCAAGATTCTGCGTGCTCGTCTTTATGAGCGCGAGCGCCAGAGGCTTGCCGATGAGCGTTCGGCAACGCGGCGCGGTCAGATCGGCACCGGCGACCGCTCCGAACGCATCCGCACCTACAACTTCCCGCAAGGCCGGGTGACCGACCACAGGATCAATCTCACGCTTTACAAGCTCGACCAGGTGATCGAAGGCGCTGCCTTGGAGGAACTGGTCCAGGCCCTGATGACGGCACACCAAGCGGAATTGCTGGCGGACGCCGAAGCGGATGCCGGCTGAGACGATCGGCTCGCTCCTGGGCTGGGGCAGGGGTCGCCTTGGCCAAGCGGGAATCGAGACTGCATCGCTCGATGCCCGTTTGTTGCTCCAGCATGCGACCGGCCTCGATCACGGTGCCCTGATCGGCCGGCCCGAAGCTATCGTTCGCGATGAGACGGCGGCACGATTCCGGGAATCGATCGAGCGGCGAAGCAGAGATGAACCGGTGTCGCGGATCATCGGGATCCGGGAGTTCTTTGGCCGCGATTTCCGGCTGTCCCCGGCGACGCTCGATCCCCGGCCCGATACCGAAACCCTGGTTGTCGCCGCCCTCGAACTGCTTGCGGGGCAGCCCAATCCCCGCATCCTCGACCTTGGAACGGGCACCGGTGCGATTGCCGTAACCATACTGGCGGAATTGCCACGTGCTACGGCCGTTGCCACCGACATATCCCGGGAGGCCCTGGCTACAGCCGCCGCAAACGCGCGTGAAAATGGAGTTTTGGACCGCCTGGAACTCGTCTCTGGCTCGTGGTTTGACGGCGTCTTCGGCGCCTTCGACCTGATTGTTTCTAACCCTCCCTACATTTCTTCTAGCGAAATCAAAAGCTTATCGCCCGAGGTAAGGGACTGGGACCCGCACCGCGCGCTCGATGGCGGTGCCGATGGCTATGGCTGCTATCGCGCAATCGCCGCAGGGGCCGCTGAACACCTCCTGCCGTCAGGGTATGTCATGGTGGAAATCGGCGCCGGGCAAGCGGTGCAAGTCTCTGATATCTTTGCCGAACGAGGATTCCTGCAGGAAGCGGCGCATCGCGACCTCGCAGGTCATGTGCGCTGTCTTATCTTTGGACAGCCGAAAAATGGGGGTTGGAAACGCCCCTGACCTCGGCTACATACCGACTCGGTGAACGCGCTGCCATATGCGATTGACACCGGCTTTTCTTCCAGATGTGGCCGACGGACGGCCCGAAGATTTTGGTAGGAATGGCGGATCACAGTTGAGGGACGGCGAATCCCGTAGGGCTTTGCCTGGGCAGCGAGAGCCAGACCACAAGGAACAAGGTCGGTTTTGCCACGCCTCTTCTGAGGGTCACTCGTCACAAACATGCTCCGGCCTTGGCCGGACGAAACGGACGGTTATTGCCGGTTAGCCGGTCATCAATTCCGACAGCAAACATGAGAATCGTATGAGACCAGGGCAGCACAACAAGCGTGGGCGCAACCGCAATCGTCGTCATAGCGGCGGCGGTGGAGGCGGTGGCGGCGGCAATCCGCTCAACCGCGTCTATGAGAGCAACGGACCCGATGTGAAGGTCCGCGGTACCGCCCAAACGGTCGCCGACAAATACCTCCAACTCGGCCGCGATGCGTTGGCCTCCGGCGATACGGTGATGTCGGAGAGCTATTTCCAGCATGCCGAGCATTACCTGCGCATTCTCGCGGCCGCCCAGGCCTACAATCAGCAGTTCCAGCAGCAGAACCGCCGTCCCAACGGCGAAGAGGGCTATGACGACGACGACGGCGAGGATGCCGGCGAGGGCGAAGGCGACGATCTTCAGCCGACTGTCGTCGAGCGCCCCGTTCACGGCGCTCCCCAGGCGGATGCCTATGGCGACAGTGCCACCCAAGAGTTCGATCGCCCGCCGCAGCAGAGCCAGCAGAATTTCCGCCCGCGCGATCGCGGCGACCGCTTCAGGCCGCGGTTCGACCAGAACCGGGATCGGCAGGAGTCGTCTCGCGATCGAGACCAGGACGCGCCGAGCAACCGGCAGGAAGAGCCGGCGGCCCGTGCCGAGCCGGCCCAGGCCGACGCTCCGCAGCCTGCATCGGGCGGCAATTGGGAAGCGCCGTCTTTCCTGAAGCGTGGCTCTGCCAATGGTTCGGGAAGCGAGCCGACCCGCACGCGCTATCCGCGCCGACGCCGGGAATCAGCCGAAGCCTCAGAAACCTCCGGCAGTGGTTCCTCGCGCGATAACTCGGCCGAATAGCGGCGCGCCCGAGGCTTGCCGGCAAACAATCGCTTACTATATCTCCGCTGAGGGGTTCCGCGGACGGTGAATGCCTTTATAGGATTCAACCCGGCGGATTCTCTTGCATTGAATGGGCGTTTCTGGGGGGCCTCCAAGGACCCGAGAGGCGTGCCGAGGAGGAGATATAAATGGATTTCGAGAAATACACCGAACGTTCGCGCGGCTTCATCCAATCCGCGCAATCGCTGGCGCTGCGGGAAGGCCACCAGCGCTTCAGTCCCGACCATCTTCTGAAAGTTCTGCTCGATGACGAGGAAGGCCTCGCCGCCGGGCTGATCCGCGCAGCCGGAGGCGATCCCAAGCTGGCGCTTCGCGAAACCGAAGCCGCACTTGCCAAAATGCCCAAGGTATCGGGCGGCGGCGCCGGGCAGGTCTATCTGGCGCCCGAAATGGCGCGCGTCTTCGATCAGGCGCAAAAGCTCGCCGAGAAGGCGGGCGACAGTTATGTGACGGCGGAGCGATTGCTGCAGGCGCTTGCCATCGAGCCCAGCGATGCTTCCAAGATCCTCAAGTCGGCCGGGGTGACTCCGCAGGGCCTCAACCAGGCGATCAACGACATTCGCAAAGGCCGGACCGCCGATTCCGCATCGGCGGAACAGGCCTATGACGCGCTCAAGAAATATGCCCGCGACCTCACCGAAGCGGCCCGCCAAGGCAAGCTCGATCCGGTGATCGGGCGCGACGAGGAAATCCGCCGCACGATCCAGGTCCTGTCGCGCCGCACCAAGAACAATCCGGTGCTGATCGGCGAACCGGGCGTCGGCAAGACGGCGATCGCCGAAGGCCTTGCCTTGCGCATCGTGAATGGCGATGTGCCCGAGAGCCTCAAGGACAAGAAGCTCATGGCGCTCGACATGGGCGCGCTCATCGCTGGCGCCAAGTATCGCGGCGAGTTCGAAGAGCGCCTGAAGTCGGTTCTCTCCGAAGTGACGTCGTCCGACGGCGGCATCATCCTGTTCATCGATGAAATGCACACGCTCATCGGCGCGGGCAAGACCGACGGCGCGATGGATGCTTCGAACCTGTTGAAGCCTGCCTTGGCGCGCGGCGAACTGCACTGCATCGGCGCCACGACGCTCGATGAGTATCGCAAGCATGTCGAGAAGGATGCAGCCCTGGCCCGGCGTTTCCAGCCGGTGTTCGTCGGCGAACCGTCGGTCGAAGACACGATCTCGATCCTGCGCGGCATCAAGGACAAGTACGAGCAGCATCATCAGGTGCGGATCACCGATTCCGCGTTGGTGGCTGCGGCGCAATTATCGAACCGCTACATTACCGACCGCTTCCTGCCGGACAAGGCGATCGACCTCATGGACGAGGCCGCTTCGCGCTTGCGCATGCAGGTCGACTCGAAGCCTGAAGAGCTCGATGCGATCGATCGCGACATCATGCAGTTGCAGATCGAGCGCGAGGCCCTGAAGAAGGAAAAGGACCAGGCATCGCAGGATCGGCTGGCCCGGCTCGAGAAGGACCTGGCGAACCTGCAAGAGAAATCGGCGACGATGACTCGCAACTGGCAGGCGGAGAAGGAAAAGCTTGCCTCGATCGGCAATCTCAAGAAGGAGCTCGACGACGCACGTACTTCGCTCGATCAGGCGCAGCGCAAGGGCGACTTCGCCAAGGCGGGTGAGCTTGCCTATGGCCGCATCCCTGAACTTGAGAAGAAGATCAAGGACACCGAAGAGCAGGCCAAGGCGAGCCCCATGCTCGAAGAGGCGGTGACAGAGAATCATGTCGCGCAGGTCGTGTCGCGCTGGACGGGTATTCCCGTCGACAAGATGCTCGAAGGCGAACGCGACAAGCTTCTCAAGATGGAAGAAGTGTTGAGCAAGCGCGTCGTCGGCCAGGAAGAAGCGGTCAAGGCCGTTTCAACGGCCGTGCGGCGCGCGCGTGCGGGTCTTCAGGATCCCAACCGCCCGATGGGGTCCTTCATGTTCTTAGGCCCCACTGGCGTCGGCAAGACAGAGCTCACCAAGGCTTTGGCGGCGTTTCTGTTCGATGACGAGCACGCGATGGTGCGCATCGACATGTCGGAATTCATGGAAAAGCATTCCGTGTCGCGATTGATCGGCGCGCCTCCGGGCTACGTCGGTTATGATGAAGGCGGCGTGCTGACCGAAGCGGTGCGGCGCAGGCCGTATCAGGTCGTGCTGTTCGACGAGATCGAGAAGGCGCATCCGGATGTTTTCAACATCCTCTTACAGGTTCTCGACGATGGCCGGCTGACCGACGGGCAGGGCCGCACGGTCGACTTCCGCAACACGCTGATCATCATGACCTCGAACCTCGGCTCCGAATATCTCGTCTCGCTCGGCGAAGATCAGGACGTCGATGTGGTGCGCAACCAGGTCATGAATGTGGTGCGGAGCCACTTCCGGCCGGAGTTCCTGAACCGTATCGACGAGATCATCCTGTTCCACCGCCTCAAGCGCGCGAACATGGGTGCGATCGTCGACATCCAGATGGATCGCCTGCGGAAGCTCTTGACCGATCGCAAAATCGATCTCGTCGTTTCGGACGCTGCGCGGAATTGGCTTGCGGACAAGGGCTATGATCCGGCCTATGGTGCCCGGCCACTAAAGCGCGTGATCCAGAAGCACGTCCAGGATCCGTTGGCTGAGGATATTCTCGGTGGCACGATCAAGGACGGTGATGTGGTCGATGTCGGCGTGGCCGATGGAGAGATCAAGCTCAAGGCGCGCAAGGCTAAGGCCAAGGCCGCCTAGTACGACTTCACCCCCACTTACGTCATCTCCGCTAGCGGCACGGGGTCAACCTCCCCCTTGTGGGGAGGTCGGAATTTGCGGGAGCAAATTTCGGGTGGGGGTTAACCCTGAAAGCCTAGCGTAACCCCCCACCCTTGATCCCTCGCCACAAGGGGGAGGGAGAGGTGCTGGCATGACGGTCTGTGTACGGATTATCTCAAATCTACATGGCCGGGCGCCGCCGCGATCGGGCGCCCGCCGCGCGCGCTACGGCTGAACCTCGGCGACCTGTGTGGCCGATGGCGCCGTCTGCATCATCGCCAGCACGCGCGACTTCAACGCCTTGAAGTTTGCGAGTTCCTTGCCGGCGAGTTTCTTGGCACCGGCGAGCTTCACGCGCGTCGGATTGATCGGACGGTCGTTGGCGCGGACTTCGTAATGGAGATGCGGGCCGGTCGAACGACCCGTCGATCCGACATAGCCGATGGTCTGGCCCTGATTGACCTTCACGCCGGCGCGGATGCCGGTGGCGAGACGGCTCATATGGGCATAAAGCGTTTCATACTTGCCGCTGTGCTTGATCTTCACGGCGATGCCATAGGCGCCCTGGCGACCGGCGGCTTCGATCACGCCCGAGCCTGCCGCCTTGATCGGCGTTCCCGACGGCACGCCGAAGTCGATGCCCGTGTGCATCTTCGAATAGCCAAGCAGCGGATGGCGACGCATGCCGAAGCCGGAGGTCAAGCGCGCACCGCTGACCGGTGTACGCAACAGCGACTTGGTGGCGCTCACGCCGTTCTCGTCATAATAGTCGGTGACGCCGTCCTTCGTCGTGAAGCGGAAGAAAGTCTTGGTCTTTCCCGCAAGCGTCAGCTGCGCGTAATGGAGCACTTTGCGCTTGGTCGAGGATCCGGTCAGCGGGTTGCCGTAGAACACCTCGAAGGTGTCATTGGCCTTGACCTGGCGCTGGAAGTCGACGTCGTAAGCGAAGACGCGGGTGAGTTCCGAAATGATGTAGCCGGGGACCCTGTTATCCTTCGCCGTACCATAGAGGCTCGAGCCGACGCGTGACTTGGTGCGGAAATGGTCGACCTGCGCGTAGCGCGACAGGGTGCCTTCCTTCTCGCCGTCGATATGGGCCGAGAAGGTGCCGTCTTCGTCGGCTTCGACGATGATCGTTTCTTGCGGCCCTGGCTTGAAGGTCAATTGCACCGGGAAGATCACGTCCCGGCCATAGAAATCCTGCTGCTTGTCGAGCGTGAGCTCGAAACGGGTACCCGGCTGCATCTGGGCGCCAGGCAAGACCCCGTTCAGCGCCTGGACCAAGGCTTGTGCCGCTTCCCGGGTTACGCCGCGATCGGTGATTTCGTCGGTCAGGCTGCGCGAAGGACCAAGAACGATCGCCTCGTCGACCGGTTCGGGCGGCGGCGTCTTGGTGATGGTCGTGATGTTCTGGGAGTCGATGTTGGTGACGTCGAAGTCGCCCTCGATCACGACAGTCTTGCCATCGCCGTAAGGCAGGCTCGTCGCTGAAATTTCCGGGTAGAGATTGTCGCCGTACAAGCTGCGTTTCGGGACGATCTGCGGGTCGGTTTCGCCGTCCGGGCGATAGGCCACCGAAACGGCCTTCATCGGGGCGAGGGTGACCTGGCTCAGCACGTCGCCGCCCATATCGCTTTTCGAGGTGCCGGAGGATTTCAGGTCGGAAGGCTGTACGGAGGCGTAGGCATCGGTGCTGGCCGCGTTCTGGCCGAATATGCCCAAAAGCGCGCTGCCGACGATCAGGCTGCCGGCGATGCCGGCAATGCAGGTGGTGAGAAGCCAGCGTTGCTGACCGGGGTTCCGCGCTTCGAAGGAGTCCTTGGCCTCGAACTCCTCGATATGGACTGCGGCGCGCTTCTTACGGGCAACCTTAGCGCGGCCGCTGTGCACTGATACACGGTCGTTCAAAAGCCCGATCCCCTCACAAAACTGGTCTACGGTTCGCTAGCCGAATGGCGTCCGGTCTTTGCCGGCTTCCCCTTTTTCGGCCGCAATTCAAGTCAGTGTCGAGCTTGTCAGAAACCCGCTTTTCGTCCGTCTGTCGGTGCCTCCCGCGGACCGCCAGACTTTGCCCATCCCACCCCGTTTAGTCAACCTTGATAGGTGCTTAACGCGATGCTGTCCGGAATTAGCGAATTTCTCCCAAGCTCACGATTCCGCACCTGTTACGCCGGTGCGGCCGTCCCCTCATATTGACGACAGACCGTTTCCGAAGTGTTAACCATGGCGAAAGTGTTTTGCAAAAGCGGCAAAATAAGGACGGCGGTCACGCCCTCTCCAATCCTTTTGCGCTGGCGAGCCGGAAAGACGCCACGCAACCGATGATTGCCAATGGCAGATAGGGCCAGAAAAGCGTTGCTGCCGCGCCTTCCGCGGCCGCTTTCGTGAAGCCGGCTGAGAAGCCGCTGGCATTGGCAATGATGCCGGTCAGAGCCGCGCCCACGGCGTAGCCGAGCCTTTGCAGGGTGGAGAAGGCCGAGGCCGCAATGTCGCGCTCGCCGTCGGAAGCCGCTTCGATGATTCGCCGGCTGGCGAAGGGCCAGAGGATGCCGAAACCGCCGCCCTGGAGGAGGGCGCAGAAAAGGATGCCCGGGATCGAGCCCTGAGGGATGGTGATTGCAAAGCCGGCAATGCCGGCGGTGACCATGATGGCGCCGCCGGTCACGATGATCGGCTCGTAGCGGGCCGAGGCGGTCGCCACGAGGATCGAAAGGATCGACCACGCGATCGACTCGCTGGCGATGATCAGGCCCGTCGTCAGCGGCGTGAAGTCATGCAGCCCGGCAAGGAGGAGCGGGCCGTAGAAACCGAATGAGCAGGTCGAAACCGAGAGTGCCGCGACCATGATCATGCCGGAGCCGATGGTGGTGCGGGGATTGAAAGTCGAAGTCGGAAACAAGCGTGAGCCAGCCGAGCGCGCGTCGAGCAGGAAGAATACGACGACGCCGGCAAACCCCAGGGCGATGAGTGCCATGGCGATCGGCAGTCGCGTTTCGACACCCGCCGCCGCAATGGCCATGACGCCCGCAGAGAGGAAGGCAAGAGCCAGCCACGGAAATTTGCCGCTCGTATCGGATCTCGAAGCTGGTGCTTCCCGACGCAACACGATCACGCATGCGCCGGCGAAGAGAAGTGCTGCGCCGGCAAAAATCGCAAAGGCCCAGCGCCAGGAAAGCAGCGTGTCGACAAGGCCGCCAAAGAGCGGTCCGCCGAAGGCCGAAATGCCCCAAACAACGGACAGGATGGCCATCAATTGCGGCCAGATGCGTGTCGGGAAGTATCTCTGGGTTGCAACGAATGAGAGCGAGATCAGGGCGCCGCCACCGAAGCCGCTCAGTACGCGGCCGAACAGCAGTACGGGCATGCTCGGCGAGAGCGCGGTGATCGTGCAGCCGATCGCGAAGATGATCGCCGCGACGATCATGTTGGCGCGCACTGTCCAATAGACCGACAATCGGCCAGCGGCGGCGCCGGCGATGATCGAGCCGGTCTCATAGATGGCGAAACTCCAGCCGGTGTATTCGACGCCGCCCATCTCGCGGATCATCGAGGGCATGATCGTGGTGATCATGTTCTCGCAGCCGGCGTGGAAGATCAGACCCAGGCTGATGAAGCACAGGCG